>Ga0307987_1000061_pt1 | contig 62772 bp, 52 predicted proteins | sample EllFjometagen181_FD_203157 | JGI IMG/M metagenome (GOLD analysis project Ga0307987, IMG submission 203157) | Marine microbial communities from Ellis Fjord, Antarctic Ocean - #181 | ecosystem: Environmental > Aquatic > Marine > Unclassified | place: Southern Ocean | collected 2014-10-08 | reverse complement strand
GACATGGCCACGGTGAGCAGCAGCATGACCAGCAGGGCCAGCCAGGGGTGGCGGATGGAGGTGTCACTGAGCCACTTCATGGTGTGCGGTCCGGGTAGGGGGGGTGGCGGAACACGGAGAGGTAGAAATCCAAGGCGGCGTCGAGATCGTGCTGTCCGGCCAGGATGCGCTGGGACAGGGTGATGAGCACGTCGGCCAGGAAGGCGTGGAAGGCGGCGGGGTCGGCCCGCCAGGGGGTGGCTTGCACCAGGCCCATCAGCCGCAGCATGAAGGCCATGTGCGCCGGGGGTGGGGGCTGGGAGGCGTCGGGATGGTGGGACGCTCCGGGGGCCCATGCGGCGCCCATGGCGTGGACCAGGCGGTGGGCCAGCACCCGATGCAGATCGGGCTGGGCCTCGAAGAAGGCGAGGTAGCCGCGCAGTAGGGCTTCCACGGCATCGACCAGGTCTTCGCCGTGGGCGGAGGCGGTGGGCAGGCTGGCGAAGAATGCTTCGCTGCCTTGGTCCATCACCGCGTCGTACAGGGCTTCCTTGGTGGGGAAGTAGTAGTACAGCGTGGCCTTGCCCAGTTCGGCCTCACGGGCGATGGAGCCCATGCTGGCCCCATCGATTCCCGCCCGGGCGAACGCACGGGTGGCTGCGGCCACGATGGCCGCCTGCCGCTGCTCGCGCTCTCGCTGACGCCGGTCCTGGATGCTCATGCGAACTCGACTATCTGGTCGGGCTTCGACCGATCGGTCGAGAGTCTATGTCGAGCCTGACTCGCCGGCCACCCCCGCCCCCCCTCAGGATCGCGGCTTCAGCCCTCGCGCTGCGTAGTGTTCCTGCTTGTCGGTGTACATTTCGGCGTCGGCCAGCTTCAGGATGTCCTCGAGGCTGCCCGGCTGGCCGGGGTTGACCACCGTGGCGCCCACCGCGATGGACAGCCGGTAGGGCCGGTCTGCTTCGCGCCCGAAGCTTTCGATGGCCCCCCGTAGGCGCAGCACGGGCTCCGTGCCGTTGCCGTGGACCAGGAGTACTGCGAACTCGTCGCCGCCCATGCGCGCCACCACGTCCGCCCCGCGGAAGGTCTGGCGGAGCAGATCAGCGGTGTCTACCAAGGCTTGGTCGCCCCAGGTGTGGCCGTGTTCGTCGTTGAGTGCCTTGAGCCCGTTGAGGTCTGCGAAGATCACGGTGGCCTTCAGGCCGAGGCGCTGTGCCAGGGCCAGCTGTGCCTCACCCAAGACCGTCAGCCCGCGGCGGTTGTACAGGCCGGTGAGCGGGTCCCGGTTGGCTTCGAGCTCGAGGCTCTGGACGTTGGTGCTGAGCTCGTGGAACAGCAGCGTGTAGGGCTCGGACAGGTTCAGTCGCACCAAGCCCCAGTACAGCAGTGCGAAGCACAGCAGCTGGGCCATGTGCCCTGCAGCGCTGGCGTGGCTGCTGGTGTGCGCGGAGTTGGCCAGGCAGAGCTCTGCCACCAGCGCGAGCAGGATGGCACCGCAGATGGTGGTCAGCACCCGGGGATGGAATGACTCGCGGGCCCGCCAGTGGGTGGCCAGTGAAGCGAGCAGCAGCACCAGTACGGCTGCTTCTGTTCCGTGTAGGAACACTGCCGATCCTCGGGCCTCGAGCCCCTTGGGAAGCAGCCCTGTGTGTAGGGCGGCGCCGGAGAACAGTGCAGCGAACAACACTGCCGTGGCGACGGCAGCCGGGGTTCGAATCCGGGAACGTATGAAGATGGGGGCCAGCATCAGGGCGCCAGCCAGCCAAAGCCTCGACAACAGCCCCAGCTGTTTCGAGGCCGCAGGCATGGCTGCGGTGAAGACCGCCATGCCTTCGTGGCTGAGGGCGTGGATCACCAGCATCCCGGCCACCGCGGCCATGGCGATGCCCAGGTACAGCTGGTAGTCGTGGCGCTGCAGGCTGCGCGTGTTCCACGCGATCATGGCGATGCAGGCCGCCACCGCTGCCGAGCCCAGCTCTACCAGGCAGTGGAAGAGCAGGTAGTTGTTCATCAACAGCACGAGGCCCAGCACGGTGATCCCCACCAGCAGCATCGCCAGTGCGGTGATGTGCGGCCCCGTGTTGTGGGTCTGGCTCGGCGTTTCGACCATGGACGCTCCCCCTTGCCTATCGGTGACACCCGGTGTCTGTTCTATCCATAATCACAGAAACGACACTTTGCTCACATCGGTCTTTGCTGGTGTCACTCGCCGTTTCCCATGCCGGCTTCTGCTACCATCGGGGGTGAACCGGTCCCCTGTGTTGGAGGTAAGCCATGATCCAGGATCTCGATGCCCTGCTTGCTCGCCTCCACTGGCTCGGCCACGACAGCTTTCGGCTGGATGGCCCTCCCTCCATCTGGTTCGATCCCTGGAAGATTCACGGTCGCCCGCCCGCCGCCGACATCATCCTGGTCAGCCACGACCACCACGACCACTGCTCTCCGGACGACGTGGACAAGCTGCGGGGCCCCTCCACGGTGATCTTTGCGCCTCAGGCTGCGGCGAGCAAGCTGGGCATGGCCCGCATCATGGCTCCCGGCGATACCGCTCGGGTGCGCGGGGTGACCGTTCAGGCGGTGCCGGCCTACAACACCAACAAGTTCCGGGCGCCGGGCCAGCTGTTCCATCCCAAGACCGCGGGGCACCTGGGTTGGCTGGTGGAAGTGGACGGCTTCAGGATCTACTTCGCGGGGGACACCGACTTCATCCCCGAGATGACGCACATCCTCTGCGACCTTGCCCTGCTGCCCATCAGCGGCACCTACGTGATGACCATCCCCGAGGCCGTGAAGGCGGCCGAGGAGTTCTGCCCCCGGGTGGTGGTGCCTATGCACTACGGCGACATCGTCGGCTACGACAACGACGGTGCCATGTTCGCGGCCAGCTACTCGGGCCGCACCCATGTGTTGAAGCCGGAGCGATAGATGATCCCCTTGTTTTCCTTTGCCCTGTGTGCCGCGGTCACCGCCCATCCCCACGATCCCCCCATCGTCGAGCGCGCCGAGGCCCGAACCATGCAGCCAGCCCCCGAGATCACCTATGGCCCCGGTCCCGAGCTGCAGCCCGGGGAGATCCTGCGGGCCTGGCTGGAGGATCAGGGCTCCAAGACCCCCAAGCCGATGTTGAGGCTGCCGGTGGTGCTGGCCTTCGAGCAGGGGCAGGTGATGGGAGCCTCGAAGGCTTGGATCGGTGTGTTGCCCCAGGCTCCGGAGGACGCCGTGATGCTGCGGCTGGACGACAGCGCTCTGGGTGTCTCTCTGCAGGACCGCGTGGGGGAACACTGTGCTCCGGAGGCTACGACCTGCGCCTTGTGGCTGGATGGCACCTGGGGATCGTTGTTGCCGCTGTTGTTGCCGCCGGTGATGGGGGAGATTCCCACTTTGGCGGTGCGGAGCGTGAAGGGGCTGGTCGCGCCGGGGGATGAGGTGAGGGTGTTCGTGCAGGAGTAGGGGCGGGTGGGGCAGTTCGAGCGTCAGTCGTCGCAGTCGGTCAGTGCACCAAGCAGCAGTGAGAGTCCCTTCAGCAGTCGCACACCCATGGCATCCCTCCTGGACCGAGCATAGCGTAGCTCGAGCGCCCGTCGTTGGGAGACCACCATGCTGTTGCCTCTGGCTCTGATCAGTCTCTGCGCCCATGCGGGCGACGACACGGCCATGGTGGGTGTGCTCGGCCCCGAGGTGGTGCCCCTGATCGAGGCTCGCGCTCAGGCCCTGGGGGGCCGCGTGGAGCGCTGCTTCGAGGCCTCTCGGGTCTGCATCCTGCGCTTTCCCGGGATGACGCGTCCGCCCCTCGAGGAACTGTCGGCGCTTCCCGGCGTGCGCTACGCCGAGCAGGATCGACCCATGGATGGGGTGCGGCCCGTGGGGCCCTCGCTCCCTCCGGTGCCCGGTGATGCCGAGGGCACCGATGACTGCCCCGACCCGTGGGAGCTCGAGACCATTGGCGCATCCGAGGCCTGGGAGCGGGTGGACGGCACCTGGGCCCCGGTGGTGGCGGTGCAGGACAGCGGCTTCCTGCTCGAGCACATGGAGATCCAGGGCCGGGTCTCGGGTCAGTACGACTACGGCAATGGCGACAGCGATCCGGAGCTCGAGTGGGGATCGTCGGTGCCGGCCCACGGCACCTTCATCGGCGGGGTGATCGCGGCGGACCCCGACAACGGCCGCGGTCGGGCCGGGGTGGCCCCCTACGGCCAGCTCAACCTCCAGAAGATCGCCGACGATGACGGCGCCCTGTACTTCTCCTACGCGGTGTGGGCCCTGGGGGATCTGGCGGACGGCGACCTGGGCGTGGGGGTGCTGAACTACAGCATCGCGGGCTCGAGCTACACCTCGGCCTTCTACGACGCCGTGGCGGCCCTCGAAGGCGTAGGCATCCTGATGGTGGTGGCGGCGGGAAACTGCGGCTCGGCCCACTGCTCCGACGCCGACAACGACATCAATCCCATGTACCCGGGCAACTTCGACCTGGAACATGTGGTCACCGTGGCCAGCTCCACCCGGGACGACGGCTTCAACAGCTACAGCCACTACGGCCGGTCCTCGGTGGACTTGGCGGCCCCGGGCGAGGACATCTGCAGCTGCGGGGCCTACGGCATCGACGACTTCTACACCTCAGGCGGTACCAGCTACGCTACCCCGTTGGTGGCGGCCTCGGCCGCGCTGATCATGGAGGCCCACCCCGATCTCACCACTACCGAAGTGGCCCGGGTGCTGCGGGCCTCGGCCGAGGATGTACCGGAGTGGGAGGACAAGGTTCGCTCCGGCGGGCGCCTGGACCTGGCGGCGGCGCTGGCCACGGCGGTGCCACGGATGGATGCCGTTGCCGATGTGGCCATCGATGGTGAGGGTGTGCTGAGCATCGATATCGACAATCCCGGTGATCCCGGCGAGGTCTGGCTGGTGCTCGAGCATCCCGAGGCCTTCGATGTGGCGCGGGTGGAGGACCTGAGCACGGATCAGCTGTGGACGCTGGAGCGCTTCGACGGTGGCAACACCGTGGATCTGCCTGACGCCGGTGCGCTGGAGCTGCCCGATGGTGTCAGGGTCGCGGTGGCCCACGGCCCGGTGGGCCAGCATGCCAGCGTCAGCCTGCAGCTCACCCTGCGGGGTCGAGAGGTGGGGAGCTGGGACGCCAGTGCACGGGTGGCCATGGTCAGCGATGGTGCGGACTACCTGAACGTACCCTATGATGTCGGCGATCCCGATAGCACGGGCTTTCTGACGCTGGGCTTCCAGGTCCGGGTGACCGAAGCCAGTGCGGATACGGGCTGGGAGGACACGGGGCTACCCTCCGACAGCGACGAGCCGGGGGACTCTGCTCCCGCCGAGGATACGGGTCCGGAAGGCGACACCGGGGCGGATGAGCCTGGCGGCTGCGGCTGTGGCGGTGGGGCCGCGGGTGGTGGGCTACTGGGGTTGCTTGGCCTGGGACTGGCGGTGAGGCGGAGGTCTGAGTGCAGCGGAGGGTGAGTCTCCGGAGCGGTCAAATACGGACCTCTGACACGACTCATGCCCGCAGCCGTCGCCGCCACTACCCCGGCCAACCACCCAGCAGCACGTACACCGCGCCCCCAGCCTCACCCCCCGTGGGCTCCAGCGGCGCGCCGACGATCAGGTCTCCCCAGCCGTCGCCATCCAGATCCCCCATGGCCACGCCCAGGCCGGTGTAGCTGCCGTGGGTCTCCCCCAGCAGCCGGGCGTCAGCGTCGGCGGTGGTCCAATCCCCTGTGGTGACACCGTCGAACAGGTAGGCGATGCCTGGCGACTCATCATCCACCGGCGCCGCAAGGGCCCCCAGCAGCAGCTCGGCTTTGCCGTCGTCGTCGATGTCGTCGGCGGCGACGCCCCAGCCGAACACCCAGCCGGGCTGCTCGCCGCGGACGATGAGCGTGCTGTCACCCAGGTCTTGGATTCCCGACGCCCCGCCCAGGAGCACATACACCGCCCCTGTGAGATCGCTGGGGGAACCTTGGGCCCCCACGATGGGGTCCGCACGGCCGTCGCCGTCGATGTCGGCCAGGGCGATGTCCATGCCGGCGTAGTCTCCGGGGGCTTCGCCCAGCAGGGTTGCCTCGGAATCCGCCAGGTCGGTGTTGCCCGCGAAAGGACCGAGCACCAGGTGCACCAGGCCCCGGTCGGCGCCGTGCCGGTCGGAGAAGGACGCGCCCACCAGCATGTCGGCGAACCCGTCGCCGTCGACGTCTCCACCGCCGCGGACCACCCGCCCGACACCGTCGCCGGGCTCGGCGCCCGCCAGGGTGGCCGTCGCGATGAGCTCGATCTGGCTCGCGCCGTCGTCGAAGGGTGCCTGGATCACGAATACGGCGCCGCTGTCGGTGCCGCCGTGGTCAGCGCCGTAGGCCCCGACGATCACGTCGGCCAGGCCGTCGTCGTTGAGGTCTACCAGATCCGAACCGTGGCCGGCGTAGTCGCCGTCCTGGCCGATGAGCCGTACCTCGGCATCCGCCACTGCCATGTCCGCGGTGATGGGTGAGCGCAGCAGGAACACCGTGCTGGTGCCGGGGTAGGGTGCCCCCAGCAGCACATCCGCCAGCCCGTCGCCGTCGCTGTCCGCCACCCCCACCGATCTGCCGGAGCCCAGGGTCTCGGCGCTGCCCTCGAGGCGCACGCCGACGTCTGGCAATGAGGCCCGGCCCTCGGGGAGCTCGGTGATCAGCCAGGCGCCGCCCTGGTACTCGTCGTCCCGCACGGTGGTGACCACCAGATCGTCGTCGCCGTCCCCGTCGAGATCGCCGAGCCCGAACACCCGACCGCTGTGCTGCTGATCCTCGGCCGCGTACAGCCGCACGTCGGCCTGGGCCAAGAGGTAGTCGCCGGAGAAACTGGGCGCGTCGGTGTCCCCATCGGTGTCGGTGTCGGTGTCGGTGTCGGTGTCGGTGTCGGTGTCGCCAGCTACCGCGCTGTCGTTATCCTTTCCGCAGGAGGCCAGGACCGGGACCAACGCCAGCAGGCAGAGCTGGGCGGCGCGCGTCATGGTTCGCATCAGGGGTCCTCTCGGGTGGCCCAGGGTGAGGCGACCCCGCCCTGCAGTGGCTTGGACTGGGCCTTGACGCACTCGAATACGTCCAGCGGCATGTCACCTTGGGTCAGGGCTTGGCTGGGATCGAGTGAGGCGGACCGTTCCAGGCAGATGCCGAGCTCTCTCTGGCCTGCGCGTTGGCTGTGCCAGCTCGCGTTCCAGTGGAGCGGATTGGGTACGACGAACAGCAGCAACAGGGCGCCCACAAGGGAGCCCCAGCGGGGACGGTCCCGGCCTGCGAGCCCGGTGAGGCCCAAGGCTGCCAGCAGCGCCAGGCCCGGTGTAGCTTGGGCGAAGAAGCGGCTGGCGTACTCGTACCGCACCATCTGGAGGGTCCACGCCAGATAGGGAATGGCCAGCAGCAGCGCCGCGCGCCCACGCCAGTCCAGCCATTCGAACCAGGCCTTGGGTTCGCGCCATCTACGCCAGGGAGGGTGGCCGCCCAGGAGCAGAAGCCCCGCCAGGGCCAGGGCGGTGACGGAAGAGGCCAAGGGCGCGATGTGGCGTTCCACCAGTCCGCGCTGCAGGGCGCTCCCGGAGATCTCCGGGTTGAGGCGCTCACCGAGGCGGGCCAGCGTTACCAGGCTGGCTGGGATCTGTCTCAGGTTGTTGTCGCCCCACGACCAGCCGCCGGGGGCGCCGATGGCGACGGGGGGTTGGGAACCCAGGCGGGTGTAGCTGCGCTCGATGGGGCCCTCGAGGGTGTTCTCGAGTGGATGCAGCGTCACCGGCAGGCGGTTGTGAACCAACCAGGACCCATAGACCGGCGCGGCCACCACCAGCACCAGCAGGCCGCGGCGCAGCCAGTGTCTCGGCACGCTGATGGCCGCGACCAAGGCCAGTGGCAGCAGCACCAGCCCCTGAACGAGTCCCCGGGAGTCGCTGGCGAAGACGGCCGCCACGCCGAGCCCTGCCAGCAGCGCGCTGCCCGTGCCGGGGTGGCGCAGTGCGTAGGCGCAGAGGCCGGAGGCGAGGCATCCGCAGGCGATGATCTCGGGGTAGCTGCTGACGGTCCGCACCAGCAGCACCAGATCCGGGAAGGAACCCACGAGGATGATCGTGATCCAACCGGTCATGGCGCCTGCGATGGCCCGTCCCCACAACCAGAGGCCGGCGCCGATGCCCATCATCGACAGGAAGGCTCCACCGAGCCAGGCGTCGTGGGGGTTGCCCGTGAAGGCGAAGAGGTTGGCCACCAGCGCGGGCAGGGGGTAGCGGTTGAGGCTCCAGAAATGCCAGCCGGGGTTGCGCATGGAGTGCAGGAGCCAGAAATGTTCCGCGACGTCGCTGCCGGTGCTCTGGCCCTCTGTGAGAAGGGCGGGAGCCCACAGCAGATGACAGGCCAGCGCCACTGACAGCCCAGCCGCCAAAGCTTGGGCCGCGTCGCGCCAACCCTGGGCTCCTGCGGTTGCCGCTGGCTTGCGTACGAGCAGCCTCGGCAGCAGCGCCACGGCGAGCACCCGTCCGAGCCCGCCACCGAGCAGGAACAGCGCCAACAATGCAGGGGCCATCCACATCAACCGGCGCGAGGGAGCCAGCCCGGTGCGTGCCTGGCGCCAGCGTTCGGTCGCGTTCATCATCGTCGGCCCGCCTCAGAACTGGAAGGTGAATCACCAGCCCGTCCTGTAGTGGCTCATCGGCGGTTGTGCCCGGTGGGTGTACCCGGATCACCCCTGCTCCCAGGGTCTGGTGAGGCTGAAACCCTTCGCGGACGATGGGGCCGGGGGCCCCGCGGGGGCGGTACCCGGGTGCTACGATGGGCGGCGAACGAACGGCCCAAAGCGAGCCCCACCATGCACAGCCCCCTCCTGCTCGCGGTGCTGGCGCTGGCATTCCGACACCGCGGAGCCCGAGGAAAGCACCACGCCGCACGAGGGCCCCGAGACGGCCGACCTCGCGGACGTCGGGATTCTGCTGACCGGCGTGGAGCGTGACTCCCGGGCTGGCGGCAGCATGGCCAGCGGCGGGGACGTGGACGGCGACGGCCTGGATGATCTGCTGGTGGGCGCCGACGCCTGGGACGAACGCGAACCAGGCGTGGGGCAGGCCTTCCTCATTCTCGGTCGCGACGATCTGCACGACGGCTCCCTGGCGGACGCGGACTTCGTGATCACGGGGGCGCTCGGGGACCTCGCTGGCCACGCCGTGGCTCTGGCGGGTGACGTGAACGGCGACGGCTTCGCCGACCTGCTCGTTGGCGCCTACGGTGACCCGGCCGGCGGCCTGGACCGCGAAGACGTACCCGCCGGCGCCGCCTACCTGGTGCTGGGCGGAGACCTGCCAGGCGAGATCGCCCTGTCCGAGGCCGACGCCCGCTTCACCGGCGCGCCGGGGGAGCGGGCGGGCTGGGACGTAGCCCACGCTGGCGACGTCGACGGGGACGGGCTCGACGACCTGCTGGTCGGTGCCGCCGGGTCGGTAGAGAGCGGCAGGGCTGGCGCCGCCTACCTCCTGCTGGGGAGCGCCACGCTGGGAGATCGCGGCCTCGCGGAGGCCGACGCCTGCTTCCAAGGACCATCCTGGTCGGGGGCCGCCGTCGCGAGACCATGGAGCCCCATCGAGGCAGGGTCTTCCTTCTCCGGGGCGCGGCCATCCTCGGGAGCGCCGACCTCGAGGACGGGGACGACAGCTTCACTGGGGAGGCCTGGGATGCCGCTGGGAGCGCCCTCGCGGCGGCGGGCGACGTGGACGGCGATGGCCTGGGAGACTTCCTGGTGGTGGGGCTACGGGATCGCATGGCTGGTGCTCGGCCCCGCCCGTCATGGCAAGGTCGCCCTCTCAGACCTAGGCCCGACCTGCTCATCGGCGCCCCCTCCGACCACCGGACGGTCGCCCTCGGTGCCGGGGCCGCCTGGATTGTGCTGGGCGTGGTGCTCGACTGAGGGACGGCGCGCGAGGCCCCTTCACTTCCTCATCGCTCTCCTCCAGCGCGCTCGCGGCGCTCCGCAACTGTTCTTCGTTGCTGACACCGGGGGAGTTCTGTGGAACCAGTAGACCTGCTGTACAGGCGGGACCCCGTTTGTACAGGTTTTCCACCGGCTTCGATGACAACTGCGTCAGCGTTGGAGTCAGCCCTGGTACGAGCTGCTGGTGCACAGCACGCCCCATGTGGTCTGTCTGCCCCAGGAATCCATGGAGCGGGACACCGGCCAGGCTCCGGTCTCCCACACCTGATCGGGTTGTTCTTCAACCGCTTCGAGCAAGGCCACTTCGCCCTGAAGGGGGAGCGGAACAGATCCCCTGACACGGTGATCACAGACCACGACATCCACGCCTCGATCCTGGTCTTCCAAGGGACCAGGATCGAGACGACCGCGCGCTCCCCACGGGCTCAGCGCGGCCTGGCGCGACTCTTGCGGCTCACGGGCCGGGGGCTCTTACCCACGCCCCGAAGGGAGGAACACACATGTCACGCCAGGTCCAGTCCACCATCCTCATCAGCGCCTCGATGCTGCTGCTCCTGTCCGCCTGCCGTATGTCCGACAAGGGCTATGACACCGGCGCCATCAGCTGGGGCGACTCCTACGACGAGACGGTGGAGGACGAAGAGCCCGTCGACACCGCCGACCCCCAGGACGACTGCGATGACGAGACCCTGGTGGAGCTGTTCATCTCCCCGGACGACTCGAACTCCATGTCCTCGCCAGTGATGGCCCGCGACGCGGTGCTCGCCAACTGGGCGAGCCTGAACAACGTGGCCCTGCGGACCTGGGAGTTCATGAACTACTACGGCTTCGACTTCGAGCGCCCAGGCGACGGGCTGGCCATTACCGCCGCCCTGGCACCCGACCCGAGCGGCGAAGAGGGCGCATTCATCATGCAGATCGGCGTGACCAGCCCCGCTGTGAGCAAGGCCGATCGCGACCCCATGAACCTGGTCTTCTCCCTGGATACCTCCGGGTCCATGGGCGGCGAGCCGATCTCGCTGCTGCGGGAGTCCTGCCGCGCCATCGCCGGCCAGCTCAGGGAAGGCGACGTCGTCTCCATGGTCACTTGGAACACTGGACAGTCCGTGGTCCTGAACAGCCTGGCGGTCACCGGGCCCGACGACGAGGACCTGCTGGACGCCATCAACGGGTTGGATTCCAACGGGGGCACCGATCTGAATCAGGGCCTCATCAGTGCCTACGACCTGGCCATGGCCAACTATGACGACGACCGCATCAACCGCGTCATCCTCATCAGCGATGGTGGCGCCAACGTCGGCATCACCGACAAGGAGCTCATCGCGGACCACGCGGAGCTCGAGGACAGCGAGGGCATCTACCTGATGGGCGTGGGGGTCGGGTCCGCGGGCTCCTACCACGACGCGCTGATGGACACCGTGACCGACGAAGGCAAGGGCGCCGCCGTTTTCATCGGCAGTACCGAAGAGACCGTGGCCATCTTCACCGATCGCATCATCGAGGTGCTCGACGTGGCCGCCCGAGATGTTTCCGTCAAGCTCGACCTGCCCCCCGGCTTCGAGATCACACGCTTCTCCGGCGAGGAGTACTCCACCGACCCCCGCGAGATCGAGCCCCAGCACCTGGCGCCCAACGACGCCATGGTCTTCCAGCAGCACCTGTCCAGCTGTGCACCGGAGCTGCTCGACGAGAATCCGGAGGTCAGCATCACCGTCAACTGGCGCGACGCGGTGAGCTTCGAGGGCCAGAGCGCCACCTTCAGCGCCACCTGGAGCGAGCTGCTCGAGGCGGACCGGCGGTTGTTCTGGAAGGGCGAGGCAATCTTCGACTATGCCGAGGCCCTCAAGGCCCACAAGGCCCATGGCGCCAGCTCCACCGAGTTCGGGCTCTCCTATACGGTGTGGGAGCAGGCCCAGGCAGAGGCCGAGGCCATGAACCCCGCAGACACGGACCTCGTTGAGGTCCGACAGGTGATGAGCGTGTTGGCGCCCTGACACCCAGCGGACAAGCGACCCTGACCGTCAGGTCGCGGTCCACAGCCCCCCGGCCGCCCCCCGCGCCGCCTTCGAGTTCGAGGCCACCACCGATCAGGCTGGCGCCTACAGCGTGGGCCTGGTGGCCGAGGCCGAGCTGCGGCTGACCCCCATGACTGACAGCGTGATCGTGGAGCGCAGCGAGAGCTCCCTGGACCTAGCCAGGGCGGTGATGGAGATCACCGAGGGGGGGAGACAGCCCGCGGTGCCCGTTCGAGCTCGAGGGCCGCGTGGAGCGTAGCGTTCCGAACCGTCGTGGTAGCCGTTGTCAGCGCCGAGCGGTTGAGGGTGCAGCTGACGTTCGAGCGAGCGCCTTGGTCCGCATAGGGGACCGAATGGGCGAATCGTCCCCGTGGGCGGTGCTACAGGCCCGCTCTCAGAACTGGAAATAGATGAAGTCTTCCACCGGCATCAGCAGCCCGTAGACGTCGAACAATCCCGTGGTGGCCAGCAGATCCAGGGTGCCCCAGATCAAGACCGACAGCGCCAGCACGATCTTGAAGGGCCAGGGCCGCACGCACAGGGACGCCAGCCCCAGCAGGCCGTAGCGCACCACCAGGATCACCACGCTGACCCAGGTCAGCGAGGCCCACGGCCCCTTCAGAACGTAGAAGACCGCCGACCAGACGAAGGCCAGCAGGAACAGGGACAGGGCGTAGTCTCCGAGGCTGGCCTTGCGGGTCTCGCTCATGAACCGTCTCCAGGAGGCGTGGCGTTGGCGGGGATGGCCCACCCCTGTATCCGCCTGCGGGCCCGTGCTTGCTCCAGGCGCTCCCGCAGGGCGTCCTCGATGGCCAGCAGCTCGTCGGGCTCCGCAGGCTCCAGCAGGCCCAGTCGCAGGAAGCGGTTGGTGGCGTCGGGCAGCGGCTCCACCCAGTGCTTGCCCAGCAGGTGGCCCACCTGGTAGCGGGCCGTGGCGTCGGCGGGGGGCAGGCCGGCTTGGGCGTAGCGTCGGGCTTGGTCGAGCATGTCGTCCAGGCTGTCGAGGCAGTCGTCGCTGTCCTCGCAGGGGTCCCAGGGTCCGTCTCCCACGAGCTTGTCGCTGCCGGGCAACATGTCCAGCGCCTGCCAGCGGCTGGTGGCCAAGGTGATGCGCAGGACGTCGTCCACGCTGGGCCGCCAGGTGGGGGCGCCGATGAGCAACAGGTCTGGGGTCTCCGAGCCGCCTGCCCGCAGCAGGTAGATCTCATCCCCCAGGGGCAGCACGGCCCGCAGCTCACCAGGGGCTACAAGGCGCTCGGCTTGGCCCCGCACGGCCCCGCGCACAGCCTCGCCCGCGGCCCTGGGGTCCTCGGCCTCCAGTAGGGCTGCCTGCAGGGCCCGGTAGGCACCGAAGACGAAGGGGTTCAGGGACGCGGCGTCGGGGTACCACCCGTTGGCCAGCAGGAAGGCCACGGCGGTGGTGCTCTGGTCGGGGCGGGTCTCGCCGCCGTGTCGGTTGGAGCAGCTCGCTGCCCAGAACGGCGCCCTGGCGTCCAGGGTCAAGCCGTAGCGCAGGGTGAAGCCCTGGCGTCCCTTTCGCAGGTTCAGCACCTCCTGGTGCTCGTCGCCACGGCCCACAGGTCCCATGGCGAAGGGCTGGTAGCGCGCGTCGCTGTGGGCCTCGGCATCGACCTCCACCCCGTGGCCCAGAAAGACCAGCTCCACCAGCCCCGCCTCGTTGAGCAGCTGCAGCGCCTGCAGGCGGCCCAGCTCGTAGAATGGTCGTGCTTCGGGTTCTTCACCGGCCTCGATGGCCTCGAACCAGGCGGGCCAGTCGAACCAGCCCTCCACCCAGGTCTCGCTCACCCCCACCGATCGGCTCAGGGCATCGTCGGTGGCCATCACCCGGCCACGCTGCAGCGTGAACTCGAAGCGCTGAGTCTCCAGGGCCTCGGCGGCCAGCTCCGTCCAGGCGTCGAAGCTCGCGGCTTCCCGTGCGGCGGCGTATTCGTGGCCGATGACGTAGGTGCTGACCTGACGGGCCTGGCCGCGGATCACCACCACCGGCCGACGCCCCAGGGCCGGGGCTTCCATGAGCTGCCGGGCGCTGATCTCGAGCTGCTGGGCGGCGCCTCGCAGCGCTTGGTCCCTGATGCGAGGGATCAGCCACGAGCGAGCCACCAGCTCGTCATCCGGATCCCGCACGCTCTGCTCGGCCCGCTTCATCAGGCGCATGCCCAGGGCCACGCCGTCGTTGACCCCCGCAGCGGCACACAGCCGGTCGAGCAAACCGGGGGGCAGCGTGGGGCCTTCCGCCGCCGACAAAGAACCCAGGCGCGTGGGCAGGGCCTGGGCCCCGGACAGGCCGTTGGGTGCGAGGGTCTGGGCTAGGGAGCGTCGCTCGTTGAGGGTGCGCAGGGTCTCGAGTGCCCCGGGGCCCAGTCGGGTCGCCAGCGCACGGGGCACGCAGTCCTCGTCACAGGGCAGAGCCTCGAAGCTCGCGGGTTTGCGCTCTTCGAGCTCCGGCACCCAGCCCAGGAGCCAGAAGTTCCCCACGATCATGCCGCACAACAGCACGAAGAGCAGGGCCACCCATATGGCACCGGCAGGAACCCTTCGCGACCAAAGCTGCTTTTGGGGACTGGTCAACGGGGCGCCCGCGGCGAGATGAGAACTATTCCTTGCCCACCGGGGGTTCGGTGTCCAGCTTGTGTGCGTCACTACTGCCCAGGTGTCATCATGACCAGCGCCATTATCATGCTCGCCCTGCTCACCGCTATGGACGGCCGCCAGCTCCGCAACGGCTCGGCCGAGCTCATCGCTGGCAACCAAGTGGATCTGCTGGGCGATGGCAACCCGGGCTCCGATGACGCCGTGCTGATCGACGATGCCGACATGGCCGCCGAGCTGCACATGGCGATGTTCGGTGACTGGACCATGGACGCCAACGCCTGAACCCGCCCGATGGTGGTTGTTCTTACCGGCCGCATGTTCGTGACATCAGAAGGGGTGGCAAGTGACCAAGGCGTGGTGAGGCTGGGGATGTACCTCCCGCTGGAGTCCCCCTATGTTCCTCCCCCGCAGCACCCGCCGCAGCATCGCTGACAGCGTCCCTGGTCTGGGCACCGCCGCCCCCCTCACCCCCGGTCTGTGGAGCCGGCCCTTCATGGAGTCAATTGTCTTCGAAGAGGGTCGGGTCGAGCTACGCGACGATCAGAAGATGGCGCTGGACGAGCTCGCCATCGCGCTGGGCTGGTTCAGCACCAGCTGCATCATCGAGGTGACGGGACACGCCTGGGGCGAGGGTGGCGACGACGCTGAGCGCCGCCTGTCCAACCAGCGCGCCATCGCAGTGCGCGAGGAGCTGATCGCCCGCGAGGTGCCCCCGTGGGTGCTGCGCGCTCGCGGCTATGGCACTGAGCGCCCCATTCCTGCGGACTCCCAGTCCACCAGCGATGCGGTGCGCGCCAGCCGCCGCGTGGAGATCTGGCTGCACCAGCGCACCGTGGACAACCCGCTGCCGTGCAGCGATCCGGGCGCCGACGACTGCTGTCGCGGTTGCTGATGGCCCGCTTCCTGGCGGGCTGAGCCCACCTCCCCAGCTCCGGGATAGGTGTGCTCATGTCCTCGCTCATGCTCGCCCTGTGGTTGCTGGTGGCTTCGCCCGCTGGGGCCGACTGCGCAGGGGTCGACGCCGCGGTGATCGACAGCCACGCTGGCTGGGCGTTCACCGCTTGGAAGGCCGACGACACGGCGCGCTTCACCGAGGTCTACGAGCTGCTGCTCGATGATCTGGCCTGCGTGGCGGGCACGGGGCTGCGCACCGGCAACACGGATCTGTTCCTCGTGCTGGCTCGGGGCGCCCTCGAGGCCGGAGACGAATCCCGCGCCCTGGCGGCCCTGCGTGCCGTGCTGGTCATCGACGGCAGCTTCGTTCCCGAAGTCGAGATGGTGCCCTACGACCAGCCCCTGGCGCCTCTGTTCGCCATGGCTCAGGTGCTGGGGCCCGATGTGGCCGGCTTCAAGTCCCTGTTCCTGGGGCAAGAACCCACGGCCCAGGCTGGTGCCCCCGCGCCGGTACCCACCGGGCCCACACCGGAGCAGCTCGAGGCCCAGCGCCGCGATGAGCTCCTGGCTCGGGTCCACCACGAGATCGAGACCGATGCGAAGGCGCGCAAGGTCGGGGCCATCACCGCGGCGGTGGGGGGCATCACCTGCGGCCTGTCCCTGTCCTTCATCGCGGCCCGCAACACCTCGGGCGAGAACAAGACCGACGTGGTGGACATGCCCTACCGCGAGCAGATGGCCAAGGTCTGGACCGGCACCGCCATCGGCGGGGCGGTCACCATGGGTGCGGGCCTGTGGCTGGTGAAGATCTCCCAGCTCGATGCTGGCGCTGGGACCCCTCTGCCGACCCTGGGTTGGGGCTGGCGCTTCTGAGGGCTAGCGCCTTGTGGAGGTCCGCTCCACCTGCTTCCGCTGCTCGTTCCAGGCCTCGATGTCACGAACCGTGGGCATGGACAACATCATCAGCCCCAAGCCCCAGGCCAGCATGGCCAGGAACGCGATGCTGGTGCCGCCCATGTAGAAGCCCACGAAGCCCATCAGCACAGGGGCCTCGGCCAAAGCCAGGCGTAGGATGAGCCAGATCTGGTGGTTGCCCAGCAGCTTCGCTGCGTAGGGTGTGCCCATGGTGATGACCAGCGAGGCGGTGAGCCCCAGCACCAGGGCGCCGCCGCTGATCACCATGCTGGCGGCGTCAGCGCCTTCGGGGGTTTCGCCTGCGCTGCGGGTGTAGAAGCCCACGAAGCCGAAGATCATCACCGAGAAGGGGTAGGCGATCCACAGGACCCAGTGCACGGGGAGGACGGGCTTGGCGGGTGGGGTGCTCACGGCGACTCCTGGGGGCTAGCGCTTGCGCTCGGCGTCCACTACTGCGCCCAGGGCTCCGTCGGCGCGGGCTGGGCGGTACATGTTGGTGACCCGTGCCTGGCAGAGCAGGCGCTCGGTCTCGACGTGGACGATGCGCACGTCGTGAACGATGGCGTGGCGGCCACGGCGCAGCACGGTGGCTCGGGCCTGAACCCGGCCCTCACGGGCGGATCGCAGGTGGGAGCCGCTGATCTCCATGCCCACGGGGCTGACCTTGCTCAGATCCACCCCGAAGCTGGCGTGCATGCTGGCGGCGCCTTCGGCCAGCAGCATGCTCACGCCACCGTGCAGCAGGCCGTAGGGCTGGCGCACACGATCGCTGATCTCGACCTCGAGCACCAGGCTCTCGGCGGACACGCTGACCAGCTCGACGCCCAGGGCACCCTCGACGGTGTGCTCCTTGAGCTGATCGAACACGCGCTTCCAGGTCTCGAAGGGGGGAGAGGTGGGGGACATGGGTGCTACTCCTGGACCGGCGTCGCCGAGGGAGGCTGGTTGGGGTCACCCTGGGGGGCTGCTTCGCTCTCGGCCCCGGGAGAGGACCCCTGGCGCACGAAGCTCTGGCGGTCCCCCAGAGGATCGCCCTCGAGCCTGAGCTCCAGCCGGTCGGCGCCCTCGAGCAGGACCTTGACCCGCTCCACCACCGGTTGGCCGTCGACGGTGGTGGTGGTCTCGAGCTCCAGGGTGCTCGTCTCGTCGGTCAACACGGTGTAGGTGGCGATGTCCTGCGTGTCGCCGTGGGCGAAGTTCATGCTGGTTTCGGTGACCGTCAGGGTGGCCGAGGCCAGCTCTTCGAGGCCCTGCAGGACGTCGTCGGCACCATCGCTGGGGTGCTGCTCGCGGCCCATGAGCACCATGCCCACCATGAGCTGCTCTTCGGGGGTCAGCTGGGCTTCGGCCAGCTGGGCCTCGGTGGGAGCGGGGTCGCCGAAGGCCAGCTGCATCAGCTCGTATTGGCGCTGCTCGGTGGGGCTGAGCTCGAGGGTCCAGGTGCCCGGGAACAGCTCCGAGGGCTTGGCCACGGTGGCGATCGGCTGATCCTGCTCTTCATCACTGGGCTTTGACCCGTCACCCTGGGCTTGGACCTGGCCTTGGCGCTCCGGCGGCGACGCACCGGGATCGGTGAGCGGCTGGTTGCAGGCGCAGGCGATGAGGATGGCCGCGAGGCCGAGGGAGCTGCGAAGGGAGGGCATGGCCGCTCTTGGGTCGAGAGGGGAGAGAGAGTACCCGCTCGAGTGGATAGCCTCCGGGGGGGCGTCCGGCATCCGAAGGCTCAGCAACAGGCGACACCCGGGGCGACACTTCCGGATCGTAGACTCCGTTCGACACGGATGCCCATGCCCCCCACGCCCCTCACGCCCCCCACCCCAGGCCTTGCCGAACGCCTCGAGCAGCTCTTCGAGCTGTCCATGGCTGTGAGTGTGGGCTTGGCGTCGCCTCTGGCCGGCTTGGTGGCGCTGTTGGCGCTGGGATCGGTGGACATGGACGTAGTGGAGGTGGGCGAGCGCCTCGTGCGCTGGAGTGACGCCGGTGCGGGCGGTCAGCAGGGACACGGGATCTCATCCGTGGTGTTCCTGGCGCCCGTGGAGCAGGAAACGACGGCCGCTGATCCCACGACCCCCGAGCCCGTCGCCAAGGTCGAAGAGGACGCGACCGAGGCCTCGGAACCGGGCGCCTCCGCGGAGGGGCCTGCGAGCCTCGAGCCTGGCCCCATCGAGCAGGGAGGCGGGCTGGAGGTCGCATCACCCGCCGTGGCGTCGGACGATCCCGTGGGTCTGCCGCTGTTCTCGGAGCACCCCGGCGAAGGCGTGCCATCGGGTACGGTGAAGCACGGGACCGGGCGTCGCACCGGTGGCGGCGGCGGCGGTGGCGCTGGCGCCCCCAGCGCCCCCAGCGCGGTCACGCCCGCGGTAGATGTGCAGGCTGTCGCGGTGGCGGCCAGGCCTCCTGTGAGCCACGCGCTGGATGCGGCCGCGGGGATGAGCTTCGTGGCCATCGGTGGTGGTGGCTTTTGGATGGGCAGCCCCGAGGACGAGCCGGGGCGCTTTGCCAACGAAGGTCCCCGCCACCGGGTGCATGTCTCCCCTTTCTGGCTGGCCAGCACCGAGGTCACCCGGGCCCAGTGGCTGGCGGTGATGGGCTCGCTCCCCCCGGGCACGCCCGGTGCGGACAGGCCTGTGGTGGGCGTCAGTTGGTGCGACGCGGTGCGCTACGCCAACGCCATGTCCCAGCGTGAGGGTTTGACCTCGGTGTACCGCCTGCGCGGCCCCTGCGGTCACGGCGGCGTCGTGAGCTGGGACTGGCGGTCCGATGGTTATCGCCTGCCCACCGAGGCCGAGTGGGAGCTGGCGGCCCGGGCGGGGGGGCAGCAGCGCTTCGCGGGCGGGTCTTCCCTCGATGGGGTTGGCTGGTACCTGGACAACGCTGGCGGTGCCACCCGCAGCGTGGCGGCGCTGGCCCCCAACGCCTACGGCCTGTACGACATGAGCGGCAATGTCTGGGAGTGGGTCTGGGACCGGCTGGGCGACTACGGCCCGGAGGCCCAGCACGACCCGGTGGGCCCGGAGCGTGGCAGCACCCACATCCTCCGGGGTGGCTCGTGGCGCTACGAAGCCCGCTATGCCCGTGTGGCCGATCGCAACTGGGGACGCCCGGGCTACCGCTCTCCCGCCGTGGGCTTTCGCCTGGCACGCAGCCTGCAAGCGGGGGATCAGGACGCCCTGGTCAGTCAGACTGACGGGGGCCCGGGTCAGCCCGGACCCCGGGTCAGCGAGGACTGAACAGGGGTCTGGGTTCGCCCATGGGCAGGGTGTCGATGCGCAGCTCCGGTCGCAGCCGGGCCATGTCGGCGAAGAAGCCGGCGATGTCGGCCCCGGGCATGGGGGAGTAGCCGGCCTCGGGTCGCCGGAACATGTCGTCGCTGTGCAGCGGCAGCAGGCGGGTGGCGCCCACCGCGTCGACGGTGCGCTCGAGCAGGTCCTGTGTGGAGCGGCGCCACACCAGGCAGGACATGGAGAGCTCGGCGGTGACGCCCTCGAGGGTCTCGGGCAGGGTGTCGGCGGTGCCCTGGTGGATGAAGCTGCCCTGGGGGTGGCGCACCCACAGCACCCAGACCTCACCGTGACGCCAGGCAGCGTGATGGGCGGGTGGGTCGAGGGGTTCGGTGACATGGCCGGCGTGGGGTGGGTCGCCGATGGGGCAGGGGCCGTGCACGCTGGGCAGGAAGTGGATCTCGAAGGCGCCGCAGCGCAAGACCTGGCGGGGCTCCACCTGGTGCAGGCGATCCTCGGCCAGGCCGGCCCCCTGGCCGATCATCACCGTGCTGGCGGAGCCGTACAGGGGGGCGTCGCAGGCGCGAGCGAAGCCGGGGGCGTCCATGGCGTGGTCGTAGTGGCTGTGGGTGACCATCACCGCGGCGACCCTGCGGGCGTCCAGCTTGTCTACCCAGCGTTCGATGGCGGCGTGGTCGGGCCGGATGGGCCGGTTGACCGCGACCCTGGGGAGGCTGGGGCAGCTGACGAAGGGGTCGATGAGGATCTGGGTCTCGCCGTCGTCCAGCAGCAGGCCCGCGGTGCCCAGCCAGGTGGCCATGAGGGTGCCCGCTGGCGGGTCGGCCACGGCCGGGATCTGCCGCTCGAGGTAGGCCGCGGTGCCCATGCCCAGCAGGTCGCGCCCCAGGCCCCACAGGTAGGGCAGCAGGGGTGGGTGCTCCGGGATGGTCATGCTCGCTCCGGCTGGGAGCCTAGTCGGTCAGGAACACGGCGTTCAAGTCGATCTCGTACCACTCGGATTGCTCGCTGGCGGGCATCCAGTCCTCGCCGGTGCCGCTCTCGAAGCCGACGCGGATGACGAGGTCGGTGGTGTCGAAGACCACGTCCCAGACGTTGCTGTCCATGGCCGCGGTGCGGGAGATGAGCTCGGTCTGGTCCAGACCGATCTTGACGGGCTCGCCGCCGTTGTCGGCGATGAGCTCGACCCCGTTCCACTCCAGGGCGGTGCCCTGTTCGTAGGACTTGGTCATCTGGTACATGGGCCAGTAACGACGGGACCAGGAGGACGAGTCGATCATCAGACCCGGGTTGTCCCGCATGGGGCCGTTGGCTGCGGACTGGTGGATGCGCACGCCGTAGGCCATGGCCTCGTCGCCCCGGTACAGGGCGCAGGGCAGGGGATAGCCCACCTGGATGGGCTGGCCGCCGGTGTCGACCTCGATGTGGTTGCCGTGGGCGTCCAACACGAACTCGCCGTGGGCGTCCACTTCGAACAGGCGCACGTTGGCGTCGCCGTCGATCTCTTTGGCGTCGGCTTCGACGTTGACGATCTCGGGGTCGTCGGCGTGGGTCCACATGGTGGCGGCGCCGTCGAGATCGTAGCGGAGCAGCGACTCGGTGACGGTGCAGTCGTTGTGGTGGTGGAAGACCCCGGTCTCGAGGCCGTTGCTCTCGAGGATCACGGCCTGGGCGTCGGCGCCGTCGTTGCGGGGGTCACCCCAGGAGACCAGGGCGTTGTAGCCGATGGTGGGGGCGCGGTTGATGCCGTCGTCCACCTGGTTCATCAGGTAGGGCAGGGCGTCGTCGAGGGTGGATGAGAAGCCCAGGGCGTCCCGGGCCCGCAGCAGGGCGGGTTCGGTGGCGATGCGCTCGAAGGGGCTGTCGGCGCCCACCGCACCCACGGCCAGGCCTTCGCGGCTCACGCCGGAGAGCACACCCAGGTTGGCGCCCAGCCAGGAGATGCTGGCGTAGGGCACGCCGTCGTCCGGGACGTAGACGGCCATGGCGGCCATGTCACCGATGCCGGTGTCGGTGGTGAAGTCCATGTTGCGGGTCATGTACTGCCCGCCGTCGTCGGTGCGGTCGCCCCAGGCGGCGAAGTACGAGCAGTTCAGCAGGCCGCCGGAGTGGGTGCTCAAGGGGTCGGCGGTGCCCATCAGGGTGTCCTGGATCTCCCAGGCCTGGGGGTCGACGCTCATGTTGCTGGTGTCGGTGGCGTAGTAGTCCAGCACGGCGTCGGTGTAGCCGCTGGAGATGTACCCCGCGAGGCTGCCCAGATCGTCGAAGTCCAGCTGGGAGGACATGGCCAGGTCGATGAGGGTGATGATGCGCGTGGGCATCTTGATCAGGTCCTCGTCACCGTCGCCGTACTCCAGGCCTGCGTCTTCCATGCCGTCGGCGAAGCCCTGGATCTCCTCGTGGTAGATGGTCGGGGTGTTGGGGCCGTACCAGGTCTCCCAGACCGTATCCATCATGTTGCCGAGCATGGTGTCCATGACCTCGGCGGAGCCCAGGCCGGCTTCTTCGGCCAGGGTGTCCATGTAGGTCCACCAGAGATCGAGCAGGTAGGGACCCACCATGCGACCGTGCTGGTAGCCCATCTCGTAGTAGCTGCCTTCGACCCGCAAGACGTAGAACGGGGTGCCCCAGGGGGTCTCGGACCCTGGGATCTCGGCGAGCACGCCGCAGCCTTCGGTGTCGATGATCTCGCCCACCGTCCACTCGTCGATAGGAGCGGTGCAGGCCTCGGTGAGGGCGCTGTCGTCGGTGTCCTTGCCGTTGTCGGGGCAGGCGACGGCGAGGCTGGAGACGGCCAGGAGGGCGAGAAGGCGGGCGCGGTGGTTCACGGGAGCTCCGGAGCTTCAGGGCGTCGGGGGACGCGGGTCAGCATGAATATAGGTTCGACGGGGCCTGTTGTCCCATCTCGATCACCGAATCGGTCAGGGATTCACACGGCCCATGGTGTCGTGGCGCTCTCGGATCCAGGTCTCGAGGTAGGCCTTCTCCTGCTCGAAGTCGTTGGTGTTGCTGCTGCCCCAGTAGTCACCAAAGGAGCGATCCCAGACCGACCAGTCCCGCTCGGCCGAGCGCTGGATCTCGGCGTAGTAGGTGTCCAGGGTGGCCTGCATCCAGGTGGCGTTGAGGGGACCGTCGTCGCGCATGGAGGCGTTGCGGGCCCACAGCTCGGCTGCGGCCTCGGGGTGCGACTGGAAGTGGGCGAAGATTCCGTTGCTGCCTTGGTAGTCGGTGTGGGTCTCCGACGAGATGCGGTAGGTGTACCAGCCCTGGCCGTAGCTGTGGTTGAAGTCCCAGGGGCAGTAGCGGAACTCGACGGCGGTGGGGTCGTTGTACAGGTAGGCGTTCTTGCCCGCCGAGTCGTCGGACGAGGTCCACTGGACGAACAGGAACCAGTCCATGAACTCGTCGAGGCGCAGCCACTGCTCGTGCTCGTCCCAGAACTCCTGGTGGCTGGCGTCAGCGGACCAGGCCACCAGATCGTCCAGGTCCTGGTAGGCTCTCGGCTGGCCCTCGGCGGGCTCACCCTCCTTCTTCTCGTAGCCGTCGTGGAGCGTGGACTTGTTGGAGCCGCTGTAGGTTCGGTAGAAGTTCGCGTAGTGGCTGACCGCCTTGTACAGGTTGCCCTCGCCCGAGAGGTCCATCTCCTGCAGGAAGTGGTCGTCGGGTCGGTCGATGAAGGTGTACAGGCCGTGGTAGCGGCCAGCTAGGTAGACCACACCGAAGAAGGTGCGGGGGGTGAGGCGGTCGGTCTCCCAGTGCTCGGCCATGGCGATCCACAGGTCGTAGCAGAGCTTCTGGCGCACGTAGCTGTTGTCGTCGAAGGGCGTGACGGCGTACAGGTGGTCCTTGTTGCCCATGCCCCAGGGGGAGGCGTCCAGGTCTTCGTCGCTGAAGCGCAGGGCGTAGCTCTGCTTGGGGTAGCTCACGCTGACCGCGCCGCGGACCTTCATCTCGGCCTGGTATTCGTGGCCGTACACGGTGACGCGGGCGGGCCCGTACTCTTGGCTCACGCTCCCCTGGGGGTACAGGTGGAGCACGGGCAGGCCCCATTCCTCGGTGTAGGTCTCAGCGTCCACCGGCTGGTTGTTGGTGTGGTCGATGGCGTCGGCGACCCAGAAGGTGCCCAGGGCGGACTCCGGGAAGGCGCTGGCATCGCCCTTGCGAAACACGGTGAGCAGCAGATCGTAGCGGCCGCCCTGGTCCAGCTCCGGGGTCCAGGAGACGGTCCAGCTGTCCGGGTCGAAGCTGGCGCCGTCGGGCAGGTTGGCGATGTCCGCCTCGTAGCCGGCCTCGGCCTGCCCGCTGGAGCAGGCGAAGGAGAAGGACAGGGCGTCGCCTTCGGTGAGGAAGGGATCGGCGATGTCCGCGACCGGGCTGCAGGCGTCGGTGGCGGGTGGCGCGGTGTCCGCGGGGTCGACCTGGGTGTCGGCGTCGGTGTCGTCCGCTGGGGGCGCGACCCCGTAGGAGTGGCAGGCCGTCAGGACGAGCAGGGCTGTAACGGTGAGGGCTCTCATGGGGCGACAGTATGCCACGGGCTGACACGATGGGGTGGGGATCAGCCCCGGCGTCGTCGCGCCAGTCCCAGCAGGCCCAGCAGGGCGGGCAGAGCGCCCAGCCCGCTCCCTGCGCTGCTGCAGCCGCAGCCCCGGCCGTCGACCCCGCGGATCCCGGGGGGATCTCGGTCCGTACCCGTGTCGGTGCCGGGCTCGGAATCGGTGTCGGTGTCGTCGGGTCGGTCGGTGTCGTCGGGGGCCGGGGGGTTGGCCAGGGCATCGATCATGGACCACAGGGCGGGGTCGGCGTCTTCGTAGGTCAGGGCCCAGAACCCCACCCCCTGCAGGCCTTGGTCGAGGCTCCAGCCGATCTTGGCCTCTATGCTCTCGTGGTCGTCGTACCAGAGCTGGTGGGTGCTGTCGGGGAAGGCGTAGGGGGTGGAGGTGACCGTGTCCCACAGGCGGCCGTAGCTGTCGCCCTGCTCGATGGCGGTGACCCAGGTGACCGAGCTGCCGTCCTCGGTGGCGGTGCCGGGCACTGAGTTGTCGGTGCTGGGCCAGTTGCGGCCGTACAGGGGCAAGCCGACGATGATCTTGCCGTCCGGTGCTCCGTTGTCACGGTAGTCTTCCACCGAGTCATCGATGGCCAGGGAGCTCCAGGGGCCCCCGCCGGTCAGGGGCGAGTTGGGGCCGGGGTTGCCGGAGCTGTGGTGGTAGCCGTAGGCCATGATGAACAGGCCGTCGCTGGCGGCCGCCAGCTCGTCGTAGTCGTAGGCCGAGCTCCAGTCGACGGATGGTGTGGCGATGTACAGGGCATCGGTCTCGGCCCGGAGCTCTTGGATGAAGGTGGTGAAGTCGTCCTTCAGATCCCCGTCGAGGCCCTCGATGTCCACGTTGACGCCGTCAGCGCCGTAGGCGTCGATGAGCTCCACCAGCTCCGAGATGGCCCGGGCCCGGCGGGCGGCGGAGGGGAATACGTCGGCGTGCACGTCGTCCTCGAAGCCGATGAGGCACAGGTGGACCTCGACGTCGTAGGTCGCTCCCAGCTGGACCGCCTGGGCCGCCACGTCGGTCCAGTGGTGGGTGCCGCTCAGGCTGCCGTCGGACTCGAGCTCCACCCCGAAGATGGCGATGTGGGACAGCCCATCCCAGGCGATGGTGTCCAGGTCGTCGCCCCAGTAGGGCCAGTAGCCGTAGACCGTGGAGCTGGGGCCTTCGGTGGGGGGCGGTGGGGGAGGCGGAGCCTCCCGGCGCATTTTGGTGACGCCTCTGCCCGCTCGGTGCGCTGCGAGGGCCGCGGCGTGGGGACCCATGGGCACCGTGGCGTGGGTCGCTGCGACCAGGAGCGTGGCGAGGGCGAGCATGGGGTCTCCTGGGTCAGGGTGCTTCGCTGGTGGGTGCCCGTGGCTGGCCCAGGACCAAGGCCAGGTCCAATCCGCCGGTCCACCACAGGGGGCCGAGGCGGGAGGTGTTGACCAGCACGTCGGCGTAGCCGCCGATGCGGAGGCGGCGGAAGCGGCGGGAGAGGCGCACGCCGCCGCCAGCGAGCAGCTCGAAGCGCCCGCCTGTGCCCGAACCCAGGGTGGGGTCGGTGAGCCAGGCGAAGTGTTGTCGGCCCACGGTGCGCGCCGAGAGCACCAGCGAGCCCTTGTCGTTCTTGCCCAGGTCGGTCTCGGCCACGATGGGCAGGCCCAGATCGAGGTTGCCGAAGCCGGTGGCCGGTGTGGGCAAGGTGGAGAACGCCAGGGTGGGCTGCGTGGCGATGTCGAAGCTGCCCAGCTTGGCGAAGCGGTAGCGCAGGTCCGTGGCGGCACCGAACAGGAAGATCCGCGCGCCCCAGTCCAGATCCGTGGCCAAGCCGCGACGGTAGCCGAGCTCGATCTGCGGCAGCGGGGCGTCCAGGGCCGTGCTCAGGGGGTTGGTCTGCTTCTGCAGGGACAGGGCGGCCTGCATCATGTGCTCGCCCGGCTCGAGGGGGCGGGCGCCGTGCAGGGTGCCCATGGTGGAGCAGCCGCTGGACAGCAGCAGCACAGTGGCGAGGGCTGGCAGGAAGCGGGCTACCATCGCACGCCTCCCTGCAGCAGCAGATCGTGGTCGATGACCTTGCCGTGGGTGGAGCCTCCCGCGAGGATGTCGAGCTGGACTCGATCGCCCAGGGGGATGAGGAAGCCGGCCCGGTAGCGGAGGCCCGGGGCGAGGCTGTCGGCCGTGTAGCGCTGCTCGTACAGGGCTTCGATGGTGGTGTGTCGGTAGCTGACGGCCGGACCGATGGACGCGGCCACGCGGGTGGCGCGGGTGCCCGCCGAGCAGCCCAGCCCCAGAGCGGCCCGGGCGTAGCGGCGCCGGAATCCGGCGATGGTTCCGCCTTCGTTTCGCCCGGCCACCGCGAGCTCGGGCTCGACGTAGCAGGCGGCGCCCAGGGGAATACGGCCCCATGCGCCGATGGTGGGCGCCAGGGGGTGCTCGCCGCTGCCCACATGCAGGGCCACCGTGCCCAGGGTCAGGCCAGCGGCGCGGGCCACCGGGGGGCTGTCGGCCCGGGCGGTGCCCAGGGGCAGGAGGGCTGCCAGCGCGAGGATGAACAAGGACCTCATCGGTCACCCCCGCAGGCCGCGACGGTGTGGGCTCCAGCGAAGCGTTGTTCCACCGAGGCGCACAGGCTGTCGCGGGCCACACCCGCGGGTGCCAGGCCTACCCAGGTGTTCAGCAATCCCCAGCCGTCGCCGGGATCGCCCTGGTCGGTCCACGCCAGCACCGCTTCGGTGAGCAGGGCCAGGGCCTCGTCCGGGTCGTCCAGTGCCACCCGCAGGTCCCAGGCCGTGGCCGCGAAGAGGGTGCCCAGCGGGTAGGGGTCCCAGATGGCCAGTAGTTCGTCCGCGGAGCTGTCCAGGAACTCGGCGGGGAGCTGGACGTCCGCCACGCGGTGGTCGCCCCTCAGATCCCTCGAGGGCATCTCCAGGGACGCCCCGAAGAAGTTCGGATCGTCCAGGGACAGGGCGGCGAAGCTGTCGGCGTAGCCTTCGTGGAGGCTGGAGTAGAACAGGCTGGATTCGCTCTGCTCCAGCCCGTCGAAGGGCGAGCTGGTCAGGGTGTCGCCGGTAGTGAGCCAGTGGAACACGGCGTGGCCGAACTCGTGCCGCACGATGCCGACGTTGGCGGCCAGGGGCACGTTCTTGGAGATGAGGTCCTGCAGCAGGATGAAGAAGTGGCCCGCGGTGGCGTAGGCCGCATTTTCCATGGGCAGCAGCTCGAGCATGGCGTCCGGCAGCACCGGGGTCCAGGCGGCGTCGATGGGGAAGAAGACGTCGGGGGCGAAGCCGTGATCGGGAAGCTCCGCGCTCAGGTCCTCGAGGTGGCCGTAGAAGCTCCACAGCACCAGCCCGTGTTCGTCCAGGGGCACCGCCAGATCGTCGGTGACATCGTAGCCCACCCGCATGGCCCGGCCGCCTTCGTAGAAGGTGTCGCCGTCGGTCTCCATGGTCACCAGGCCGCCCTGAAACACGGTCCCCAGTTGGCCCGAGACGGCCTGCAGGTCGTCCATGGTCCCCCGATCCCGCGCCGTGACCACGTAGCTGCTGTCGTCGGGGTCCAGCTGGAAGGCGAGGTAGCGGTCCGCTGCGGGGGGGGCGCAGGCGGGCAGGAAGAGGGACAGGACCAGGGCTGGCTTCATGGCGCTGGGCTCCGGGGTGGTCTGGGAGCATAGCCGTCTGTGGTTGTGCTGGGGGGTGATGGGGCTCCCTCCGTTCTGGGAGTGGGGCCCCGCCCGGATTAGCTGAGGCCCCCCCTCTCAATCCAGCGAGCGTCCCATGTCCTTCGAGCGCACCCTCGCCCAGCGTTTCCCTGGCTCCGTGCCCATGCCGCAGTTCGTCGCCTCCAGCCAGCAGGTTCTTGGGCAGCACGGCTTCACCCCCGAGAACACGCTGGACTGCGTGGGGTTGTGCCGCGACGAGATCTGCGTGCCCTTCGCCGATGCCCTACGCGAGGCCTGGGGGCCTACCTTCAGCTTCGCCAGCCTCGCCGGTGCGGTGCTCCCCGGACGCACGGCCTTCGGAGCCTTCGCGCATCACGCTCCGGTGATGGGTGGGCGTCAGCGCATCGCCTGCTTCGGCTTCACCCATGTTGCGCTGGATGCCGAGGGCCAGCTTGGCCCCGTGATGCGCCCGGGCCTGCCCACGCCCTCCACCGCCTGTGGTGCCCTGGTGGGGCTGCTGGGTGAGCTGGGCTCCGGTGAGCCGCTGGCGGATCCCGATCCGGATGATCTCGAGTACGGGCTGCTGCGGCAGCGGATCGCGGCGCGTCTCGAGCCCAGGGCCCGCCTGGACCTCGTCGATCTGACCCTGGTGGCCCACCGGGTGCTCGCCGAGGATCTCGGTCGTCTGGTCCAGCAGGGCGTGGATCCCCGGGAGATGGACGCGGCGGTCTACACGGGCGTCCAGGTCCACGGTCCCGACGGGCAGGAGTGGGTCTGGATCGGTGAGGCTTACGTCCTGCTCCAGGACGGTCGGGTCGAGCTCGCGTAGGATGGTGGCACGATGATCGATACCTGGAAGGATCTCCCTACCCTCGTCACTGGCGGCCGCGGCTTCCTCGGAAGCCATGTGGTGGATCGCCTGCAGGCCAGGGGTGCCAGGGTCTTCGCGCCTTCCTCGAGCGAGGTGGATCTGAGGGACGCCAGCCAGGCCCGTGCCTTGTTGAGCCGGCTCCAACCCCGGGCCATCATCCACTGCGCCGTCAATGGCGGTGGCATCGGCTACATGCGCGAAAATCCGGCCTCGGTGGGCTTCGACAACGTGAAGCTCAACCTGCACCTGATGCAGGCCGCGGCCGAGCTGGGTGGGGTGGAGAGCTTCGTTGGCGTCAGCTCCATCTGCGCCTACCCCCGCATCACTCCCATCCCCATGCGGGAAGAGAACCTCTGGGACGGCTACCCCGAGCCCACCAACGGCCCCTACGGTCTCTCCAAGCGCATCATGATGGCTCTGGGCGAAGCTTGTCGCACCCAGTACGGGCTGAACGCTGTGTTTCCCATGCCCGTGAACCTCTATGGCCCCCGGGACTGCTTCGATCCTCTGCGCTCCCATGTGGTGCCAGCCCTGATCCAGCGCTTCGAGCGCGCCCGCATGGATGGGCTCGACGAGGTGGTGGCGTGGGGCACCGGCCAGGTCACCCGTGAGCTGCTGTACGTGGAAGACTGCGCTGACGCTGTGGTCCGGGCCGCCGAAGCGATGGACAGCTCAGAGCCGTTCAACCTGGGCACGGGGGTGGAGACCCGAGTGGCCGACCTGGCCCAGGCGGTGGCCGATGCCGTGGGCTACCGCGGCGGGATCCGCTGGGACAGCTCTTACCCCGACGGTCAGCCCCGCAAGTGCCTCGACGTGTCCCGCTCGGCCGAGTGGCTGGGCTGGCGCGCCGCGGTGCCCCTGTCCGAGGGGCTCGCCCGCACGGTCGCCTGGTACCGGGCTGAGCTCGCCGTCGGGCGCTTGGAGACCCCGTGACCCCACGTCTCCCTGGCTGGCTCCACGGGCGCGCGGCCTGGTGGGTGGGCACCCCGCTGGTGCTGGGCCTGCTGGTGGCGTTCAGCCTGGAAGAGGTCACCGACAGCCCCCCGCCCCTCGATCCACGCTTCGTCCAGGGCGGCGGTGCCAGCGCGGTGGGCCCGGGTCCCGGCCAGGTGCCGTTTTCGGACTATGACGGTGACTTGGTGGTGGTGAAGGGCACCCTGTTCGCCGACGCCGCCGGGGCCCTGGATCTGGACCTGTGGAAGGTGGACCCCTCGGCGCCGGGTAGTCGGACGCACCTGGGCAAGGTGGGCATCGAAGGCCCCGGGCCCTTTCAGCTCGAGGTCCCCGTGGACTTCGGAACCCTGCAAATCGAGAGCTTCCGCGATCTGAACGGCGATGGACCGTCCATGGACGATCCTTTCGGTCGGACGGAGTGCGAGGTGGGCTCCAGCGCCGTCGAAGGGGTCGAGCTCGTGCTCGAGCTCGGCGGCATGGGTCAGCACCACGGTGGTCTCCCCGCGGATGGTCCCGACGGCACCCCCTCGGGTGGACCGGAGCATCGGGACATGCCCCCGGGTGGAGAAGGCGGAGAAGGTGAGCAGGGCGCAGAACATCAGGAAGCTGCCGAGGGCGCTCCCGGTGGTGAGGAACGCGTCCATGTGGAGATGCCTCCCGGCGGGGGCGAGGCCGACCCCCCTCCCTCCGGGCCGGGAGCCGAAGGCGACGCTGACCCCAGCGCCGCCGATGCCGGTTCCTTCGAGCATGTCGAGGCCCCCCCGGGAGCACCGGGCGGTGGAGACGGGTCGGTCCACGATCCCTCGGCGCCGCCCGACGGTGCCCCCCCTGGCGCGGCACCGTCCGGTGCGGGCCGAGATCCCTTCGCCAGTGTCGACGGGCCCAGGGTCGTAGTCTCGGGCACCATCGTCTACGCCAACGCGGCCGCTGTGATGGACCTCGACATCTTCCGCAACGATCCGAGCGGACCGGGCGGTCGAGCCTTTGTGGGGAAGAAGAAGCTCTCACCGGGGCCCTTCGAGCTCAGCGTCCCTCGCTCCTTCGGCAAGATCTCCTTGGAGGTATTTCTGGATGCCACCGGCGATGGTCCGTCCGCCGATGATCCCTTCGCAGCCTGTCCCTGCAATCCCCTAAGCCTCTCCCGGGGCGACGTGCACGCCATCGAAATCCGCGTCGAATAGCACCCGTGGGGCCTGGGATCCCGTCTCTGTGGGAGTATTTGCGTTTCCGGGGTCGTTGAACTTCCGCTACGGGCCGGCTATCCTCGTCGAGATCCGGCTCCTGTTGGGACCCACTCCGGGCTCCCCAGGATGCGGAGGCGGCCCATGTCCATCAGCATGTTGCTCTCTGGCGCGCTGATGCTGGCCTCGCCGTCGGCAGCCTTCGAGCTGCCACCTGGCGCAGCCGGCCTCGCTCCAATCCACCAGGCACCCCTGGCCCAGTCCATCCATCGGCCGGCCTGGGCGGAATCCGGCTTGCCCATCGGCATCGGTGATCTCGACTGGGATGACGACGGCGACTGCTACTGCGAGATCGGGCCCTGCGCCGGAAGCGTACGCTCCGAGTGCGGCCAGCCCACCGAGGGCGACTGTCTGGACAACCCTTACGACGACCGATCCAACAGCGTCAATCCAGGGCGCGATGAGGCCTGCGACGACATGGTCGACAACGACTGCAACGGCTTGGTCAACGACGGCTGCAGCAACAGCGCTCGCTACGCCACGGTCCAGGGTGGCGGTTGTTCTTCGGGCGCGCTGCCGCTGCTGCCCCTCGGCGCCTTGCTGCTGGCCCTGCCGCTGGCCCTTCGCCGCCGCCTCTCATCTTTTCGCGTCGCTTCCCGGAGTTGAGAAGCCATGTTGCTGCCCCTCATTGCCGCGCTGCTTCTGATGTTGCCCATGGCTGGCGCCGAGAGCACAGAGCAGGACTACACGGTCGACTTCGAGCTGTTCCGCCCCTACTCCGATGCCTACGGCTACCAGCACACCCAGAGTGCAGCCACCCTTGGCCACCTGCAGATCAACGGCGGGTTCTGGTTCAACTACGCCAACGATCCCCTGGTCCTGGTCTACGACGGCGCGCGGGTCTCCCCCTCGAACGCTCCAGCCGACGGTGATGACGGCGACGGCGTGGTCGACCAGCGCTTCATGGGCGATGTCGTCGTGGGCATCGGCCTGTCCCGCTTCTTCAGCCTCACCGTGGATGTGCCCATCATCCTTCGGCAGGACGGCTACACCCTCGACAGCATCGACAACCCCGCCCTCGACCCCAACCCGCTGATCCTCAGCGGCGTCTCCGATGTGCGGGCGATGCCCAAGGTGGTCTTCGTCGATCGCGACTACCTTCCCCTGGGGCTCGCCCTGGCGGTGCCCGTCACCTTCCCTACGGGCAACGGCGGTAGCTTCTTGGGCGAAGAGGGCTTCACGGTCCAGCCCACGCTGATCATGGAAGTCTCCGATGGCTCCATCCACACCCGCGACTACCACGTACGTACGGCCTTCAACGTGGGCTACCGCACCCGCAGCCCCGCGCGGCTGCGCGACGTGGCCATGGGCAACGAGCTGGTCTACGGGATCGGCGTCGGCTTGCACCCGTTCCCGGCCATGGAGATGGTGGCGGACTTCCACGGCGCCGTGGGTGGCCCCAAGGTGGCTCAGCGCCCGGCCGAGATCACCGGTGGCCTCAAGTTCTTCATGGGTCGCTTCATCACCTTCGATCTGGGCGGCGGTGCCGGCCTGGTGGGTGGCGTCGGCGCGCCGGACTACCGCGTGCTCGGTGGCTTCTCCATCGCTCCGTCCTTCGACCCCAACGCCCGGGACTCCGACAAGGACGGCATCGTCGATGCCATGGACCAGTGCCCCAGGGACCCCGAGGATCTCGACGGCTTCCAGGACGAGGACGGCTGCCCCGAGTTGGACAACGACAACGACGGGCTGTTCGACGACGAGGATCGTTGTCCCAACGAGCCCGAGGACGACGACGGCTACCAGGACGACGACGGCTGCCCCGACCACGACAACGACAAGGACAGCATCCTGGACGTGGCCGACCGCTGCCCCGACGAGCCCGAGACCCTCAACGGCTACATGGACGAGGACGGCTGCCCCGACAACGAGCCCGTCGAGGACAGCGACGGCGACGGCTACCGCGACGACGTGGACCGCTGCCCCTACGATCCCGAAGACTTCGATGGCATGGAAGACGAGGACGGCTGCCCCGAGCTGGACAACGACAACGACGGCATCCCCGACGATCGGGATGCGTGTCCCGACGATCGTGAGGTCTTCAACCACTTCGAGGACGAGGACGGCTGCCCCGACGACACCCCCAGGGTGGTGGTCACCGAAGAGTCCATCGAGATCAACGAGGTGATCAACTTCGAGTTCGCCAAGGCCGACATCCGGCCGGAGTCATTCGGCCTGATGGACGAGATCGCGCAGGTGGTGGTCGATCACCCCGAACTTCTCAAAATTCGCGTTGAGGGCCATACCGACGCCATCGGGGATGATGTTTCCAACCTGCGTCTGAGCCAGGCTCGCGCCGAGTCGGTGGTGCTCTACCTCAGCCAATCCGGGGTCGAGCCCGACCGCCTGGATCCGGTGGGCTTTGGTGAGATGCGCCCCATCGACACGAACGATTCCGACGACGGCCGCGCCAAGAACCGGCGTGTTGAGTTCATCATCGTCAAGCGCGACAGAACCCAGACCACGGTCCCCTAGGGCGCGTCCGGCTCCGGTACGCTCCGGATTTCTCGTGGAATTGTCTCGGTTTGTTGCTGAGAGACACGATGCCGTCTACTCTATGAATGGATTTGTGCCTCAAGAAGGCGGAGGGTGCCATGCGTCTCGATTCCCTGCTTACCGTTGGAAATGCTTCCCTGCTGCTCGTGCTCGCGGGCTGCTGCAACAGCTGCAACCCCTGTGAGGGCGACGACACCGCGCTGGACACGGGGGCCATCGAGGTGGATGTCGACACCGACACCGACACCGACACCGACACCGACACCGACACCGAATTCACGAGCGTGCACGGCACCATCAACGGCACGGTGTCCGTCATCCTGTACGAATACGACGAGTCGGGGAACATCATCTACACCCCTTGGGAAGACACCTGCTTCGGTGACTCCTTCCCCTACGGTGACATCTTCGTCACCGCGTACAGCACCGACGAGAAGACCGGCGCCGAGGCCTACTACGCCGACGACACCCTCACCGATCCGGCCACCGACGGCTCCCTGAACACCTTCTCCTTCGACGTGGACACCGACGAGGTCGGAGAGGTCCACCTCTACGCGGTGCTGGACAAGTGGTTCAACCGCGTCATCGAGCCCAGCGATCCGGTCGGCATCTACGCCGAGCCCATCACCCTGCAGAATGGCGAAATCGTCAACGACGTCAACATCGAGATCCTCACTCCGTACTGGTGCGGCACCGAGGGTGGCTCGAGCGGCTCCTGTCCCGACTGCCCTCCGGGCTGGGGAACAGGCGGAAGCTGCTACTACTGGGATGGTACCCAGTGGGTCTACAATAGTGACGTTTGCCACGGTAGCGGCTGCTCCGATAGCACGGTCACCGTCGGTGGGGCTCTCGATATCGCGGTTCCCTACAACGGAATCGGTGATGTCGGTACCTTCTTGCTCTATCCGGGAACCGAGTCCGTCTGGTGGGTGAACCCTGACATCGCGGTCACGGGCGACTCCACCGGCGCCAGCGGCGCCTGGGGCTACACCTACTGCAAGGACGCGGGGACCTACCGAGCCCGCGGCGTGTGGGACGATAACGACAACGGCCTGTACGACCCCTCGGACACCTGGGGCCAGCCGGTGGACGATGAGGGCAACCCTCTGGGCAGCATCACCTTCGGCAGCGTCGACGAGGACGTGACGATGCACATCCCGGTGGGCGACTCGGACTTCGACCTCGTGCCCTTCGTCCGTATCACCGGGGAACTCTACCCGGATACCGGGACGTTCGAAGATCTCTTCGAGGGTCAGGCCGGAAACCAGCTCTATGTCGTCCTGGGCAAGTACCGTCCAAACGGTGACTACGAGGTGGATGATCTCGAGCGCGCCTACGACTACGAGGTCTTCACCTCCGCCGAGCTGATCGGGCAGGACAGCGTGTCCTTCTCGTTCCTGGGCCCGGCCAACTCCACGGCGTTCCTCTGGGCTTCGACCGATCTCGATTTGGACGGTTATACCAACGATGTGGGTGAGGCCTGGTCCTGCTACGCCAGCGAGCCCTGCGCCATCGCGCTGGAAGAGGCGAACCTCTCGGGCATCTCCATGGGGCTGAGCTTCGACCCGACCACGGGTGCGGACACCGCGGAATAGCGCGCTCGGTCAGCGGTCTCTCGACGCCAGCCAGGCCTCCAGTGCGGGGGCCAGGTGTCGGTCCACCAGGCGATAGGCCCGGAGCTGGAAGGCCGTGATGCGGACCCGGCGGGGTAGGCTGCGTACCCGCGGTGGCCGGCCGCCGGCGTGGTCGCTCACCACCTTCAGTGCGTGGAAGGGGTGACCTCCGCAGGCATCGAGGACGCCCGCTGCCTCCATCTCGCAGACCTCGGCGCCCTTTTCGGCCCAGCGAGCACGGTGCGCGGGGTCCGCCACCACCCGTGGCACCGTGGCCAGGGTGACCGCTCGGGCCACCGCGGGAAGGGGTAGGAGGCGCTCGTCGTCGCGCTCGAGGATCGACCCGGCGGTGACCAGGGTGCCCACCCCGATGTCGTCTACCAGGGAGCCACAGGTACCCAGGGAGACCACCGTTCCCACGGCATGGGCCGCGATCACCGCGGAGGTGGCGAGTTCGGCCCGTCGCCGTCCCACCCCGCAGCGCTGGACGAGCACCTGGTGTCCCGCCAGCGTACCCGAGAACAGCCCCGGGCCCAGCCTGTGCCAGCCCTGGAGTCGCCGCAGCAACGGGAGCGCCTCGGCGTGCAGTGCGGCGACCAGGAGCGTGGATGGGTCCATGGGGCGGGTCGGATGCATGGTGCGGAGGCTCCCGGGGAAGGGGCGGCAGGAATATCCCGCTGGCGGCGCGGTTTCCCAGGCCGTGCCCCAGTACCCGCTGGGTTCCGCGAGCCAAGCTGTCATCAATGCAGTTCTTCGCGGGAGCGGCCTTGCGGGGAGCGTTATAGAGGCATCCATGCCGCGCGCATCCGTCCTGCGCGCGCGATCCGGAGACATCATGTCCTACACCCGCAGCATCCTCCTGTTCCTGGTGCCCGCTGTCGCTCTCGCTGGCGCTACGGCGTCGAAGTTCAAGGCCGAGCATCGTAAGGGCGCCAACTACTGGAACGCCCGGTCGGCCATCGATGGCAAGCTCGACACCTGCTGGATGGTGCCGGGTGAGAGCCCCAATCGGGGCGAATGGATCGAGCTCGATATCCCCAAGGCTACCGTCGACAAGATCGGCATGGTCGTGGGCTGGGCCCAGACCGAAGACACCTTCCAGGACTACGCCCGGATCAAGACCATCAAGGCCGAAGCCTTCAGCATGAACGACCGCCAGGAGCTCTCTCCCCGCGGCTCGGCCAACGCCACGTTCCAGGACGACATGGCCATGCAGATCATCGACATCGATGACCTGCAAGTGGGCGAGGACCTCTTCGGCGGCAAGCTTCGCATCAGCATCGCCGACATCTACGACGGACGCGACTACCCCAACCTGGCCGTCAGCGAGCTGATGGTCTACCTCATCGAGTTCGACACCAAGCTCAAGGCTCCCGAGTTCAGCGACCTCAGCTCCACCCCCGCGGGCCCCAACCTCGCCGAGCTCGCGCTGGACGAAGACGCCAAGACCTTCTTCGCCACCGCACAGGAAGACGGCTTCATCCAGGTCGAGGCCTCGGGCTTCGGCGTGTCCTCCCTGGGCATCCAGCTGGGCCCCAAGTCCCACGCCCGCCCCAAGAAGGTCAAGGTCAGCGCCAACAACCGCGATCTGGTCCACGATCTCGAGGACAACACCGAAGTGCAGTGGGTGCAGGTCCCCAGCATCACCGGCTACACCGGTGGCGCCTTCGGTGAGATCAAGGTCGAGTTCCTCGAGGTCTACCCCGGCGATGACCCCAACGTCGCTATCGCCGAAGTCTACGGCAGGGCCACGAACTACGAAGGGTTCTAGGCCTCTTCGGGCGCTGGCTCCCGACCACAGCTGCGCCTGAAGGCGCAGCCTTCGCAGCGCGTGTCCCCTTCTTCCAACATGGGGAAGTCGCTCTGCTGGGCGATGTTGCCAGCGACGTCTATGAGCTTGGCCCGCATGGCGTCGGCCGAGGCCTGGATGTCGGCCCGCGCTTGGTCGAGCACCGCGGCGTCGATGGGGTGCTGGGTGCGATCGCCGGTGCGCAGGTTGACGTGCATGGCGATGATGCGGTCGGCGGGGATGTCGTGGTGCATGGTGCAGTACAGCCCGTAGACCCCCAGCTGCGCGGCGACCACGCTGGTCTGGTGGTGCTTGCCGGTCTTCCAGTCGATGACCACGGCGCCGCCTTTGCCGTCGGAGACCAGGGCATCGAGCTTGACCCACACCGGGACCCCGCTGACGTCCACCTGGGTGAGCTCCTCGACCTCCAACAGGCGCTCGGGCACCTGCTGCAGTCGGCGATAGGTCGGGCGGTCGAAGAAGCCCCGGAGCTGCGCCTCGATGATGCCCATGGCTTCGTCCCAGGCTTCGTCCGGAGGCTCGGCGCCGTAGTAGTGGTCCTGGAAGGCGCACACCCGGCTGGGCCACTCTCGCCAGCGCTCGGAGCGGGACTCGCGGATGTCGCTGGCCGCTCGGCTCATGGCCTTGCGGATGTGGTAGTCGGGGTTGGGGCGCCGCCCCGCCATGAGATCCTTCAGGACGCCCTCGGCCATGTCGTGGACCACGGTGCCGATCCACATGGCGCGGGTGGTGAGCTTCTTCTGGATGTAGGCCTCGCGCACGTCGGCGGGGGCGTCCTTTTTCCAGCCGCCCCAGGAGCCGTAGTAGGTGAGGTAGTACTGACGGGCGCAGCGCTCGAAGGTGCCGCGTCGTGAGTGGGACCAGGAGAAGGTGTTCTGGAAATCGCCCATGGGGTTCGGTATCCCGCCCGGAGCCCCGACGCGGCAGCTCAGCTGTTGGCCGTCAAGATCCAGGCAAGAGCGCGCGTCAGAGCGCTCGAGTCGGTGGAATTTCAGGGTCCGGTGGTTTAGAAGCGCGCCCATATGGCCGGAGGTGAATTCCATGCTGTCCAAGCTGTTGTCCTTGCCCTTGCTCGCTCTGCTCTGGGCTCAGCCCGTGCTGGCCTCGGATGCCGCTCACGGCCAAGAGGCCGCCCACCAGACCCTGGCCGACGTGCTCCATGTCTGGCATGTCATCCCGTTCATAGGACTGCTGTTGTGCATCGCCGTCCTGCCGATGGTGGCCCACCACTGGTTCGAGTCGAACAAGAACCAGCTCATCGTGGCCGTGGCCTGGGCGGTGCCCATCCTCGGCCTGCTCGGCTACTACATCTTCACGGGGTCGCCGTTCGCCCACGACGCCGAGCACGGCTTGGTGCATGCGCTCAAGGAGTATGTCTCCTTCATCGCGTTGCTGGGCTCCTTGTTCGTGATCTCCGGCGGCATCTACATGAAGGGCGATCTCGAGGGCAAGCCGGGGGTGAACACCATGTTCCTCCTGGTGGGTGCCATCCTCGCCAACGTCATCGGCACCACCGGTGCCTCGATGTTGCTCATTCGGCCCATGCTGCGCACCAACCGGCAGCGTGAGTACGTCAAGCACATCCCTCTGTTCTTCATCTTCCTGGTCTCGAACATCGGCGGCGGCCTGACCCCTATCGGCGATCCGCCGCTGTTCCTCGGCTATCTGCGCGGTGTGCCGTTCTTCTGGACCCTCACCGAGCTGTGGCAGATCTGGCTGGTGCCCATCGTCATCCTCGTGGCGCTCTTCTTCGTGGTGGACACCTACTTCTACCGCAAGGAAAACACGGCCCACATCCAGGACGACCGCGGCCATGTTGAGCCCATCGGCTTCGAGGGCAAGGTCAACTTCCTGCTGCTGGGCGGCATCATCGCCAGCGTGCTGCTGCTGTCGCCGGAACAGGGCGTGGACGACTTCCGCCAGTACTACGCCCGCGAGATCGCCATGGCTGGGCTTACCATCCTCAGCATCTACGTGACCTCCAAGGCGGTCCGCAAAAAGAACAGCTTCACCTACGGTCCCATCCTCGAGGTGGCGGCGCTGTTCCTGGGCATCTTCATCACCATGATCCCAGCGACGGTCCTGTTGCAGGCCAACGGAAAGGCCATGGGGGTGACCGAGCCCTGGCAGTACTTCTGGGCCACCGGCACCCTGTCCAGCTTCCTGGACAACGCCCCCACCTACGTCACCTTCGGCGCCATGGCCTGCGGGTCGGTGGGCGCCGAGGTCTGCCCGTCTGCCGAACAACTGGGCACCCTGACGGGACCGGAGGGTGCGGCCATGCTGGCCGCGATCTCCTGTGGCGCGGTGTTCATGGGCGCCAACTCGTACATCGGCAACGGGCCGAACTTCATGGTTCGCGCCATCGCGGAAGAGAACGGGTACAAGATGCCCAGCTTCTTCGGCTACATGGGCTGGGCTGCGCTCATCCTGCTGCCGGTGTTTGCGCTGGTCACCGTGCTGTTCTTCATCTGATAGCGGGCTATTCTTTCGGGGTTGACCTCTGCGAGGTGACCCGTGAGCAAGCTGCCCCTCCTGCCTTGGCGACTGGCCGGTCTGTTTCACCCAGAGTGGAGCCTGCGCCTGGGTACGGGTTTGGCCGTGGAACGCAGAGAAGCCAGTGATCAGGGCTTGCTGCTCGAGGGGCAGGTGCTGGCGCGTCTGGGACCCTTCGAGGAAGGCGAAGGCCGGGTGGCGTCATTGCTGCGCTCGGACCTCACCAGCGGTGCGGTGCAGGGCGCCGAGTTCGGCAGGGTCGAGCACTGTCGCGCCCGCGGTTCCGCCTGGAAGGATGCAAGGATCGAGAGCTTGGTCCTCTGTGATCTCGAGGGTGCGAAGCTCGAGGGTGTACAGATAGACCGTGCGGTAGGTTGCTCCCTGCGGGAGGCCGAGCTGCGGGACTGCGAGATCCGCGATGCTGTGATGGTGGACCTCTCCGGCGCTCGTCTGCACGGTGTTGTGCTCCATCGGGCGACCACGGTGGATCTGTCCGGTGCCCGGCTCGAGGGCTGCACCCTCGAGGGTGCCGACCTGCGCGGCGCGGTGTTGCGCCGGGCCACCTTCGTCGGTTGCGCCCCCGATCCCAGCCTTGTTGGCGGCGCGGATCTCACCGGCGCTCGTGGGCTGGATGCCCCGACCCGCAAGGCGCTGCTGGCGGGCGGCGCCCGTTTCAGGGCGGCGGGCTGGTACGCAGTGTTGCGGCGCTTGTTGCCCGGCGCCGACGCTCTGCGGCTCGAGCGTGTGGCCCTGGGCATGCAGCTGGGGGCGGTGGTGCTGGGGCTGCTGTTGTGCGCCGGGGCGCTGTTCGAGGTCTTGCGGCCTCGGGCGGTCGAGCCGGTGCCTGAGCCCCCTCCGCCCTTGGCCCGCGAAGCGTCCGCGTGGGAGATCCAGAGGACCCAGGAGCACCTCGTGCTGCTGCGTGAGGGCCTGCAGTCGGCCCACGATGAGATGGTGGCCGCCGGTGCCACGGCCAGTCCGTGGCCGTCCATCACCGACTTCCAGCAGAACACCTACGACATCGATGGCGATGGCCCGGGTGAAGTCCGGGAGTCCCTGGTCCACCGCGGCCTTCCGGACAACCTACTGACCGACTCGGTGGGCGGGGTGCTGCCCTACTGCAACGACGTGCCCACGCAGGAGACCATCCAGGGTGTGGACACCGACTGGCACTACTGCGAGATCAGCGGGCGCGTCTACGCCAGCGCTGGCTTCACCGATCTACCCACCCTGGAGTGGTAGCAGGTAGATGGGCACCAGGCTGTAGGTGCCGTTGGGCACCGGGCCCTCGCTGACCGGGAGCTGCTCGCTGTCCCAGCCTGCGGCGGTGGCGGAGATGCCGTAGGTCCAGATGGTGTCTTCCTGGCCGCTGCGCACATAGGCGCCGTATAGATAGGGCTCGATGTCGGCGTGGCCGGCGGGCTCGAGCAGCGCCGCGATGTCGGGATGCAAGGCGCCGATGCCAAGCTCGATGTCAGCGGGGATCCAGGTGAGTCGGTGAGCGCTGCAGTCGGTGACCGGTTCGCTCAAGGCGGCCTGCCACCAGTGGTAGATGCTGGCGTCGGGGCTGTCCAGCACGGCGAACTCCACCTGCTCGTAGCTGGCCTGGCAGATGGGGCTGGCGGGATCTGCGGTGTCGTCGATCAGGGAGATCACCACGGTGGTGTCGCTCTGAACCGACAGGCCGTCCTCCATCAGGATCGTGGCGTTCAGGGACCACCAGGAGGGATCGGTTTGGTCTCCGTCGTCGGTGTCGTCGTCGCTATCGGTCGGGTCCCAGCCCGAGTCGGCGGCTGAGCTGGTGTCGTCCGCGCCGTCGAAGGACTGAGCCGACATGCAGCCCTGCAGAAGCAGCGACAGGATGACAACGGCGAAGGGCGCCGGGGCGGGTTGCGTGCTGGACATGGTGGCTCCGCGTGGCCCTGACCCGGGGGCGGACCCTGGAGGATAGCACGGGCTGCCGCCGCTGGCTGGGGCCCGCTATAGTTCCCAGACGTAGCCAGGCCAGAGGATGTAGGGCACGTCTCGAAGCCAGCCGATGCCGGCCGGTTCGTCGCCATCGTCGAGGGTCTCGGCGTAGGCGTAGCCGTGGGGCAGCTTGGTGCCGTCTTCGTAGCCGATGTACCAGCCCAGCACGTAGTCTTCGTGGGGCGAGTCGGGCTCGAGCTCGCCGGGCAGCGCCCCGATGGCGAGCCAGGGTGGGCCGTCCCATCCCTGCTCGTTGGACAGGGCTTCCGGGCAGTCGATGGTGGGGTCGTCGAAGGTGACCGTGAGTTCGATATCGTAGGCGGCGTAGCAGGTGGGCACGCCAGCGTCGGGGCAGGCGGTCACGGTGCCCGACAGCTCTTGGAGTACCCGGCACTTGAAGAAGTCGCCGTCGTGCTCGTTGTCCCAGCCGTCGACGAACAGCTCCCAGACCTGGAAGCCCTCGATGCCGTTGGCCGTGGGGGTGACCTGTGCCCAGTTGAGGGCCCAGGTGGGCTCGGAGTCGAGATCGGGCTTGGCGCCGCAGGCGGCGAGCAGGCCGATGAGAGGAAGCCAGCAGCGCACGATCACACCTCCGTCAACAGAAGAAGCCCACGGACCTGGAAGATCCGTGGGCTTCGAAGATATCCGAATTGCAGGCTACTGCACGTACCACAGGTACATAGGCAGCGCGCGGTAGAAGCCGTCGGCGCCGGCATCGATGTCCACCAGCTCGACCAGCTCGTCGCCGATGGCGCCGTTGTCGAGGCTCCAGGCGACGCCCCACATCATCTGGTCGTCATGGATCGCCGAACCGTCGCGGTAGGTCTGCACGCCGAAGGTGTAGGGCTCCCAATCGGATTCCCACTTGTCTTCGCCCACCTGCTTGAGGATGATGTCGCTGAGGGAGGACTCGATGGGCTCGAAGGACAGCTCCCAGGTCTGGGCGGTGAAGATCGCGTAGGGGTCGGAGCCCCAGACGTTCGGGTCGAGGTTCTCGCAGTCGGTGAAGTAGGGAACGCTGAGGTCGAAGACGAGGTCGAACCAAGCGTCGGGGCTGGCGGTGCCCGCGGTGGCGCTGGCGTCGTAGGCGATCATGCAGCTGTAGCGTTCGTCGCCGCCGTTCATGTACTCCTTCTCGAAGAGCTCGAAGTAGAACATGGGGGGCTGCTCGCCATGGGAGGTATTGACGGTAGCCAGCTCGCCGGCCACCACGCCACCCTCGAAGGTCCAGCTGTACAGGTACGGCTCGAAGTAGTTGACGTCGGTGTCGGTGTCGGTGTCGGTGTCGGTGTCGGCGTCGGTGTCGGTGTCGGTGTCAGCTTCGGTGTCGGTGTCGTCACCGGTGTCTTTGTCACCGCAACCGATGACGGTGAAGCTGGCGAACGCGAGTGCCAGGAGAGAGAGACGAGTCAGGGTCATGATTCCTCCATCAGGAAGGGGCGGGTCGGGCTGCCCCACGCCACGGGTTTGTAGGCGACGGCACCATAGCCGGTGAGACGGCACACGGTCAACAGTCACGAACCCGGATGGGGTGCGCCCGCAGCATTTCATTGGCGCGAAGCGTGCTTCAGTGCGCGCTGCGGGCTCGGACGGCACGGGTTCCGGAGGGCTCGAGCCGCAGGTAGCGACCGAAGGCTTCCCGGGCCAGGGCGCGGTCTCGGGCGGTCCGGCTGTGGAACTCACCCTGCTCGTAGTGGGCTCGGGCCAGCTCGGGTCCGGCTTCGACGGCCATGGCGAAGCGCCGCGCGGCTTGGCTCTTGGCCCCGCGAGCGGCGTTGCTCCAGGCCAGGAACAGGTGGACCCAGGGTTCGTCTTGGGCGTTCGCGTCCAGGTGCTCGAGCAGGCGAGGGGTGCCGGGGTGGCCGGCCATGACCAGCGACGCCAAGGCCCTCGAGACCAGCTCGCGCTGGGAGGGTGCCTTGACGTCCAGCATGTGCTGGTTGGACTTGGTGAGGTCCGCCAGGGCGCTGGGGTCTTTGGCCGCCAGCTTGGCGACGCCCAACAACCACAGGGCCTCGGCGTGCTCGGGGTTGGCCTGGAGCACGGGGCTCAAGATGGCCTGGACCTGGCCGAGGGAGGCGGCGTCGCTGGTGGGGAGCTTGTCCATGACCAACGGCCAGGCGCGCAGCAGCGCGAGGTCTGGATGGTCGGGGCGCAGCGCGGCGGCTTCCTGGACCTGTTGGTTGGCCTGGTCCATGCGGTCGAGATCGATGAGCAGCCGCACCATGGCCAGGCGAAGCCCGAGGTCACCAGGGCGGAAGTGCACCGCTTTGTCGAGCTTCTCGAGGGCTTCGGTGAGCCGCTGTTCCTTGCGATCCTGGCGGGCGGCGAAGAGCAGCAGGTCCGGGTCTGTGGCGTCCTTGGCGTAGGCCTGCTGGTAGGCCCAGTCCCGGGTGGCCGAGGGGCCGGTGCCCGGGAGCATCACGGCCACGCGCTCGAACAGCTCGGCCTCGACGCGGGCCGGGGTGTAGCGCTGAGACAGCTGGGCGCTGAGCTCGCGGGCGGCGGAGGGCAGCTTTCCGGGGTCCGCGTGGTGTTCGATGGCGAGCGCAAGGATGGCGAGGCGTGGGTTGGCGGGCGCCAGGCCGAGGGCGCGATCGAGGCTGGCCCGGGCGGGGTCGAGCAGGTCGGCTTCGAGCTGCAGCTGCGTGAGTATCCGGGCGGCTCTGGGGGCGTTGGGGGTCAGCTCGGCCGCTTTCTGGGCAGCCTGGATGGCCGCGGTGTCGTCGCCCTGGATGGACGCGAGCATGGCCCGGACCAGCAGAGTGTCGGCGTCTTCGGCGCCGTAGGCGGTCAGCGATCGCTGGGCGTCCTCGATGCGCCACTGCCAGGCTGCCAGCTCTGCCGCGGCCAGGTGGGCTTCGGGCGGTGGCTCGGCGCCGGCCATGGCACGTTCGATCAGGGCCGAGGCTTCCGTGAGGCGCTCCGGGTAGGGCTGGTGCTCGGCCCACAGGGCCAGCTCGATGCGTGCGGCGCTGGCGAGCACCACCGGGTCGCCGCCTTGCTCGCCGTCGGGCAGGTGCTTGCCGATTTCGGTCTCGGCCTTGAGCAGCTCGTCGTAGCGGTCCGAGGAGATGGCCTTGGACACGGTGGACATGGCGTGGCCGGACCCGAAGCCGGGCAGGCGTGTGATGAGCAGGCCCAGGCCCACCACGACAGCGCCGAGGACCATCAGGCCGAAGAGCACCAGGCCGGGCCTGCGTCGACGGGGCAGGTCGAAGTCGTCGTCGTCATCCATGGGGCGCGGCGGTGAGGGCCGCTGGGGCCTGACGGCAGGCTTGGCGGGGCGGGGGCGCTGGGGCCCGAGTGTGGCCGCGGGCTTGGCCGCCTTGGGAGGCCTGGCTCCGGGGGTGGGACCCACGGGCACGGAATCGGGCTCGGGCTCGGGTTCGGAGATCGGATGTTTCTCGATGACCCGGATGGGACCCCTGGGCTTGGCGGGTTGTTCGTCGGTGAGGTCGCTGTCCCGCTTGCGGGAGCTGCGCTCGCGACGGGTCACCACCACCAGGTCGGCGTCTTCGTCTTCGAGGGACACGGACATGCTGTCGCCGGTGTCTTCGGTGTCTTCGGGCTGGGTGGTCAGGTCGCTCAAGGACGGCGCGGACACGCCCATGCTGCGCCGGTATTCGGCCAGGTCCAGGGTGGACCGTAGGTCGTAGTCCTGGCTGCGGCGGCGGTGGACGTTGGCGTCGGCTTTGTTGACGGACTCGACCCCACCGCTGGGGATCACCATCATGATCTCGGTGTCTTCGTGACGGCCGTCCAGCAGATCGGGGTCGTGGCCAGCGGGTGCGCTGTTGGGGTCCCGGAGCTCTTCGGGGCTGGCCAGGGCGCGGGCCTGGGTGACCTCGCCGGTGTCGTCGTCCATCAGGGGCAGGCCCTGCCCCACCCGGCGGAACAGAGCCGGGAACTCGGCCTCGGCGATGTCGTCGTCATCGACGGGGATGCGGGTGGCCGTGACCTCTTCGGTCCCAGGGGGCTCGAGGTCGATGAAGTTCATGCCGTGGTCTTGGAAGGTGGGGGCCAGCTGGGAAGCGAGCTCTTCGGGGCTGATGTCGCCCGCGTCGAAGTCACCGTCCAGCGCCCACAGCAGGTCCTTGACCCTGGCGTTGGTGGGCTGGGTCTGACGCACACGCTCGAGCAGTGAACGGCCCCGCAGGAAGGAGCCCGTGGACAGGAAGCTCTCGGCCAGCTCGAGCAGCTCGGAGGGGGCACCGGCGAGCTCGATCTCTCGGGCGTTGGCCGGCGGTGTGCGGGCGGGGCCCTGGGTGAGCTCGAGCAGACGGGGCAGCTCGGGGGCTCCGGGCATGCGCTCTTTGGCTTCGGCCAGCAGCTTGCGGGCGCGGGAAGGCCAGCCGCGGTCCAGGAACATCTCCGTGGCCATGGACAGGGCTTCCATGTCGTCGGGGTCCTGCTCCAGCAGCTTCTTGAGCTGCAGCCAGGCCCGGTCCATCAGGCGCAGGGCCAAGAAGGCGCGCACTTGGTACAGGCGGCCGGTCTTGCTGGGGGGCTCGACGCTGGACCAGCGCTCCACCAGACAGATGAGACCGCGGAGGTTTTTCGCATCCCACAGGTACTCCACCACGCCGTCGAGGTAGCGCAGGCGCGCTGGGGCTGCGGTGCCGAGGGAGGTCTGGTCCAAGGGAGCCTTGCAGGGTTCGTCGTGCGGGAGCGATGACGACTATACCACCAGCGGGCTGGTGGTCGGTGGGTTCGAGGGACCGGTCAGCGCTTGCGCCTGCGCTTGCCGCTCTTGCGTAGGTTGGAGGGGGGCGGGCCCTTGCTGCCGCTGTTGGGAGTATTGGCCTTGGGGCGGGTCTGCAGCACCGGGGGAGGGGTGTAGCGACCGGCGAGGTGTACGGGGGAGCCCGTGACCAGGTAGTTGCGCAGGGGAAGCCCAAGCAGGAGCAGCAGCAGCGGGAAGAAGAGATCGCCCGGTGTGGTGGTGGGCCAGCCGCGCTCGTTCACCTCGAACTGGAGGCTGAAGGCGCTCTTGTGTACTTCGGGCGCGCCTTCTGCCAGCTTGCGCGGGGGGATTCCGCTGGGGCAGCGGGGCAGCTCGTAGCCACTGAAGGCATCGGTGGGCAGGATGAGCTCGAGATCGTCCGAGCCCGGCCGCTCGAGCACGAAGCTCATGACCTGATCGCCGACGCCGTCGCTGCGGGGCAGGGGGCGGTGGCAGGCGGCCGTGCCGTGGTAGGCGTCCAGCACATCGGCCGAGAACAGGAACATGCACACGGCCAGCGGGGTGGCGATGGCCAGGTAGACCAGCAGCCCACGGATCGCCGCCGTGGTGGTCGAGGGGGTCGAGGGGCCTGCGGTGGTGTCGCTCATGGGTCCTTTGTAACCTCGCCAGCGGCGGTGGGTAGGGCATTGGCCCCCCGTGGGATTCGTCTGCTCCACCCCGGTGCTATGTTCAGCGGACCCCCCTTTTGGAGAGGCCCTTCCGACGTGTCTGTGCGAAGTCCCCTCGAGTGCGCGATGCGGGTCGGGTTGGCCCTCGGGTTCGCAGCCCTGGTCTCCGCCGGCTGCGCCACGGGTCCGCAGCTCCACGAGCGGGTGGGGCGCCTGCGCATCGAGGGCAACGGGCACGTCTGGGACGGCACCAGCGACTTCCACGTGCGTCAGGCCATGGAGCAGGAAAAGGGCGTGTGGAGCACGCCGGTCTTCCCACGCCTGGCCGTCCCCCTCGACCGTCAGACCCTGACCACCGACGCCTGGCGTATCGAGCTGTGGTATGCCCACAATGGCTACATGGACGCCCGCTTCCTGGGCTGGGACATCCAGGAGCGCAAGCGGCTGCGCTGGCGCCGTCCCGCGGTGCTGGACATCACCGGTCGTGTGGACCAGGGTGAACCATCGCTGGTACGTGAGCTGCGCTTCGAGGGCCTCGATCTCGGGGGCGGTACCGTGCATCGGCGCTACCTCGAGCGCAACGCCAGCGTTCAGGCGGGGGATCGTTTCTCCATCGACGCGTTGGACGACACCGAGGACCTGATCCGCGGTTGGTTGCAGGAGCACTCCTACGCCTGGGTGCAGGTGGAGACGGAGATCCAGGCTTTCCCCGACGAGCACGCGGTGGACGTGGTCTTCCACGTCACGCCCGGGGTGGCATGCTCCTTCGGTGAGGTGCGCATCGACGGGGTCGGACACGTGCCCGAGCCCCTGATACGCGATGAGCTCGAGATGGCGCCGGGGCGCCCCTTCAAGGCCAGCGACCTCAACGAGACCCGCCGGAACCTGTTCGCCCTGGGCACCTTCTCGGTGGTGAAGGTCAAGCCCGTGCACCAGCCCGACACGCCGGCCGTGGTGCCGGTGCAGGTGGAGCTCAAGGAGACCCGTTTTCGGCGCCTGCGCCTGGGTGGTGGCCTGGGTGCCGAGAGCGGGCAGTCCGATGCCCACCTCTCGGTGGGCTTCCAGCACGCCAACCTCTTCGATCGCCTCATCGAGCTGGACCTGGACACCGAGGTCGGCGCCGCGGCTATCGCCAGCTACGACAGCGTCGCTTCGGGCGAAGGCGTGGACCAGTGGGCGCCGGTGGTGGATAGCAGCCTGGGGCTCACCTTTCCGCGCATCTTCGGGCCTGGCTGGGCCATGAAGCAGGTGCTGGCCTACGAGATGGGCCTCGAGTCCGGCTACACGTTCTTCCAGCCGTCGTGGCAGCCTTCTGTGGCTCGCAGCTTTCGGCTGGGACGTGGCACCCGACGGGAGCTGGGGGAGCTGACCCTCACCTCGTCCTACAAGCTGTCCTACTTCGACTTCCTCGATCTGGACGTGGACTTGAGCCAGATCGAGAGCTCTCGCATGGGGCTGGACCTGGCCGCGCCCTATATCCTCAGCTATGCCGAAGAAGCCGTGGTGTGGGACCTCCGGGATGATCCCCTGTTCACCACCCGGGGCTTGTACGTCGCGGCCGCTCTGGGCATGGCGGGTGGCCCCCTGGGGGAATCGGGCGCCCCCCTGTTTGGCAAGTACGACTTCATCAAGGCCTACGGCGACCTTCGCTCCTACACCTCCCTGGCCCCGCTGCTGCGCATGGAGAGCGGGCTCACCCTCGCCCTGCGCTTGGCGGGGGGCTTCGCTCAGCCCTTCGGCACTGGCGATCGCGCCACGGTGCCCTACGCTGAGCGCTTTCGGGTCGGCGGCGGAAACACGGTCCGCGGCTGGGTGACCGACCAGCTCGGACCGCGGATTTGTGAACGTCACACGGTCGAGAGGGGGCTCGAAGGTACGTTGGTGGATCAGTCCTATTACCCTGTGACGGATGAACAGTGGTGCGCCGATCCCATCCCCATCGGTGGCCAGGTCTATGGCTTCGGTACGGTCGAGCTGCGCAAGCCCCTGGCCTGGGGCGTGAGCGTCGTGGGCTTCGTCGATGTCGGCATGGCCTGGGCGGACTGGGCCGCCATGAAGGACCAGCTTCCGCTGCCCACATTGGGTGGAGGTGTCCGGTACAAGAGCCCCGTGGGCCCAGTGCGGCTGGACTTCGGCTACCGTCTGAACGATGACGCGCGCTTCGACGACTACACCCGCAACTGGAACATCCACTTCTCGCTCTCGGAGGCCTTCTGATGGCTCCGGAGCCCGCCAGCCCGTCGGTCCACCGGAAGCTGCGCAGCCGACGGGTGCGCTCTTGGCTCATCCTGGTGCTGGTGGTGCCCTTGCTGGCCCTGGCGGCGCTGGTAGTCCTGGCAGGCTCGCCGGCGGGCAACCGCTGGCTGCTGCGGCAGGGGGTCGAGGCGGCGGACCTGTTCCTGCCCGGGGCCGAGCTCGAGGTGGGGGAGCTGGACACCGACGTGCTGCGCCACATCCAGGTGCGACAGCTGCGCCTGCTGGCCGACGATGGCGCACCGTTGATCACCGTGGCGGGCGTAGAGCTGGTGTGGAAGCCTCTGGCCCTGTTGAAGGGAGAGGTTCGGGTGGATCGGCTGGTGATCACCCAGCCGCGGGTCATCATCGGTGTGGACAGCGAGGGGCATGTCGATCTGCTCGAAGCCCTGGGGCTCGGGGGAGACGACGCTCCCGACAGCGGCCCCTGGGAGGGCTCGCCAGTGTCGGTGCGGCTGGCCAGGGCCCACGTCGTGGACGGGCGCGTGGATGCCCACATCGCCGCGACCGAGGGTGCGGGCACCCGCTGGTCGCTGGAGAATCTCGAGCTGGCCACCAGCTTCGAGCTCGAGGGCAAGGAGCTGTCCCTGGATCACCTGGTGATGGCGGCCACCGCGGGCCATCGTATCGGTGAGGGGGAGCTCTCCACGCTGCCTGTCGGGCTGGGGGGCGGCCTGCGTCTGGTGGACCGCGACGACACGCCGTCGCTGCAGGACCTGCTGGTGGAAGACCTTCGGCTGCAGCTCGGCAGCGCGGTGGCCGGAGCGGAAGGCCGCGTGGAGGCGGTGGGTGGCCAGCCCAGCCTGGCCCTCGAGCTCGCCGTGCGGGATCTCTTTCCGACCGAGCTGACCTTCCTGACCGGAGACCTGGGGATCGCTGGCCCCTTCGCCCTCGAGGCCGCGCTGGCTGGCTCCACCGAGGCCCTGGAGCTGCAGGCCACGCTTCACTGCCCCCAGGACGCGGGGGTTTTACGCCTGGGCCTGGGCGCCAACCTCGCCCAGGACGAGCCCACCTGGCGGGTTCGAGCCAGGCTGGACGCCATCGAACCCCACCTCTTCGTCTCCGCCTTGCCGGAGCCTTTCCTGCTGCACGGCGGGCTGCTGGCCGAGGGTGAGGGGACGAGCTGGCCCGACGGCCTCGAAGCCGAGCTGGGTCTGGCCCTCGAGCCCGGGCTGGCTTGGGGTGTGGAGATCCTGGGCCTGAGCGTCAGAGCCCGAGCGTCCAACGGCATCCTGTGGTTCGATCAGGTGGCGTTCGCCTCCGCCCTGGGCCGCGGCGATGTGGAGGGGAGCTTCGATCCGTCCGCGTCGATCCTGAAGGCGGGCTACCGGCTGGAGCGTGTGCCCCTGTCCGCCCTGGGTTCCTTCGGTGTCCCGGACCTCGCGGGGATGGCCAAGGCCACGGGTCGCGCCACTCTGAGGCTCGAAGATAGCGGCCCTGACGTCACCCTGGATGGGCAGGTGGAGGTGGCGGGTGCTGGCTACGGCGGGCTGGTGGCCGCGGGTTCCCTCGCCAGCCCCTTCGCGCTCCATTACGCCGGGTCGGCACTGGGCGCCGAGGGCATCGTGGACGCCCGGCGTGTCGGCAGCCACGGCGCCGTGGTGGGCTCCGCGCAGGGACCGTGGCGCTTCACCAAGGAACCCGACGGGGCCATGAGCTGGCAGGCGGACGTGCAGGCGGCGGGCATCGCCTACGGTGTGGTGAAGGTTGGCGGCGCCCGGGCAGCGGTGGAGGGCGGGATCCCCGCGGGGGGTGAGCTGGAGCTCGGGCTGGGCTTCGACGCTACGGATCTGTCCGCGCCGAGCTCCGTGACGCCCGAGCTGCGGGCGGATCGCGCGGTGGGCAAGCTCGAGCTGCTGGGGGACAGGCTGGCTTTGAAGGCCCAGGCCAAGGACGGTGAGCGGTCGGTGTTGCAGGCCGAGCTGGCCATGGACCTGGGCACGGGCGTGATCGAGGTGCCGGCCCTGGTGGTCGCCCCCACCCTGGAGACCACCTGGTTCGCTGTCGAGCCCGTCCGTGCGACCCTGGTGGAGGGGGGACTGCGGGACATGCGGCTTCAGCTACGCTCCGGGGATGCCCTGCTGTGGGGCTTGGGGGACTTCGATCCGTCCGGACCTGTGGACCTGCGGCTGATGGTCTCGGACTTCACCCTCGATCCCTTGGTGCCCATCTTCCCCGGTCTGCCGCGGGGCCTGCAGGGCACCACCCGGTTGGCGCTGCAGATCACGGGCACCACCGATGCCTTGGCTCTGGCCGGCTCCGCCGAGATCGAGGACCTCGTGCTGCCCGGCAGCCTGCGGGATCTGGACGCCCGCCTGGTGCTGGATGGCGATGGGCGTACCTTGGGCTTCCAGCTCGAGATCCCCGAGCCCGGCGAGACCTGGGCCTCGGCCTCGATGTTCTTCGCCTCCGGCCGTCTGCCTGTGGCGGTGACCGCCCGGGGGGTGTCTCTGGACCAGCTCGCTCCCTGGGATGTGGATCTCCTGCTGGCCCCCGGCGAGCTCGAGCGCTTCGGTCAGCGGCTCGAGCTGGACCCGCTGCAGCCCGCCCGCCTCTCGGCCCACGCCACCTTGGGGGGAACCCCCGCCGACAGCACGGTGACCATGACCGGTGCGGCCGAGCTGCCCCTGGGTGAGGAAGCCCAGCGGGTGCGTGTGGAGCTGGACCTGGGCCAAGCCGACGGAGAGCTGGATCTGGAGCTCGTGGTGTCCCAGCACATGCTGCGCCAGGCCGAGCTGACCGCCAGCGCCCGCACCGGGCTGCCCGTGGTGATCCACCAGCAGTCCAGCGCGCTGTTCGGCGTGCCTGCGGCCATCGAGGGCGACGCTCTGGCCCTGGACGATCTGCACACCTGGGTGCGCGAGCTCGAGGCCAACCTGGTGCCTCTGGGGGTCACCACCGACGTATTGCGACGGGTGGCGCCGGTTCCCGAGGGCATCGAGGGTGCGGTGGTGGGTGGCGTGCGAGTCTTGGGCGATCCCATGCGGCCCGTGATCTCCGGCGCCTTGCAGCTGGTGAACGCGCGGGTGGGGGATGTCGGGATGGCGCCCGCCATGGTCTCCCTTGCGCCGGCACAGGGTGGCTACGATCTGGGGCTGACCATGGGCTTCGATGGGGGCGGCAGCCTGCTGCTCTCAGGCTTTGCGCCCCTCGAGATCGATCTCGAAGACGCCGCGGTGCTCGAAGCCTCCCTCGAGGGCGAGTCCCTGGACCTCACCGTCGGGGGGGCGGGGATCCCGCTGGGGGCCCTGGTCGCCCTGGCGGGAAACGCCGACGAGGTCGAGGGGCTGTTGAAGGTCGAGGGTCGGGTGGTCGGTTCGATACTGGACCCCTCGTCTCAGCTTGCGCTGTCCATGGACGGGGGCAGCATGGTGCTGTCCGACCTGGGGGTTCGCTACGAGAACATCCGCATCGACGGCAGCGTGGATGGCAAGCTCGTCCAGCTCGACGAGCTGTCCATGCGCTCGCGGCCCGCCTACGTGGGCGAGCTGCGCAAGGGCATCCCGTGGGGCGAGTTGGAGCTCGGCGGCTCGGCCATGCTCGATGGCTGGGTGCCCGCTGCGGTGGATCTGCGGGGTGAGGCGGATCGGTTCTGGGCCATCGACACCAGCCGCTATCGGCTGGGATTCAGTGGGGACTTCGATGCCACCGGGCGCTGGCCCGCCCTGGAGATCGATGGTGACGTGGTGGTCTCCGATGCGCGCTTCGTCCTGGACGACACCCTGTTCCTGTACAGCGGGACCCTCGAGCTCGATCCTCGCTTGAGGATCCATCGGGGTCTGGCGGCCACCGCGGTGAAGCCCGAACCCGAGCCGCCCTTCTACAGCCACATGGTGGTGGACCTGCAGCTCGACCTGGCCCGGGCCACTACGGTCAAGGTGGAGATGCCCTTCGACGACACCCTGGGGGCCTTGTGGGCGTCGGCCCTCAGCATCGCCATCGAGACCCGGCTGGACGGCTTGCTGGATGTGGGCTTCGCCGGGGGCGTGCCGTCGGTGCTGGGTGAGGTGGAGCCCGTGTGGGGCCGTGCGGACATCCTGGGCTCCCGCTTCGCCCTGGGCGAGGGCCTGGTGTCCTTCGTGGGCGACGATCCCTTCGATCCCATCCTGCAGCTCGAGGCGGTCCACAGCGCGGGTTCCTATGGCGAGGTGGGCGTGGACATCACCGGCAGCCTGTCGGAGATGGGGTTGGGGTTCCGCTCCGAGGACTACCCGGACGAGACCGATATCGTGTCCATCCTGTTGTTGGGCGCACCCATGAGCGAGCTGTCCAGCGGGCAAGCCCAGTCCAACGCGTCGCTGCTCACCGTCGCTTCGGGGGTGCTGATGGGTGAGCTCGAGCGCCAGGGCGGCGGCGGCCACCTGGTGGACATGGTGGAGATCGGGGGTGGGTCCTACAAGGCCGGCCGCGCCTTTGGCGACGACATCTTCCTCACCGTGGAGCTCGAGCCCGGGGCCGAGGTGGAAGAAGGAGAGAACATCACCGAGGTGACCCTCGACTGGACCATCTCGCGGGCCTGGAACGCCGAGATCGTCACCGGGGACCAGGGCACCAGCTCGGCGGACCTGTACTGGACCTGGCGATTCTAGTTAGCTCTGTCATCCATGCATTCATCCTTCCCCCCTTGGCTGCGATCCTCTTGGGTCCACGGGCTGTTGCTCCTGGCGGTGACCGTCGCCGCCTACTCGGGCGTGACTCAGGCGGGCTTCGTCTTCGACGACCACGCCTTGGTGCTCTACAACGAAGCCCTTCATGACATCGGTCGGGCCTGGAGTTTCTTCGGTCAGGATCTCTGGGCCACCGCGGATGGCGGTGATGCCTCGGGCTACTACCGGCCCCTGATGGCCCTGTCCCTGGCCGTGGATTGGAGCCTGGCGGGTGACTCGCCGGTTCTGTACCATCTCCACAGCCTGGCCTGGCACCTGCTGGGAGTGTGGTGCCTGCATCGACTACTGGTGGGCCTCACCGGACCCTTGCCGGCGCTGATGGGGGCCGCGATCTTCGCGCTGCATCCCGTACAGTCCGAGGCGGTGGTCTGGATCGCGGCCCGCAACGACCTCATGGGGGCGGCCCTGTTGTTGGGCGCTGTGGTGCTGCTCCGTCCCCTGGCGCAGCCCCCATGGCGGCTCGCACTCGGGGCCCTGCTGGCGCTGGGTGCGGTGCTGTCCAAAGAGAACACACTGCTGCTGCCTGTCTTCCTGATCGTTCTGGATCTGGCCGAGCACGGTCGCCCCCGCGGCTGGCCCCGGCACATGGTGCTGTGGGGAGCGGTGGCGTTGCACCTGATCGCCCGCAGTGTCGTCGGCGTGAACGCCGCCGTGGTGCCTGGCTCCGAGGGCTGGTGGCTTCTTGCGCGTCAGCTGCCCGTGGTGCTCGCCCTGCCGGGTGGGCTGTTGGCTTGGCCGTGGCCCCTCTCCATCGGTCGCGACCTGGTGGGCTGGAGCTTGTCTCCCTTGGCGACAGCTGCGGGCTTGGTCTGCGGTGTCTCGCTTGTGGCTGGGTTGCTGTGGGCGCGTCGGCGCTTGGTGTTCGTGGGCCTGGCCTGGGCGGGGATGGGCTTCGCCCCCGCTCTGCTGGCTGTGGCGGACAAGGGAGTGTTCGGCGAGCGCTACCTCTACCTTTCCATGGCCGGCCTGGGGCTCGCTCTCGCCTCCGCTGTGGACGCGCTCCCCGCAGCTCGACGGCGCTGGCTCGGGGTCGGGTTGGTTGTCGTTCTCTCGTGGGTGTCGGTGATCCACACGCGGACGCAGGACTGGAAGGACGACGTATCGATCTGGCGTGCCGCAGCGCGGGACACCCCCTGCACCCACGCCTATGCCAGCCTGGGTCACGTCCAGCGGTTGGATGGTGATCCGGTGGCGTCTGTCGGAAGCTACCTCTTGGCGCTGCGGGGTGAGCCCTCGAAGCGGCAGGTCTGTCCTGATCTGCTGAACGTCGTCCACGCGCTGGGAGACATCGAGGCGGTGGTCGCAGCGAGTAGCGAGGCCGTCGAGCTGGGCTGCTCCGATCCCGTCACCCTCGGCAAGCATGCCAGCTACCTGGCCATGGGAGGGCGCTGGGCCCAGGCGGTGGAGGTGGCCAGTGCGCTGGAGCAGGACGATATCGAAGGGCGTGCCCGCCTGGTGCTGGCTGCTGCGGACATGGTGGAAGGTCGCTGCTCGAGATACCGTGAGCTGCGTGCGGACTGGACCGGTGACCTGGATGCCCAGATGATGCGCTTACTCGGCCATGGAGACCACCCGGAGCTGGCGCGGGCCCTCGCGGAGGGTGCCCTGTGCTCCGAGTCCAGCCCGGCCATCGAGGCCGTACCGTGATGCGCAAGCTGGCGGTGGTGGCCGCCTTGGTCGCTGCGGGGCTGGCTCACCTGAGCCAGCGGGCCGTGGACGAGCGCCGGCACGGCGTAGACGGCTCCAGTGAGCTGCTGTTCCTGCCCAGCCCAGCCAGCTTCGACCTGGTCACCATGGGCTACGACGAGCCCGTGGCCGATCTGTTGTGGATCCGTGCGGTCCTGCTCTTCGGCGAGCACCAGGGAACCGACCCGAGCCCCGCGTGGGGGGAGTGGCTCCAGGGCATGCTCGAGGCCATCGCTGTGCTGGACCCCTCGTGGCGCACGCCCTACCAATACGGCGGCACGATGCTCCGCAGTATGGGCAACATCGAAGGCTCCGATGCGATCTTCGAGCTGGGCATGGAGGCGCTTCCCGACGACGCCTACTTCCCATTCGCCATCGGCATGAACCACTACCTGCACCGCGAGGACGCCAGGGCCGCGGTGGAGTGGATCGAGATCGCCGCCAGCAAGCCCAACGCTCCGAACTGGTATCGGGTGGCCGCCGCGGGCCTGCTGGCCAAGCAAGACATGATCCCCGTAGCCATCCGCTTTCTCGAGGAACAGCGCGAGACCACCACCGACCCGGCGATCCTCGAGATGATCGATGGCCGGATCACGCGCCTGCATCACAAACGCTGGGTCCAGACCTTCGAGAGCTCGCGCGGGCGGTACCAACAAAAATTTGGGACCGACATCCAGGTCCCCGAGGACATCGCGCGCCTGGGCACGCCGCTGCCGCCCGACCCGCTGGGGGGCGCCTGGGTGCTCGCGGCTGACGGCGTTGTGCGCTCGAGTGTGCGTGAGCTCGAGCTGGCCGAAAAGGCCCGCAGAAGCGAGCGCGGGTTGTTGAAGCGTCGGTGATGGCGGTGACCACCTCCCAGCGGGTGGTGGTGGGCCTGGGGACCTCCCTGGGTCGGCGTCGCGCTCAGCTCGAGCTGGCGGTGCGACTGCTGCATCTGCAGCGAGGGGTGGTGGTGCTCGCCACCAGCAAGCTGTACCGGACGCCCCCGTGGGGCGGTGTGGCCCGCAACCCCTTCCTCAATGCCGCGGTGCTGGCCCGGACGACGCTGGGGCCCGATGCCTTGCTGGCCTGTTGCCAGGACATCGAGCGCCGCTTGGGGCGCCGTGGCGGGCTGCACTGGGGTGACCGGGCACTGGATCTGGATGTGCTGTGGATGGAGTCCACCGTGGTGGATCGTCCGGGCATGCGGGTGCCCCATCCGCGGATTGCGGAGCGGAGCTTCGTGGTGCGACCCCTCGAAGACGTCCTGCCCGGCGCCATGGACCCCGTCACCGGGCGAAGCTTCCTCGAACAACACCTCGAGCTGGGTGCCCAGGCCATGCTTCCGCGGCCCGCTTCGGCGGGGGTTCTCTCCCGGCCCCGAGGCTCCAAAGGGGATAGCTGACCTTCCACGATCAGCGCGCTTCCGAGGTCCCCATGAAGCTCTTCATCGACACCGCCAACATCGAAGAAATCCGCGAGGCCCATTCTTGGGGCGTCATCGACGGGTGCACCACCAACCCCAGCCTCATCGCTCGGGAAGGCGGCGACTTCATCGCCACCATCCACCAGATCTGCGAGATCGTGCAGGGCCCGGTCTCCGCCGAAGTCGTAGCCCAGGATGCCGCGGGCATGGTGCGCGAAGGTCGGCTGCTGGCCAAGATCAGCCCCCATGTGGTCATCAAGGTTCCCCTGCTGCCCGAAGGCATCAAGGCCACCTCGATCCTCAGTGCCGAAGGCATCCCCGTCAACGTCACCCTGTGCTTCCAGGCCGGGCAGGCCTTGATGGCCGCCAAGGCCGGCGCTGCCTACATCTCACCCTTCGTGGGCCGTCTCGACGACATCAGCACCGAGGGCATGGAGCTCATCCGCCAGATCGTGCAGATCTACGCGAACTACCCCTCACTTCACACGGAAGTGCTGGCCGCGTCCATCCGCCACCCCGATCATCTCATCCAGTCCGCTCTGTGTGGCGCCGACGTGGCCACCGTGCCCTTCAAGGTGCTGCGCCAGCTGTTCAACCACCCGCTCACCGACAAGGGCAACGTCGACTTCTTGAAGGACTGGGAGAAGGTGCCGGATACCGACATCGTCGCCCAGATGGAGCGCTGGCTGGCCGCCCACAAGTAGGGTCCTGGAATTTTTTGCGCCGAGGGGGGGCATACGCTACGTGAATGAGCCCTCATTCACTGAAAATCGGATCTGACAGGAGCGGAGGACATGGCGGATCGAGGCGGCGGAAGCCGAGGTGAGAAGCGGGTTCGCATCATCGATGCCGCTATCAAGGTCTTCGCCGAGAAGGGCTTCCACCAGGCTCGCGTGACCGACATCGCATCCCAGGCCGGGGTGGCCGACGGCACCATCTACCTCTACTTCCGCAACAAGGAAGATCTGCTCCTGACCATCTTCGAAGAGAAGATGCAGCTCATCAACGCTGGCCTGGCCGGCGTGCTCGACGGGGTCGACGATCCCTTCGACCGCATCCGGGCCTTCGCCCGCTACCACTTCAGCCTGGTGCAGAAGCACCGCGCCCTGGCCGAGGTGCTGCAGGTCGAGCTGCGACTCTCCAACAAGTTCCTGAAGGAATACCGGCCCAAGCCCCTGTGGCAGTACCTGGGGGCGTTCGCCAACATCCTTCGTGACGGGCAGGAATCCGGCAAGGTCCGCAAAGACGTGGATCTCTTCACTGCCAAGTGGGCTTTCTTCGGGGCGCTCGACGAGCTGGCCATGCAATGGGTCCTCTCGCGGGGCAAGCCTCGCTTCAACCTGGATGAAGCGGCCGATACGGTCGCCGATATCTTCATCAAGGGCATCGCCAACTGACAACACACCCGGGAGGAACACCGTGAAAATTGGAGTTCTGCTCAAGCAGGTTCCGGCTACGGACACCCGCATCAAGATCAACGCTGGCGGCACTGGCATCGAGACCGGTGGCGTAAAGCTCGAGATCAACCCTTACGACGAGCACGCTCTCGAAGAAGCGCTCAAGCTCAAGGACAAGAAGATCGCCAAGCAGGTGGTCATCATCTCCATCGGTGGCAAGGGCAACGATCAGCGCATCCGCGATGGTCTGGCCCGCGGCGCCGACGCTGGCATGTGGATCAACGATCCCAGCCTCGAGGGCGCTGACTCCCTCACGGTGGCCAAGGTTCTGGCCGGCGCGGCCAAGGCCGAAGGCGTCGAGATGCTCATCGCCGGTAAGCAGGCGGTGGACAACGACAACGCACAGGTGCCCGCCATGGTGGCCGAGATCCTCGGCTGGCCGCAGGCGCTGGTCATCTCCGAGCTCTCCGTCGATGGCGGCGCCTTCCAGGCCACCCGCGACATCGGTGGCGGCCTGCGTCAGGTGGTCAAGGGCGCACTGCCTGTAGTGCTCTCCGCAGACAAGGCTCTCAACACCCCTCGTTACGCTTCGCTGCCGGGCATCATGAAGGCCCGTCGCAAGCCCATCGCCAAGAAGACCGCGAGTGACTTCGGTGTCGCCGTGGGCGAGCCCATGGTCGCCGACGCCAACTGGTCCTTGCCTCCCGAGCGGCCTGCGGGTCGTATTCTCGATGGTGAGCCGGCCGATGTGGTCGCCGAGCTGGTCAACCTGCTTCGTACCGAAGCCAAGGTCCTCTAGGGCGAAAGGAGTAAATCATGCCTGGTATTCTCATTCTCGCCGATCATGACGCTGGTGGATTCAAGACCACAGCCCTCGAACTGGTGGGCAAGGCCCGCGAGCTCGGTGGCCCCGTGGCCGCCTTGGCCATCGGCACTGCCGGCGGCGAAGGCCTCCCGGCCGATCTCGTCCTGACCGTCGATGGTCCCGAGTTCGCCGACTTCAACACCGACCCCTGGGTCGCTGCGCTCGCCGCCGCGGTCGAAAAGGTCCAGCCCGACGTCATCCTGGCCACCGCCAACATGATCGCCCGCGACGTCATGCCCCGCCTGGCCGCGCGCCTGGGTGTCGGCTTGGCCTGCGACGTGGTCGAGCTGAAGCTCGAGGGTGGCGCCGTTGTGGGCCGTCGTCCGGTCTACGGTGGCAAGGCGCTGTTCGACGTCACCATCAAGTCCAGCCCGGCCATCTTCACGGCTCGTCCCAATGCCTTCGTTCCGGTCGCGGCCGGCTCGCCGGGTGGGGTCGAGGCCCTGACGGTGGGTGTGAGCGCGGCCTTGGTTCAGGTCGTCGAGACCCTCGAGCCTGCGGGCGACGTGGCGGACCTCACCGAGGCCAGCCTGATCGTCGCTGGTGGTCGTGCCGTCAAGTCGACCGAGGGCTTCGATCAGCTGATCCGGCCCCTGGCTGCTGCCATCGGCGCCAGCCCTGGTGCCTCTCGCGCCGCCGTGGATGCAGGCTTCTGCCCCCACAGCGAGCAGGTGGGCCAGACCGGCAAGGTGGTCAACCCGTCCCTGTACATCGCCTGCGGCATCTCGGGCGCCATCCAGCATCTCGCTGGTATGCGCACCTCCAAGGTGATCGTTGCCGTCAACAAGGATGCGGACGCCCCCATCTTCCAGTTCGCCAGCTACGGCATCGTCGGTGACATCTTCACCATCTGCCCCATGCTGACCGAAGCTCTGAAGTAGCAGCGCGTCTTCGCTTCTCGGGCCCCGCTCGTCTCGTACGGGCGGGGCTCTGTGCTTCAGGGCGCGGTGGCGACCACCACCTGGGCTGGCCGTAGCAGGCGTTTGTCCTGCATGATGAACCCTACCTGCGCCAGGCTGACCACTCGGTCGATATCGTAGCGATGCTGGGCGGGAACGGTGCCGACGGCTTCGTGTCGCTGGGGATCGAAGGCGTCGCCCACTTCACCGAAGGGACGGGCGCCGGCCTGCTCGAGCTGCTGTCCAAGCTGCTGAAGGACGGCGGCGTAGCCCTGGAACCATGGGCTGCTGGGGTCCTGGGGAAGCGCCGCGATGCCGCGGCTCAGATCATCGTGTACGGCCAGCAGCCGCAGCAGGCTGGCGTCCCGCTCTGCCTGGCGGGCGGTGGCGACCTCCTGCTCGGTGCGGGCGCGGACCCGGGCCAGGTCCTCGCTGAGGTGCAGGATGTGAGCGCTGTCGTCGCTAGGCTCGGGCTCGGGCTCTCGCAGATCCAGGCGCTCGCTGAGCTCTCTTGTCTGTTCGCGGGCCAAGGCGGCCTCACCGCGAGCCACGTCCACCTGATCCAGCGCCTCGGCGAGGCGCTGCTCGACCTGAGCGAGCTGCTGTTGGTGGGCCTGCAGGTGTTCGTGCAGGGAGCGGGCCACCTCGAAAGGAACCCAAGGGGCGCCGCCGATGTTGCGGGCCGTTCGGTGCCAGGCTGGGCGGGTGGTGTGCATGGTCACCTCCTTCCCTCAATCTGTGCACGCGCGAAGGCGGAGGCAACGGGTCTAGGGCGCCTTGGGTGCCAGGCCTGCGCGCCTCAAGCGGGCCACCAACAGCCCTGCAGCCAGGCCGCCCAGGCCTCCGGAGATGGCGTGCACTGGACCGGCCACCACGGCCTTTGCGATGAGCCAGTCGGTAGGCTGGCCTACGACGGCGGCCCAGCCCAGGGACACCCCCAGCTTGGCCAGCCCTGCGCTGGCTCCCACCAGGGTGGCCAGCCACGCCCGGCCGCAGGCGTCGACGCGGGCCACCAGCAGGCCGTCCAGCAGCAGCCCCGGGAGCAGGTAGCGTAGCACCACGGCGGGCCCATCAGCGGTGCCGATGCCCGCCAGAAGGGACAGGATTCCGGCCACGGCGGCCATGGCGGTGGCAGCGGGAGCCCGACCTACGGCGCCGGCGGCCACCACCAGGAACACCGTGAAGATGGCGGCGTTGTGCCCTGGCAGGTGGATGGGCAGCCGCAGAACAGTGCGCAACACCACGAAGGCGGTGGCGCACAGCCCCACCACCAGTAGCTCTCGCAGGGTCAGGGAGCTGGGCTTGGCTGCGGGCATGGCTCACGGGGAGGTTGCGGGGGAGTGCTGGCGGGACCGGCGCTGCGCAGGCTGACCATGTCCGCCTGTGACGTAGCCAAGGAGAGGATGCGGAGCAGCACGGGGACCAACACCGCCAGGGGATTGCGCAGCCGTCGCAGCCGGGCCAGCTCCCAGCTTCGTGCGGCCACGCGTTCCACCAGGGGAGCAGCGGCGACACACAGGGCGGTGGCCAGGCCCAGCCGTGGTCCGGCGATGCGGGTGAGCAGCCGGCGCAGATCTCCCCGGCGCACGCTGCGCAGGGCGAGGGCGGCCGGGAGCCACGCCCCCAGCGCTTTCCCGGCCGTGAGCAGGCCCAGCTCGAGGCCCTCGGGCCATCCTCGCAGCAGAACCAGCACCGACGTGGAGGCCAGCAGCAACGTCCCGCCACGCTTCAGGACCCGCCGCATGCTGCGCTTCCAGCCCGGGGTGGTGGGCAGCAGGGCCATGAGCAGGGCCACTTCGAGCCACAGCAGTGGCACCGACTGGGTGAGGGCCACCCCCGCCAGGGCGATCAGGCCCAGGCCGAGCACCGCCAGCACGCCTGCGTCACCATGGGACCTGGCCTGTCGCTGGGGCCGGGGTGCGTCGGAACCTTGGATCCTGCGGGCGGCGGGCAGGGTGACCACCCGCTCGCAGCTGCGCTCGAGCAGAGCAGGATCGTGGGAGCTGACCACCACCGCTACGCTGTGTACGCGCTGGAGGTGGTCCAGGGCTTCGAAGAGCCGCCCCTCGCTGGCGGGGTCGAGCCACGCGCTGGGCTCGTCCAACAGGACCACCGGGGGCAGGGGGCCGAGCACGCAGGCGGTGGCCAGCATCAACCGCTGCCCGTGGCTGAGGCAGATGGGGTCCGACTCCGGGTCCAGGGCGAGCCCCAGCAGGTCCAGCAGGACTGGGCAGGCCTGAGCGCTGGCGTTCAGCTCGAGGGCCACCGAGCTGCGGAACAGGAGATCGTCGGGCCGCTGGGGCAGCAGGCCCAGGCCCTTGGGCAGGCGGGTGCGGGTGAGGCGCCGGCGCAGGTGACGCAGACCCCGGCGACGGTTGCGGGTGCGGGGCCTGCGCGTGCCCCGGTCCATGGGGCCGGCACCCTGCCAGGGATCGCCGGTGATCTCCCCTGCGGTCAGGGGCTCCAGACCCGCGAGGGCTCGCAGCAGGGTGGTCTTCCCGCAGCCGTTGGGTCCCGACAGCCCCACCCGCTCCCCGGGGTGCAGGGTCAGGTCCAGGGGGCCGACCCGTCTGCGGCCGCCGGGGGTGGCCTCGAGCCCAGTGGCGTGGAGCACCGGCGGGTCTCCCGTCTTCTCGGGCATGGCGTGGCAGGGGTGGGTGGCGCCCTGGGCTGGATGCGCGGGCCCCTCCAGGACGATGCGCTGGCTGGGCAAGGCTTCGAGGGCCTCGGGCCGGTGTTCCGCCGCGACGACGCGCCCGCCGCAGGCAAGGTAGGCGCGCAGCCGCTGGGCCATCCAGGCCAGCCCCGCGCCGTCCAGGCTGCCGGTGGGTTCGTCCAGCAGCAGCAGCGCGGGGTAGCGGTGCATGGCGGCTTCGAGTGCCAAGCGCCAGGCTTCCCCGAGGCTGAGGTCCCGGGGGTCCTGGTGGGGGTCCAGGCCCAGCTCTTCGAGGTGGCGGGCCAGGTGCTCGTTCGGGGGGGCGCCCTCGAGGCTGGCCAGCTCTTCCA
>Ga0307987_1000060_pt1 | contig 62856 bp, 56 predicted proteins | sample EllFjometagen181_FD_203157 | JGI IMG/M metagenome (GOLD analysis project Ga0307987, IMG submission 203157) | Marine microbial communities from Ellis Fjord, Antarctic Ocean - #181 | ecosystem: Environmental > Aquatic > Marine > Unclassified | place: Southern Ocean | collected 2014-10-08 | reverse complement strand
GTGGAACGCGGTCCGCCAGGAGCGATGATCCCATGGCGATGCACGTGCTCTGGATGATCCTGCTGACCTTCCTGCCCACCCTCGAGCTGCGGGCCTCCATCCCCTACGGCATCCTCACCGTCGGCCAGGATGGGCAGATGCACTGGTTCATGGTGGCCTTGCTCTGCATCGGGGCCAACATCGCGCTGGCGCCGTTGGTGTGGTTCTTCGTGCACTACGTGATGGAGTTCTTCTTGCGTGTGCCGTTCATCAAGAAGATCTACGACTGGGCCGTCAAGCGGGCCCAGCGCAAGGTCGAGCCCTACGTGCGCAAGTACGGCACGGTGGGGCTGGCGCTCTTCATCGGCGTGCCCCTGCCAGGCTCCGGCGTGTACTCCGGCTGCCTGGGCGCGTACCTGCTGGGCTACAAGTTTCGCGACTACATGTGGGCCTCGGCCCTGGGCTGCCTCATCGCCGGTACGCTGGTGACCGCGCTGGTACTCAGCGGTGCGGAGGCCTTCTTCTTCTTCAAGGACCCGTCCCACCTTCCTGGTTAGACAAGCCAAAGGCCGGCCGATGGCGGCCTTTGGCGGTGCCGTTCGAACCGACGGCGTCGTAGACGCCGCGGCTCAACGCCACACGGTCCAAGCACTTCCCGACAGGAGCTTTCCATGTCCGATCTCCAGCAGCGCCTCGACGCCACCATCCGTGACATCCCCGACTTCCCCAAGCCGGGCATCCTGTTCAAGGACATCACCCCCGTGCTGTCCGACCCCATCCTGCTGGGTGAGGTCATCGAGTACATGGCCGAGTTGTACTACGACCAGGACATCGACGCGGTGGTCGGCATGGAGTCCCGCGGCTTCATTTTCGGCACCCCCCTGGCCCTGTCCCTGGGCGCGGCCTTCGTGCCTGCGCGCAAGCCCGGCAAGCTGCCCTACGAGAGCGTGGGCTACGAGTACGAGCTCGAGTACGGCACCAACCGCCTCGAGATGCACGTCGATGCCATCAAGCCCGGCCAGCGGGTGCTGGTGGTGGACGATTTGCTGGCCACCGGCGGCACCGCCGACGCCACCTGCAAGCTCATCCGCAAGCTCGGCGGCGAAGTCGTGGCCTGCGTGTTCGTGGTGGAGCTCGGCTTCCTCGAGGGCCGCAAGAAGATTGGCGACGTACCCACCGAGAGCGTCATCATCTTCTAGGCGGCGCCTTCCGCCAGCCAAGCCACGGTCGCGGCGACCTCGCGCTCGAGCGCTGCGTGGTCGCGATCGTTGTGGATCACGCGGTGGGCCACCCGTTCCTTGTCGGCCGTCGGAAGCTGCGTGGACAGCCACGCCAGGGCTTCGTCATGGGGGATGCCATTGCGCGCCATGAGGCGCTGCACCTGCCGCTGGGGGCTGCAGCTGACCACCACCAGCCGGTCGTAGCGTTGTTCCTGGCCGGTCTCCACCAACAGGGCCGCCTCGACGACGGCGATGGTGGCTCCCGTGGTGCGTTGCTGGTGGAGCCAGTGCTCGATGGTGGCGTAGATGGCAGGGTGGGTGATGGCCTCGAGCTCGAGCCGGGCCTGGGGGGCGTGGCGTATCACGGCCCCCAGCGCTGTACGGTCCAGGCGCCCAGCGGCGCTCAGCACCGCGGGCCCGAAGCGGTCTGCAATGGCCACGAGGGCGGGCTGGCCTGGCTCTACGACGTCCCTGGCCACTTGGTCGGCGTCGATGACGGGGAGGCCGAAGCGCGCGTGCAGCAGGCGGGCCACGGTGGACTTGCCCGAGGCGATGTTGCCCGTGAGGCCGACGCTGAGCATGGTCAGGGCGCGGAGCTCGAGGCCGGGCCCATGAGCTCGATGGCTTCTTGAGCTTCGCGGCGGGCCCTGGACTTGGCCTGGCTGTCGGGGTCGGCCATGGCCGTGAGCTCAGGCAGCGCGGGTTCGTAGGCCATGCGCCCTAGAATCCAGGCGCAGTGGTGGGCCACGTTGCGGGCGCCCAGGGCCACATGGCAGGCGGGCGCCACGATGATCTCGAAGTCGTCCAGCGCGGCGATGGCGTCGATCTGGCGCAGGGTGTCGGGGCGGCCCTCGGCGTCCTTGACGGCGATCTTGAGCCGCGAGCGCAGGGTGCGGGCCGCGTAGAGGCGGTCGCTCTTGTCCTGGCCGGTCAGATCGTGGACGTAGCGCTCGTTGGAGGTGTCCACCGGGGTGTGGCTCTTTGCTTGCTGCATGCGGCTGCCCGAACCGAGCAGCAAGGGCAGCAATAGGGGCAGCAGCAGCGCTCGCCGCCCGAGACGAGCTGTGGGGAGCCTGGTGCTATTGGGCATCGTCGAACTTCTCGATGTAGCGGAAGATGGTGCGAGGATCCACGCCGAGGTCGCGGGCGGTCTGAGCCTTGTTCCAGTTGTTGACCTCGAGGACTTCGCGCACGTAGCCCATCTTGAACTCTTCTTCGGCTTCGGCCAGGGGCTTGATGTTGCGCCGGTCGCCTTCGGAAAGGCCCATGTCGGTGCCGTTGAGCAGGGCGCGATCGCTCATGATCATCGCGCGCTTGACGCCGCTTTCGAGCTGCCGGACGTTGCCAGGCCAGAAGTAGCCCTTCATGGCCTTGATGCACTCGTTGGTGAAGCCCCTGGCGCGGGAGCCGTATTGCTCGGCGTACTTGTTGAGGAAGAAGCGAGCCAGCAGCAGGATGTCGTCGCCCCGGTCCCGTAGGGGGGGCAGCTTCACGGTGACTTCGTTGAGCCGGTAGTAGAGGTCTTCGCGGAATCTGCCGGCCTTGATCTCGGCGTCGATGTCCCGGTTGGTGGCCGCGACGACGCGGATGTCGATGGGGCGCGGCTTGAGCTCGCCCACCCGCTCGATCTTTCGTTCCTGTAGCACCCGCAGGAGCTTGACCTGCAGGTTCATGGGCATCTCGCTGATCTCATCGAGGAAGAGCGTGCCGCCTTCTGCGGCCTCGAACTTGCCCATCTTATCGGTGACCGCTCCGGTGAACGCGCCCTTTTTGTGGCCGAACAGCTCGGACTCCAGGAGGTTCTCCGGGATGGCGCCGCAGTTGATGGAGATGAAGGGCTTGCGTACGCGGGGGGACAGGCGGTGCAGCTCGGCGGCCACCAGCTCTTTGCCCGTGCCGGTTTCGCCCAGCACCAGCACCGAGATGTCGGTGGGAGCCACCCGCCGCAGGACCTTGAATACGGCCTGGACCGGCTCGCTCGAGCCGATCATCTCGCCTTGGGCCGACTTGCGCAGCTGCTGGCGCAGGTTGCGGTTGGTGGTCTTCAGCTCGTTGAGCATCAAGGCGGTGTGCACCAGCAGCGAGGCCTGGCTGGCGAAGACGTGCAGCAGGTCGAGGTCGCGCTTGGTGAAGAGATCGGTGACCCGGTCGTTGCCCAGGTACAAGCAGCCCAGTAGGTCGTCGCGGTACAGCATGGGCACGCACATGACCGACGAGAGCCTGAGGTCCACAACGGACTTGGCGTGGGCGAACTGGGCGTCGCGCATTGCGTCGGAGACGATCAGGGGCTTGCGGGTCTGGACCACGCGCTCGACGATGCTGTCGGAGATGCGAGCCACGGCGGTGGTGTCGTCTTCGACGTTGTGGCTGGCCGCCAGGTTGCGCTGGCCGTCCTGCATCAGGATGACGAAGCCCTTCTCGGCGCCGGTGAGGATGACCACGGCCCGCAGCAGCTTGCGGAACAGGGCTTCCGGTGAGGTGTCGCGCATGAGCTGCTGGGAGAAGTCCACCAGCTGCTTGAGGGCGTCGATGGTGTCGGGCTGGTCTTCGGCGGGGTCGCGGGCTGGCTGGCCTTCCATCAATGTGAGCTCGTAGCGGCCCAGCAGTACACGATCGCCGAAGTTCAGGTCGGTGTTGCGGATGCGCTTGCCGTTGACGTACAGCTCGTTCGAGCGATCCAATACGGAGATGGAGAAGCCAGCACCGCTCTTGATGAGGTTGGCGTGGGTGGCGGCCACCGTGGGGTCGCCCAACACAACGTCATTGCCATCTCGCCGACCGATGGAGTTGATGGGCTTGCGCAGGACCACTTCTTCGGTGGTGCCGTGCATGGTGTCGGTGATGCGCAGGTACGCCATTGGGGCTCCGGGAAACCAGCGCTACCCCTTATCCTGTTCGCATGGTGCTCGATGCGGTGGGGAGGGGGCGATGCAGGCCGTTAAAACCGCAGCTCCCAGCGAACCGTCCCCGGTCCGAGCATCAGCTCGCTGGTGGCGTGCTCGGCTTCCCAGTCGGCTCGGTTGGCGCGCTGGTCGGCTCGCCACCGCACGGAAGACTCCACGGTGCCGGTGATCCACAGGGCGGTGAAGGCGCCACCGAGGGCCCAGTTCCAGCTGCGAAGGGTCACCAGCTTGCTGTACTCGGGTTCCTCGGCCTCGCTGTTCATGTACAGGGGGATGCCGGTGGCCAAGGTGCCCGCAAGGGCTCCCGCCTGACCCACGGCCAGCACGGTGAACCAGCCGTAGCGGCCCTGGCGCAGCTGGTGCACGCCGAAGGGGGCCAGCCCGGACCAGTGCATGGTCTTGTACTCGGGCGGCGGGGGGATGGGCTCGGGGAGGGGAGGCGGGGGATCGTCGGGGCCCAGGTCGCGGGTGGCGGCCCGCACCATGTCGAAGAACTCCACGACGTCGGGCGGGTGCTCGAAGGGATCGAGCTGGTAGCTGTGGTCGTCCTCCAGGATGGTCCGGAAGGCCTCGAGGGCGGCGTTGCGGTGGCCCACGGCCAGCAGCACTTCGCCCAGGTAGACCCGGGCCTCGGTCTTCAACTCGGCGCTTTCCACCTCGGGGTCGAGCAGCAGGTTGATCAGCGCGGCCTGGGACTGCTCATGTTTACCGGCGCGGTACAGGCGGATGGCCAGCGCCAGGCGTTCCTGACCGACCGCAGTGGGCTCCTGAGCCAGGAGCACTGCGGGATGGAGGAGCAGCAGGAGGACCGGTAGCCAGTGCATGCCAACGGGAGGTTAGCCGCCCCCTGGACCCTGGTCAATCGCCCATCGGGCACGAAACGAACAGCCCGTGCCCACGGAGCGCTATTCGGCGTCGACCTTGATGGGAGCCTTGACCTTTTCGGCCAGGCCCTTGATACCCAGCGCCACCTCGAGCACCTCTTCCATGCGCGAACAGAAGTGGAAGGTCATCTCGTCCTTGACCTCGTCGGGGACCTCGTGGTGCACGTCCTTGCGGTTCCACTCGGGCAGGATCGCCGTGGTGATGCCGGCGCGGTGTGCCGCCACGATCTTCTCTTTCACACCGCCGATGGGCATCACCGCCCCCCGCAGGGTGACCTCACCGGTCATGCCCAAGGTGGGATCGACCGGGATGCCGGTGAGCAGGCTGGTGATGGCGGTGACGATGGCGATGCCCGCCGAGGGGCCGTCCTTGCCGATGGCGCCCGCTGGCACGTGGATGTGCATGTCGTGGGTCTCGAAGACGTCTTCGTCGATGCCCAGATCCGTGGCCGCGGCGCGCACGTAGGAGCGGGCCACGCTGACGCTCTCCTTCATCACGTCGCCCAGCTTGCCGGACAGGTGCAGGGCACCCTTGCCCTTGAACTTGGTGGCTTCGATGAAGAGGATGTCACCGCCCGCGGCGGTCCAGGCGAGGCCTGTGGCCACCCCAGGCATCGCGGTGCGCTGGGCGATCTCGTGGTAGTGCTTGACGGGACCGCGGATCTCTTCGATGCGCTCGGCTGTGATGGTGGCCTTGCCTTCTTGCTCGTCCGATGCCACCAGCTTGGCGATGGCGCGGGCGCAGGCGGCGATCTCACGCTTGAGCCCGCGCACACCCGGCTCGCGGGTGTAGGAGGAGATCATGTGCTTCACGGCTTCTTCGGTGAACTCGAGGTACTCGTCGCTGAGGCCGTGGTCTTCGAGGACCTGGGGGATCAGGTAGTCGAAGGCGATGTGGAGCTTGTCCCGCACGGTGTAGCCGGAGACGTACAGCACCTCCATGCGATCGTACAGGGGGCCGGGGATGCCTTCCTGCCAGTTGCCGGTAGCGATGAAGAGCACCTTGGACAGGTCGAAGGGCACATCGAGGTAGTGATCGTTGAAGCTGTGGTTCTGCTCCGGGTCGAGCACCTCGAGCAGCGCGGACGAGGGATCACCGCGGTGGTCCTTGCCGAGCTTGTCGATCTCGTCGAGCACGAAGACCGGGTTGTTGGTGCCGGCCTTCTTCATGCCCTTGATGATCTTGCCGGGCAGGGAGCCGATGTAGGTGCGGCGGTGGCCGCGGATCTCGGCTTCGTCGTGCACGCCACCCAAGCTGATGCGCACCATCTTGCGGTCCAGCGCGCGTGCGACGGAGGTGGCCAGGGAGGTCTTGCCGACGCCCGGTGGGCCCACCAGACACAGGATGGGGCCCTTCATGTCCTGCTTGAGTTTGTGGACGGCCAGGTACTCGACGATGCGCTTCTTGACCTCTTCGAGGCCGTAGTGGTCTTCGTCGAGGATGGTCTCGGCGCGCTTGAGATCGTGGTGGTCTTCGGTGGAGACGTCCCAGGGCAGCTCGATGAGCCAGTCGATGTAGGTGCGGGAGACGGTGAACTCGGCGGCGCCCGGGTTCATCCGGGACATGCGCTTGAGTTCCTTGAAGGCCGTCTTTTCGACCTCATCTGGCATCTTGGCATCGCGGATGGAGGTCTCGAGTTCTTCGAACTCTTCCTGGCGTTCGTCGGTGTCGCCTAGTTCCTTCTGGATGGCCTTGAGCTGCTCGCGCAGGAAATACTCCCGCTGAGCCTTGTCCATCTCGCCCTTGACCTCGGTCTGGATCTTGTTGGACAGCTCGAGGACCTGGATCTCCTTGTCGAGCATCTCGATCACGGACTCGATGCGCTCGCGGGTGTCGAAGGTCTCGAGCAGGCTCTGCTTTTCGTCGACCGCGATGCTGAGGTTCGAGGCGACGATGTCGGCCAGGATGCCCGGGTTGTCGATGGAGCGCACCAGGAAGCCGGCCTCGGACGGGATCTGGGGCGACAGATCGATGATCTTCTGGGAGAGCTCGCGCAGGTTGCCCAGCAGCTCGTCGAGGCTGGAGTCGTGCTCGGTGGGCTCTTCGAAGATGTCGGCTTCCACGCGCAGGTAAGGGGAGGTGTGCTTCCACTCGCGCACCTTGATGCGCGCCAGACCCTGGATGATGACGTTGAGCTTGTTGCCCGGCATCTTCACCGACTTGAGCACCTTCACCACGGTGCCGACGGTGTAGAGGTCGTCGGGGCTGGGGTCTTCGTTCTCGGGCTCCTTCTGGGAGAGGATACCCAGGAGCTTGCCCGTCTCGAGGGCCTTCTCGATGGCCTGCAGTGACTTGTCGCGCCCCACGTTGATGGGGAAAGCCAAGACCGGGAAGATGACGGTGTTGCGGATGGCGAGGACGGGGAGATCCAGCTCGCCGGGCAGCCCGGGGTTGCTGTCGCTACTGGAACCGGTGGAAGCCATGGTTCACTCCGCTGTGGAGGGGGGTGGCGGGAACTCGCGGACGCGTCGCCCAGCCAAGGAGGAAGACATATCCCCGAGGTCATCTAAATCAAGAGGTGACAACACACAGCGGTGAGCAAGCTCGGATTCCCGAGGGCTGAGCTTGCCGCTACGGGCCGGATCCGGGTGCGTGGTCGCGCTTGCTCCAGTCCTGTCCGGGGAGCCTGCCCTGGCTCTGCAGGAGCAGCTCGTACTCGGGGGGACCCTCGAACTCCCAGCTGCGCTCGGCCAGGCGTTCCGGGGTGGGCGTCAGGGCGTCGGGGGGCTGGGCGCCGCCCTCGAGATCCCATACCACCAGGGGACCGTCCATGGCTACGGGGGGGCCCAGCTGCTGGGTGTAGGCGGCGGTGACCTCGAAGGGGAGCTGCTGGAGTTGCTCGAGGGTGAGGGTGGCCTTGCCCCGGCTGGTGTGGCCGTTGGGCAGGCGGTCGCGGTTGTGGGACTCCACCAGATCGCGGTGCAGCACCACCCAGCGGAAGCCCTCGTCACGCAGCTTGTCGAGGCCCTGGGCCGAGACGGGCCGGGTGGCGCGCTGCGGATCGCGGGTGGCCCGGCTGAGGAAGCGGATGGCGTCGATGCGCACACGCTTGTCCATGCCTTCGGGCCACAGCAGCCGGGCGTTCTCTCCCATGCCCCCGAAGATGGGCTGGCCGTGGATGGTCTGCCAGATGATGGCGGGCTGGTTGATGCCGAAGGGCATGTGGATCAGCCCACCCCCTTGCTGGCCGATCCAGGGGAAGATCGCCGAAGGCTGGACGTCCCGGGTGATGAAGGGCCAGCAGAGCTGACGGTGCTGGCCGCTGAGGTTGCTGCCCAGCAGCAGGCTCGCCAGCAGCAGTGGCCCCCATCTGGCCACCCAGCGCCTGGACGAACCCGCCAGATCCCGCAAGATGGGTGCGAGAGCCGCGCCGGTGGCGGCGGAGAGCACCAGGAAGACCATCACCACGACCCGGTAGGGGAACCACAGGCGGTCGAGGAAGGGCACGGTGTTGTACAGCAGGAGGTAGGGGTACCAAGTGATGCCATCACCGCTGGCGGTGGGCAGGGCGGGGCCCACGCCGATCACCAGCACCAGCGCCACGGCGCCCAGCCAGCGCAGGCGCTGTGGGGCGCGCCAGGCCACCAGGGCGATGGCGGCCAGCCAGGCTGTGTGGCCCAGCATGGGCGCGCCGAAGCGCTCCATCATCCAGTAGCCGTGGAGCTGCGTGGCCACGTTGTTGTGCAGGACCTCGGGGGGCGCGAACAGGCCCTGGCCGCCGATGAGCCCGGGCACTGCCCCAGAGGTGGCCTCGAGGGCCATGGCCAGAGCGAAGGGCGAGACCAACAGCAAGCAAGCGCCCGCGGCGGTGGCGTAGCGCGCCAGCAGGCGGCGCCTGTGGGGGCTTCGAAGCAAGGCCCAGGCCCCAAGCCAAGCCCAGACCAGCAGCTGGAAGTAGCCCATGAACCAGTACACCAGCGCCTGCAGGGCGGTGAACACGCCAGCGGCGATGGCGTCGCGGTGGCGGGGCTCTGCGCCTTCGAGGGCCAGCAGTCGGTCCAGGGCCAGGGGGAGGAACCACAGGAAGGCCTGGGTGGGGCGACCGGCGGTGATCTCGAAGAGGGTGAAGGAGCAGGCCTGCCACAGGCCCGTGGCGATGAAGGCCGCCACGGTGGCCCGCCCGCCGCCGAGGGCCTGGCGCCACCACGGCACGGTGCTGTCCGCGCCGGCCAGGCGCGCGGCGAGGGGACGGAAAGCCAGGGCGTTGCCCAGCAAGATCACCGCGACGAACACGGGCTGGTAGCGGGGGAAGCGGAAGAGCCACTGGAAGGGTGCCGACAGGGCTGCGTCCACGAAGTTGTTGCCCGTGTGGGCGAAGATGTCCTTGCCCAGGGGGTGGAAGAACAGGTCGGTGAAGCCCGGGTCGTTCAGGTGGACGATGCAGTCCTGAATCCACCAGTAGAACCACAGGGTGCCGTACAGATCGACCCCGTCGCCCACCACGTGCTGGCCCCGGATGAGGGCGGGCGCCACACCCACCACGGCCACGGCTGCGTAGAAGCCCAGCTCGAGCCAGCGGGGGATGGTGGGATCGCGGGGGGAGGGCATGGGCCTAGCCTATCGTGCTTGATCTCCGAGTGTTTTGAACATATGTTCAGTTCATGTCCCCAAGCCGTGCCACCGCCCTCGCAGACCTGCGCCGTACCTTGTCTTCCCAGGGCGCGTTGGTGGATCCTTCGCCCCGTGCGGGCGTGCCAACGGGTTTCTCGGCCCTGGATGCCACGGTGGACTGGCCAGCGCCGGGGCTGGCCGAGATCGTCGGGCAGCCCGGCTCGGGACGCATGGGGCTGCTGATACCCCTGCTGGCCCGCAGCACCCAGGCGGGCCGCTGGGTGGCCGTCATCGATGTGCTGGGTCGCTTGTACCCTCCCGGGCTACCCGGTGTGGCTTGGTCCCGGCTCTTGGTGGTGCGCCCCGGGGCCGAGCGGGCTGTGTGGGCGGCCGAGCAGCTGGCGGCTTCGGGAGCGGTACCCGTGATCACCCTACTCGACCCCCTGCCCGTGGGTCGGGCCGGCTATCGCCTGCTGCGCGCCTCCGAACAGGGCAGCAGCACGGTGGTGGTGGTGGGCGAACGCAGTGAGCAGTCCCTCCCCGCCAGCTTGCGCTTGCAGGCCCTGGGCCACAGCCCTGGCACCCTGCGTGTGCGCGTCTCCCGCGCGCCGGGTCGGCACCGCCCCGGTGGACAGCTCGAGCTTCCCGCGCCGGGCTAATCGTCCAGCAGGGGGTGCTCCAGGAGGGCCTGCAGGGCGTCGTCGCGCTGCTCGTACCAGCGCTCGCCTTCGGGAGTGACGATGGCGATGCGCTGAGCCAGGCGGCCCAGGACGTTGGCGAACACCAGGTCGCTGCCCGTGCGCTGGGCTTGTCTGCGAGCGATGTCGACGAGCGCTGCGTCGCCGGTGTTCGGCGCGGCCGCCTTGAAGCTCACCAGCACCAGATCATCGCCACCCCAGCCGCGGACGTGGTCGAGGATCTTGGGGGTGGGGATGAGGGCCAAGTCCCACTGTGCCTTACCGCTCGAGACCTTGCCATCGCTGGCCTGGGGGGCGTAGTCGCCCACAGCGGCGGCGTGCATGACGATGCCGCGAGGGTTGGCGCGCACCCAGCGCTCCATGCGGGCCATGAGGTCTTCGGTGCTCTCGAAGATCTCCACCGTGTCGAGTCCAGCGGCCTGCGCCCGCAGGGCGGCTTGGGGACTGGCCAGCAGGTGTACGGAGTGGTCGGCCTGCAACGCTCGACCCATGGCTACGCCTGTGCCGCCGCTGGAGTTGGCGGTGATGCAGCGCATGCTGTCGATGGGGTTGCGGGTGGCCCCAGCGGTGATGAGCACCGGGCGTCGGCCCCAGCGGCCCGGGTGTACCGATGCCGGCAGGCCCGCTGCGCGGATCTGGGCTGCGATGGCCTCGAGCGTGCCGTGCCCCACAGCCTTGCAGGCGGGATCCCGGGGGGCGCGAGCGACGGTGGTGACCTGGACCTGGCGGATGTTCCCGCCGCCTTCGATGGTGTCCACCAAGCGCTGGACCCAGGCATCGATGTCGGTGGGGCTGGGGGCCTGCCCGTCGATCTCGCTGAACAGCGACTGGATCACCACCGGACGCCGACGGGAGGCCAGCAGCAGGTTGCTCAGGATGCGCTCGAGGGGAACCGCGCTGCAGTTGACGCGCTGGTAGGCCGCGGCTGTGCCCGCGTCGAGCTTGAACCAGAGCTCACCACCCAGAGCCTGAAAGCGGGCCAGGCCTCGTCGCCCTGTGGGCGTGTGTAGGCCCGAGCCATTGCTGAGCAAGCGTAGGGGCACGCGCTGCACGCCGTGGGCGGCGCGGGTCAGCCCCACCATCGTCATGGCGGAGGCGAACTGGGGGCAGGTGCTGGGCTCGCCGTTGCCCGCGAAGGCGATGTCTGCCACCCGACGCAGCTCGGGCTTGACGGTGTCGAAGGGGGCGTGCTGCCACAGCTGGTCGGAGGCCACCCGCCTGAGCAGGTGACCCAGCTCGGCGCCAAGGCCTTCGGTGTGGACCGGAACGGGCTGGGTCGGCGCTGTGCGTGAGACCTGGCAGTAGCGGCACAGGAAGCTGCAGTCACGACCGGGATTGAGGTTGATGCCGATGGACAGCCCGCGGGCTCGCCGGGACACCACTGCGTAGACGTAGCGGTTCTCTCCTAGCTCTCGCCGGTGATCCTGGAAGTCGAGTACGCGGGGCTTCGAGGCCATGGGCAGCCTGCGGTTAGAGAGGCGCGGAGGCTTCGACCGGAACGGCCTGGGCGGCTTCGAGGGCGGCGGCGTAGCGCTTCGAGGCCTGGGGGTCGGAGGCGATCTCCACCAGCAGGTCCTCCCAGCGTTCGGAGGTCAGCGCGTGGGCCTCGAGCACCGATGCGTGCTGCTGGGGCGAGCGCTGGAGCTCGAGGGCCACAGCGATGGCGAGCTCCACGTCCGCGGCGACCAACACCGGCTCGCTGAAGACGAGCAGCGGTGCGGGCGGAGGGTTTGGCTGCTCGGGGGGCACGGGCGCGCCGCAGCCCCCGAGAAGCACGGTCAGCAATCCGATCATGGAGACCTGACGACTACTTGCTGGACTTCTTCGAAGAGCTCTTTCCGCCCGACGAGCTGCCGCCCGACGAGCTCTTGCTGCCCGAGCTTTTGCCGCCCGAGGAGCTACTGCCCGAGGAGCTGCGACCGCTGGTGGAGCCGCTGCTGCGGATCACGGGGCCGGTGCTCTTGGGGGTGGTGGCGGCCTCTTCGGCGGGCTTGTCGTCGTCCGCCTGGACTTGTTCGTCTTGGTTGTCGGGCGTGGGCGCGGCGGGGGGCGGTGCCACGGGGGGCGGAGGAGGCGGCTCGGTGGGAACGGCTTGGACTTCGAAGGTCTCGTCAGCGTCGCCGCCGCCACAGGCGAGAGCGAATACGAGAAGCAGGGAGAAGGCGACGAAGAGACGGAGTCTCATGGAACACTCCTGGAGTGTGGAGAGGGGAGGTAGGACCGCGACGGTCGACACCAATGGCGATAATCCAATGCACGCGGGATGGCCACGCCGCAGCGAGGGGGGGTCAGCCCAGATCGATCACGCGACCGAAGCCGGGGATCTCATCGCGAAGAAGGGCTTCGACACCCATCTTCAAGGTCATGCCTGCGCCCGGGCAGCCCCTGCAGGCGCCCTGAAGGCGCACGTGTACGTCGGCGCCATGGATGGCTACCAGTTCGATGTCGCCACCGTCGGCCCGTAGGGCAGGGCGGACCTGCCGATCGATGACCCGCAGCACCATGTCCCGGTCGAGGCTCGAGGCCTCGTGTTCGGGCTGGGGTTCCGGCGCCGTGGGAGGGGGCGCGGGCGCAGCGCTTGGGGCTTCGGGAGCGGGGCTGGGCTTGCCCAACAAGCGGCGCAGGCCCGAGGCGAACTTGGCGCGGAACATGGGGTCCTCAGCACAGCGCGCCGACGCCAGGAGGCGCCGGCGCAGCCGGAATACGGAGTATGGTTAGGCCTTGGTGGGGATGCCAGCTTCCTGAGCGGCGGCGTAGATGGCGTCGCGCTGGGACTCGAAGTACATCCAGTGGGCCACGAACACGACGGGGGCGGCCAGGAAGACGGGCAGGTAGCAGCAGAGCATGGCCACGAACACCACCACCATGGAGGCGATGTAGAACATGAGGATGCCGCCGATGTTGGCCTTGGCGTGGGCCAGGGAGGCCTTGGCAGCGTCGAACGCGGCGAACTTGCCTTCGGCGGCGAGCATCGGCATCCAGAAGAGGAGCAAGGCGACGACGGGGGCGCCGACGAAGCAGAGCAGGGAGCCCAGGGAGATGCCGCCGATCCAGACGATGACGGCCACGAGGTCGTCCATGATGTTGTCGAAGTTGAACAGATCGCCGACGGAGGGGCCTTCCTGACGTACGATGGCGTTGCGCACGGCGCGGTAGGCATTGGGCATGAGGATGACGCCCAGGCCGCCGGTGATCGAGTTGACGATGCCGAGCACAAAGATGAAGACGAGCCAGCCGACGAGGTTGGCCTTGACGATGGGCCAAGCAGCCTTGAAATGATCGAACATAGGAGACTCCTGATACTGAGATTGCGAGGGGAAGGGGGCGTGAGACCACGCTGCGCGCGGCATCGTAGCGGTCGAAAGCTGTCAGTGCAAGGATGAGGACTCGGTGCCCGGGGCCTGCGGTGTTTCGGTGGCTGCGGGGCTGTCCGAAGGCCGCGAGAGTAGGTCTCGCAGGGCCTGCATGGTGAGTCGGGCCGAGCGCTTCACGTTCTTGGAGATGACGATGTCGGGGACGGGGATGTCGAGCCCCACCGAGAGCTTGTAGGTGATGTGAGTGCCACCCGTGACGGGGGCAAGCTGGATGTCGGCGTCGTAGCGCGTGAAGGAATCGGATTCGAGCAGGTGCTCGGACCAGCCGGTGCTCGAGGGGCAGCGCTGGGTGCTGTAGGTGAAGGGCGCGATGAAGCCCCGGGACCGGAACCGCAGCAGCTTGCATTGGCCCCGTGACTGCACGTCCATGTGCTGCACGTCCGGGGTGAAGGCCGCGAAGGCGTGGGGGTCGTCCAGGACGGCCCGGACTTCGGCTTCGGAGGCGGTCACCAGCACCCGGGTGACGATGACACCGGGCTCTTCCGACTGGACCAAGGGCTCGTCGGGAGTCTGGGCCAGGGATGCGGCGCTCAGGCACAGGCTCGCCAACACGCAAAAGGAAACTCGCGTCATGGGCGTTGGGGCACGTCCGATGGCTGCTCTCACCTGCTCTCTCCCGGGCATGGTGAGTATAGCCCATGACGGGGGGCTTCGCCGGTGGATCCCACGCTTGGATCAGGACTCTTCGTCACATCCGCAGGGGCCCTGCGGGGGGCCGAAGACCTCTTCCACGAGATCGACCATGGTGCCCCGGAAGCGGTCGGCGTAGCGGGCGTCCAGCAGTCGCGCCTTCACCCGCCAGCGCTGGGGGTCGTCCGCCTGGCGGTAGACCTGAGGATCCTCTCCGGGGGCCAGGTAGGGGTTGAGTAGCGCCAGCTCTCGGATGGCTGTGCGGGCCTCGACCGAGGAGCGGCACGGAGGCACGAGCAGCAGCACCGAGACGGGGGCGTAGGGCTCGGAGTCGAGCTCCAGCGTGGCGTTGGTGAGCTTGCGGTTGGGGATGGCGATGTCGGCGCCTTCATCGGTGCGCAGCCAGGTGACCCGGAAGGTCATGCGGGTCAGGGTGCCCGTGATGCCCTCGAAGCGAAGCCGCTGGCCGGCGCGGAAGCTGCGCTCGAGGATGAAGATGAGCCCGACCAGTACGTCCTGGACCACCTCTCGCACGGACCAGCCCACGGCGAAGGCGGTGCCCACCAGCACGTAGGCTACGGCGGGGGACCACGCGGACGGCACAAGGTGGAGCACACCGAGGAAGGCCACCAGCAGCGCACTACCGCGGCAGAGCACCACCAGCGCCTTGAGCACGCTGGGGAGCAGGCCGGTGGACGCCAGGTGCTCGAGGGGCCGCTCGGCGAGGTTGGCGACGCCCACGCAGACCAGGGTGGCCAGCAGCAGCAGGATGGCCCGCAAGAGGTTGGGCTTGGGTGGCCGGGGAAGCAGGCTGGCGGCGATGCTGTCGCCGAGGGCCTGCTGCGCCGCACGCGTCGATGTTGGAGCGAGCTGCCGCACCGGGTTGGGAATGGGGACCGGGACCAGGACGGTGGTAGGGACCGGCGCCGGGCTGGCTTCTGGGGTGGCCTCCAGGATGGGAACCGGTGGTGGTGGGGTGGGGTCCGGCGGGGGCGCCACGGGGTCCGGAGCGGGCACTTCCGGCGCCTCGGGAGCCGGGGCGGGTGCCTCGCGCGACTCGGGCGCCGACACCGCCTGGCTAATCTCGACAGGCTCGGGCAGCGGGGCGCTGTGGGTGAGTTCGTCCTGGGCCTGGACGAGGGGTGACAGCAGCAGCGCGAGGGTGAGGAACAGGCGCTTCATCCCATCAACCTCCGTTCCCGTAGGACCTGATGGATGGCTCCGGCGAGCTCGGGGGCCAGGCGGTAGCAGCACTCGTCCACCCGGTGCAGCAGGCCGCTGTGCTCGAGGCGGGAGAGGTAGCTGGCACTCCAGGTGGGCTCGGTGCGGAACTGCTGGGCGTGGTCTTCGGCGGTGATGCGGCCCTGTCTGGCCAGCTGGCGAAGGCTGATGAGATCGTCCAGCGGAAGCTTGCGGAGGGGTTCGAGGGCGGGCTCCGGCAAGCTGCCGATGGTGATGGTGTCGGTGCTGCTGCCGATGCCGGTGACCGATGCCAGCCACAGCCGCAGGGCGTCGCTGAGGATGCCGCCGGTGGCCTGGTGCAGCTGCTCGAAGAAGTGCCGTTCGTGCAGCTCTTCCTCGGCTTCTTTGCGGGTGATGAGCTCCTGGAGCCACCAGCCCAGGTGTCCGGGAGGGCGCTGGAAGTGCAGCCTGTAGCCCGACATCGCGTGGCGGAGCAGCAGAGTGTTGCGCAGCTCGTCGATGGACAGGGCGCCCAGATCGAAGCGCTCACAGAAGATGTCCTCGAGGGGCTGCACCCGCTTGGCATAGGACCACACCGAGCGCTCGGTGCTGATGAGCCAGCCGTTGTGGCCGCGGTCGGCGATGACACCGTCGATGAGCGCCCGCAGGGGCGCGAAGCCCCCGGGCCGGATGGTGAAGAGCCAGTGAAAGCCCTCGATGACCGTGATGTGGCCTCGGGACTCGAGGGCGGGGGTCAGGATGCGCTCGTCCACCTCGTCGGCGGAGATGCAGCGGTCCAGCCGGACCCGTCGCACCGTGGCGTGCTCGGGCAAGCCCCGAAGCAGGGTGTTGATCACCGCGTCGTTGCCGATGCCGGCTACACCCACCACCGCGACGGTGCGGCTGGGGCTGCCGCGGCCCGTCAGGGTGCGGCGCACCCGCTCCACGTCGGCGTCGCGGCCCGCGAGCAGATCGCCGCCTTCGAGGCCTTGGTCGCTGAACAGCCGCCGGTACACGGTAGGGATGGGCACACGCTCGACCGGCGGTGCGAAGGTGGTGGGGTGGTCCCGGGCTTCCGCGTCGGGGTCCCGCAGGCCCAGCAGGGCCCGCACCCGTGCGAGGCTGCGGGGTCCCAGGGCCACCGTGAGCACCTGGCCCAGCTGCTCCATGGCCTGGGCCACCTCGCGCACTGCGCCGTGAAGCTCTCGCCGGCCCGCCGACGCGGCGTCCAGCGCCAGCCGCAGCTTGAGCTCGCTGTGGCGGCCTTCCACCAGGATGTCGGTGAGGCGCTCGAGGTTGCCGGTGACCGCCTGGCGTACCACCTGGCCCGCCTGGGTCGGGAGGTCCGTCGCGCCCTGGTGGAGGACGGTGACGCGGTTGGATACGCGCTGCAGCGTGCCCACCAGCATCTCCTGCAGCAGCTCGATGGTCTCGGCGTCGAGCTGCTCGTCGGGGAGCACGTCCAGCTCGGCGCCGGCCAGGTCGCTGTTGAAGGCCAGCACTCGCTGGACCTCGTCGATGCCCACGTAGGTCTCGTCCACCCGGGCGCGCAAGGCACCGAGGGACACCGTGAGGTCCCGGCCTGCCTCGGCTTCCATGTAGGCCCGCACGGCTTCGCGGAAGTGGAGGTCTCGGGTCTGTGGGCGGGGGGGGAAGCTGCGCCCCTGGGATGAGGGTGGGTCTGCGACCACCAGGAAGCGATCGGTGAGCTCGTCGATCTCCGAGCTCAGGGCCTGCAGCAGCGGAGCTACCGCGGACTCGTTCTTGAGGGAGCCCCGCAGCTTCTCGGCGATGGTCAGCACCTCGTGGAGCAGGTGGGCCAGCGGTGAAGTGGCCGCGAGGATCCCCTGCCGTACGGACTCGCGGGTGGGGTTCTCGCTAGCCAGGAGGGTGCGCAGGTTGACCACGGCGCTGGCGAGACTGGTCTCGAGGCGCTCGACCTGCACCAGCAGACGGCCGCGCACGTCCCGCTCGAGGTTGTCGGCGGCTTGCTCGACCGACTCGCGCACGTGGACCCGCAGTCGCACCATCTCCAGCTCCATCGCCAGGTTGCTGGCGATGCCGCGGGTGAGGTCCCGGGAAACGGAGAAGCCCTCTTCGAGCTGACGCAGGGCGCGCTCGCGCGCGTCGTAGATGCGGCTGAAGCGGTACCGCGAGGCAGGCAGCTCCGGGGTGCCGGCGCTGTCCACCATCTGGACCAGCTCGCGGTAGGACCGCCCGAGGGCCGACGCCGTGACCCGTACCGCGTCGTCGGCCATGCGGTCGATCTCGCGGTTGGCCAGGGCGAAGTCTTCCTCGACATCAACGCGGACGGCCTCGAGGGCCTGCCTGCGCTGCTCGAGGTCGTAGTCCTTCTCCAGCAGGCTCTCGAGGGACTGGTGGTAGGACTCGAACACCGCGCGGGCCCGGGCCAGCAGGTGGCGCTCGCCCATGGCGATCAGGGCGGCGGCTTCGATGAGGTGGGTGGGGGCCAGGCCCGACATGCAGTAGCGGGTGATGGCGCGCAGCTCGACCACGCGGGTCTCTTCGGGGGCGGAGCCAAGCGCGCTTTGCAGCTTGCGGCGGCTGCGTGACCACCAGCGATGGGCGGACAACCGGAGGGAGTCGTCTTCCCGCGGGTCGGCCCAGCTGGGGTCGAGGGGTACCTCGAGGGCTTCGGGGGTGTCGTCGATGCTCGCGTCGACCTGCTCTATGATGCGCTCGAAGGTCTGCAGGTCCTGGCGAAAGTCGGTGGTGGCCGCCCGGTCCAGCAGCAGCTGTTCCCAGCGGTTGGCCAGCTCTCCCCGCTCACGGCGGATGGAAGCTCGCCAGGCTTTGGGGTTCTCAGCGCCGACGGTCAGGGTGGTGTGTCGGTGGGCCCGCAGGAACTCCCGCCGCAGCAGGCCGAGGAAGCGCACGGCCTGTTCGCGGCGGCGGGTGATGGCGCCGGCCCGGAGGTCCCGGACGATGAGCTGCAGGTCGTTGGACAGGCCCTTGCACAGGTGGCGCAGGCGCTCGGAGCGTGAGGTGGGCGGCGGGCCCCAGACGTTGTGGCGGGTGCGACCGGGCTCGGGGAGCCACTCGGGTAGAGGGAGATCCTGTTCGGGCTCGGGCTGCGGGGGCTGGGCGTTCTCGGTGTCGGACGAGGGTGCTTCACCCGCTGCGGAGGCTTCGGCGTCGGGATCGTGAGCGACGCCCTGGCGCTTGGCCTTCACTTCTCCCACCAGGCCCAGGGCGGCCTGGAGCAGGGCGGGTCCCACCAGCTCGTTCAAGCCGATGGTGGCCACCGCCAGGGTCTCGAAGGTCCCGCCCCAGCCGTCGAAGGCGTGGCCTGCCACCATGGCCAGGCTCAGGGCGATACCCGCCTGGGGGCCGAAGGTCATCCAGCCGTAGCGTCCCAGGCCGTCGGGGCCGCGGGTGAGCTGGGTGCCCAGGCGCGTGCCCAGCCACAGGCTCACCAGGCGCCCGCCGAACACCAGCAGTGCGGCGGGCCAGAGCACCGCCAGGGCGTCCAGGTGCAGGCCGGCGCCGGCGATGAAGAAGAACACCACGTAGATGGGCAGGGCCAGGCGGTTGACCACCGCGAACAGCGCGCTGCTGCGGGGAGAGGCGTTGGCGAAGGTGAAGCCCGCGACGATGAAGACCAGCACCGGCTCGGTGCCGAGCTGCTCGGCGAGATGAGTCACCACGAAGCACAGGCCGACCACCAACAGCAGCAGGTGGGTGCCCACGAAGCGCAGATAGATCCAGAGCACCAGCCCCAGCAGCAAGCCCAGGCCGAGGGAGCCTCCCAGGGTGCCCAGCACGTCCACGATCAGGCGACTGTCGCCGTGGTTGGCCCCGACCAGGCGCTGGGCCACGGCCAGGGTGGCGGCGAACACGGCCACCACCACCACGTTGTTGAGCACGGAGATACCCAGCACCTTGTCGGTCACCGGGCCCCGGGCTCGCACGCCATGGATCACGGCGATGGTCGCGGCGGGGGAGAAGGCCGCGGCGATGGTTCCCAGCAGCAACGCCACCGCCAGGGTCCGGGAGAAGCCGCCTTCTTGGAGGAACTCGAGGCCCAGCCCTGGGATCGGCAGGGACAGCAGCACCACCAGCAGGCCGACACCCAGCATCACCGCGGCGAACTGAGCGGCGATGACCCCTGTGATGACCTTGAAGCCCGCCTGGAGGTCCCGGATCTTCAGAGCCCCGCCGGCGCTGAGGCCGATGAGGGCCACCGCCAGGACGTTGAACAGCCCCAGGTCGCGCACCACGACCTCGTCGACGATGCCCAGGATGTAGGGTCCGCACACCAAGCCGGTGACCAGGTAGCCCGTGATGTGGGGCAGGCGGATGCGCTCGGCCAGCTCGCCCAGGGTGTAGGCGGCCAGCACGATGAAGCCGAAGGCCGCCATGGACGCGGGGTTCACGGTGCCCGCGTGGGGCGAGATCACCATCGGCAAGCCCGTCATGATGACGAAGAGCACGGCGACGATGACGAGCTGGCGGAGCATGGGCTAGCGCTTCCAGAAGCGAGGGTTGAGCAGGGCGAGCAGGGTGAAGAACTCGAGGCGACCCAACAGCATCAAGCCGGAGAGTACCAGCTTCGACGCGGGGGAGAAGAAGCCGTAGTTGTCCACGGGGCCCACCAGCCCCAGGCCGGGGCCGACGTTGGCCACGCAGGCCAGGGATGCCATCAGCGCGGTGGTGAGGTCCACCGGGTCCAGCGCCGCCACGAGCACAGCGCCCAAGGCGAAGGTGAGCAGGTAGACGGTGACGAAGGCGAAGACCTCCATGATGGCGCTGGGGGCGTAGGACCGCCCGTCGATGCTGACGGGGGCGATGAGCTTGGGCCGATGGGTGCGGCGCAGCTCGGCCATCAGCACCTTGACGATGATGATGATGCGGATGACCTTCATGCCCCCCGCGGTGCTGCCGGCGGAGCCGCCCACGAAGTAGCAGAGGATCAGCACGGTGCGGCTGAGGGTCGGGTACAGCTCGAAGTCGTCGGTGGCGAAGCCGGTGGTGCTGACCACCGCCGCGACCTGGAACGAGGCGTAGCGCAGGGCCTCGAGCAGGCCTTCCTTGATGGGCCAGATGTTCAGGGCCACGATGACCACCACCAGCACATAGAAGCCCAGGTAGACCTTCAGCTCGGTGCTGCGCAGAAAGATGCGCCAGCTGCGCTTGCGGGTGGCCTCGAAGATGAGCCCGAAGTTGACGCCAGCCAGCACCATGAAGGCGGTGATGACCACCTCTGCCCCGACATTGTCGAAGCCTGCGATGGAGGCGTTCTCGGTGGAGAAGCCGCCGGTGCCCATGGTGGAGAAAGCGTGGGCGATGGCGTCGAAGGGGCCCATGCCCACCACCACCAGCAGCAGGATCTCGGCCAGGGTGATGAACAGGTAGATGCGCCACAGAGCCTTGGAGGTGTCGCGGATGCGGGGCACCAGGCCCTTGCCCCGAGGACCCGGCGCCTCGGAGTGGTACATGTGCTTGCCGCCGACGCCCAGGGCCGGGAAGATCGCCACGAAGAGCACCACCAGGCCCAGGCCGCCCAGCCAGTGGGTGAGCACCCGCCACAGGTGGAGCGGCTGGCTCAGGCGCAGCTCGACCTCGCCCAGGATGGTGGCGCCGGTGGTGGTGAAGCCGCTGGTGGCCTCGAAGATAGCGTCGTGTAGGGGGAAGTCGGCCCCAATGACGAAGGGCAGACCGCCGAAGAAGCCCATGGCCACCCAGGCCAGGGCCACCACAAGCAGGCCGGTGCGGCGGCTGGTGTCCACCTGGGCCGCGCGCTTGCCCGCCCAGTGCAGGGCGACGCCACAGCCGGCGGTGATCAGCGCTGAGAACAGCAGCGCTGGAACGCCCACCCAGGAGTCAGCGAACAGTCGCCCCAGGATGGCGGTGCCCACCATGAAGGCAGCCAGGACCATCAGCAGCGAGCCGACGGGGCGCGCGGCCCCCGCCAGCAGCTTGACCGGCTGCTGGGTGACGCGGCGCTTCGAGGCCCTGGAAGCCACTTAGAAGGCCCGCCCGCGGAACAGGCGCTCGACGCTGGCGCGGACCCCTGAAGTCGTGAGAACCACCACGGTGCTGCCGGCGCTGACCACGTCGTCTCCGCGGGGCACCCGCACGCCGTTGTGATCGACGATGGCGGCGACGATGGCGCCCCGGGGGAACTCGAGGCGTTTGAGCGGCACGCCCACCACCCGGCTGTCGGGCATGGTGGTGAACTCGAGCACCTCGGCCTGGCCGCCCTCGAGCACGGTCAGCGACTGCAGCTCGTTGAGCCTGGCGTAGCGGAGGATGTGGTTGGAGGCCACGCGCCGGGGCGACATGACCACGTCGATGCCCAGCTGCCGGTAGATGTCCATGTAGTCGGAGCGCTGGACCAGGCACAGGGTGCGCTCGGCCCCCACGCGCTTGGCCAGCAGGCCGGACATCAGGTTGGCTTCGTCGTCGTGGGTCAGCGCGCAGAAGAGGTCGTACTCTCCCACCTGCTCTTCCTCGAGCAACGTGAGATCGGTGCCGTCGCCGTGGAGCACCGTGACCTTGGGGAGGCTGACGGCGAGCTTCTCGGCGGTGGCGCGGTTTTTCTCGAGCAGCACCACGTCCAGCCCGGAGCCGGCCATCATGCGGGCGGTGGCCAGCCCGATCTCGCCGCCGCCCACCACGAACACCTTGGCCGCCTCGCGACCGCCGCAGAAGAGCTCCTCGAGCCGCCCCATGCGCCCGGCGTGGCCGATGACGTAGGTGCGGTCGCCGGGCAGCAGCACGTCGGTGCCACCGGGGACGAAGAGCTCACCGTCCCGCACCACCGCGGCCACCAGGGAGTGCTTGGGGATGGACAACTGGGCCAGGGGCTTGTGGAGCACGCGGGTGTTCGAGGGCAGCTCGAGCTGCACCAGCTCGAGGCGGTTGCCCGCCAGACCCAGTACGTCCAGGGCGCCGTGGGAGCGGGCGACCTTGGCGATCTCGGAGGCCACCAGGATGCGGGGGTTGACCACCACGTCGATGCCCAGCAGGCCGTGGTAGACGCCCTCTTCCCGGTCCTCGAATTCGGAGCCCTGCAGCCTTGCGATGGTGCGGCGGGCCCCCAGGTGCTTGCCGGCGATGGCGGCCACCAGGTTGACCTCGTCGTTGTCGGTCACGCCCACCACCAGGTCGGCCTCGGCGGCGCCGGCTTCCTGCAGCAGGCGCAGGTTGGCGCCGTAGCCTTGGACTGTGGCCACGTCGTGGCGCTCTTCGATAGTGGCCAGGGCGTCGGGGTCGCGGTCGACGGCCACCACCTCGTGCTGCTCGCTGGCCAGGGCGGCCACCACATGACGACCCACCATGCCCATGCCTACGACGATGGCGTACATCAGCCCTCCTGCTCGTTCTGTGCGGCTGCCTTGATGTCGCCGGCATCGATGAGGAAGCCCTTGAGCAGCCGCGCGGACCACAGCTCGTTGAGCACCATGGACATCAGCACGGCGGTGAAGACCCAGTCCACGAAGGGCCCCTCGTAGACCAAGCGCAGGTTCAGGGCCATGGCCACGGCCACCTCGCCGTGGCCCAGCAGCCCCCGGCCCAGGTCGCGCCGCACCGACGGGCCAATGGACATCGCCGCCACCCAGCCGCCTCCCAGCTTGCCCAGGCTCCGCACCGAGATGTACAACACCGCCAGCACGAAGGCGGGCCAGGAGACCGGGGTCCACAGAGCGCCTGCGAAGATGAGCAGCAGCAGCACCATGGGCTTGTGGGTGCGCAGGATCACCGGCAGCACCCGGCGAGCGTGGCGGCTGGTGTTGCCCAGCACCATGCCCAGCACCAGGCTGACCAACAGGGGCGAGAGGTGCAGGTACCAGGCGGCGCCGCTGGAGAAGACGATGATGCCGGTGAAGGCCAGGAAGAGGTGATTCTCGTCGTCTTCTTCGCCCAGGAAGAAGTGGAACACCACCCCCATGATCACCCCGAGCAAGACCATCACCACGTACCACTCGGTGGGGGTGAGGGGCCGCTGGAGGCCGGATTCTTGCGCCGGGTGGAACAGGCAGAAGATCAGACCGAAGACGAAGATCCCCACCAGCTCGTCGATGGTGCCGCCGTCTTGCAGCAGCTTGCTGTGACGGCCCTGGGTGGGGAAGCGCTGATGGACCAGCTCCCAGGCGGCCGGGGACGAGACCGCGGCGGTGGCGCCCAGGAACAGCGCGGCCTGGGAGGCTTGGTCGCCATGGAGGCCCAGGAAGCCGGTGCTGGCCAGCACCCAGCGGCACAGGACATACACCATGGCGAAGGTGACGCCGGCTTGCACCGTGCTGAGGGTGAAGGCTCCGCTGCGGCTGTTGAGCATGGCACGCAGATCGAACTGCAGCCCGTACACCAGGCCAGCCCAGCCGATGGCCAGGCTGATGAGCGGCGCGAGCTGTCGGAGGACCTCACGGTCCACCACGCCCTGCCAGGCCACCGGCTGGCCCGTCAGCGCGGTGACCAGCGCGGGAAGCTCGGGACCCACCAGGACCCCCAGCAGGATGTACTCACCGCCCGTCGAGTACAGGAAGCGTGCCTGGGCCTTGCCCAGCACGAAGTGCGCCAGCAGCGTGGCCGCAACGACCAGCGCCAGGAGCGTGAGGACGGTGAGCATAGGCTGGACCCGAAGGGGGGCCTAGCAGACGTCGGGAAAGCTCCGCCGTGAGGCGGAGGAACCCAGCCGTAGCGAGGGGCAGCAGGCGCGTAGCGAGATCGGTGACGCGAGTAGCGCCTGTCGCGTTAGCGACTGCTGTTCCGTAGTAGGCATGGGCTTTCCCGAGGGCTGCTATATGCAGAGGGTGGTCAGGTTCACCCACCTGTACTGGGAAGGGCCGCCGTAGTCGTCCGTGGCGTCCGGCTGGACGGTGCCCTTGCCGTAGCTCGAGTCGAAGTAGAGGTAGCCGTCCCAGACGATCGCGTTGTACACGAGCAGGGCGTTGTCCAGGTTGGGCTCCCCCGCCATGGTGAGGGTGTCGAACTTGAAGACCATCGTATCGTAGGAGTTCTCGGAGCCGGCGTGGTCACCGCTGACGATGATGCCGTCGTAGCCGATGTTGCAGCCTTCGCCTTCGGCGTCTCCGTTGTTCAGCTCGTAGGCGCCCCAGTACTCTTCTTCGCAGGTGCCGCAGGGGTCGTTGCCGCCCCAGGCGTAGCGTGTGGCGACGCCGCGGTACTCGAAGGTGTCGAAGCAGTCTCCGTCGAAGTCTTCCTCACCGTGGAACCAGTACCACCGCTCGGTCATGTGCAGGACCATCTCTTCATCGCCGTCGATGGTCTCGGCGACGGAGTAGCCTTCGGCGAGGTGGTACACCGCGGACTTGCCGGACTCGCAGCCCGAGGCGTCCCAGTCCCAGATGTTCTCGTAGCCCTCGGGGACGAGGGGGTGAGAGGTGGGGGCCGTGTTGGTGTCGCCGGTCTCGTTGGATGGGTTCTTCTCCTTGTCGCCGCAAGCGACCAGCAGGAGGGACGAAACCAAGAAGATCGGGCCGAGGGGCGCCGTGCGCATGAGCGGCCTCCGGGGAGGGGCAGGGGGGAATAGCGGCATGATACCGGTACGGGGGGGACCGGAACAAGTTCGCCCTAACCCGAGGGGTGGCGTGGGGCCGTGCCGGGGGCTCCGGGCGCCGTGCCTGTCGCGCCTAGTAGCGGCCGCTGTTGCTGTCCATCGCCTGGCGGTAGGCGTCCATGGCGCCGGCGGTGTCGCCCTGCTCTTCGAGGATGGAGCCACGCAGAGCCAGCAAGCGGCTGCGGAAGACCGTGGGGCTGCTGCTCGTCGACAGGCCCCGCGCCACCGTGGCCAAGGCGGTGCTGCGCTGGCCTTGCTGGAGCTGCAGGGTGGCCAGGCGGAAGGCGGCGTCCTGGATGACCCGGGGGTGGGCGCTGGACATCAGCGGCCCGAGGGCTGCACGGGCTGCCGCGGCGTCTCCGGCAACCACCGAGGCCTGGACTTGTCCGTAGGTGCCGGCCAGCAGGGCCTTGGCGGCAGGGTCGAGCACCGGATCGCTGAGATACCAGTCGCTGCGGTAGTCCAGGGGGTTTGCGCCCGCCCGGAGTTCGTCCAGACTCAGGGAGGCCGACCCGCTGGGTGCGGCCGGTGCTGAGTCGAAGCCCACGAGGGACTCCGGTCGGGCCTTGGCGGTGCGCCCGGAGCGGCCCCCGCCGAGGCCACGGGACCGGGAGGCGCTGATGCGGCTGGCGCTGACGGACTCGGCTTGTTCCTCTCGTGGGCTGGGTTCGTCGGCGAGGCTGACGGTCAGGTCCTCGTCGTAGTCCATTTCATCGGCTTCTTCGGCCTCGCCGCGCTTGTTGCGGTCGCGGCTGCGATCGTCGAAGTCGTCATCTTCGTAGGACTCGTAGTCGGCCATGGCCGCGCCTTCGTCTTCCCACGCGTCGGCGGCGGAGCCGGACTCCGCCCCGCCCAGGTCGTAGGCGGCGGTGGCTTCCGGGGCAGCTTCTTCGGGCTCGGCGGGGGGCGGCGGAGGGGCGCTGCTGCCCGCAGCCAGCGCGCCGTCCCTGACCAGACCTGCGACGGGGGCGTCCGGGGTGGCGGAGCTGCGGTAGCTCGATGTCTCGGCGATGGCGGCGGGCGTGTCCATGATGTCGCCGGTGACGTCGGGAGCGGGGGCCGTCTGGTCGAGGGACCGTCCGTCCTTGCGCTCCTTGGTCTGGCGCCGCTCACCGCCTTGCTCGCCTGTGCGGGTGTCGCTGCTCGAGCGCGGTGTGGTGACGGTGCTGGCGTCCATGGGGCCCGCGGCGGGCTGGGCGCTGGCGGAGGCTCCGCTCGCCACGGCGTCCAGTGCAGGCTGGGCCGGGGCCTGGCGCGCCGGGTCTTCGTTCACCTCGGCCAGCGCCATGGGTTTCGAGGCTTCCGTGGCGTCGCCCCGCTCGCGCTCTGGGCGGGGGGATGCGGTCTTGCTCGCTAGGGTCTGTTCGAGCTCCACCAGCTCGGGGATGGTGGGTGTCGGGGGAGCGGAGCTGGGCTGTTGCAGGGGTGCGTACAGGGCTTCGTCCGAGATTCCGCTGTCGAGGTGGGGGATGGCCACGACCAGCGCCATAGCTGCGGCGGCCACCGCACCGACGGAGGACCACAGCCACGGCCGGCGCCGGCGGCGCTCGCTGGAGAGGTCCACGACTGCGGGTTCGTGTTCGGCGGTCTCGGTGTCCTCTTCAGGGAGCTCAACCAACTCGTCGCCAGGGGGCTGCGGGCTGTCAGCCTGGGCCTCAGCGATGAGGTCGGCGAAGGGACCAGCGGTGATGTCCGCCAGGATGTCGTCCACCGAGAAGCTCGGGGCGGGGGCCAGATCGGGGCGCAGGGCGTAGACGGTCTCCAGCACGTCCGGGTCCACCCCATCCGGCGGGGTGGAGCCAGGATGTTCGTCGAGCCAGCGCGCCAGCTGCACGGCCTGCTCTTCGATGGTGGTGGGATCGCTCATGTCGCGTAGACCTTTCTGAACGCCTTGCAGGCGCGGTGGAAGATGACGTCGAAGTTGCCCACCGTGACGTCCAGCGCCACTGCGCATTCGTCTCGGTCCAGTTCGTCGAGCAGGCGCATCCGCAGGGCCTTGGCGTAGCGGGGGTTGAGCTGGCCCAGGGCTGCCCGGACGAGATCACGGGTCTCGCTGATCTCGGGTGCGCGATCCGGGGCCAAGGGTTGCTGGCCCACGGTGCGATCGGGCTCGTGCTTCACAGCTTCTTCGAGGCGTCGCTGCCGCTGCCGAGCCCGGTGCACGTCGATGGCCCGGTTGATGGCGATGCGGCGCAGCCAGAAAAAGATGCTGGCGCCCTGGGGCTTGTACTGATGGATGCGTTCCATAGAGAGCCGGAAGGTGTCTTTGAGGACGTCCTCGGCGAGTTCGGGGACGGGGAGACGTGGGAGGATGACCTGTCGATACAGGCGGTCGCCAAACCACCCGTAGAGGGTGGCCAGTGCGGCACGGTCGCCCTGCTGGAGTCGCAGCACGAGTGCTGCCTCCTGGGCCGGTGGGACCGTTTCGGGGACCGTCGTTGACAGGGCGCCTCCATGTTCACCCGCTCGGGGAACGCGGACTGGCTGGATATCTTACAGTACTACCGATGGCGAGAGACCTGGAGCTTCGGAGCCCAAAATCGGGCGTGCGGTTCCCCGTACCGTCCATCGTGGCGATGATTCGTGGCGGTGCTTCTGGGGCGTCGGGGGAGAACCCGCGGGCTCGCTGTGGAAGGAAATGCCGGGGAAAGGCGGGTTCTTACGCGCTTGCGGCAGCGCATGCAGAGGGATAGACTCCGCGCGACCGGGCCCTGTCGGATGCTGGACGCCCACCGTCACATCGCTGTACCCTCGGCCCTTCTCGGCGCCGTTTCAGGGTCGCAGGGATCGAACGGGACGATCCCATCCACCACAGGGGTCAGGAGCTTCCGCCCCATGCCACGCTTCCACACCATCGCTCTGCTCTTCCCCATGCTGGTCGCCACCCACCTGGCCGGCCCCGCGTGGGCGCAGGAGCCCGCCTCCCAGCCCAACATCTGGCCCGGGGCCGAACCCTCCGGCGAAGCCACCCTCGCGGGTGTCGTCAGCCCTGGCTACGCGCTGGGCGTCGGCGACGCCGTCAAGGTCGAGGTCTACGGTGAGCAGGACCTCTGCGGGAGCTTCCAGGTCTACGAAGGCGGCTACATCAACTACCCCCTGGTGGGGAAGATCCAGGTCCAGGGCCTCACCCTGCCGCGGGTGGCCGAAGAGCTCTCCCGCCAGCTCGCCGAGCGCTTCCTGGTGGACCCCCACGTCACCATCGACATCGATCGCTATAGCTCCCAGCCGGTCCAGGTCCTGGGCGCTGTGGGCAAGCCCGGCGTTTTCTACCTCGAGGGTCACACCACCGTGCGCCAGATCCTGGCTATGGCGGGCGGCATCATCTCGGAAAAGTCGGTCAAGGAAGTGCGGGTCGAGCGCCAGATCGACGGCCGGCGAGACGTCAAGGTGGTGAAGCTCGACCGGCTGCTCTCCAACGGCGAGAACGACATCGTGCTCGAGGCTGGCGACGTGGTGAACGTGGTCGAAGGCATGGTGGTCTATGTCTCCGGCGAGGTGAAGCAGACCGGCGCGGTGCCCTACTGGGATGGCCTGACGGTCACCCAGGCCCTGGCTGAAGCCGGCGGGCCCGATACCTACGCCAAGCTTCGCGAAGCCTACGTGCTCCGGGGCGGCGAGCGCATCGTGTTCAGCCTCAAGCGCGTGCTGCAGGGTCGCGATGTGGACATCGTGCTCCTGCCGGGCGATCAGCTCATCATCGAAGAGTCGATGTTCTAGCGGGTCGCTCGTCGGCGCCACGGGCGCCCCGGCGCTGGATGACCAATGTACCTGCCACCATGTCGCCCACGCGACGGCGGCGGGGATCGATGCTGGCCGCCAGCAAGCCCACCAGGCCCAGGGCGGGGAGCAGGTCCACCAGCAGCAGCAGGTTGCGGATGACCACGGCGGGGGGGCTGGGAGCCCGGCCCTGCTCGTCGGTCACGGCCAGGCCCATCATGCGCTTGCCGGGGGTCTGGCCGCGCCACAGCAGCTCGAAGAGCACCGGGTAGAGCCACGCGCTGGCCAGGATGCCCAGCACGGCCAGCACCAGGAGCAGCACCCGGGCGGTGGCCTCGGTCTGCGTGCTCGCCGCCATGCGCTCGATCATCAGGGCAGGCAGTAGCAGGCAGGCACCCGCCAGCACCACCTGACACAGCCCATCCACCGCTCGGGCCACCAGGCGTGTTGCCAAGCCCGCGGGGTGGAGATCGAGGCGTCCGCCTTCTTCGAGGATGAGGGGACTGGTGGGCGCGGCGTGCATCCATCCTGCATATCCGTGGACCGGGATAGACTCCATGACAAGATGCCCATCCCGCAGCCACCCTCGGCTTCCCGACCGACCCCCGCAGACCCCGTCGCCTTGGTGCGCGAGTACCGTCGCCTGGCGGCGCTGGCGGGCCGGGCCCGGGCGGCGGGCGATCCGTCGGCGGATCAGCTCGAGGTCGCGGTGCTCGAGCTGCGGGGGCAGCTGACTGGCGCCGGGTGGAGGCGCACCCTGACCCAGGGCGTGTGGGTGGCGGTGCGAGGTTTTCCCGACCATGTCCACGCGCTACGGTGGCACGTGGCGCTGGCCTGCGGGTGCTTCTTCGCGGCGGCGGCCTTCGGCTGGGTGGCCACCACCCGCGACCCGACTGCCGCCACCTGGTTGCTGCCGGATGCCGTACACGATGGCGTGCTCTCTCGGCTCGCCGATGGGCAGCACTGGCTCGAGCAGGTGGACATGAGCGGAGCGCCCGCGCTGTCGGGCTCCCTGCTGGTTCACAACGTCGAAGCGGCCATGCAGGCGCTGGCGCTGGGGGTCTTCGCTGGCATCGGCGCCGTGGTGGCCATGATCGAAAACGGGGTGTTCCTCGGCGCTGTGGCTGGGCTGGTTCATACCCGCGGGCTCGACCGCGTGCTGTGGGCCTTCATCGCTCCTCACGGCGTGCTGGAGTTTCCAGCGGTGTGGTTGGCCGGTGGGGCGGGCCTGGCCCTTGGCGAAGCCGTGCTGCTGCCGGGGGCTGCGGGTCGCGGGGTGGCTCTGCGACGGGCGGCGTCCCACGTGGGCCCGGTAGCGGTGGCCCTGGTGCCCTTGCTGGTGCTCGCTGCGATCATCGAGGGCTTCGTCTCGCCCATTCCCAAGCCGGATGTCCTCAGCTTCGGCTTGGCGCTGGTGCTGGCAGCGGGGCTGGCAGCGTACCTGTCCCTGGGCTGGAGGCGCCCGCAGGCGCACTGATCCGGCGGCGTCGGCCGCCGGCGTCCACCACGGTGGCTCCCACCGCGCGCCAGGCCGCGATGGCGGCGCGGCGCTGGCCGCTGAGGGCCAGCGCGGCAGCGCAGCGATAGGCCTGGTCGAGGTCGAGCACCGGCGCGCTGACCGCCTGGGTGAGGGCGGGTTCGCCTACCAACAGCACACGCACGGCGGCGTGGGGGCGCAGCAGGGACAGGCTGCGGGCCAGGGCCTGGGGTTCACCGTCGGGCTCGGTGAGGATGATCACCGTACTGGCGGGAGCCAAGCGGTGCCGCAGGGTCTCCCCCAGCAGGGCGGGGTCCCAGGGTTGCTCGGCGGGCTGAAGGGCCGCCAGCGCGCGCGCGGCGCTGCGGGTGGCTCTGGGAATCCATGCGTCCAGCCCTGCGCTCCACGTGGCCACCGTGACCGGCCTGCCCGCATGCTCGAGGGAGCGCAGCAGCCCGGTGGCCACCGCCACCGCCCGATCCAGTCGAGAGCTGTCGTGGTCCATGGCCACCGCCATGCCTGCGCCCCGGTCCAACAGCAACAGCACCGGGCCCTCCCTGGGGCCCTCCCAAGTGCGGACCATCGGGCTGCGGGTGCGGGCGCTGGCGGACCAGCTGAGATCTCTGGCGTCGTCCCCTGGCACGAAGGGGCGTAGACCCGAGAACAGGAAACGCTCCGTGGTGGGCTGGAGCCGGTCTGGCAGAGCGTCGGGGTACAGTGCAGCCAGCAGCCGGGGCGAGAGGGCATCGGGGTGTACGGGGATCTCGGTGTTCAGCGGAAGTTCGACCACGCGCTCCAACCAGCCGATGCCTCCCCTGACGCTGGCGCGGATGACTCCGCAGTCCAGGGCTCCCCGCTGCAGCGGGGTGATCTCGAGGACCCAGTCCGCCTGCTCGCCGGGGGCCAGCGCCAGGGTCGTACGGCCCCGACGCACATGCATGGGCGCCTCGTGGACCAGGGCCAGGTCGGCGTGCAGGGGCTGGAAGTGCAGGTTCGTGAAACGAAGCCTCGAGCTGAAGGGGTGCCCTATGCGCGCGGTGCCCTGCGGTGTGGCCTCGAGCAGCAGGTGTTCGGCCCTGGGGAGCCGGGTGGCGGAGATGAGGGTGATAGCCAGCCAGAGCAACAAGGAGGCGCCCAACCAGGGCGCCAGCCCCGGACGCACGGCCAAGCCCAACGCGGGGATCATGCAGAGCCCCAGCCCGAGGATGGCCGCCGGTCCGGGTCGCATCACCGGGGGACCTCCACCATGGCCCTGGCGTCGGCCAGGACCCGCTCGGCTCGCTGGCCGTCCAGCAACGCTTCGGGGTGCAGGCCGACCCGATGGGCCAGTGCCGGCTCGAGCAGCGCGGTGATGTCGTCGGGCAGGACGTGATCCCGCCCCAGCAGGGTGGCCCGTGCGCGGCAGAGGCGGCCAAGCTGAAGGGTGGCCCGCGGGGAGGGGCCCAGGGCGACGCGAGCGTCCTCGCGGATGGCGTGCACCAGCGCCAGCAGGAAGCGGCGCACGGCAGCGCCGAGCTGTACGGCATCCGCTGAGGCGACCAGTGACGCCAGGGCATGCCCGTCGATGAGGGGCTCGAGGGAGCCCAGAGCGTGGTGACGAGGGTCGGGGACCTGGTTGCTGCGCTCGAGCAGCAAGGCCTCGACCTCGGGGGAGGGGTAGTCCATGCGCAGCCGCAGGGCGAAGCGGTCGAGCTGAGCCTCCGGCAGGGGCCAGGTCCCCTCGGTCTCCACCGCGTTGAGCGTGGCGATCACCGTGAACCCGGGGTCGAGGGTGTGGCTGTGGCCGTCGACGGTGATCTGTCGCTCCTCCATGGCCTCGAGCAGCGCCGCCTGGGTCCGCGGGGGGGCGCGGTTGATCTCGTCGGCCATCAGCAGGCCGGTGAACAGAGGTCCCGGCCGAAAGGTGGGCGTGGCGGCCCCGGGCTCGAGCACCAGGGTGCCGGTGAGGTCCGCGGGGAGCAGGTCGGGGGTGAGCTGGACCCGGCGGAAGGGCAGCCCCATCAGCTTGGAGAAGCTCTGGCCCAAGAGGGTCTTGCCGGTGCCGGGCACGCCCTCGAGCAGGCAGTGGCCCCGGGCCGCCAGTGCCACCAGCACCGCCTGGGCCAAGGGTGACCCGCCGACGACAACGGACTCGATGCGCTCGCTGACCGCGGCGGCCAGGCTGGGGGGATCCATCGCTTGCATGGGGACCTCGGGGACTAGGGGATGGGTGGATTCAGGGCGCGGGCCGCGGCCAGCAGTCGGGCCTCGGCGTCGGCGTGGCCGCCGGTGGGCAGGGGCACGCCGCTGCGCTGCAGTTCGTCGTGGACCAAGGGCAACACGCTGGCGGCGGCCTTGCTGTCGGACAAACGCTGGGAGAGTGGGCCCACCAGGGCTGCCGAGCCCGCCGGTCGAGTGGGCGCCCGCGCGGGGGTCGGCAGCGGCCGGGTGCCCAGTCGCCACAGGGTGAGCAGCACCAGGAGCACGGCGATGACCAGGGCCGGGCCCAGTCGTCGAGCACGGGCGTAGGCCCATGCGCCGCGGCTGGGCTCGAAGCCGTGGTGGCGCTCGTCGAAGCGGATGGGCTCCGGGATGGCATGGGCCAGGCGCCAGGCGAAGCGCAGGTTGCCGTCCCGACGGATGCCTTCGTTGGACAGGATGAAGGGATCGGTGACCAGCAGCATCGAGCCTTGGCCAGCCGCCACCGTGGCTACCCGTGCGCCGTGTGCCGACCCGTACAGGGACAGCACCGAGGCGTCGGGGGCCAGCAGGGCCATGCCCCGACTCTCGACGGGGGCGGCGGGGTCCACGAGCTGGGAGGGCACCTGAGGGCGGCTCGAGGCCGGCAGCGGGACCTGGCGCATCTCCAGACCCCGCAGCTCCAGCAGCTCCGGGAGCTCGTCGACCACCAGCAGCACGGTACCGCCGGCTTCGGCGTGGAGGAAGAGCTGGCGTTGCTCTTCGAGGTGCATGGTGGTGGAGGGGGCGACCACCACCAGGGTACCCCCAGGGGGGAGCTGGGTGAGGGGGCGGGTCCAGCGTTCCACCCGGTTTCGCGTGCGCGAGAGCATCCGGTACAGGTCGCTGCTGCCCCGGGGCCCGTCCTCGTAGCTCGAGCCTTCGAGCTGCTGCGCGTACAGAGGGCCGGGGCCCCCCAGGATGGTGGCGCGGCTGCCCCCCAGGGCCAACCAGGCCGTCAGGCTGATCCCCAGCCCCAGCAGGGCCAGCGCCAGCGCCTGACCGCGGTTCACGGCAGCCTCCCCATACGTTGCTGGAGCTGTTCCAGCAGCGCGTGCTCGGCGTCCCCCGGTGGGTGTTCGCCGTAGCACGCGGCGTCGTGGACCCTCACCGCTGGCGTCAGCAGGCTGCGCTCGGCAGCGGGCAGCCCATCCAGCACCTCGCCGTTGGTCAGGTGGGCGGGGCGCGCGATGAGCCCCCTCCGATACAGCTCGTCGAGGATGGCCAGCAGGCGGCGACCCAGCGCGCTGTGCTCGCCGCGGCTGGGGGTCGGCGGGGGGGTGGGGCTTGACCGCCAGCCGCCCAGGAGGCCGCGCAGCAGCGGCCACAACGCCAGCAGCAGGGCGGCCAGGCTGGTGCCTACCACTACAACGGTGGTGATCCCGGTGCCCCCTGGGCCTCGCCCTGACAGCGCGATGCCCACCCAGGCTCGCACGCGGCCCCAGCTCGCCTGGACGACCTGGGTCCAGGCGGAGGTGGCGCGGGCGGGCTGCAGCGGGCGCGTGGTGGTGGCGAACAGCGTGCCATCGGGGCGTATGGCCTGGGAATAGGGTGGCGGTGGGCCGTCGAGCAGGCCATCCACCTCGGCCTCGAGCAGGGCCAGGTACAGCGCGGTCTCCGGGTAGGCGGCGCTGGGCTGCTCGGGATGCTCCACCGCTCGCTCCAGCTCTGCGGTCAGGCGCGTCAGCTCCCGGTCGTCCACCACCACCACGCCGCCGTCCACGTCTCTGACCTGGCGGCCCGTGAGGCGTCGTAGGGCCACCAGCGATCGGGGTGTGCCCTCGGCGACGTGTCGCTGGGCGTCGCGCACCAGGGTGCGCCAGCCTTCGGGGCTCAGGGCCTCGGCTTGGGCGGCCCCGACCCAGATCAGCAGCGCCAGGAGCCAGATCATGGGCCCACCTCGTCGTCGTCGAGCTCAGGCTCGGCCCCGGGCAGGTCCAGGCCCATGGCGGTGATGAGGGCCAGCGCCCGCCAGGGCTCCACCACGGACAGGGCGAGCCATGCGGCGACGGCCCACAGGCGGGCATCGGACAGGTAGGGCAGCAGCGCCGGGGCATCCAGCAGCGAGCCGTGGGTCGCCCAGCCGGCGAGTACAGCGGTGTTGCCGGTGAGCAGCAGCAGCAGCGCGCTGGACAGGATCTGGATCACCACCAGCGTGAGGCTGGGCCAGCGGGAGGCCTCGGGGTTGCGCGTGGGCTGCCCGAGGGCGGCCCGTACCGGCCAGGCGGCGGTGGTGATGCGCGCGAGGGGGATGGCGGCTCCCAGGGGCACCAACGCGGCGATGGTCACACCGGTGCGGGAGGCGTGTGCCATGGCGGTGGCCGGGAACAGGTCCAGCAGGCGCCGGGGTTTGGGGAGCGTGGGTACGGGTCGGCGCCGCAGGCCCGCGCGGGCCTGCTGGTGCAGGAAGATGCTGCCCAGCACGTACCAGGCCCAGGACACCACCACCACGCAGGACCAGAGCAGCAGGAACACCAGCTCGCCGGCCTGGCTTGGCAGGCCATGCTCCAGGGCCCGCTGCGCCAGGCTGACGGCCGACAGCAGCAGCGGCAGCGTGGAGGCCCACCAGGTGACCACCAGGATCGGCGTCTTGGCCAGGGTGCGAAACGCGGCATCGGCGGCCTGGAGTGCGCGCTTCATGGGCCCTCCACCCACACGACCACGTCGTCACCCAGGGCGATGCCCTCGAAGCCGGCGCCCCCCAGGCCCGGGGTATCCATGAGCCCATCCGGCCCCGGAGAGGCCAGGTAGACCCAGTCGCCCTGTGGGTTGGTGTAGTACAGCACCGCGTTGCCTCGACGGTCCGAGAGCCCACCTCTGCGGGAGGACCACAGCAGGTTGAGGCGCCCGAGGTCGAGGTAGGGACCACGCCAACCCGTCAGCGGTTCACCGTCGAGCTCGGGATCCGACGACACCAGCGCGGCGAAGCTCTCGGTGACCGTGGGGTAGCGCCCCATGTCCAGGTAGAAGTCTTCCAGGGCGAAGCGCAGCCGAGCCAGGGTCTCGCGATCGGCCTGGGCTTGTCGTGCCGTGCCGTGCCAGGCCAGGGCGAGGGACAGGCCGAAGCAGCCCAGCAGGGCAGCGATACCGAGCACCAGGAGAGATACCGCGGGGCCCGCCTGCCCCTGCTTGGCCGGTGGAGCCTCGGGGGCTGGCAGGCAGTGCTTGCACAGGCTGCGCCCCCCTTGGCGGACGATGCACGTCCCGCAGAGCGAGCGGCCACAGGCGGCGCAGGCCGCTTGCTCGGGGGCGTGGGGCCGGTGGACGCAGCGCGCGGTTCGACGCGCGGTGCTCGTCTCTCCGTGGCTGGGCTGCAAGGAGGCTCGCGCCGCTAGCGGCCGGACCAGTGAAGGGCCAGGGAGGCCAGGGCCGATGCGGGGCTGCCCTCGTCCCGGCGGCGTCGGCCGTCCCAGCTGTGCACGCGGGTGCCCTCGAGCACCAGGATGCGGTCGGACTCGATGGCGAAGAGTTGGCCTTCGCCAGGGTAGGCGTGGCCGGTGCGCTCACCGCCCACCCGGGCCGGGTCGTTGCCGGTGTTGGGCCAGCCAGGCAGCGACTGCCCCCAGCGGCACAGCACGCCGACCTGTCGGGGGTGTCGATGCATGGCCACGACGGTGCCGAAGGGCTCGCCGGGGCCCACCAGGAGCACCTTGGAGGACGGGCGCAGCAGGTCCGGGAAGCCGTACAGGCCGTAGGTCTGACCTTCGTATACCAGGGAACCCCGCTGCATGGCGCTGTCCAGGACATTGCGCAGCCCGTCGTTGCTCACCACCGCGGCTGGGAGCGCCGGGCAGCCCGTGCGCTTCCAGTCGGGGTCCAGGGCCAGCAGGGCCTGCTGCCAGGCCGACAGCGGAGCCTCGGCGTCTTCGTCCGCGTCGGTGGCTGCGGCGTCGGAGGTTTCCACGACGTCCACCACCACATGCGGGTCGGGATCGACGACGGGCAGGGCAGGGCAGGCGGTAGGCGCTGGGCCTTCCTTGCGCAGCTCGTAGAGCATGTGGTGGATTTCGGGCAGGATGATGGCATCCAGCGCGAGGGTGCAGGCCTTGGGAGAGCCAGGCAGCGAGAAGACGTACATGCGGCCCGACAGTCCAGCGGTGGCGCGGGACATCACCGCGGCGGAGCCGATCTCGTCGTAGCTCAAGCGGCGGAACAGCTCGCCGAAGCCGGGGAGCTCCTTGTCGAGCACCTCGAGCACGGCCTCGTAGGTGCGGTCGCGCACGGACATGCCCGTGCCGCCGGAGAGGATCACCGCCTCGGCTTGGCCCGCTGTGCGCAGGGACTCCAGGCGCGCACGCACGGTGGGCTGGTCGTCGGGCAGGATGTCTCGGCCCAGCACGCGATGGCCGGCAGCCTCGAGGCGCTGCTGCAACAGGGGCCCGCTGCGGTCGCTGGCCGTGTCTCGGCTGGTGGAGACGATGATGATGTGGAACGCGACCGGGTCTTCGGCGGCGGCCTCGCGGTGTTCCTCGGCTCCCATCCTGGCTCCCGGGCGTTGGCTGGACTCAGACCATAACGCCGGAGGCCGGGCTGCGGTGCCGCGGCCTGCTACCAACCGTAGTTGGGGGCCTGCCCGCGGAGGAAGGACCAGTCCAGCACCATGATCCGCACGGCGTCCCCCGCCGCCACGCCCGTGGAGGCCCGGTTCAGCAGCAGCAGACCGTGGGCCTTGGACATGGAGCTGAGCACGCCGGAGGACTGGCTACCGGTGCGTCGGGCACTCAGCCCTCCAGCGCCGTCGCGCTCGAGCACCACCCGCTCGAGCCAAGCACGGCCGGGACGCTTGGCGATGGGCTCGGCCACCGTGGCGTCCACCACGGCCAGGTGGGGCTGTGGATCGCCCAGCATCAAGCGCAGCACAGGCCGCACCCACTGATAGAACCCCACCATGCAGCTCACGGGGTTGCCCGCCAGGCCGAAGATGCGGCAGTTTCCCATGCGGCCGAAGGCGGCGGGCTTGCCCGGCTTGACGGCGATCTTCCAGAACCAGAGATCCGCGCCCTCGGCCTCGAGGGCGGTGCGAACCCAGTCCTTGTCGCCCATGCTCACACCGCCGGTGGTGATGAGGATGTCGGCGCTCGCCGCTTCCCGCAGGGCCGCGCGTGTGGCATCGAGATCGTCGGCGGCGATGCCGCAGTCCACGGGCACCGCGCCGGCTTCGCGTACCAGGCCCAGCAGGGTGAAGCTGTTGGAGTTGAAGATCTGGCCCGGCTTCGGCTGTTGGCCCGGCCGCACCAGCTCGTCGCCGGTGGAGAGGATGGCCACGCGGGGCCGCTGGACCACGGACACCTGGGCCATACCCAGGGACGCAAGCAGGCCAAGGTTGGCAGCGGTGACCGCTGCGCCCGCGGGCAGAACCCGCTCGCCCTCGCGGATGTCTTCTCCCGCCCGGCGCACGAAGCCGCCGGGGGCAGCGCCCACTCGGATCTCCACCCTCTCGAGCCCATCGTGGCTGGGCGGGATGTGGGTGTCCTCCACCTTGACGACCGCGTCGGCGCCCGCGCGGGGCATCGGGGCCCCGGTCATGATGCGCACGGCCTGGCCGGGGCCCACGGCGTCTGCTGGCGGGTCGCCGGCGTAGGTGGTGGTGGTCACCACCAGGGTCGTCGGGGGGACGGTGAGGTCCCCGGCCCGCACTGCGAATCCGTCCATGGCGCTGTTGTCCAAGGGCGGTACGGCGAGAGGGGAGATGGCGGGGCTGGCGAGCACACGGCCGTGGGCCTCGGCCAGGGACACCCAGCGCTCGGGCTTGCGGGGAACGTCGCTGGTGAGCGCTGCGATGGCCTGCTCGGCGTCCATCATGGTTGGGACCCCCTGGAGGCTCAGCGCTGGATGCGCAGCTGCTGGCCCGGGAAGATGGTGCTGGAAGGCAGCTCGTTCCAGGCCTTGAGATCGGCGACCGTGCAGCCGTGGCGGCGGGCGATGGCGCCCAGGCTGTCGCCCTTCTTGACCGTGTAGCTGGACCAGTCCGCGGCGTCGGCGTGCACCTGGATGACCTGCCCCACCTTGATCTTGGAGGCGTTGGAGATGCTGTTGTCGCGCTGGATCTGCGCGGCGCTGACCCCGAAGTGCGAGGCGATGCCCGACAGGGTGTCACCCGTCTTGATGGTGTACTGGACCGCCGTGGCCCCGGTAGGGGTGCCCGCTCCGACCCGCAGCCGCTGACCCGCTTGGATGCGGTCCGGGTTGCTCAGGTCGTTCCAGGACATCACATCTTGGACCGAGGCGCCGTAGCGTGCGGCGATGGCTGCCAGGTTCTCCCCCGCCCGCACGGTGTGCCAGGTGGTGGGGGCCGCGGCTGAGGTGGTGGAAGCACCGGCGCTCGAGGCCAACGGGGCGCTTCCGCCGGTGGCGCCCTGGACCGGGATGACCAGTTCGGTGCCCACGTAGATGCGGTTTCGATTGACGATCTTGTTCATGCGCACGACGGCGTCGGTGCTCACGCCGTAGCGCCGGGCGATGGAGCTCAGGCTCTCGCCGCTGGCCACCGTGTGACGCAGGAAGGCCACCCGCTCCGACGGTGGGATCTTTTCGACGCAGGCGGTGTAGGCGGCGCCTTTGCCGCTGGGCACGCGCACCGCGTAGGTCGCGGGCTCGGGAGGCAGCGCCCAGCGCCGCAGGGCCGGGTTGAGCTCGAGGAACGCTGGCTCGTCGATGCCGGCGCAGCCCACCAGGGCATCGATCGAGCTGGAGTGGGGCGTGTCCACCGTGTCGTAGGACATGGCGGGATCGTAGTCGATGCCCATGAAGCCGTAGCGCTCGGGGTGGTGGCCGATGATGGCCGCCGCGATGAGCTTGGGGGCGTAGTTGCAGGTCTCCCGGGCAAGGAAGCCCGGCTTGGCCACGGACCAGTAGTCGGTGCCCCCGGACTTGCGCATGGCGCCCCGCACCCGACCGGGGCCAGCGTTGTAGGCGGCGGCGGCCAGGTACCAGTCGTCGAACATCTCGTGCAGGTCCAGCAGGTGGTCCAGGGCGGCCTTGGTGGCCAGCTCGGGGTCCCGCCGCTCGTCGACCCACCACTCGACCCGCAGGGCGTAGGCCCTGGCGGTGGGGGACATGAACTGCCACAGGCCCACGGCGCTGGCCTTGCTGTAGGCCTGGGGGCTGAAGCCCGACTCGATCATGGCCAGATAGAAGAGGTCCTGGGGCATGTCCCGTGCTTCGAGCTCGGCCTCGATCATGGGCCTGTAACGGCCGGAACGCTTCAGGTAGCGGGCGTAGTATTGGCGCCCTGAGCCCAAGAAGTAGCGCAACCACAGCTCGACCTCGTCGTTGACCACCAGGGGCAGGTCGAACTCGTCGGGGTCGAGACGGTCCAGGAACAGAGGGTCCTCGGTGAGGTAGGCCAGCGGATCCCGGTACCAGTCCATGGCTTCTTCGAGGCCGCGTCCGTCGACCACCTCGAGGAAGTCCAGCTCGGCGCTGCGCTCGGCGGCGAGCTCGCCGCTGGCCTCGACCACATCTTCGCTGGGGGCTTGGCCGTCCATGGCGTCTTCGATGTAGTCCCACATCGAGCCCTCGCCGGCCACCGCGGCGGGCTCGTCCCAGCTGGCGCCTGCGGCGGGCTCGGCGCGCACGGGCACGGTGGCGCAGGAGGCGAGCAGCATGAGGGCCGCGGCTGGGGGCATGGGGGACATGTCAGCCTGCGTGTGACGCGGAGGGAGGGCGAAGATAGCATCACCACACCCCTCGAGCGAACGCGCGCGGCTGCGCCGGAGAGGAAGTCCGTGGCCCAGATTGTCATCGCCACCCAGGACGAGACCCTGCGCGAGTCCTTGTCTACCCAGTTCCTCGAGGGTGGCCACGCTGCGGCGTCGGTGTCCACCTGGCCCCGCCTGGTGGAGGCCCTGACCCAGCGCGACACTCGCTTGGTGCTGCTGGACGTCAACGCCGAGCTGCTCACCCTGGGGGGCAGCGCGGGTCGGTTGCTGGTACGGCTGGCGGCCACCCTGCCCACCTCGCCTCAGATTCGGACCCTCAACGGCAGGCTCGAGCCTCTCGAAGAGCTGGTCTTGCAGCGCCACACCTTGACTCGGCTGGCCCGCCGGCTGGCGGGTGCTGCGGTGCCGAAGGACGAGCTCCGCCTGCTGCAGCTGCTCGGGGTCGGGCCCAAGCCCTTGGGCGTGCTGGCCAAGCTGGCGCGCTCCCCTCTGCCCGTGTGCATCCAGGCGGAGCGAGGCACCGGCAAGATGCGCGTGGCCCAGGCCATCCATCGGCTGGGGGGCGGGGGGCCGTTCATCACCCTCAAGACCCCGGGCGCCCGTACCACCCTCGAGGGGGACGAGCCCGGGGTGGATGCCGATTCCAGCGCCGGTCGGGGCACCCTGTACCTGCCCTTGCACGACGGCTGGCCCCTCGAGCAGCTGCTGGACGTCTGCCACCGCGCCGGTCGCCAGGGCTGGCGGGTCATCGCGGGCACCCGGCAGCCGCTGCCCCGGGGCTTTGGCCAGTGGGCACTGTTGAGGCTGCGGCCTCTGCGAGAGCGCCCCGACGAGCTCCACAAGCTCACGCTGTACTACGTGGATCTACACCGCAAGGCCCTGGGGCTACCCCGCCGTCGCTTGGGCAAGGGAACCTGGGCCCTGGTGCACAGCTACCGCTGGTCTCGCAACGCCAGGGAGCTCGAGACCTTCGTGTTGTCCATGCTCAGCGCGGTGGACCGTTCGTTGATCCTGCCCCGTCACCTCTCCCCCGAGCTGCGGGCCCTGGTGGTGCCCCGCTCCGACGCGGCCGCTGTGGGTGCGGCCGCAGCCTTCGAGGATCTGGTGGACGCCCCCATTCGGCGGGTGGTGGATCTCTACGAGCCAGGGGGCGATCTCACGCTGCACCGGCTGGTGCTGGACGGCGCAGAGCGACCGCTACTGCGGGCCGTGTTGGCCCGCACCGGCGGCAACCGCAAGGCCGCTGCCACCTTGCTGGGCCTCAGCCGCAACACTCTCAAGGCTCACGAACGCCGGCTCTTGGGTGGTGGAACGGGATAGCGTTCTGGCATGAGCGACCACAGCGAAAGACCGAGCGTCACGGCGGACACCGATGACATCCTGGGCCAGCAGCGAGTGTGCGAGCAGCTGTGGGCTGCCGTACGCAGCGACCGCCTGCACCACTGCTACCTCTTCGAGGGGCGTCCTGGGGTGGGCAAGGCCACCGTGGCCCTGCGCCTGGCCATGGCTGGCAACTGCCTGGGTGATCCGGGCGGTCCACTGCCCTGCGCCACCTGCAAGCCCTGCCGCGCCATCGCCACGGGCCAGCACCCCGACGTCATCGAGCTGCGTCCGGATGTGGGCAAGGCCTCGGGCACCATCACCGTGGATCAGGTGCGTGAGGTGCTGCGCAAGCTGGCCCTGCATCGCCACAGCGCTCGCCGGCGGTTCATCATCGTCGACCCGGTGGATCTGGTGCGGGTGGAGGCCATCAATGCGCTGCTCAAGACCCTCGAAGAGCCGCCTGATGGCACCGGGTGGATCCTCGTCACCGCGCGGGTGGCCAGCCTGCTGCCCACGGTGATCTCCCGCTCGCTGCGGGTGCGCTTCCGCTCCGTGCCGCTGGATGAACTCGAGCCTTGGCTGGCCCGTCGCGGTCTCGAGCAGCCCGGTCGCCTGGCGCGGCTGTCCCTTGGATCCCCCGGGTTGGCCATTCAGCTCGCCGGTGGCCGCCTCGATGCCTTGGCTCAGGCCCGTACCACCCTGCTCGAGGCCCTCGAAGGCGGACCCAAGGGGCTGTTCGAGTACTGCGAGAAGACCGCCGCCTCGCCCCGCAGCGCCTGGGAGCCGCGGGTGTCCCTCTGTCTCGACGCGCTGGAGCTGTTGCTGCGAGACGCAGTGTGTTGCGCAGCGGGCAAGCCCGAGCGGGTGCTGGACGACACTCAGCTCGAGATCGCCAAGGACTGGGCCGAGCGCCTGTGGCCTGGCGGCATCGAGCGCCTGGAAGGCTCTCTCGAGGATGCCCACCGGCGGCTGCTGCTGAACGTATCCCCACGCCTCGTGCTCGAGGCGCTGCTCAGTGGGCTGGTGGTGGAGCTGGGTCGGCCCCGGCCGTAGAGCCGGCCAGAGTCTACCCCAACACCGGCGCTAGTCTTCCTGAACCTTGGGGGACACCTGCGCGGGGGCGTTGGCGTCGGCTTCTGGTGTGTGGATCGGGAAGACCGGCGTGGTGCCGTAAATCTCCCGACGGCTCGCGGCCTTGCGGCCAGCCTTGGAGAGACGGAGCTTACGACGATGCTTGGTGACCTTGGTGTTGGAAGCCATGGTTCACTCCATATAGATCAATGGCGCCCCAATAATCCAGGGCGCGCGGCTCGCGTAAGTACCGTCCCTGGTGAGGGGTGTCAAGCGAACAGGGCTTGCCCTCGGGCCCCATTGTGGCCATGTTCCGGCCACGCCCGTCCCTTGGAGCCCATGCTGGACCCTGCTCCCCCCACTACGCTGCCCGGAATCAGTGCGCTACAGGCGCTGCTCGATGCCCTCGAGGTGCACCGGGAGCATCCCCATACCCTCGCGCTGCACGATGCGCTGTACAGTCTCCTGGTGCGGCTGCGCGACGAGCCCGAGGGCGCAGGGTTCGAGGACGATATGGAGGCGTTGGCCAGGGCCGCCGGCCTCGAACACCCGCTACGAGAGCGGCTCCTGGAGCTCACGGGTCAGCGCGAGGCGCCCCGCGAGCGCAGCCTCGAGGCCATCCTGGCCGCCCAGAGCGGCCTGCCCCTGCGGGACGATCCCCTCGAGGCCCTGGAGCTGCACCTGCGGCAGCGTCAAGAGCTGGTGCACCTGCTCGAGCAGCGCCAGGAAGAGCTGGTGCGCAACCTGCAGCGCAACAGCCGCACACTCGATCTCACGGTCGGTGTGGCCGCTCTGCTGTTCCTGCTGGGCGGCCTGGGCTGGGCCATAGCCTTCGACTGGTTCTCCGTGGCGGATGAACCCGTATTGGACGAGCAGCAGGACGAAGACCCGGACGAAGAACCCACCCCCGGGGGTCGGCAGGACAGGAGTCGCAGACCATGAAGAGCCTAAACTTTCGTTTCCTCGGATTCCCTGTGGTGGTCCACCCCATCGCTTGGCTCGTGCTGGGCTTCATTCTGCTCAGCCGCGCCTCGGGGGGCCCACAGGCCCTCGTCGGTGGCGTGGTGCTGGCGGTGGTGCTGTTCGTCTCCATTATGGTGCATGAGCTCGGCCACGCCCTGGTGGCCCGGGGCTTCCGGCTGGGGCCCATCCAGATCACCATCCATGGCTTCGGTGGGCTGACCACCCATCGGCGCAGCCCCAGCGCCTCCAAGGCCATGGCGGTCACGGCTGCGGGGCCGGGTGCTGGGTTGATCCTCGGAGGTCTGTCCCTGGCGCTCTACCTGCCGCTGGTGCTCTCGGGACTGACCGAAGGTGTCAGTCCCACCAGCCCCATGGGGATCCTGGCGGACCTGCTGGACACCCTGGTTTGGGTCAACATCTTCTGGAGCCTGTTCAACCTGTTGCCCATGTCCCCGCTGGACGGCGGGCAGCTGCTGGACAGCGGCCTGGTGCTACTGGGGGTCAAGCCCATGCTGGCCCACAAGGTCGTGGCCATCATCTCGGTCGTCCTGGCGGTGCTCGTGGCCATCAGCACCATCTGGCTGGGATGGTTCATGCTTCTCATCGCCTTCATGGTGCTGCAGCGCAACCTGCCGGCCCTGGGCGTGGGCGGCGGTGGGCGCGGGTTCTGATCACCAGTTGCGCAGGTCGAGGTCCGGCTCTTCTTCGGGCAGCGTGTTGGCTGCCCCCGGGGGAGGCTGTGGGGTCAGGCGGTCTGCCCGCTCGCCCACAGGGTCCCACTCGAAGTCACCCGCTTCGGCGCGGCGGTGCTCGCGGTAGAACACCTCGCCGATGGCGGAGAAGCCCGTGAACACCCAGCCCCGGTCTTCTCCGGGCTCGAGGGGGCACCAGCTTCGGCCCAGGTCTGGGCGGTAGAAGTGGAACTGGGGCTGGTCGTAGGGCGCCGCCGCTTCGGGCCAGTAGGAGATGACCCCCAGGTCGGTGGCGGTGGACCAGGCGTAGCCGCTGGCCAGGTGGGCGACCTCCGACGATGCGCCCGTCTGGACGTCGTAGATCGTGATGTCCAGCAGGTCGCCCGACATGGTGCCCATGGCCAAGTAGCGCCCGGAGCGTGACCAGCGGGGAGACCACCAGTTCTCGTCGGGGTAGCCAGGGAAGGGCAGGTTGGCCTTGACCGCACCGTCGACGTCGATGAGCTCCAGCTCGTGGCTGCGCTCGCTGCGCTGCCGAACCATCACCGCCAGGTCACCATCGTGGGTGGCCCAGCCTTGGCCCAGGTGGTCCGCCAGGGGGCCAAGGCGCCGGTACATGTCGGGCGGAGGCACGCGGATGTTCTCGGTGGTGGGGGTGGTGGACTCGGCCACCAGCCGTGGCCCTACTCCGGTGGCCGTGCCCATGGCCTCCGCGTCGGCGTAGCTCGTGAGCTCGTCGGCGGAGGGCAGGGTCGAGGTGGTCGCTGCGGCGGGGGCTGCTGGTTCGCCACCGCAGGCGGCCAGCAGCAGGAAGGACAGTGCGTGGGCGTTCATGGCGTCGCCTTCTTCAGACCGGGTTGGTCGGTGACGATGGGGCCGCCGCTGTTGGGCGCCTGGGGCTGCGGGGCTCCGCTGGGTTCTCCCGGGGGAGGGGGGGCTTGCTGGGGCAGGCTGGGAACCAGGGGCTGGCCGGCCCCCTGGTCCTGGTCCTCGGCGAAGGTCCGAGTGGTGGAGCCGGCGCTCAGGTCGATAGCCACGTCCACGAGTACGCCGTCCGAGGGGATCTCGAGGCCCCCACCGAACAGGTCGATGCGGATGTCGCCCGGACCCGGGCCGTCTCCGTTGACGTCGATGTAGGCGATGAACACCACCACATCGGCCAGGTCCGAAAGCAGCAGCTCGAAGGGCCCGGAGCCCTCGAGGCGCTGGGTGCCCAGGATGGTGGGCTGGGCGCCGCCCTTGATCATTGCGTCGAGCTGGATGGGCTTGTCTTGGTACTCGGCCGGAACCGAGACCGTTCCGCTGATGCGGCCCACGGCGGTGCCGCGGTGGTCCTGCAGGCTGGGGTCGGGGGGAGGGGTGTTGCCTTCGGGCGGTGCGTGGTCGCCCTGGACGAACTGATCCTCGTAGGCGGGCACCGGGCCGGGCTGCGCATCGCGTTCGAGGGCGTCACCGCCGGTCCAGCCGCGGTCGCTCAGGGTCTGCAGCATCGTGTCGGCCCACAGCGCGTGGCCCTGGGCGGTGGGGTGCATCTCGTCAAGGAACAGCGCATCGCCCCCCCGTCCGGTCTCCAGGAACAGGCTTGGCAGCTCGACCACCGGCGCGCCGTGGCGGGCGGCGGTGTCGCGCATCACTTGGCGGTAGGGATCCCAGGCGGCGCCGGACTCGTAGACCGTGACCAGGTCTTCCCGGTTGGGCAGCACCATGAAGGCCACTTCGGAGCCTATGGCGTGGGCCAGCTCGACGATGGTCTCGAGGTTGCGGGCGTATTCCTGAATGGGCACCCGGCGCTCGCCGGTCTTTTCGCCTCTGCCGATCATCCAGCCAACCCTTCGTTCCTCGGGGAAGGTGCGCAGCACCCTCAGCTTGTAGTCGAGGATGGTGTACAGGGAAGAGTGGCTCAGAGCCTGGTGTAGGGTGCGCGCTCGGCTGTTGCGGAAGCTCGAGTACGCCGCCAACAGCTCCCGATCGACGAAAGAGTCGAAGTTGTTGTCGGACCAGATGCAGCCCACCAACAGCAGGTCGGGCTTCAGAGACAGGGCGCGGATCTGCAGCAGGTTGATGGTCTGGTAGGTGGAATAGCCGGGCACAGCGGAGTTGATGACCTGGACCGACTCGCCCAGCGCCTGATCCATGCGGGCGGTGAAGACCTCTTCGTCCTCGACCCCGAAGCCGTAGACGCTGGAGTCGCCCAGGGCCATGATGCGACGGACCCCCGCGGGCTTGTCCAGGCTCCACTCGGGGCCCCGTAGGCCGAAGCTGTTGATGGCGATGTGGATGTCTTTTTCGAAACGATCCCCCGGCGCCATCTCGTAGAGCAGGAAGGGGTTTCCCAGCAGATTGGTGTCGTCCTCTTCGCCCACCGGCGGAGGGCTGGTGGCCTGCTCGAGCACGTCGCCCCCCAGCAGGTGCGCGAGACCTTCGGCGGTGCCAAGCACGATCGAGAGCATGACCAGGCTGAAGCCGATGCTTCGGGTGAGGCTGGTGGTGGGGCGTGAAGGCATGGGGCCGCGAGGAAGGGGGAGTTGATCAGCGTACCGCAAGCGGAACCGTCAGGCTCGGTTGAGGAATGTCCAGCGTGCGCTATGTATGGAATGAATACGTTCTTGGAGGAACATCTTCATGAGGCTTTCCCTCTCTACCCTATCCCTGATCGCCGTCGTTTCGAGCGGTTGCTCCAGCTTCTCCGGCCTGTGGCTCTTCGAGTTCGAGACCCCCGGCGACGACAACGAGGTCTGCACCGAGGCCGTCGATCACAACTTCACTGGTGCCACCGTGGTGGCCGAAGATGCCACGGGTACGTACACCAGCGTGCGCACCACCGAAACCAGCAACTCCTTGGCCTTCGTGCGCTTCGAGGACCACGGCGATGGAACCGGCACGCTGGTGTTGAACAACGACGTCTACCCGGGCACCGACGCCGGAGACGGCAGTTGGACCTTCGAGTGGACCGGCTCCAGCATCGTCAGCTTGGTCGAAGGCCATGAGTTGGGCTACGACTATACCGAAGACCGGGACACCAGCCAGATCTCCACCCTGAGCCTGACATTCGCCGACGGTACGGCCGCGGGCGACGTGGTGGTTCAGACCCTTGACCTGCAGTCCTACACCGAGAGCGACACCTGGCCCGAGCAGGTCATGAAGGAGATCGGTGACCGTGGGCGTATCCCCGCGGGCACGTACCTGGAGATCGACGATGGCAAGCGCGTCCGGCCCGCGGCCAACGACTGGGAAGACGCCGACTGCGACTCCGCTGACTGTCTGCTGACCATCGACTCCGACTGCACCACCACTTGGACCGCCAGCGGCTACCTCACCCCGTTCGGCGAGGAAGAGTACGACGCGGTGAAGAACACCGGCCAGACCGCGGGTATCTAATCAGAGCGCCCCTGGGGCGGCTCGGAGACCACGGCGAACGCCTCACGGCCCTCGCGACGATCCGGAACCGGCGTCACAGATCCTTGCCTTCGCAAGGCCTGTGCCGCCTGTGCCCCACACGCTCCTATCGCTTGTTCTGCTTGCCTTTGGTCTTCTTGCCGCTGCCCTTGCTCTTTCCCTTGCCCTTTTTGCCCTGCTTGCGCTCCTCGATCTCAGCGGAACCCTTCAGGGACAGGGCACCGCTGCTGCCGCTGGCAGAGTCGATCGTGAGCACCAGGCGGGCGCCGCCGATGGGCTCCGACAGCTCGGCGGGGCGGGCGATCTGCAGCGCGTCTTCGATAGCGTCGAGGATCATGCCCTTGGCCAGTAGGGCCAGGGGGTCCACGAGGCCGGCGCCTCGGCTGGCCTCGAGCTCTACGACGTCGTTGGGCTCGAGGCCGATGCGCCCGTCCTCCACCGCCAAGGTCCCGCTGACTTTGTAGTCGCGCCACCAGCCGGCCCCCGCCAGCCGCCACAGGCGAAGGCCGAGGGTGAAGTTGCGCTGGTCCACCTGCAGGCTGCGGGGGTCGGCGTAGACCTCGAAGTCCAGCTCGCCGGATTCGAAGGCCGCCTGCCGGGTGAGCCCGAGCAGCGCGGTCTCGTCCAGGCCGAGGTACCAGTCTCCGGCGGCCACCGGGCTCACCGCGGTGTCCGAGCGCACGGGGGAGCTGGTGAGCACGAGGACCTTCAGATAGTCGTCGCTGGTGTCCAGGCGTACGGCGCGCACGGGCACTTCGTCGGTGCCGATCTCGGCCACGGGGATGGGGGGGAACTCCCGCTCGATGCGCTCCTGTAACCAGACCGCCAAGGGCCCGTTCAGGTCGATGCGCAGGCGCTTGACCTGCAGGTCGTCGGGCAGCTTCACGGTGGCGCGGCGCATGGTGGCCTCGACCATGGTGGCGTTGCCTTCGGCCCGGGTGGCCATCTCCATGATCGCTGCCACGTCGAACTGGATGGGTACCGAACCTTCGAGGTTGCCCAGCTTCCAGTCCAGATCCCCTTCGAAGTCGGCATCGACCTTGACGCAGGTGCTGCATGCCCGGGCGGGGCCGACGGTGGTGTCGGCGAGGGTGACGTTCGGAACGACGCTGGCGCTGGCCCCCAGGGGGAGCTCGAGTGTCATCTTGCTGTCGGGGTCCTCGAGGCGCTGTTGCAGCTCCCGAACCGCCAGGGTGGTCACCAGGTCCCAGGATAGGCCCAGTTCGCCATCGGCGGCCCAGCTGGCCGGCGCAGGGCCCGGGTCGGCCAAGGCCTCGATGCTGGCCTGCTCGTACTGACTGTGGATGCTTGGGCCGCAGGCGACGGCCAGAGCTGCTGCCCACAACAAGTGGTTGTTCGACGTCTTCATGGAGGCTCCAGTGCAGAGTGAACGGGTATCGCCTTGGACCGCATTGCACCCTCGCTGCATTCATCCCGTGGCCCGGCGAGCGTGGGTCAGGGCATCTTGATACGCGATGCGTTCGTCCTCTACGCGTCCATCACGGGCGAGCGCCCGCGGGGAGGTCCGGTGACCAAGCAAGCAGATGCCCTGGATTCCCTCGCGAGCGGTGGGATCTCCGAGCGCGCAGAAGCCGTCCGTGAGCTGGGTCGCCTGGGCGACGAGCAAGTTCTGGACACCCTGCTGACCGCTACCCTGCAGGACAAGTCTCCCGCGGTGCGTCTGGCAGCGGCGAGCGCCGCGGCCGATGTTCTGGCCCGCTACCGCCTCGAGCCCTACCGTGAGGGCTTCGCCTCCAGCCGTCGCGCCGAGCTGATTCTGCAGCTGCGCTCCATCGATCCCGGCCGCAACACAGGTCTGTTTCAGGTCTTGGCCTGCGCCGGCGAGCCAGCCGTGGTGCGCAACCTGGGCCGCGGTGTGCGCGACCCCCGGGTCGACGTGCGCACCGGGGCCTTGGTGGGCCTCGAGCGGCTGGTGTCCTCAGGCAGCGTCAACGGCGATCCGCGCATGGCCCGGGAACTCGACGAACTCCTCGACGAGCGGCGCCTGCGTTCCGATGCCCTCCTCGGCCTTGCGCGTCTGGCGTGGCGCGCGGGGTTGTGGCAGCTGCGCGGAAAGGCCGAACAACTCGCGGGTCGCCTCGAAGAGCGCTGGCTGCCCCAGCTCGACGAACTGCTGGATGGCTTCCCCGAGAAGCTCGGCAGCGAGCATGTGCTGGGCTGCTGGATCGGGCCCGGTCTCGACTGCGGTGAGCAGCGCCCGGATCGAGCCGCCAGCGTGTTCCTCATCTTGCTGCCCAGCACCCTGGTGGTGGGTGGCTCGGATTCCCTGCAGCTCGTGCCCTGGTCGCTCGAAGACGGCCGGATCGGCTGCGCCGCCCTGGGCCAGGGCGATCCGCTGCCGGTGCGGGTGCTGCGCACCTGGTTCGACGGCGAAGATGACGCCGAGGTGCTGCAGGTTGGACCGACCTCCTACGGCCGGCTGGTGGAGAAGGAACTCCCGGCGGTCTTCGATCTGCTGACCCTGGCGGACTTCGACACGTTGGCCATGGCCCGACAGCTCCTGGCCATGCTCGACCCACAGCTCTCGGGTCGCGCCGCGGGCAACTACTGCCGGGGCGTGCTCGCGGTCCTCGCCAACGACGCCGCCACGGCCCGTGAGCGGTTCGGGGCCCTGGCGGCAGCCAAGCGCCCCCGTCCGGAAGTGTTCTGGCACCTCGCACAGCTCGAGCTTGGCGTCGGTGCCCGTGCCAAGGCGCTGGCCATGGCGCTGCGCTACCTCGAGGCTGCTCACCGCAATAGCCCCTTCGCGGCCGTGGCCCAGGCCCTGGTCGATAAGGGTTAGCCCCCGTCATGTCTCTGCGCGATCAGCTCCTGAAGGCCGGGGTGGTCAGCCGTAAGCAGAAGCAGGCGGCGGAGCGGGACCTCAAGCGCAAGCGCAAGAAGAAGCAGGCCCAGCGCTCGTCCAAGAAGGACCAGGACCGCGCAGCGCGAAAGCAAGCCGAGCAGCAGCGCCAGGCGGCCATCGACGAGAAGCACGAGCGTCGGCGCGCTGCCGAGCGAGCCCAAGAAGCCTCCGCGCGGCGCCTGCGGGCCAACCAGCTCGTAGAGCACCACGCCATGCGGTCCAAGCCGGGCCCACAGCCCTTCTGGCACCCCACGCCCGGGGGCGTGATCCTGCATCGGCTCGATCTGCCCCGCTCGTTGGCCGAGCAACTCCGCAGCGGCAAGCTGGCGGTGGTCTGGTCCGAGAGCTTCGGCGATCCGAGCTACAGGGTGGTCGCGCGGGACGTGGCTGAGCGGTTGCGCGGCGTGCTGGCCGAGCGAGTGCTGTTCTTCAACGAGACACCGCCGGACCCATCGGATCCGGCGGAGATGCTGCTGGAGCCCCGAGAGGCGTAGGCTCGTTCCGCCACCCCAGTTCGGAGCGGCTGAGGGAGACGATCAGGCGGCGCCGTGGGCGGTGCTGCGGGCCGTGACACGCTTGACCGGCACGGAGCTGACCAGGGCGACCTTGTCCTGCAGGCGCTCGAGCTTGAAGACCGTGTCGCTCTGGTCCACGTCCATGTAGCGGGCGATGACCTCCATGATCTCGGACTTCATGGCCTCGAGTTGGGCGGGGGTCATGTCTACTTGATCGTGGATCAGCAGGAACTTCAGGCGCTGCTTGGCGTCTTCCTTCGAGTTGGTCTTGCCACCGAAGAGCTTGGCGATGAGATGCATCATCCCGCCACCTCCCGGGCCGGTGCGAGGCCCATCCAGCGCTTGAAGGACAGCCAGAAGCCTTCGTCCTGCTCCAGGGCGGCGAAGGGCACTTCCTTCTCACCGTGCACTCGGCGTGCGACCCGGCGCATGGCCTCGCCGACGATGGACTCGGGGTCCATGGCAGCGGGCAGGCCGCGGTTGGTGCTGATGATGACCTCTTCGCTCTCGGGGATCAGGCCGATGAGGGGGATGGCCAGGATCTCGAGGATGTCGTCCTTATCCATCATGTCGCCGGCCCGGACCATATTGCGCCGGTAGCGGTTGACGATGAGCTCGGGCTCCGGCATCTCGGCGGCTTCCACCAGCCCGATAATGCGGTCGGCATCGCGGATGGCGCTGACTTCCGGAGTGGTGACGATCAGCGCGCGGTCGGCGCCGGCGATGCTGGTCTTGAAGCCCTGCTCGATGCCGGCGGGGCAGTCCACGAGCACGTAGTCGAAGGACTCCTTGAGCTGTGCCACCAGGCGCCGCATCTTGTCGGGCGAGACCGCGGTCTTGTCCCGGGTCTGGGCGGCCGGCAGCAGGGAGAGACCCTCGACGCGCTTGTCCTTGATGAGCGCCTGCTTGAGCTTGCACTCGCCCTCGATGACATGCACCAGGTCGTAGACGATGCGGTTCTCGAGGCCGAGTACGACATCCAGGTTGCGCAGGCCGATGTCGGCGTCCACGACGGCGACGCGATTACCCAGTTGGGCCAGGGCGACCCCGAGATTGGCGGTGGTCGTGGTCTTGCCCACGCCCCCCTTGCCGGATGTGATCACGATGCATTGGCTCATGCGTCGCTCCTTCTGGTTGCGTTGCGAGGCAGGCGGCCTCGGTAGGACTCGATGACGATGTCGCCGTCTCGGACGAAGGCGATGGTGGGGCCGTCGGCCCTCGCGTCGCTGTCGCGGGACGGCTCTGAGATGCTGATGCGTTGACCGATACGCAGCTGGCTGGGACCCATGGTCGTGGCGAGGATCCAACCGCGCTCACCGCTGCGGGTGCCGGCGTGGGCCATGCCCATCATGGTGCCCAGCACGGTGATGCTTCCGCCAGCGATGATCTCGGCCCCGGGCTTGACGTCGCCGTACAGCAGTAAGTCACCGCTGTGGCGCAGCACGGTGCCGCCCCGGAGGGTGCGCTGAACGATGTGCACGGGGGAGCCAGTGAGGCCCACGGGCTCGGATGAAGTGTCCGGGTTGATCTCGGCGCTGGGCTCCATGGGGAGCTCTTCGCTGGGCTCGTCCGTGCTGGGCTCGTCCCCACCGGCCGCGGGAGGCGGCTGGGGGCTGTGAAGGTGGATGCGGACCTTCAGCTCGCGCTCGGCGAAGCGGCGCAGGGAGACGTCCAAGCAACGAAGGCCGATGACATTGATGTCGAAGTCGTCCTTCAGCATGTGGACGAGGCGACGCAGATCGAAGAGGTCCGGTTCGCGCTGTCCCAGATCCAGGTGGGCTTCGGCTCCGGCCCATGCCGCGCTCACCGGCTCGAGCACGCGCCGGGCGTCCTCGCGCAGCTCGATCCAGCTTGTGTCTGCGCCCAGCAGGATGACCGGCGGACTGACGCTGGGATCCAACTGAACCGATGGGCTCCTGTTCGGAGCTGCGGTGGGGTCGAGATTCATACGGGGGAGGGGGGAGCGCGGGGAGCGGGGAGGGAGCGGGGAGGGAGCGGGCGGGAGCGGGGAGGGGGATGGAGCAGCGATAGCACAGCGGGAGCTGCGAAATCAAGCAAATCTTGCCAGGTCAAGGGTGATTTGTCGAGTAGTTTTTCGAGGTGCGTCGATAAGCCCGTGCAGGACGGGAAGAACAACCACTCGGGCGCAAGATCTGAAGGGACGAGCCCCCCGCGCTGGCGGAGGGCTCGAAGTCGGCGTCGGTGGTGCGGCTACCAGCTCTGGTAGGGGTAGACCGCGTAGGTGTCGAAGGCGTCGTAGTAGTCGTAGGCCACGAAGTCTACGACGTATGCGCCGTAGGAGCAGTCCAACCAGGTCTGGTACTGCAACCATTCGGTGGACCAGAAGCCGCCGCCCAGATCCGACAGCAGGAAGCTGTCCACCAGTTCGCCCGTGCGGTCGTCGAACACATCCGCGTAGACCTCCCACACATCCGTCATGCCGTCAGGGTCCGTGACGTCTGCATCGAAGTACCAGATCCAGTCGTAGGCGGCGTTGTCCCAGAAACATCCAGCCTCGGCCCAGACGATGTCGGGGGCGAAGTTCACTGGGGCGGGGCGGGTGTCGGTGTCGTAGACGACGCAGGCGGGGATGGTGAGCAGGGCGGCTGCGATCAGGGTGCGGCTCATGGTGCCTCCGGGGGTTGACCATTTTTTCGAGTGGACGGCTCGCGTTCACTGCACCCCGACGCCGCTGTTCCGCTATTATTCGAGAAGCCGCGTGTTTCATTCGTGGCCGCTGGGCGCTCCTGGAGGAAGCCCTGGAAGAGCTGGTCCTCGAGCACGACACCATCGGCCCTGTGGCCCGCGGGCATCCCTGGGTCTACCGCGGGGGTGTGAGCCGGGTCCCAGAGCCCGGCGAACTGGTGCGCTTGATGGACCGTCGGGGACGTCCCGTGGGCTTTGGCTTGGCCGACAGCGGGGACATCGTGGTCCGCGTGCTCGGGCGTCATCCCATCCCCTTGGCCGAGCTGGTGCCTCAGCGCATCCTCGCGGCCCAGTCCTGGCGTGATGCCGTCATGCCACCGGCCACTGACGCCTACCGCCTGGTGAACGGCGCCGGCGACGGGCTCCCTGGCGTCGTGGTGGACCGCTACGCCGACGTGGCGGTGCTGCGGTTGTACAGCCAGGCGTGGGTTCCCCACCTCAACCTGCTGGTGGGCGCCCTGGAGCGGCTGGGCTGGGTGCGCAGCGTCGTGCGCCGCCTGGGGGTCCAGCGGGTGGACGGCCAGCGGGGCCTGGTGCAGCTGGCGGGCCCCGAGCCCCCAGACAGCCTCGTGGTCCTCGAGTACGGCCTGCGCTTCCTGGTGCGTGTGCGCCAGGGGCAGAAGACCGGCCTGTTCCTGGACCAGCGCGAAAATCGCCATCGTGTGGCCGGCTGGTCCAAGGGGCGTGAGCTCATCAACCTGTTCGGCTACAACGGAGGCTTCTCGGTGCACGCCGCAGCGGCGGGCTCGGGCCGCACTGTGACGGTGGATCAAGCCCCCGAGGCCCTGGCAGACGCGCGGGAGAACTTCCGGCTCAACGGACTCGACCCCGATGCCCATGGGTTCGAGTGTGTGGACGCCTTCAGCTGGCGTCCAGCTCGGCAGGTGGGCCTGGTGATCAACGACCCCCCATCCCTCTCCCACGGTGCACGCTCCGACAGCGCTGCACGCGTGGCCTACCGCGACCTGAACAACCACGCCGCGCGTATGGTGGCCCGGGGTGGGCTGTTCGTGACCGCCTCCTGCACCGCCAGGCTCAGGGAAGACCGCTGGCTCGAGGCCGTGCGCAAGGGGGTGAGCAAGGCCGGTGGGCCCTGGGTGCAGGTACACCAGGCGCGCGAGCCCGCCGACCATCCCGTGGCCGCTGGCCACCCCGAGGGTCACTACCTCAAGCTCGTGGCGCTGCTTCGCAGTGGCCAGCCGCGATTCAACAGGGTCACCAAAGGTGACGATGGGTGTACACTGGGCCCGGAACGGAGTGCCTCGTGACCCCCTATCCACGCCAATATGGCAAGTACGTCCTGCTCGAGCCCATCGGGGCCGGTGGGATGTCCGAGGTGGACCTGGCCCACAGGGGCGTGGACGACACCAGCTTCGTGCGTTTCGTGGCCATCAAGCGGGTGGCTCAGAGCAACGTGGCGGATGAATCCTACGTCCGCATGTTCATGGACGAAGCGCGCATCAACGCCGAGCTCCATCACGGTAACGTCGTGGGGGTCTACGACTTCGGCAAGCAAGTGGACCCCGTCACAGGCCGTGAAGAGTTCTTCATGGTCATGGAGTACGTGCCCGGGCTCGACCTGCGTGCCCTGCAGCGCGCCGCCCACGCCATGGGTCATCGTCTGCCTCTGCGTTTCTGCTTCTCTGTGCTCCACGATGTCCTGCAGGGGCTCCAGTACGCTCACACCAAGGCGGACACCCTCGGCCGCCCCATGAACCTGGTGCACCGGGACATCAACCCCCGCAACATCATGGTGTCCATGCGTGGCGAGGTCAAGGTCATCGACTTCGGCGTGGCGTTGGCCGAAGACCGCCTCGAGAAGACCCAAGGCCGCAGCCTAAAGGGCAAGTTCGCCTACATGTCGCCGGAGCAGATCGAGGGTAACGTCACCCTCGATGGCCGCACGGACCTGTACGCGGTGGGCTTGATGCTCCACGAACTGGTGGCTGGAGTTGGCCCCTTCCACGGGCTCACCGAGCTGCAGATCATGCATCGCATCGTCATGGGGCAGATCGCGGATCTCCAGGTGCCTCCCGAGTTCCCGGATGGCGACGTCCTGCAGGGGCTGCACCGTCGTGCCTTGGCCAGGGACCGAGATCAGCGTTTCCCAGACGCGCGTGCTTTTCGCAAGGCCATCGAGCGTGTCGCCGACGTGGTGGGCGGCCTGGCCACCCAGCAAGAGCGCGCCGCTCTGGTGGGCAGCCTGGCGCCCCAGCAGGTCGAGGGCATCGCTACGCGACTGCAGGGCTACCACGAGTCCAGCATGGAGCTCTCCCGCTCGGTGTCCCGCGTGGCGGCGCCGCCGCCACCCAGTCGCGCCGACGCCACCCAGGGCACCCTGGGGGGCGCCCAGGTCACGTCCGAGCTGGGGGGCGAAACCCAGGAGCTCCCCAAAGACCAGATCGAGCCCCCACCGCCCCAGCCGCGCAAGCGCAGGATGTGGCCCTTGTTGCTGTTGGCGGCGCTGCTGGCGGGGGTGCTGTTCATGGTTCTCGGCGGAGGCGCCGTGATGCTGCTCCGGCCCGACCCGGTGCGCACCGAGACGTCAGGCACGTCGCTGGCGGATCTCGTGGGTATGGGGCCCGACGTGGAGATCGAAGCGAGAGACGTCGATCCCATGGTGCTCGAGCCCGCCCAGCTGGATCCCGAACCCACGGCTCCCAAGACCCCAGGCTCGACGCGCAAGTCCCCGCCGGCTGCGGCCAGCGCCGGGGATCAGGGCTCCGCTGGCGTCGTCGACCCCGGGCCCAGTTCGGCGGGGTCCTCGGGTTCCGACCAGGCCGCGGCCGAGCCCACCACGGCTCCCGATCCGGAGATCGAGAAGGAACTTGTCGAGCCAGAGCCAGAAACCGTGGCGGTGGTGGAACCGGACCCCGAGCCCACTCCGCCTCAGGATGGCCCCAAGGGGCAGCTGCTGGTCAACAGCACGCCGCGCTCCCTGGCGGTCTCTGTCGATGGTGTGTCGGTGGGCAGTACTCCGTACCAGGGCAAGCACACCCTGGGTGTCCACAGGGTGGTGGTCTACGGTCCCGGTGGCCAGGTCTGCGAGAAGCAGGCTACGGTCGTCAGCACCAAGCCTGTCCTGTCCACCTGTGCCTTCAATGGACAGCAAGGGGAGACCCAGGATGACGACCCCAGGCGCCGACGCTGATCGCCCCCGCTTCACCACAGCCCGCCTATTGATCGCGGGTTCGGTGCTGATGGGTCTGGCCCTCGCACCCGCTGCTGGCGCCATCGAGTCGGTGGTGGTGCTCAAGAGCGACGACCTCTCAGTCTACGATGCGCCCATCGAAGCCTTCGAGGAAGCCATCGGCCGCCCCGTCACGGTGCTGGACATCGAAGGTCAGCGCTCGGTGGCCAAGGACATCGTCACCCGCCTGCGCTTCGACCCGCCCCCTCTGGTCTTCGCGCTGGGCGCCAAGGCCGCCTGGATGGCCCACGAGCAGATGCCCCATGTACCGCTGGTCTACGGGATGATCCGTGACCCTGCTCGCTACGGCCTCGAGGGCTCGAGCGTCACGGGTGTGGGCCACGAGATCCCCTACGAGACCTTGATGGGCCAGGTGCAGCTGTTCCTGCCGGACGTGCACAAGATCGGCGTGATCCTGACCAATCAGAACCCGGCGGTCCAGGAGCTCCGGGCCGCGGCGCGGGCGGCCGAGATCGAGCTCGATGTCTCATCCGTTCAGGATCACCGGGACGTGCGCGGGGCTGCCACCCGCATCTCCAAGCGCGTGGACGCCTTGCTGGTGGTCAACGACCCCGAAGTGCTCACCCCCGAGAACTTCCGCTTCATCCGGGAGCAGGCGGGCCGTGTGGGCATCCCCATCGTTGCTACCTCCGAAGCCCTCGCCCGCTCTGGCGCGTTGCTGGCGGTGGTGCCCGACTACGGCCTCACCGGCAGCCAAGCGGCCGAGCTGGCCGCAAGGATCCTCGACGATGGCGCCAGTCCCGGCGAGCTCTCCACTCTGCGGCCCCAGGGCGCGCGGGTGCTGCTCAACCGCGGCGTCCTCGAAGGCCTCGGCCTCGAGCTCGACCCGATGCTGCTCGACTTCACCGACGAAGTGATCGAGGAAGACGCCGGCCGCTAGCTCCGCTTCATGCGGAGCAGGTTGGCGCGGGCGATGTCCGCGGCCTGCCGGGGCAGCTCGATGACACGCTCCCGATCGTCCCGGAACTCCACCAGGGTGACCAGGTCGGCGGTCAGCTCGTCGGTGTCAGCCAACATGAAGCGCTGACCGAAGGCCAGCTGCTGGGGGCTGACGTCGAGCACGCCGGTCCATACATCGATGCGATCCCCCAGGCGTGTGGGACGCAGGAAGCGCAGGTCGATGCCGCAGACGCTGACCCGGTAGGTCTGCATCCAGTCCGATAGTCCCAGGGCCGGCCACACCGTGCGCACCAGGTCGAACAAGGCACGCTCCGCGAAGCGCATGTAGGAGACGTGGAAGGTGATGCCTTGCAGGTCGGTGTCCTCGAAGTGAACCCGGGTGCGGCTGCGGAAGGGGAACCACTCGTGGGCCGACAGGGGCGGCAGGCGGAGGCTGGCGTCGAAGGCCGGGTCCGGCGGGTGGGTGGTGGTGGGCATGGCCGGGGGAACGGGCACCATGCGCCCGTCGTGGTCGAGGAAGGCGACCTCCACCCTGCCGTCCAGCAGGAGGCGCTTGCGCTTGGGGTCCACGATGCGCTGCCGGAAGGCGCCACGGTGGGTCGAGACGGCGCCCAGGCCCGTGCGTACCTGGAGCCGGGCTCCCAGTCCCGCCACGGTCGCGAAGCGGGCCTGCACCCGGTAGACGTTGACCACATGGCTGTCGTGCCAGGACGGCTCACCCCGGGCCTTGCAGATCGTCTCGATGGCTTCGGTGCGGGCCCGGTCCATGAAGCGCAGGTAGGCCTCGACATCTGCGTAGCCGCGAGCGTTGAGATCGCAGCCGTAGACCATGGACATGTGCCGATGATCCAGCTGTTCGCCCAGAGTGGCCGGCTCGTCGGGCCAGGCCAGGCCGGGTGGGATGTCCGGCTGCGCCGACTCGGCCCTCTGCTCGCTGCGCAGGCGCAGCTGGGCCGCCGGCGCGATGACGGGTCGATCCGCGTAGATCATGGCGGCGCTGGCGGCCTGTACACCGCCCATCATGGTGGCCTCGACCCCCCCGCCGGCCCGTGTCCAGGCGCCCGCCAGGAAGAGCCCAGCCACCGGCGCGCGCGCCCCCAGGCGGCTGCGGCCGCTCTGGTCGGGGGTCTGGGCCAGGCCGTAGGCTGCGCCGTGGTGGTTGCGGAACAGGTCTCGCAGGGTCCGTGGGGTGGCGATCTCCCGCTGCACAGTGTGGGCGGTGAGGCTGGGGTAGCGGCGCTCCGCCTTGGCCATCAGGGTCTCGACCACGTGGGACTCGAGCTCGGCTTGCTGAGGCCTGTCCAGCTCCAGCCAGCTCCCCGGAGGGGTCACCTCGGTCATGGCCACGATCCCGCCGCCGGTGGGGAAGCACTCGTCGTGGCTGCCCTCGTAGCTGGTCAGGCGCCAGGAGCTGTGGTGGAGCTCTCCCTCGACCGCGCGCCGGTAGGCTTCGTCGTGGTCGAGCTGGGTGTTGACGAAGGTGGTGCTGCCCGCCACGCCGAGCTGACTGGGGGGGCAGTCCAGCCCCAGGTGGAGGGTGTACATGGAGATGGAGGGCTCCATGCGCTCGAGGCGGAAGCGGAACAGGCGGGAGACCTCGGGGCCGGGAATGAGCTCGAAGAACACCTGGATGGGATCGATGGCGGCCACCACCAGGGGGCAGTCCACCGCGGTGCCATCCGCGAGCACGACCCCGCTGACGCTGCCCTTGTCGATGATGATGCGCGATACCGGCGCGGAGAGCTGGCACTCGCCACCGAGCTCGATGAGGCGGTCGTGCAGGGTCCTCACCAGGGCCGTGCCCCCGCCGACGATGGTGTTCACGCCATCGAGCCAGCCGCTGGCGAAGACCGTGGCGGCGAAGGGCGCGGCGGCCTGGCTGGGGGGCAGGCCCATGTTCATCCAGGTCTGGCCCAGCAGGGTGTGCAGGCGCGGGTCCACCACGTGCTCCGCCAGCAGGCTCTGGAAGCTGCGACCGCGCCAGGCGTCCAGTAGGGCCCGCCGGGCGCCCTGATTCTGAGCGGGGAACAGGGAGCTCTCCACCACTGCGGAGCTGAGCTCCTCGACCGCAGCGAAGAGCGAGACGATGCCCCTTCGTTCCCGGGGGAAGGTCTGCAGGAGCACCTCCAGCAGGCCTTCTCGATCGTTGGGGAGCTGCAGCTGGAGCTCGGGGAGTTCGGCGGTGAGGAAGATGGGGGGGCGGTGCAGGCGGAGCTGGTCGCGCACCCCCATGCTGGCCAGGACCGCGTCGGCGGCGCCGCCGGGCTGCAGCGCCCCGATGTACTGGGGGCTCAGGTGGAAGTGGTGGCCGCGCTTGCGGAAGGTGCGCAGGCAGCCGCCGGGCAGCGGGGCGGCCTCGAGCACCAGGACCTTCACGCCTTGTCGGGCGAGCTCTACCGCGCAGGACAGGCCGCCAAGGCCGGCGCCGATCACCAGGACTTCGGGATTCATGACGCGGCCCTCCGGGAGCGTCGACAGGATACTCCAGGTGGCCGCCGCGGAGCCAGGGCTGCCTGTGGCAGGGTCAGTCCATGTGGTCCAGCGCCCGTAGGCGACCCTCGGTAGTCAGGGTCTCTGGCACCCCCGAGGGTTCCTTGGCGAGGTCCAGGATGCCCAGGGAGAAGTGCATGGCCTTGGCGTGGGGTTCCTGGCCCTGCTCGAAGCACCACTGGAGCATGGGGTCCTGGTTGCGGGAGAGGCAGAGCTCCATCCAGGCCAGCAGCTGCTCGTCGGTCTTGACCTTCGGGTCGTCGTGCTCGGGCTTGGCGCCGGGCTTCTCGGAGATAGCCACCCCCCCCGCGATGCCGCCGACCAGCAGCAGCAGCGTGAGCACGAGGCCACCCACGATGGCCCAGGTGGCGCCGTCGGTGAACCAGGACGTGGCCACGGTGACGATGACCCCGAGGACCAAGCCGGAGACGCCGAAGCAGCCCATGTTGCTCTTACGATCGTTGGAGATCATCCAGCCCTGTAGCTGGTGGCAGTGGGGGCAGCGGCCTTCGCCCCGCTGGGGTTCCCGGGCGGTCTTCTCGAGGCTGTTGGCGAGCTGGCGGAAGGCGGTGCGGCCGAGCTCATCGGAGTCCGACAGCAGCACGTTCCCCTGGGCTTCGCCGCTGGAGCCTTTGCCCTCGATGAAGCTGTAGGGCTCACCGCAGTGCTCGCAGTCGATGCGGCGCGCCTGGGCGTGGAAGATCCGGACGGTGACCTGCTTCTTGACGCCCATGGTGGCTCCGTGGGTGGGGCTAGCTGGGAGCGGCGGTGCAGCGGGCCATGGCCGTGGAGCATTTGATGGTCAGCGTGTCACCCGCCTTGGCGGAGAAGCTGCCCGCGTCCAGGGGCTGCATGGGATCGAAGAAGGCCTTGATGGTGTAGCTGCCCGGTGGGACCTCGCCGGGCGGGAAGCGACCCGCCGAACCCACGAGCCAAACGCGGATGCCGCCTTCGACAGCCACCGTTGCGGTGGTGGGGGCAGCGACCGGCTCGGGGGCGACCACTGGCTCGGGCTCAGGCTCGGGCTCGGACACTGTCGCGACCGGCTCGGGCGCTGGCCTGGCGACGGCGATGGGTTGGGGCACGGGAGCCGGCGCAGGCTCGGGCTCGGCCATGGCATCCTCGGGCTCGGACACGGGCTCTTCCGGCTCGGCCACCACTTCTTCCGGGTCGGGGCCCGGCTCTACCGTGGGGGGGGGCTCGGTGGGCGCTTCGACCGACGGTGTGGTGTCGCTTGGGGGCTGATCGCCGGGGATGAGGAACACGCCAGCCACCGCCGCGATGGCCAGGGCTCCCAGGCCCAGCACCCAGGGCAGTGGGCTCTTCTTGCGGGCGCCTGTGGGCTCTTCGGAGCTCTGGGGGGACGGTGGCGCTTCGGGCATCACTGCGCGGGAAGGCATGGAGTCTTCGGGCAGCGGCTCGTCGTAGTAGTAGGTCTCGGCTTGCTGCCCAGGGGGCGGCGAGCCGGGTTCTTCGTCCAGCGGGCCGTCGCCGTAGTAGGTCGAGCCGTCATCCGGCCCCGCCGGAGACTCCAGATCTTTGAAGACTGCCGCCGCACCCGAGGCGCTGGGCTCGAGCGAGCTGGGCACCGCGGTCATGGAGTTCGACTGCTCGGCTTTGTCGTGCCAGTCGGTGCCGACGATATGGTCCCACTGGGGCTTGTCGCCCGCGTCGGGTTCATCGGCCACTTGGGTCCAGTCCACCAGCCGTCCTTCCCAGATCTCGAAGAGCATGCGGCAGTCGGGGATGCGGCGCTCGCGATCGACCTCGAGGGCCCCGATGATGGCCCGCTCCATGCGTGCGGGGATCGCTGGGTTGATCTCCCGGGGGGGCACGTAGTCACCCGCCGCGATGGCGGTGAAGATGGTGAGGATGTCGCCGCCGGGGAAGGGCTTGGTTCCGCAGGCCAGTTCGTAGAGGATGACGCCCAGGGAGAAGAGATCGGCGCGAGCGTCCACAAGGCTGGGGTCGCGGATCTGTTCCGGCGCCATGTAGGCCGGCGTGCCCATGGTGGAGCCGGCCTGGGTGCGGTTGGGGCCATCGGTGTCGGCCAGCAGCACCTTGACCAGTCCGAAGTCGGTGATCTTGGGTACCACGTGGTCGCCCTGCTTGGCGATCAGGATGTTGCCGGGCTTGAGATCCCGGTGCACCAGGCCCACGCGGTGGGCTTCGAGCACTCCGGAGATGATGCCCCGGGCCAGGGTGTCCACAAGGTCCAGGTCGCCCTCGATGAGGGGCAACACCCGACTGAGGTCCGGGCCCTCCACGCACTCCATGATCAGCCCGGGCGCGCCGTTGACGTCCACCAAGTCGGTCACAGAGACGATGTTGCTGTGGCGCAGCTTGGCCTGGGCCTTGCCTTCTTGGTGCAGGCGCTGGCGGATGCTCTCGGAGTGGACGGTCAGCACCTTGAGGGCGTGGAGGCTGTCCAGGTCCTTGTGCCGGACCTTGTAGACCACCGCCATGCCGCCTTGGCCCAGCCGGCCTTCGATGATGTACCGGTCGATCACGGCACCGACGCGCAGGTCGCTCATGCTCTGCCCCCTACCAGCCGGCGGCGCCGGGGCCGCCGTAGGCTCCGATGTCGGAGCGGGTGCCGTCCGCGTCGGTGATACCCGGGTCCCCGTTGTCGATCAGCAGGGAGGTGCTCTGGGGCGAGAGGTCCCAGTCCCAGGAGTCCAGCGC
>Ga0307987_1000059_pt1 | contig 63818 bp, 54 predicted proteins | sample EllFjometagen181_FD_203157 | JGI IMG/M metagenome (GOLD analysis project Ga0307987, IMG submission 203157) | Marine microbial communities from Ellis Fjord, Antarctic Ocean - #181 | ecosystem: Environmental > Aquatic > Marine > Unclassified | place: Southern Ocean | collected 2014-10-08 | reverse complement strand
GGGTGGGCCTGCCCACCCGCTGGATGACGTTGGCGATGGTGAAGGTCTTGCCCGTGCCGGTGGCCCCCAGCAGGACCTGGTGGGGCCGGCCCGCCTCGAGGCCCGCGGTGAGGGCTTCGATGGCCTGGGGCTGGTCGCCGCAGGGCTTCATTTCGGTGGACAGCTCGAACTTCATGGCTGGCTCCCAGGGGACCGCTGGAGTGTAGCCGCCCATGGCCGCTGGCACCCGGACAGCTCTCGTCCGCCTCGACGACGCCCACCCCGTGCGCTAGAACCCCCGGGCTCTGCAGCCCCAGGAGGCTCCTTGCCCGCTCGTTCGCGGCTTCGGACCTACGTCGTTCGGTTCTCGCACCAAGGCCCCCGGGCGGTCATCGCCGCCGGCGCGCTGGGGGTGTGCCTGCTGCTGGGCCTTGGCCTGGGGCCCTTCACCCCCCTGGCCCTGGACCGAGCAGAGCGCGCGCTGCTCGAAGATGGCCCAGTCTCTGCCCTCGAAGGCTGCGAGCAGGTCGGTCGCTGGGGCCTGCTGGGATCCTGGCGGGCCCGCGCCGACTACCGGGCCGCAACCCTCTACGCCCGGCAGCTCGACCAGCCCAGCCAAGCCGTCAGCCGGCTGCGCACACTGCTGCAACAGGGCGAGGCAGACCCCGCCCTCGAGGCCCTGGCCCTGCAGCTGCTGGCGGAGAGCCTCGAGGCCCGTTCCAAGCACCGACTCGCCGCCGAGCGCTACGAGCAGCTGACTCGGCAAGTCGAGGATCCCAGCCCCTGGCTGCAGGCCGCCGCCCGGGCCTGGGAACGGGCAGGGCGACTGGACCGCGCCCTGCTGCGGCACGCAGCGCTGACCGTCCACCCCTCGCCCCGCAGCACCCAAGCCTACCTGGCCATGGGCCGCATCTCCCTGGGCCAGGGGCGCACCGACAAGGGCTACGACTACTACGCTGCAGCGCTCGAGGCCCAGCCGAACCTGGAGCAGGCCCGCCTGGCCCGCCTGGGCATGGCCCTGGCCCTGGACGACATGGGTCAATTCGAGCAGGCCCTGGCCGAGCTGGACGAGGCCTCCGCTGGCGGTGATGTCGCCATCGACATCACCCGAGATCGCCTCCAGCGCCGGGCCGCCGAAGGCCAGAGCACCCCGTGAACAGCGGGCATCGCTACGGCCTGCCCCTCCTCGCGGTGGCGCTGGTGCTGGCCTGCGAGCCCCGACAGGCCGGAGACAAGGCGCGAGCCGAAGACAGAGACCCCGCCCTCGAGGTCTTCCACGAGGATCTGCGCCAGGCGCCCCTGTACGAACTCGAGGACGCCATCCATGCCCTCGAGGGGCGCGACGACCTGCGGGCCATCGACCGGCGCCGCGCCCTGGATCTCGCCTGGCGCAACCGCAGCCCCGCCGAGCTGAGCCTCGATCTGGGTCCCAGGCTAGCCCCAGAGCAGCAGCAGCGGGAGCGGGAGCTGCGCACCGCCTGGATCGAGACCCACGTGGCCTACTCCTGGGACGCCCTGGACCCCGAGGCCCAGATGGAGCCCAAGCCCGAAGGCCTGAGCCTCACCTGGCTGGTGCTGGCCCGCTACCTGCCCCTGGCCCGCAACCAGCAGCCCTTCGCTCTCCCCTGGGTCAGCGACTACTTCGAGCGCAAGTCCTGGTACACCCCTCGCAATGGCTCCCTGTACCTCAGCTATATCGACAAGGTGCAGATGGAGCGCCTCGAGGACGAGATCCAGGCCCTGGACGCCGCCACCCTGCAGGCCTGGCGTGACGGCCTGCCCCAGCCCGGGATGTCCGCCGCCGAGGCGAGCCTCGAGACCCGGCTGGCCGAGCGGCTGCTGGCCGGAGGCACCGTCTTCGAGGCCCCCCAGTGAGCCCCCCTCCCGAGTCTCCGTTCCGTCAGGTGCTCCACCGCGCCCCCCGCCTGAAGCTCACCCAACGCCTGGGCACCTTGGGCCTGGCGGTGATGGCCTCGGCGTTGCTCACGGTGATGGTGTTCGTGCTGTGGTGGCTGTGGCTGGCGTGGATGCCCATCGACACCGCCAACGACGGGCCCATCCCCTTGCTGCTCGACGTCGAGGGCGGACCCTAGCCCAACGGTCAACCCCACCGGGTGGCCGCGTCCCGCAACCCAGGGACTCACGCCATGGCCGCTACTCACCACCCAGAGATTGCTCGACCAAGAGCTGGCGTAGCCCCTTTGGGATGGGGGGGCCCCAAATAGCAGCGGGCAGCTCCACGTCTTCCCGGTGGAAAACCAGCAGGAACTTGTCCACATCGATCTCCATAGTGCTGTGATGGACCCATCCCCCATGGGTGAACACTGAGAGAAGCAGCGGGCGCTCCGCCAGACCAATGACCGGCTGCACGAGCAGAGGGTCTTCGATGGGGGTCTCGGAGCGCACCAGAACCATCTCAGGACTGCGCCGCCTGAAGTAGGCGTCATCCCAAGCCTTCTCGGCGTGCCCACCCATTTGCTGCGCAATGTGGGCGTCGGTCAGGCCCACCAAGTCGAAGACAGAGCCCTCGAACTCCCAGCCGAAGCGACCTATGTCCACCAGAGCAACCCGCTGGATGGTCGGGCTGGCGGAAGCGCGACGTCCCAGTTCCACCATGACGCGGTGGTTGTATACGCTCGAGTCCCAGCCGTTCAGGCCCGCCAAGCCCAGGGCTCCGAGCCAGACCAAGCAGGCGGTGAGTGCCACCGGACGCCACCACCCCCGAGCCCAAGCCAAACCGATCCCCGCCAGCAGAGCAAGGCCCAAGCTTGGCAGCACGCAGCGTCGGAAGCCCGGCATCCAGTCCCCACCGCTCCAAGCGGTTCCACACAGCAGCACCACCAGTAGCCCGACCAGCACCCGCGCTCTGGAAGAACGCAGGGCGGGGAAAGTCGCCAATGGGGCCACGACCCCCAACCCGACCAACAGATACTTGCCCAGGTAGCCCAACCCCGCTGCGACATCAGGGGGCTTGGCGTGGAAGGTGTTGGGAACCAGGGCCCCATAGTAGCGCCAGCGGAACAACTCCAGACCCACGACCATCGCGCCGAACACCGCCAGTGCAAGCCAGCTGCGTCGGAGGTGCACCAGGCCCGCCGCACCCAGCAGCAGAGCCCCCACCAAGACACCTTCTGGACGAGTCATGGCCAACAGCCCAAACACCAGCCCAGCACTACACCAGCGCCACTGGGAGCCTCGCTCGAGAGCACAGTCCAAGCGTTCGAGCCCAAGCAGAAAGAGCAGCGCCCATAGAGGCGTCTCCAGCCCACTCGAGGCGTAGAAGAACAGGTTGCCATTTGCGGCGACCAGCAACGCCGCGACTCCGCCCGCCAAGCAGCCAGAGCCACCATGGCGGCGGCTGACCCGGGCCGCCAGCAAGCCTGCGCAGAGTACCGCGCCGAGCATGGCCATCATGCCCATGAGACGCGCCATATGGACTGGATCGCCACCGCCACTGACCCGAAGCCAGCCAGCGATCAAGAGGGTCCAAAGGAGGTTGGTCATCCCCTCAACAGGCGGCGAGCCGATGTCGAAGCTCAAGATCCCGTGCTCAACCAGGTTCCGGGCGATGCGGAAGGAGATCCAGGAATCGTCGACACAATAGGACAAATCCCGAAAACGAAGACCCTGCACCAACGCGAGAAGCAGGCAGGCCAAAAGCGACATACGCAGTTTGTTAATTCGTGCGGTCACCACCGAGCCCTAATGCGATGGCACCCACCTGGCCGCCATTGCGGCCCTCGCAGACCAGCCGTTCTAGCGTCCACACCGAGTGAGACGCCCGCCACGGTTCAACCGACCACGAAGGGCTCGCCGGTGCAGCGCTGGAAGTGGAACAGGCTGTGGTTGAAACAGTCCACGCCGCAGCCCTCGCCCGCCAGGCGCTCCCGGGCGGCCTGGGTGGCCGGCGCCGTCCAAAGCTCGTCCAACGGGGTCTCGAAGACGTTGCCCACGGTGAGGCTGGGTTCTCCCCACACGCAGCAGGGCTGCAGATCGCCCTTCCAGTTGATGCCGTACTGATCCACCAGGCCCAGGCAGCGCACCCGCGCCAAGCGCCCCGCGTGGTAGTCCACGCCCCGCTCCATGTAGGAGCGCCGGGCGGCCACGTCGGGGTCGCGAGCGGCGATGTGGGCGATGGCATCGAGATAGGCCTGGATGTGCGCCGGCTCGCGCAGGGCCAGATCCGGGGCGTCGTTCACCGGCCAGAAGTCGAAGCTGGCGCCGAGCTCGGAGACCTGCTCGTAGACCTCGCAGAGTTCGCCCACGTTGCGGTTGGTGACCACGAAGTACACCGCGGTGTGGATGCGACCGTCGTCGCACAGCCGGCGCAGGGCCTTCAGGGTCCGGGCGTGGGTTCCGGGGCGACCGCGCAGGGCGTCGTGGGAGGTGGGGCCGCCGTCGAGGCTCAGGGAGATGGAGTCGAGCCCCGAGGCGTGCAGCTGACGCCAGCGTCGCTCCACCAGGGTGCCGTTGGTGGTGATGTTGGTGCCCATGCCCCGGTCCTTGGCCATGCGCACCGCGTCGAACAGCTCCCGATGCAGGAAGGGCTCGCCGCCGGTGAACACCGCCACGCGGGTGCCGATGCGCTGGGCCTGGTCCAACAGGGCGGGCAACCGGGCGGCCACGTCCATGCGCTCGGGCTTGTCGTAGAGATCGCAGAAGGCGCAGCGCAGGTTGCAGCCCCGATTGAGCAGCAGCAGCATGGTCAGTGGGTTGGGGGAATCCAGCCGCGGCAGGTGGGCGGCTTCGGGCCGGGACACCGGAGGGTTCTCATCGGCGGCCGTCACCAGGGGGCGGGGCGCCACCTCGACGGGCTCGTCGTCGATGCCCTCGAGCAGGCGCTCGTTCCAGTCGTCGCCTCGCCCACGGCCCTCGTACAGCTCGAGGGTGGCGCGACCGATGGCGGTCCAGTCGTAGCGCCGCACGAAGCGCTGAGCCCCGCGGCCCAACAGGGCGCGCTGCTCGGGGTCGGCCAGCAGCCCGAGCACGCCGGCGGCGAAGGCCTCGACACCGTCGGCCAGGTGCACCTCGACCCCGTGCCGGCTGCGCAGGCCCTCGGCCCCTTTGGTGGTGCTGACCACCGCCTTGCCCGCGGCGTAGTACTCCAGCAGCTTGAGCCGGGTGCCGCCGCCGGTGTCGATGGGGCAGAGGCAGAGATCGGCAGCCGCGATGTGCTCGGCCAGATCGTCCACCATGCCGGGAAAGTGCACCGCCGGGTGGCTGTAGTACAGCGGCGGGTTCATGCCCGCGCAGATGATCCGCAGGTCGGGGTGGCGTTCGAGCAGCCGCGGCAGCAGCTCGGCCACCATGAAGCGCACCGCCTGGGTGTTGGGGTGGTAGTGCAGCACGCCGTGGAAGAACAGCAGGGGGACGCCAGGGGCGATGCCGTAGCGCTCCCGGATGCCCGCGCCGCTGGCGCCAGCGAGGGCGTCGGCGCGCACGCCGTGGGGGATGACGGTGATCTTGTCGGCGGACACACCGTCGCGCACCATGCGGTCGCGATCGTCGGCGCTCACCGCGATGATCTCGTCGACCGCGCGGCAGACGCCCACCTCGAAGGCCCGCAGACGGGCCAGGGCCGTGGGGCTCAGCCCCGCCATCTCGGACAGCCGGTCGTACTCCACATTGTGCTGCACCAACACCGAGCGCTTGCCCAGCAGCCGGGCCGCCAGGAAGGCGGGCACACCGTAGCCGGGGAACTCCGCCTGGAAGATGTCGGCCTTCTCGGCCACACCCACCGCGGCCACCCGCAGCCACCAGGCAGGATCGAACATGGGCCGGTACAGGAAGTACTCTTCGGGGGGATAGCCGATGCGTCCGCAGAGCCGCTCGGCCATGCGACCCAGCTCGGGCAGGGGACGCCATTCCTCGGCGGCCCGCACCCGGGGCGTGAAGACACGCCGCTGCCAGCCAGCATCATCGAGGTGCCAGTAGGCGTCGCGCTCGTCGGTCACCACCGACACCCGGGCGCCATGGGCTGCCAGGCCCTCGGCCCCGTGGACAATTTTGGCGGCCGCGCCGTGGTAGGGCGGGAAGAGATCCGCACGGGTGGCGATGACGACACGCATGGCGGGTCCGTCACTCGGCCCGGAGGGCGGCGTGCTCGAGCAGCCCCTTGAGGATCAACGCCTGATACCAGGCGTCATAGTCGGCCCGGTGTTTCTGCCCCATGTCTTCTTTGGGCAGGCCCAGGCGGTGGGCGATGATGCCTTTGTTGCTGTCGAACCAGTGGATGTTCAGCTCGCCGGTGGCCAGGGCCTTGGTGTCCAGAGCCTTGTAGCCGAACGGGTTGGGCAATCCCTCGGCCGCGTAGCAGTAGGCCACAAACGACCAGTCGAAGGGCGCGTTGTGGCCCACGAAGACCGGCTTGGTGCCCCGCTTGGTGCTGGCCTTCACCCAGTCGGTGAGCTTAGCCATCGCCAGGCTGCGGACCATGCCCTCTCGGCGCAGTCGATCCACGTCCAGACCGTGGATGGCCCGGGTCTCGAGCACCTCGAGCTCGGAGACAGGCATGAGCTCCATGTAGAAGGGCTCATCGAGCTCGAGCTCGCCGCCAGCACCGCGGCTCACCACCACGGCACCCAGGGAGATCATGTCGTACAGCCCTGGAACCGGGCCGGTACACTCGATGTCGATGCAGAACCAGGTCGCTCGTTCCATGGCCGCCGTAGCCTCCCTGACCACCCGCCGTAGCAGGAGGGACGATAGGTGGGTGGGTCGGGGTCGACCCCAGCGGGATTAACATGGCGCGTCTGTTCACCATCATCGCCAGCCTCACCGCCGTGCCGCTGCTCACCCTGGCGGCGCTGGCCCTCGCCGGCGTGTCCGCGGTGCGCCACCCCGATCCCATCCCCGTGGCCATGGCCACCTCGTTCCTGCTGGCCCTGCCGGTGCTGGGGTTCTCTGCGCTGGTGCCCAACCGCAGGGTCGGGCTGCTGCTGGGGGCAAACCTGTGGCCGGTCCTGCTGCTCATGGGCCTGCCGCTGTTCTTCCCCGGCGAGCGCATCGACGCCATCGACACGGGCTTGGCCCTGCTGGGAGGGCCCCTGGGAACGGAGCTGTCCGCCGAGCAGCGCCGAGCCTTCGCCCAGACCATCGACGACATCCTGGTGTCGCCCAAGGCCCAGCAGCCCAGCCCCAAGGCGGCGCCGCTGATCGACGTGCCCCCGCCCCCCTCCCGGCTGCGGGACGAGGGGGACCAGGTCGCTCTGCCCTACGAAGGCCGGGGCCACTCCCTGCTCATCCCGGTCACCCTCGAGGGGCCCGACGGGCGCATCGTCGAGACCGAGATGCTCTTCGACACCGGCGCCACCTACACCACCCTGGACCGAGCGACCCTCCGCAGCCTGGGCATCCGGGTGCCCTCCGACGCTCCCAGCATCACCTTCCAGACCGCCAACGGCGCGGCCACCAGCCAGCTGTCCGTGGTGGACAAGATCTGGCTCGGCGGCTTCGAGGTGAGCGGTGCCACCGTAGCGGTCTGCGATAGCTGCACCTCGGGGGGCATGTCCGCAGGGTTGCTGGGCCTCAACGTCTCGAGCCGCTTCCTGATCACCCTGGACACGGCGCGGCGCGAGGTCATCCTCGAGCCCCGGGAACAGCTGCGGGCTCACCTCGACGTCCGTCCTTGGCTCGATCTGTCCGGCCGCGGTGCGTCCTGGCCCGACGGCCGCACCGAGGTGACCATCACCGCCGAAAACCTGTCCAACAGACCGCTGAGCCAGGCCAAGGTCGAGGTGCGCTGCGAGGACGAGCGCTTCGAGCTCAGCCTGGGGCCCTTCGCGGCGCGGGAGACCCTCGAGGCCCAGGCCACCATCCCGCCCCCGGCCGTCTGTGACCCCTTCAGCATCGATCTGACCCACGGCACCTGGTAGGGGCCTCCAGGTCTCGGCTCGCGCCTGCGGCCCGACCAGCGCTGACCGCGCCTGCCTTCGCCCCGCCAACAGTCCGCTGGACTGTTGGCGCCCCACATGGCGCCTCATCCCGGGAGTGATAGAGGGCCGGCCGCACGAGGTGATCCATGCCGAACCCCGCCATTCCCCGCGATGATGTCCACCGCCTCGCCGAGGCTTGCTCCGACGATGCCCAGGCCTTCGAGTCTGTGGCCGTACGCCTCAGCCGCGTACAGCGTCGCGTCGGGCGCTTCGTCGAAGCCAACGCCAAAGAACTCGGCGCCCAGTCCGCGCAGATCGCCCTGTACATGTCCGCCGTTTGCATGCGCATCTTCGAGCAGACCGGTGGCCGCATGAAGAAGGTCAACGGTCGCGATCTCGACCTGGCCACCGAGCGCATCTCCACCGTGGTAGCCGATCTGTACCCGGCCGACGACGGCTTCGCCGAGCGTGCGAAAGCCATCGAGTGGCGCGCCCAGCCCCACCTGCTCGACGAGGTCCTCTGGGCCCTGTTCGAGAAGGAAGAACGCGAGGATGGCGAGGTCGATCTCGAGGCCGACTCGAGCGCGCTGGTCTACCTCACCATGTGGGCTGTGGTCGAAGCGTTGGACACCCGCTGGAGCCCGCCCAGTGGCTACACCGGCGACGCCGCGTAGCGCTCCGCCTCCCCACGGCCAGCATCAGTCGTCGGCCCGGGGTTCGGGCTCCACCGCACCGTGGAGCCACTCCGCGTAGGCTGTGAAGGCTTCTCGGATGTCCAGGGTGATGATCTTGGGGACCTCGTAGGAGTGCAGCTCCGGGATGCGCACCAACAGCGCCGGAACCAGGCGTTGTTCGGTCTCCATCAGGATGAGAGATTCGTCGTCCCGGCAGACTCGCCCCTCCCACCGGTAGTGCGATCGCACCGCTGGCACGATGTTGCCGCAGCCCACCAGGCGTTCTTCCAACAAAGAATCGAGCAGGGACTCCGCCTCGCTCGGTTCGCAGCTCACGATGACCAGTCGCATATCAAAATTCTCCGATCTGTCTTGTTACTACTGGCTTAGGACGTATTCGAAAACGGGCACGAGGCGCCGTGCCCCGAGGGGGTCGAAGCGTCGCACCCGCCAGGGTAGCCAGAACCGCTCATTGCTCGAACGGCCGAGCGTCGGCTATGCTTCTTAGTCGATTCAGTCTCTCTCGAGGTCGGCATGCCCGTCTTCGCATACGAAGGTCAGACATCCTCTGGTGAAAGCCGGAAGGGTGAGATCGAAGCCAAGGACGACTCCGCAGCTCGCAAGAAGCTGCGGCAGATGCAGATCAACCCCACCAAGCTCAAGAAAAAGGGCGGTGGGTTGAACATGGATCTGGGGGACATCCCCATCCCGGCCTTCCTCAAGCCCGGCGTCAAGACCAAAGACCTCGTCATCTTCACTCGCCAGTTCGCCACGATGATCGACTCGGGCCTGCCCTTGGTGCAGTGCCTGGAGATCCAGAGCCAGCAGGCGCCCAATCCCACCTTCCGAGACGAGCTGAAGGTCATCAAAGAAGCGGTCGAGTCCGGCAGCACCTTCGCCGACGCGCTGCGGAAGTTCCCGAACACCTTCGACGATCTGTTCCAGAACCTCGTCGCCGCCGGCGAGGTGGGCGGTATCCTCGACACCATCCTCAACCGCCTCGCCACCCACCTCGAAAAGGCCGACAGGCTCAAGCGCCAGGTCAAGGGCGCCATGACCTACCCCACGGTGGTGTCCGTGGTCGGTGTCGCCTGCATGGTCCTGCTGCTGGTCAAGGTCATCCCCACCTTCGAGACCATGTTCGCGGAGATGGGCGCCACGCTGCCCGCGCCCACCCAGTTCATGGTCAGCCTCAGCCGCTGGCTGCGAGCGAACGGCCTGTACGTGCTCGGCGGTATGGTCGCCGCCTTCTTCGCCCTCAGATACGCCTACAAGAGCTCCCAGGGCCGGGTGTTCTTCGACAGGGTCTTCCTCAAGATCCCGGTCTTCGGCGATCTGATCACCAAGAGCTCCACCGCGCGCTTCACCCGCACCCTTGGCACCATGGTGTCCTCTGGTGTGCCCATCCTCGATGCGCTGGACATCTGCGGCAAGACCTCGGGCAACCGCGTGATCGAAGATGCGATCTCCACCGCGCGCGATGCCATCGCAGAGGGCCGCACCATCGCAGAGCCCCTGATGGCCACCAAGGTCTTCCCCGACATGGTCTGCCAGATGATCAGCGTCGGCGAAGCCACAGGCGCCCTGGACGTCATGCTCAACAAGATCGCCGACTTCTACGAAGAAGAGGTCGACCAGGCCGTCGACAACCTCACGGCGATGATCGAGCCGATCATCATGGTCGTCTTGGGTGGTGGTGCAGGCTCGTTCGTCATCTCGATGTACCTGCCCATTTTCAGCATGGCGGCAGGCGTCCACTAGCGGCCGCCACGCCGCACCATGGCCCCCTCCACCGAAACCCACGGCGTCAGCGTGTCCACACCGTCCCCCGGGCCCCCGGGGCCCCTGGGTGGTGTGGCCAAGTACATCTTCATTCGCCTGCTGCTGATCTCGGGCCTGTTCCTGTGGGCGGCCTACGCGGTCTTCCGCCAGCCCGAGACCCTGCTGTCCCTCAACCGGCTCTTCCTGCTGGCGGGCGTGACCTTCCTGTTCATGGGCGTCAGCGCCGCCATGGTGCGGCGCTACGGCGAGCACCATGGCTTCGTCCTGGTACAGCTGCTGTTCGACTCGCTGCTGGTCACCAGCTTCGTCCAGCTCACCGGCGGGCTGCACTCCGTCTTCTTCATCCTGTACTTCATGAACATCGTGGCGGCGGCCATCCTGGTGCCCCGTCGGCGCGCAGGGCTGATGATCACGGCGGTCAACGCCCTGGCCTTCGTGGCCTCCACCTTCGGGGTAGCGTGGTACCTGGCCGAAGACCCAGTCATCGGCGCCGGCGCCGCGTCGCTGTACATGGACATGCTGCTGAGAGTGTTCGGCTTCGTCCTCATCGGCTTCCTCACCAACCAGCTGGCAGTGCGATCCCAGCAGGCCGACGTCGCCCTGGCCCAGCAGCAGGAGACCACCCGCGTCCTCGAGGAAGAGCACGGGCTCATCGTCCAGAGCGTGCTCTCGGGCATCCTCACCGTGGACGGTCAGAGCATCATCCGCTCGGCGAACCCAGCAGCCCTCGCCCGCCTGGGCACCTGCGAGGGCCGGCCTCTGGGGGCGATCCTACCGACCCTCAAGCGCTACACCGACGGCCAGGAGATCACCCTACAAGGCCCCGAGGAGCCGCTCATCCTGCTGTGCTACCGCAGCCCCCTGGGCATGTCCGGGGGCGAGGTGGTGGTCTTCGAGGACGTCACAGCCCTGCGCCGCTACGAAGCGGTGCGAAAGCGTGAGGAACGCCTGGCGGGGGTCGGGCGCATCGCCGCGGGCATGGCCCACGAGATTCGCAACCCTCTGGCCAGCCTCTCCGGCGCCATCCAGCTGCTCAAGGACGAGCAGGCGGGTCCCCTGCTGGACATCGCCCTGCGCGAGGTGCTGCGCCTGAACGACCTGGTGGGCGAGTTCTTGAACTCAGCGCGGCCCATCGAGCTGCGCTTCGGTCCGGTGTCGGTCACCGCCATCGTGGACGAGGTGGTGGAGGCCTTCAGCAGGGACCCCCGCTACGGTGAATTGGTGGACATCGTGGTGGCCGAGGACGAAGCCAGCGCGGGCGAGGCGGAGCTGGACGGAGACCGCCTCCGCCAGATGCTGTGGAACCTCCTGCTCAACGCCGCCCAGGCCATGCCCGAAGGCGGCATCATCCACCTGGGCGTGGTCTTCGATGAGCGCCGCTTCCAGCTCGAGGTGAGGGACGAGGGCACCGGCATCCCCGAGGACGAGCTGTCCAGGGTCTTCGACCCCTTCTACACCACCCGCCAGGGCGGCACGGGGCTGGGTTTGGCCAACGTGGATCGGCTGGCACGGGCCCACGGTGGCACCGTGGGCGTGCGGTCCCGGGTCGGAGGGGGTACCACCTTCGTGCTCGACTTCCCCCGCAGCCAAAGCCGCGGGCCTGCAACCCGGGGACTCGAGCGGGAGTGATCATGGCACAGCAACGCATTCTCGTGGTGGACGACGAGCGCTCCATGCGCGACTTCCTCGGCATCCTGCTGAAGCGCGAGGGCTACGAGGTCGAGAAGGCGGGCACGGCGGAGCTGGGCCTCGAGGCCTTCCAGCGCCGCCCCCACGACCTGGTGCTGACGGACCTGAACCTCCCTGGCATGGACGGGCTCGATCTGCTCAAGGCCATCAAGACCCGCGCCGCGTCCAGCGCCAGGGACGTCCCGGTCATCATGATCACCGCCTACGGCACCACCGCCACCGCGGTCGAGGCCATGAAGCTCGGCGCCTTCGACTACGTGATGAAGCCCTTCAACAACGACGAGCTCAAGCTCTTGGTCCGCCGCGCCCTGAACATGCGGGCCCTCGAGGAAGAGAACCTCCGCCTCAAGACCGAGCTGCGCGACCGCTACCACTACGGCAACTTGGTGGGCTCCAGCACCGCCATGCAGGAAGTCTACGCACTCATCGAGCGGGTCAAGGACACCCGCATCAACTCCTTGATCATCGGCGAGAGCGGCACGGGCAAGGAGCTGGTGGCCCGAGCCATCCACTTCAGCGGCGTGCGCCGCGACCACCCCTTCGTAGCCGTCAACTGCGGGGCGATCCCCGAGACCCTGATCGAGAGCGAGCTGTTCGGCTACAAGAAAGGCGCCTTCACCGGCGCTGACCGAGACAAGATCGGCTTCTTCGCCGCCGCCGACAAGGGCACCATCTTCCTCGATGAGATCGGCGAGATGCCGCTGCTCACCCAGGTCAAGGTGCTGCGGGCCATCCAAGAGAAGAAGGTCAATCCGGTGGGGAGCACCGAAGAACTCAGCGTGAACGTGCGCATCCTGGCGGCCACCAACAAGGACCTCGAGGCCGAGGTGCGCGGCGGTGCCTTCCGAGAGGACCTGTTCTACCGGCTCAACGTCATCACCCTCCGCGTGCCCCCCCTGCGCGAGCGCCGCGCGGACATCATCGAGCTGGCCCGCCACTTCATCACCAACCACGCGCGGGAGTACGGCAAGCCCATCGAGGGCCTGACACCGGACACCGCCCGCCTGCTGCAGCACTACGATTATCCTGGCAACGTGCGCGAGCTCGAGAACCTCATCGAGCGTTCGGTGGCCCTCGCCTCCGGCCCCCGCATCACCGCCGACCTGCTGCCCGACAAGTTCAGGCCTCGGGACGACCTGTCCCTCGAGGCCGACACCGAGCGCTTCCCCGCCGAAGGCATCGAGCTGGACGAGCGCATCCGATCCTACGAGTTCACCTGGCTCACCCGGGCGCTGGAAGAGGCGGGCGGAAACAAGACCCGCGCCGCAGAGCTACTGGGCATGAGCTTCCGGTCCTTCCGCTATCGGCTGCAGAAGCACGGAATCAGCACCGATTAGGAGCGTGTGGGGCATAGGCGGCGCAGGCCTTGCGAAGGCAAGGATCTGTGACGCCGGTTCCGGATCGTCGCGAGGGCCGTGAGGCGTGCGCCTGGGCATGTTCTGGGTGGTGGTGGTGGTGGTGGTCGAAGGCGCGCTTTCAGCACGTCGAGATCGTCGCCGCCGACCAGGGCGAGTCCGGGTGTGCGGATCGCGGGCCGGAGCAGATTCGGAATGCCCCACAGGCTCATAGCCAGACCCTCGCGTGGATCCGAGCTCTCGCTCCCTGAGGTCACACACGGGGTGACGCGAAATGTCACTGCTGACAAAAATTGTCAGCGATTTGATGACGATTTGCGACATGTCGCGACGACAGCCGCCGAAAACCCAGGTTGTACCGTTGGCGCAAAGGCTGGCACGCATCTTGATGTAGTGTCGGGTGTTCCTACAAGAACCATCCAAAAAACACCACACGGAGAAACCACCATGAAGAAGGGCTTCACCCTCGTCGAACTCATGATCGTCGTCGCCATCATCGGCATCCTCGCCGCGATCGCCATCCCGAACTTCGTCGACATGCAGTACCGCGCCAAGCGCGCTGAGCTTCCGTCCAACGTAGACGGCATCAAGACTGCCCAGATCGCCTACGAGGCCGCCTTCGACGCCTTCATGACCATCACAGCCATCCCCGCTGCCGCCCCCGGCAAGGTCGCTGTTGCCTGGACCACCGGCACCGACTTCGACACCCTCGGTTGGGAGCCCTCCGGTAACGTCCGTGGCAGCTACGAAGTGACCGAAGCGACCACCGACTTCACCGTGACCGGCACCTGCGACGTCGATGGTGACGGCACGGAAGCGATCTACACCGCCACCAAGTCGATCTCCGCGACCTTGACCACGGGCACGGACATCTACTAGACCTCCGACACAGACCCCACGAGCCGGCGGCACGTATGTGCCGCCGGTTTTTGTTCGTGTGGGGTACCCCGTCGAACGCCGCCTCCGGAGAGGTTCGTGCAAAGGGGGCTCGACAGCGCCGTGCTTAGGATCTATTTGAAGATGATCGGCCCACGCCGACGTCATCCAGGTACCCCGACTGCCCATGTCCCAAGCACCCCACGAATCCAACCACGATCGCCCCCTCAGCACCGAGCCTCCGGCCATGGTGGCCCAGGAGCAGCAGCTCCTGGCCGACAACCGCCATGTGCTGCTCGAGCACCCCGCAGGCGGAGGTGTGAGCGATCAGGATGCCCTGGCGGAGATGACCGCACTGCGCGATGCGGTGAGCACCGCCAAGAACGAAGACCTCGGCTCCCTGTTCCAGCAGTACGACCAGCTGTCCCAGCGGGTGCTGCAGCTCCAAGCCCGCAGCGGCGAGCTGCAGGTGGACCCAGACTGCCCCTACTTCGCCCACCTGGGGCTGGCGGACAGCCGGGGTCGCCGAGACCTCTTCCTGGGGCGCGCGACCCGACTGGACAACGGGCTGCGCATCGTGGACTGGCGCAACGCCCCGGTCAGCGGCATCTTCTACCGCTACCGCGAAGGCGAAGAGTACGAAGAACAGCTCGGTGACGTGCTCCTGGAGGGCCGCGTAGAAGCGCGGCGCACCCTGGGCATCACCGCGGGTCAGCTCGACCGGGTCGACGGTAACGGCGAGTCCTGGGTTCGAGAACCAGACGGCTGGCGCAGCATCGCCCCCGGCAGGGTCCGCCTGGCCGGAGGCGCCGGCAGCGCCTTCCGCGTCCAAGAAGGCCCGGCGCGCTTGGGTACCGGACAGCAGCTCCGGGCCGACAAGCACCTCCCCGAGATCGCAGCCCTCATCGATCCCGCTCAGTTCGAGCTGATCACCCTCCCCGGCAGCGGCCTGGTGGCCATCCGCGGCGGCGCCGGCAGCGGCAAGACCACGGTCGCGCTGCACCGCATCGCCTACCTGGCCTACGCCCATCCCGAGCGCTTCCACCCCCACCGCATGATCATCATGGTCTGGGGTCGCGCCCTCGAGGCCTACGTGGCCCATGTGCTGCCCGCCCTGGGAGTCGAAGGCGTCAAGGTCTCCACCTGGGAGTCCTGGGCCCGGAGCATGCGCATCCGCCACTTCGGTCGCCTGCCCCGCAAGGTGCGCGAGGACACCCCCAGCACCCTGTCCCAGCTCAAGCTCCACTCCGGTCTGGCCCAGATTCTGAGGCACCGCATCCTCACCCGCGACGCCCCCCCCAAGGGCAACGAAGCCCTGGACGACTTCGTCAGCCTGCTGGCTGCGGGGCCGGCGGTGGCCAACGAGATCGGCCGCGAGCACCCCGGTGACTTCACCCCGCAACAGCTCGAACATGTGGGCAGGCAGATGCAGGACCAAGCCTCGGGGCTGCGGGGCTGGCTCGAAGGGAGCCGCGATCAGGACACCCTGCTGGACCCCGAAGACGACGCGCTGCTGCTGCGCTGCTGGCAGCTGCGGGTGGGCCCACTGCGCTCTCGCCGTCAGCGAAGCCTGCGCTACGCCCACCTGGTCATCGACGAGGTGCAGGACTTCTCGGCCCTCGAGGTGCGCGTGGTCCTGGACTGCCTCGATCGCGGCAAGTCCGCCACCATCGCCGGCGACACCGCCCAGCACATCCTCCAAGGCACCGGGTTCACCAGCTGGGAGCACTTCTTCGAGGAGCTCTCTCTCGAGGGCACCGTGGTGGAGACCCTGCGGGTGGCCTACCGATCCACCCACCAGATCGCGAGCTTCGGTCTGCAGCTGCTGGACGACTCCCACGACGAGCCAGCCCCTCGCACCGTGCGCGATGGCCCCCCGGTGGAGCTGTTCCGCTTCAACGACCACGGCGCCTGCGTGGCCTTCCTGGGCGACGCCCTGCGCGGCCTCGCCGAAGCCGAGCCCCTGGCCAACGTGGCCCTCATCACCCCCGACCCCAGCACCGCCGAGCTGTACTACCAGGGCCTGACCCGGGCAGAGGTCCCGGGTATGCGCCTGGTGCTCGATCAGGAGTTCTGCTTCGAGCCGGGCATCGAGGTCTCACCTATCCAGGACGTCAAGGGCCTCGAGTTCGACTACGTCGTCCTCATCGACGTCACTGCCCAGCACTACCGCGACAGCGCCCTGGCGCGACGACAGCTCCACGTGGGCGCCACGCGGGCCATCCATCAGCTCTGGCTCACCTCGGTCGGCACCCCGGCAGCCCCCATCCGCCAGATCCTCGACCCGCCAGCCCCCCCAGCGCCATGACCCAGCCCGACGCCGACATCATCCTCGAGCGCCTGCGCGCCGGGGCCCTCGACAGCCTCATCGAGCTGGGCCTGGATGAGATCTCCGCCCGTCCCCTGGGCTCGCTCGTCGAGCCCTCGTTCGTCGCGCAGCGCGCGGTGCTGTTCGTTCGGAACGCCGCGGCCTCGGAAGAGCTCGAGGTCTGGCTCAGCGAGCAGCTCGACCTCCTGCTGGACCAGACCGTCAAGGCGGGCGACGACGGGCGGGCGTACCCCCCCGGCGAGAACCTGCGTAAGCACCTGCCCGCCGAGCTCACCAAACCCATCGAAGAGCTCCTGGCGGAACCCTACCTGCCCGACCGGGAGCTGGTGCTGAAGCTGCTGGACCACCACGCCATGCACAGCCTCATCCAAGAGGTGCTGCACGCCACCCTGGTGCGCTTCGCCCGCAAGATGCGGAGCCTCAAGCCCGACACCTCGAAGCTCCGTTCGGGGCTGGGCATGCGCATGCCCACCAGCTTGTCACGGCTCAAGGACCTCGGCAGCGGCGTGGTCTCGGTGGTGGGTTCGGAGATCGAGAGCCAGCTCGACCAGAAAGTGGGCGAGTACGTCACCCAGGTCATCAGCGCGGTGCTGGGCCAGATCGCCACCCTGCTCACGGCACCGGAACGGGCCGAGACCATGGGCGACTGGCGAGCCTACGGCCTCCGGGTGGCACTGGACACCGAGCTCGAGGCCTACGCCGTGGAAGCCCGCAAGCTGGAGCCCGCCCGGGCCGTGGCCGCGGTGGCCCAAGCCGTGCGCACCTTGGCCACCCGCGAGAGCCTCGAAGGCGAACTCACCGAGCTGGTCCAGGCCGCTATCGCACCTTGGGCGCAGCAAAGCCTCGGCCAGCAGCTCGAAGCCCTGGGTCTCGAAGACGCCTGGCGCGAGACCTGGCGCACCTGGCTCCACGAACAGCTGGCCCCTGTGCTCGAGACCACAGCATTTCGAGCTTGGCTACAGGCGGTAGTGGGGACCACGAGCGATACCTGATAGCTTGTCACCTTCGTACCGATAGGCCTATCCACAGGCCACACTCCAGGAGCACGTATGGAGTCGACCCGACAGCGCCTCACCATTCTCTTGAACATGCTCTCCGAGCGCGATGAGATCCAGCGCGCACTGCTCGATCTGCCCCTCGACGAGAGCATGCTAGACCAAGTTTCGGAGCTCTTCGAGCTGCGAAACTTTGCCGTAGGAGACGTGCTCGTCGAAGAGTCATCGTCCGACGTTGACACGGTCATGATCCTGGTGGAAGGCAAGGCCGACGCTCTGGTCAGTCCCACCACCGTCGACGGTCGGCCGGGCGAGCCCCAGGTGGTCGGCCGCCTCGACCCGCTGGATGTCATCGGTGAGATCGGCCTGGTCATGCGCACCCCGCGCACCGCCACGGTCAAGGCCACCGCCACCCCAGTGTTCGCGCTGGCCATCGATCGCGACTCCCTGGCCCAGCTGATGCAGGTCCACCCCGGCCTGGCCAACGCCATCGTGCGCTGGTGCGCTCAGAACGCCGCCGAAAAGATCGGCCGCACCCGCTGGATGCACGACGAAGCCTACCCCATCGGCATGGAGGTCAAGGTCGAGCAGGACCTGCAGGCCGCCGCCATGTTGGCGCCGGACTTCGCCCTGGCGGACATCGAGCGTCGCTACGTCTCCAAGGGCGCCAAGACCGTCAAGCTCGTGCGGGAGCGCCTACAAGAGCTGCGCTGCTTCGAGTGGGAGAAAAACGAGGTCACCGACGAGGTCGCCAAGCTGTTCCAGCTGGTCAAGGTTCCCTCCAAGCGTGGCATCCTGGCAGAGGGAGAGATGGGCGAGAGCCTGCTGATCCTGTCCCGGGGCATCGCCAACATCCGCAAACGTGAAGGCGAGCTGGTCCACGGCTGGGTGGCCAACCACCAGCGTCCGGTGCACACCTTGCTGGGCGAGGTCGCGTTCCTCAACCCCGGTGCGCGCACCGGCACCGTGCTGGCCTCTACCGCCTGCGAGCTGCTCGAGATCAAGATCGACGCCGTGCCCGCGCTGGTGGCCTGCGCCCCGCGCCTGGCCCAGCACCTCCACCTGGGCCTGCTCCGCGCGGTCTGCCCCAAGCTGGCAGACACCTCCAGCGACAGGGCCACCGCAGAAGCGGTCACCCAGGGAGACTGGGAGCAGTGGTTCGTCCAGGACGACTACTACACCAAGAAGCTCAAAGCCCTCGACCTCTCCTAGCGGGTCCCCGAGCATCGCCACTCGAGCCCCCGGTCTCCTCGGCGTCGCAGCGCTGATCGCCGCCTGCGGCTCCGAACTCGAGGTCCCCACGCAGCCCGAAGCCCAGGAGATCTCCTGGGTGAGCGACGCCGAGCGGGCCGAGGGCCCCGAGCACGCGCGTTGGGAGATGGTGGCAGAGCTGCGGGCCGACCAGGCCGCTGAGCGCCACCCCTCCGACGGTGGCGGCGAGGCTTGGCTCGAGCACGACCCCGACACCCCCAGGGCACCCACCATCGCCGGTGGGTCCGGCTCCTGGTTCATCAGCTACGAGGTGGGGCCCCACGGCATCGCCCAGGGTGGCGTCATCGGGCTGCAGGTTTCGCCCTTCTGGGGCTGGAGCACGCCGCAGGTGCTGCGTCCCCAGGCCTCCGGCTACACCGAGGTGACCCACGCCGGACCGGGGGACGCCGGGGAGTTGGCCCTCGAGGCCGCCACCTGGGGCGAAGGCCTGCTGGGCATCACCGTGGCCGGGCGGGCCCTCGAGCCCGACGAGCGCATCCGCATCCACTACGGAGCGGGGGCGGCCGGAGCACAGGCGGACCGCTACGCCGAGGCGGCCTCCCGCCTGTGGATCACTGTGGACGGCGACGGCGACGGCGTGCGGGCGCTGCTCGAGGACTCACCCACCGTCCGGGTCGCCGCGGCTCGGCCCGCGGGCCTGATCCTCAGCCTGCCCGGAACCCTCCCCTCCCACAGCGAGGGGCGGCTGACCATCGCCGCGGTGGACGCCCTAGGCAACGCCGCCGACGTGCAGGGCACCGTTCACATCGAGGCCGAGGGGCTCGAGTTGCCCTCGAGCGTAGAGCTGACCCCCGCGTCTGAGGGACACATCAGTGTGGACTTCCGCACCGCCGGGGAGGGCCTGATCCGGGTGCGCGCCCAGGGGCCCGAGGGGCTGATGGGCCAGAGCAACCCCATGCTGGTCTCGGACCGCGTGCCCCGGGTGCTCTTCGGAGACCTGCACGGGCACTCGGCCCTCTCCGACGGCACCGGAACCCCCGAGGACTACTACGCCTACGCCCGGGACGTCGCGGGCCTGGACTTCGCTGCGCTGACGGACCACGACCACTGGGGCATGCGCTTTGTGGACGAGAGCCCGGAGCTGTGGGACGAGATCCTGGCGGCGAACCGGGCCGCGCACCAGCCCGGTCGTTTCGTGGTGCTCCACGGCTACGAGTGGACCTCCTGGATCCACGGGCACCGTCACGTGCTCTTCTTCGACGACCGGCCCCAGATCTACTCGTCCATGGATCCGCGCTACGAGGACCCCCGGGATCTGTGGTCCGCCCTGCGGGGCCGCAAGGCGCTGACCATCCCCCACCACAGCGGCGGCGGGCCCATCCCGACCGATTGGTCGATTCCTCCCGATCCGGAGCTCGAGCCGCTGGTGGAGATCGCTTCGGTCCACGGGGTCTCCGAGGCCAGCGACGCACCGGGCTCCATCTACAGCCCCGTGGCGGGCGCCTTCGCCCGGGACGCACTGGACAGGGGCTACGAGCTGGGCTTCATGGGGGGCGGCGACTCCCACGACGGGCACCCGGGCCTGGCGTTGCTGTCTTCGAACCAAGGCGGGCTGGTGGCGGTGCTGGACGCGGAATCGAGCCGAGAAGGTCTGTACGAGGCCTTCCGCAGCCGCCGGGTCTACGCCACCAACGGCACGCGAACCCTGCTGTTCACCACCCTGGACGAGCAGCCCATGGGCAGCCGCGTTCCGCCTTCACCCCTGGGACGGCTGGTGGTCTTCACCGTGGGGGACGCCCCCATCAGCACTGTGGAGGTCATCCGCAGCGGGTCCATCGTCGAGCGCATCGACGGGCAGGGCGAGCCCTTGGTGCAGGTGAGCCTGGATCTGCCGGATCTGGCCCACGGCGAATACCTCTACGTACGGGTCATCCAACAAAACGGCGGGTTGGCGGTCTCATCCCCGTTCTTCGTGCGCACCGAACCTGCTACGATGCCCTCTCGACCCCAGAGGACGGAATGAACTCCTCCAGCCAGGATCCCCTGCACCAGCTCATCCGTGAACGCATGGCGGGCCTCCCCGTCACCGCGCACGATCCCGCGCGAGGCCTGCCGCTGCAGGTGGTGGGCTTCGGCCCCGAAGAGGTCATCGAAGCCACCGAGGCCATGGTGACCACCTTCGTGACCATGGGCCAGCGTGTGCGGCGCTTCGAAGCGGACTTCGCCCGCTGGGCAGGCTGCGAGCACGCAGTGATGGTGAACTCCGGTTCCTCGGCCAACCTGCTGCTGTGGACCAGCCTGGTGGCTGACGGGCGCCTGCAGCCCGGGGACGAGGTCCTGGTCCCCGCCGTGGGCTGGTCCACCACCCTGTTTCCCGTGGTGCAAGCGGGGCTCACCGCTGTGATGGTGGATGTGGAGCCCGACACCCTGGGCCTGTGCCCCGACGCCGCCGCCCGCGCCATGGGGCCACGCACCCGCGCCGCCTTCCCCGTCCATCTGCTGGGGGCCGCCGCCCGCACCGCTCCCCTCGAGGCCCTGGGGCTGCTGGTGGCCGAGGACGCCTGCTCGGGCCACGGCGCCGAACGCGACGGCCGGCGAGTGGGCAGCCTCGGGATCGCCGGTTGTTTCTCGTTCTTCTTCAGCCACCACATCACCACGGTCGAGGGCGGCATCGTGGTGACCGACGACAGCGCCCTGGCGGACTGTATGCGCTCCATGCGGGCCCACGGTTGGATCCGCGAGCGCAGCGACGCCGCAGCCCTCGCCGCGGCCCACCCAGACGTCGACCCCCGCTTCCTCTTCGTCACCCCAGGCTTCAACCTGCGCCCCACCGAGATGGCCGCGGGCTTCGGACTGCACCAGCTCCCCCGCCTTGATGGCTTCGTTCGGCAGCGCCGGGCCAACCACGCCCACTGGTGCCAGCTCATCCTGGACTCCGGGCTGCCCCTGCAGGGCTTTCCCGAGCCGCCGGACACCGTCCACGCGGGCTTCGCGTTTCCCCTGCAGATCGCGGCGGATGCTCCCTACGCCCGGGCCGATCTGCTGGCCTTCCTCGAAGACCGAAAGATCGCCACCCGACCCATCTCCGGCAGCAACCTGGCCCGCCAGCCCGCATTCGCCTGCCTGCCCAACACCCGCATCCCCTTCCCCCTACCCGTGGCCGACGCTATCCACGAGCGGGGATTCTTTGTCGGCAACAGCCACGCCTTCGGCCCCGCCCACGGCGAGCTGCTGCTCCGCGCACTCCAGGAGTTCCACGATGGCTGATGGCCTGCTCAAAGCACCCCCGTTCCTCGGCATCACAGACCCGGCCATGCTCGTCCCCACCACCACCCCCGGTCCCCGGGTCGTGGTCACCGGAGGCGCTGGCTTCGTCGGCTCGGTGCTGGTGCGCTGGCTGCTGGCTTCCGGCTACCGGGTCCACGTGGTGGACAACCTGATGTACGGCGGACACAGCCTGCTGCCGGTGTTCATCCACCCTCACTTCAGCTTCGAAGAGCTGGACATCCTGGACCGGGACAGCCTCGGCAAAGCCCTGGCCAGCGCGGACTTCGTGGTCCACTTGGCCGCCTACGTGGGCTACCCCCTGTGCAAGAAGGAGCCCGAGCGAGCCACTGCGGTCAACGTCCAGGGCACCCAGAACGTTCTGGACCTCACCCCGGCGGACGTGCCCCTGCTCTACGCCTCCACCGGCTCGAACTACGGCGAAGTCGACGGCGTGTGCACCGAGGACACCCCGCTGAACCCCCTGAGCCTCTACGGTGAAAACAAGACCCTGGCCGAGCGCATGTGCATGGACCGGCCCAACACCATCTCCTTCCGCTTCGCCACAGCGTTCGGGCTCGCCCCGCGGCTACGCCTCGATCTCATGATCAACGACTTCACGCACCAGGCGCTGATCAAGCGCTACCTGTTGGTCTACGAGCGCCACTTCCGCCGCACCTTCATCCACGTCCAGGACATGGCGCGGGCCTTCATCCACACCCTCGGCAAGTTCGAAGCCATGAAGGACCAAGTCTACAACGTGGGCGACAACTCCATGAACTTCACCAAGGAAGACATCACGGGGATGCTCTCGGAGCGCACCGACTACCTGCTGTACTTCGCCGACATCGGCTCGGACGAGGACAAACGGGACTACGCGGTGTCCTACGACCGCATCAAGGCCACGGGCTACCGCACCGCCATCACCATGGAACACGGCCTGGACGAGCTCATCGCCGGGCTGCGCCTGGTGCGGATCAGGAACCCACACAGCAACGTGTGATCACGGCGCGGTCGGGGTGGCGGCCCGCTGGGCCTCGATGACCCCGAGCCAGTGCTCGGCTTCCCCTCGGCAGTCCCCGCCCAGCCCGTGGGCCTGCTGGAACGCAACGCCGGCTTCGTCGAGGCGACCCTGGAGCCCCAGCAGGTTGCCGAGCATGATCCACAGATCGCAGCGCTCCGGGGCTAACGAAAGGGCCTCGTGACACCAGAGCTCCGCGGCCTCGACGCGCCCGAGCATGGAGAGCGCACGCGCGGTGTTCACGGCCAGCGGTGCGCTTTCCGGATGCGCGCGGAACAACTCGGGGCCGAGGGTGGCGGCCTCTTCGGCCCGGCCGGTGGACACCAGGCAGGCCAGCAGGTTGGTGCCCGCACGGGCGTCGACCTCCAGGCCCAGCTGGTACAGAGGCACGGCGCCGGCGCAGTCCCCGTGCCGGGTGTGGAGGTCGTACGCCAGGTGGAAGGCGGCGTAGGAGTTGGTGGGATCCCGCGCCAGGGACGCACTGAACAACCGCTGGTCCGAGGTCCAGTCCCCAGCCCTCACGCCGGTCAGAATCCCCAACCCCACCGGCAGGATCCACAGCCAGGACCGCGCGCAGCGCCCCCCCAGCCCGATGGCCGCCAGCACCGCGAGGGGGCCCAGCAGGACGTACGTGTAGCGATCCGCGATCAGCCCCAGCTGGGCGCTGGCCAGGACGCTGGGCACCATAGTGAGCGCCACGGCGGTGAGACCGGCCACGGCGGGACGCCCCCAGGAGAGCACCAGCAGCGCCAGGCCGAGGAGCACCGCCGCCCCACCCAGCACCACGGACGGCGCAAGCTGCGGGAGCGCGTCGGCGGTGTAGGGGAGTAGGAGCAACTCCAGCAGCCGGCGCAGCCCACCCCCCGCTGCCGAGACGAAAGCGCCGTCCAGAGAGGACGCGGGCAGGGGAAGGTCCAGGCCGGTACGCACCAGGACGTAGAGGATCGAGCCTCCACCCACCGCCACCAAGCCCCGGAGAGAGAACCTGCGCTCGCCCAGCATCCACACGCCCAGCAGCGCCGGCGCTACCAAGAAGCTCTCCTTGCAGAACGGCGTGAACGCCAGGAGCACGCCCGCCAGCCCCCGGCGACCACTGAGCCAGCAGCGCCACGCCGCCAGGCACAGCACGGTGGGGAGCAGGTCGTTGCGCGCCGAGATCCAGGCCACCGCCTCGCTCCCGGCCGGATGCAGCCCGAACAGCGCCGCAGCGAACCACGCGGCCGCCTGCGAGGTGCCGAGGGAGCGTGTCGCACTGGCCACCAAGGACACAGCGGCCAGGTGAAGGCCCAGGCTGACCAGGCGCTCCACGAGGGGGCCGGGAAACAGAGCCTGACCAGGCCAGAAGCTGAGCAAAAACAGCGGCCGGTAGATGTCCGAGCGGGTCACCCCAGTGGTGCTCCACACATCCGAAGTGATCAGCGTGAGGGGATCACCCAGGCTCGGATTCTCGGCCACCTGATACCAATCATCCCAGACCCACCCACCCCAGAGCGACGGCAGGTAGGCCAGGCACACCAACGCCAAGACCACCCAGCCCCACGCCCGTGCCTCCATCGGAGAGGGCGCCGATGGTGCAGAGGCGGGCAATGCCGAAGTCACAGACATGGCCTCCCCTATCCTCCCACCCCGAACGGTGGGAGTGCGCGCGGGGTGCGGCTACCATGTCCCAGGCCCGGGAGATAGGCACCCCACCACGGAGGTCCCGACGAGGGGCTGACCAGCCTTGTTCTTCGGTTTTTCCGCGCTCCAGGCCATGGCACGATGGTTGCACTGTACTGGACTCGAGTTATCACCGCCCCGCTTCGGCATGGAGGCATCATGCGGTACCTGTTCATCGCCCTCGCCCTCGCGCTCCCCGCTTCGGCTATCGCCGGGACCCCCTGTGGCAGCCAAGGCAGCAACGTGCCTCTGACGGCCGAGACCCGCGCCACCCCCGAGGCTCAGCAGTCTCAGCAGGCCATCGTAGTGCCTGGACTGCCCTCCAGCGGCAGCCTCAAGGCCCCCAAGCAGGCCTACCCCCACTAGACGGTCGCCCGCCCGACGCGTCACTGCGGGTTGGGCTCACGCCGCTTGGCCTCTTCCACGATCTCCGAGGCCAGGAACAACGCCAGCTCCCGGAGCTGCTGCGGGGCGTCCTCGGCGGTGGCCACCAGGCTGTACATGGGCACGGCTGCCACCAGCCGATCCCGCCGGCGCAGCAGATCCGCCACCAGGTAGGTCAGACGGATCAGCTCATCGCGGTCCAGGTTGGGCTGCCGCAGGCGCAGCAGGTAGGCCTCGAGAGCCAGATCCTGGAAGCGGGGTTCGACCTCGCTGGCCAGGTGACGCATCCGGGCCACGGTGTCCCGCTCGAGCTGAGTGAGATCCGGCTGAGCCTCGAGTAGATCCAGGTAGTGATCCCTCAGCGCACCGTCGCCGTAGCGGTGGGCGACCCGGGCCAGGTTGTGCAGCAGCTTGCGACGGGTCTCGGAGTCGAGGTCTTTCTCCAGCTCAGCCAAGCCTTGGTCCAGCAACATCTTGGACGCCACGGGTCCCTCGAGTCCCACGTAGACGCCCACCACGCCATCGCGAACCACCCAGCTGGCCCGGTGGTACAGCTCGCCCAGGAAGGCCTCGTCCTTGCCCATCGCCCGGTAAAATCGTCCGGCGATGGCGTAGCGGTCCCAGACCTCGAGGGCATCCGGATCCGGGTAGTCCACGGCGACCTTGGCGGCCTCTTCCTTCATGGCCAGCATGACCCGCTCGTCGAGCACCGTGTCGAAGTCCGAAGCGTACAGCGTCAGCAGATCTGTGGGGCAGGTCGCGATGGCGAAGCCGCGCCACTGCCCCTTGGATGAGTAGGCGCACAGATCGCTGTCAAAGCCACCGTGGCTGTTCCTGGAGTACAGCTCGTAGACCTTGGACGAGGTGCCATCCAGGGGACAGGGGCTCATGTGCCAGCTGACCTTGGTGGCCAGGGCGGGCGCCGAGAAGAGCAGCATCCCCAGCAGGGAGAGCAGGTACAGGGGCTGGCGGAGGCGAAGTCGGGACATAGGGGCTCCAGGAGTCCAGGAACCCTCAGGGTGCCCGGAACCTGCCCTTGTTAACTCGAGGTCGCCCCGACGAGCCGGAGCCGCGGCTGGACCTAACGGTGGATCAAGGATCCCAGCAGACCCAAGCGCTCGGCCTTGTTGCGCACCACCAGCACCGGCACCGGCGAGCGCAAGGCGACGCGCTCGGCCGTGCTACCCAGCAGCACCGCGGCCAGGCGGGTGCGCCCGTGTCCGCCGATGACGACAGCGTCAGCGGACAGATCGGCGGCCGCCTGCAGCAGCGCATCGCTGGCGCGCTCGCTCTCGATGACCACCAGCGGATCCACCGACGCATCACCGGGCACCTGGGAGAGCACCTTGTCGCGGAAGTGCTCGTGGGCGATGCGCTCGAGCTCGGTCCGGGAGGCCTCATGGGTCATGCCGCCGTAGGCGATCCCCGCCGCCAGGCTGTAGCTGAAGACCGGCGTGACCACAGCGTACAGGGACGCCGCCGCGACCAGGGCCTCGACGGCGGTGCGGGAGAAGTCCACACCCACCACCGCGCGCTGCATGGCGGCCGGGCGGCCTTCGGGCACCACCAGGGTGGTACAGGCGGAGTGACGCAGGATGTCCCGGCCCTCGACACCCTTGTCCGCAGAGACGCCGGACTCGGAGAAGCGGCCCAGCAGCAGCAGATCCGCATCCTCGACCTCGGCGATCTCGAGGATCTCCTGGGAGGGATTGCCCACGGCGTACAGATCGATGACGTCCAAGCCGGGGACCCGCTGGCGCAGATCGTCGGCCAACGCATGCATCCGCGTGTGGGCATCGGTGCTCGGATGGGGCTCGAGCTCTCCAAGAAGCTCGGTGGGTAGCCGGTCGTGCCTGCGCACATGGGCCAGCACGACACGCCTGGCCCTGAGGGGTCCAACGATGGAGACACAGGTGTCGAGCAGAAAGGCGTCGCGCGCGTCCAAGGCCACGCCGATCATGATGGTGCCAAACATAAGGAGGGACTCCGTGGTCAGGAGTTGGAGGAGTTGGTGAGGGAGGCTCCGGAGACCTTCGAGTGGCGCTCGTAGGGAAGCTCCCTCACGAGGTCGGCCATGCGCCGAAGCTGAACGTAGGTTCGCTCGAGCCGCTCGAGGACGTCGGCGGGCAGATCCCCGCGGGTGGAGAGTAGCTCGATGGAGCCCATGGCCACCGTGAGGGGTTGGTTGAGCTCGTGGGCCATGTTGCGCCCGCCGATGGCTTCCTTGGCTCGCACTTCGGTCTCGATGAGCTGGCGAGTGGTCTCCACCAGGCGTTGGCTCATGGTGTTGAGCTCGCGCATGTCCTGCAGCAGGCAGACGTAGCCGACCACCCGGCCCTTGGGTCCGCGCACCGCCGCCCCGTAGAAGCGCACGGGCACGTGCTCGCCGATGAGGGTCCGCACCCGCACGTCGTTGCTGTAGGCTTCGCCCGGCTTGCGGGTCGCCAGGGCCCGCTCGAGGCGAGGCACCTCGGTGGGGTCGGCGAAGAAGTCGCCTATGACGTGATCCTGGATGGCGGCCTGGCGGGTGCAACCCAGCAAGCGCTCGGCGGCGGGGTTGAACAGCAGCAAGCGGCCGTCTCGGCCCAGGGCCAGCACCGGGTGGGACAGGGAGTAGACCAAGGTGGAGAGGATGTCCTGCAGGGAGGCCGGAGAGCTGGCATCATCGAGCTGCAGCTCGACGAGGGGGGGCTCGCTGATCTGATCGCGGGCGTAGGAGAGGTGGGCCTCGATGCGGAAGCGCAGGTCCTGGGGGTGGGCGGGAAGCCGCACGTGATCCCGGGCGCCAGCGGTGATGAGGCGCGCGCCTTCGCTGGCGTAGGTTCCGGGTGAGGCGGTGACCACAGGAAGGGAGGGCAGGATGTCGCGCAGCTGCCAGCAGGTCTCTTCGGCCGCGGAGATGCGGGAGCCAGCGTGGACCACCACCAGCCGTGCCTGGGAGGAGATCTCGGCGGGCTCCACCACCAGCTCGACTTCGAGGCCGGCGCTGGCCAGCAGCTGGAACCAATCCGTGTTGGCGGGATCCAGATCGATGACGGCGATGCGGGCCATGAAACTCCCGGCGCCACGTGGTCGTGGACCCGAGACGCTCGCACCCACTAACCCCCCTCGCTTATCGAAGATGGAATGGGGTGCTGCGCGAGGTCATGCGGGCTGCCAGGCCGCCAGCGCCGCGCGGTACACCTCGGCCACGCTCACCCCCGCCTCGAGGGCCAAGGCGGCGCAGTCTTCGTGCTCTGGAGTGGGGCGAGGGGGCTGGCCCGGGGGATCCACCACCTTGACGCGCACCGCGCCGTAAGCGGTCTGTACCGACTCGCTGCGACGGGGCAGCACCCAGCGCTGCTCGATGCGGTGCCGCACACCGATGGTGCTGGAGTGGACGAGCATGGCGCGGGCCACAGGCTCTGCGAGGCCCGCGGGCGCCAAGGCCCGCAGGGACAACGCCGGGCGACCCTTCTTGCCCAGGCCGGGCGTAGTGGTGACGTCCACGGCCCCAGCGGCGAACAGCGCGTCTCTTAGGGCCGGGAGCCACTCGCCGGGCATGTCGTCCACGGTGGCCTCGATCACCGCCACCCGGTCGTTGCCCAGGGGGGCTGGCTGAGGCTCCCCCAGGATGGCTCGCAGCACATTGGCCACCGGGCCACCGTCGCGGGTGCCGGCGCCGTGGCCCACACCCCGCAGCACCATGGTGGGCAGGGGGCCGGGCTCGGCCAGGGCCGCCAACACCGCGGCGCCGGTGGGGGTGACCCACTCACCGGGGCCGGGGGCGGCGCGCACGGGCCAGCCCTCGAGCAGCGCCAGGGTGGCCGGCGCGGGCAGGGGCATGCGGCCGTGGGCGGTCTTCGCAGCGCCATGGCCCAAGGGGGGCGGGCCGGCCACGATGCGATCGATGTCCAGCTGCTCGAGGGCAATGCAGGCGCCCACCACATCGGCGATGGAGTCCACGGCCCCGACCTCGTGGAAGTGCACCCGCTCCACGGGCACGCCGTGCAGGCGCCCCTCGGCCTCGGCCAGGCGTGCGAAGACCGCCAGGGCCCGGGTCCGCACCCGCGGGGCCAGGGGGGCATCCTCGAGCACGCGTACGATGTCGGCGTGGGATCGATGGGGCGTGTCCGGACCCGGCAGCTCCACCACGAAGCGGGTGGCCGCGAAGGCGCCGCGCATCACCGCCTCGGTGCGCACGGGCAGGGGACCGAAGCCGAGCTCGTCCAGTGACGCCGACAGCGCCTCCACATCGGCGCCCAGCTCGATCAGCGCAGCCACGAGCATGTCGCCGGCGATGCCCGCCTGCAGATCCAGGAAAAGCGTATGGCCCATAACGCTCACCGCTTGTTGATCAGGGCGGCCTGACAGGCCGCACCGAAGCCGTTGTCGATGTTGACGACCGACACCCCAGGAGCGCAGGCGTTGAGCATACCGAGCATGGCGGCGACGCCGCCGAAGGCCACGCCGTAGCCCACCGAGGTGGGCACCCCGATGACCGGACGACCCACCAGCCCCGCCACCACGCTGGGCAGGGCGCCCTCCATGCCCGCCACCACGATCACGGCCCGGGCGTCGCGCAGGGCCCCGAGATGCCCCATGAGCCGGTGGATGCCCGCGACGCCCACGTCCCGGACCCGCAGCACCGGATGGCCCAGGGCCTCGAGCACCACGGCCGCTTCCTCTGCCACCGGCAGATCACTGGTGCCCGCACAGACCACCGCCACGATGCCCAGGGTGTCCGGGGGGGTGGGCTCCACCGCCGCGGGGAGCACCATGATCCGGGCCACCCGATGGTCGACCACCGCCGGCAAGGCCGCCCGGATCAGCTCGGCCTTGGCGTCGTCGACCCGGGTGGCCAAGGCCACCTGGCCGGCGTCGTGCAGGCCCTGCAGCAGCAGGGTGATCTGCTCGGCCGTCTTTCCTTGGCCGAAGACGAACTCAGGCAGTCCCGTGCGCTGCTGACGGTCCACGTCGAGGTGGGCAAAGTCGAGCTTCTCGCCGTGGGGGGCCGTGGCGGCCTGGATGCGATGCAGAACCTGGTCCTGGCTCAGGGCTCCCTGCTGAAGGGCCTCGAGCAAGCTGAACAACGTGTCGCGATCCATGGGAACCTCCGCAGAGCTGATCTGCGATCCTAGCGCGTCCTGCCAGCGCCGGACATGGCAGTTATTGTGAGCGTTGCTCGGTCGCTGTGGAAGCTCCACGTTCCGCGAGGGGTCCGAGCAGCGCGTCCCCCTTCCCCCAGAGCGTCCCAAGTGCGCACAAGCCCCACTGCTGCAGCCCTCGTCCTGGTGAGTCTAGGCCTGACCGGTCCGGTCCAGGCCGAGCCCGACGCCGCCGAGGCCGACATCGAGCTGTACACCTCGGCCATCCGCCTGGTGAAGGACCGCTTCCTCTACCCCGAGACCATCACCGCCGAGGCCCTGCTCGAGGGCGCGGCCGAGCAGCTCACCGACCGCATCGAGTGGTTGATGATCGACGTCGAGGGCAACCAGCTGGATCTGCGCCACGGCGAGGACGAGCCCTTCGCCACCGTCGATGTGGGCGGCCTGGACGACCTCCCGCGGGCCATGGGGGCCCTCGAGATCGCCGTGCGTGACGCGGGCCACCCCATCCACGACGAGCTCGCCCTGGACGTCCAGATCCTCAAGGGAGCCACCGAGCGCCTGGATCGCCACTCGGCCCTGCTGGCGGGTAAACGCCTCGAGCGCTTCCAAGAGCGCATCAGCGGCAAGCTCAGCGGGATCGGCCTGCAGTACCGGCTCGAAGAGGGCGAGTTCCTCGTCCGCTCGGTGTTCGACCGCGGCCCGGCCGAGCTGGGCGGCATCCGGGCCGACGACGTCCTGCTACGCATCGACGACATCTCCACCCTCGGCATGACGGTCGACGATGTCAAAGACCGCATCAGCGGGCCCGCGGGCTCCACCGTGCGGATGCTGCTGCGACGGGGAGAGCGCGAGATCACCCTCGACATCGAGCGCGCCGAGGTCTCGATCCCCAACATGCAGCAGGAGATCCTGCCCAGCGGCGTCGGCTACCTCAGCATCGCCCACTTCTCCGAGCAGACCGTCGAAAACCTGCGTCGCGCGTTGGCGGAGCTCGCCAGCCACGGAGCCCTCGAGCGGGGCTTGGTCCTCGACCTGCGCGGAAACACCGGCGGCTCACTGATCCAGGCCGCCCGCAGCGCCGACCAGTTCCTGGTGGACGGCCGCCTGGTCCGCACCGTGGGCCGCGATGGTGCCCCGGTGTCCAACCTCATCCGCGAGATGGACGCCGACGACGAAGGCACCGAACCGCCGGTGCCCCTGGTGGTGCTCACCGACACCCGCACCGCCTCGGGCTCCGAGATCCTGGCGGGCGACCTGGCCCTGCTGGACCGCGCCATCCTGGTAGGCCAGCGCACCTACGGCAAGGGCACGGTCCAGAAAATATACAACCTGCGCCCCGACGTGCGCCTCAAGCTCACGGTGGCCGAGTACTTGCTGATCGACGACATCTCGGTTTCCTACGCCGGGCTCGAGCCGGACATCGCCACGGGCGAGGTGGTCTTCGATTCCAGCGGCGTCCGCTACGACCGCGAGAGCGACGCCGACGACGCCCTGCTCTTCGTGCGCGAGCGCCCGGGCTGGCGTGGACAGGACGAGATCAGCACTCGGGAAGACCCGGAGGTTGCACTGGCCGAGCACATCGTACTGCGCAGCCGAGGCCCCCGCCGCGATGACGTGCTGGCGGCGGCCCGCAACGTCCTGGCCGATCAGCGCACCGAGGAAGACCTCCACATGGTGGAGGTCTATGGCGCGGGAGACATCGACTGGCGTCCCCTGCCCACACCCCAGCTCGACGCCTTCGCCGAGGCCCCCGCCGACGTGCGGGTCCGCCTCGAGACCGACGGCCCGCCGCGCGCCGGCGAGCCGGTGGTGCTGCGGGCCAGGGTCGACAACCTGGGCGACGAACCCCTACATCGCGTGCTGGTGGAGCTGTGGTCCCAGAACCGCACCTGGAACGGCATCACCATGCCCGTGGGCTATCTCGAGCCCGGCGCCAGCGGCGAAGGCCGACGCCTGGTGAAGCTGGCCGCAGACCACCCCGCCAGGGTCGACGACGTCTCGGTCCAGGTCCAGGCCCAGGGCCGACCGGCGGCGCCCGCGAGCATCGCCGAGCTCGAGGTCCGCTCCAGGCCGGCTCCGGACCTGAGCGTCGAGGCCAGCCTGCAGCCCTACCCCCTCGACGACCTGCCCGACGGCGCCCAGAGCTGGCGAGCAGAGCTACACCTGCACAACCACGGCCGCGAGGACCTGCACGGAGTGCGGGTGCGCTTCGACTTCCCCGAAGACGACCGCATCGAGCTGCAGGATCGCGAAGGCCTGCTGCCCCACCTTCCCGCGGGTGAAGAGCTCCGCCTGGATCTGTGCCTGACCACCGGGCCGGACTTCGACGGGCAACAGCTCGAGCTCGACCTGCGCATCGACGCTGAACACTGGGGCCGCCTGGCTCGCTGGGAGCTCCCCCTGGGCCTCGACGGCGACACGATCCATCACAGGGCGCCCCAGGTGCAGCTCGACAGCCGCTCCATCGCCACCGCCGGTACGTCCATCCGCATGGACATCGAAGCCAGCGACGACACCCAGGTCGAGCACGCCGTGATCTACATCAACGGACACAAGGCCCGCTACAGCCCAGGGGACGGCCGGAGCCTCGCGGACAGCCTCGACGTGCCGCTGCAGGTGGGCGCCAACCGCATCGTCGCCACCGTCGAAGACGACCAGGGCCACCGCACAAGCGCCACCGCCTACGTGCTGGGCCGGGTCCCCGACGAAGAGCCCGCGGTCGCCGAAGAGGCTGACGAAGCCAGCGCTACTCCCTGACGCGCCCAGCCGCCAGGATACTGCGCTCCCGCAGGGACAGGAGGGCGGGGAAAAACAGCGTGGCAGCCACGAAGGTGCAGGCGATGCCCAGGATGGCCAGCCAACCCATGGTGCGAAGACCCACGTGATGGGAGAAAAGGCTCGAGCCGAAGCCTACCGCCGTGGTGAGGGACGCCAGCAGCGCAGCCATGCCCGTGTGGCGCACCACCAGGGCCAGGCTGCCAGCCCCCTCCTCGCGGTATCGATGGAAGATGTGCACCGCGTTGTCGATGCCGATGCCGATGAGGGACGGCAGCACGATGAGGTTGAACATGTTGATCTCCATGCCTGTGGCACGGAGCATCCCCACAAACACCAGCATCCCCACCACCAGCGGGAAGACCACCAGCGCGGTGACCCGCAGGCTGCGGAAGTCCAGCATCAGGAAGCAGACCACCACCAGGGACGCCAGCAGCAACAGCCGGGGGCCGTCGGCCTTGATGATGCGGTAGACCCAAGCGATGATCAGAGTCTCATCCGCCATCTGGTGAGGGACCCCCACCTGATCGAGACGACCGGACAGAACACCGAGCTCGTCTTCCCAGGCCGCGGCCTGCCAGTCCGCCCAGCTGGGCTCGGACGGCCAGACATAGACCAGTAAGGCATCGCCCGCCGGGGTCAGAAAGCGCTGGGTGATGGCCGGCGGCAGATCCTCGAGGCCCCAAGGTTGACTGGCCACCATGGCCCGGGCCTGGCGCAACCGCTGGCCCTTGGCATCGTCGTCCCCCATGTAGCGATCCAGGGAGGGATGCTGCACCACCGCAGCGAGCTGCTCGATGCGCTCGCGGCGCTGCTCGAGCTCGTCGGGTACCAGGTGGGCGGCAGAGAATACCCGGCCCAGACGCGAGGGGCGCCCATCGGGCAGGCCCTGGTCCCGCAGCGTCAGCGCGATATCCTCGAGCTGTTGGGCGGCGACGAGATCCTCCACCAGGAAGACCGCGGGGTTGAACCCAGCACCGAGCTGAGCGTCCACGTACTGCAGGAACTCCGTGGCTGGGCTCTCGCCCCTCAGCAGCTTGTAGTCGTTGCGGAAGGGCACCCCTGACACAGAGGCCGCGCCGTACAGCGCCAAGGCCAACATCACCAGCACCGCCGGCCAGGCCACGGCAGGAGAGATGCTGCGGGCCTTCGGCGCTGCGTGGGCGGCGCCGGGGGGTCGCAGGCGTTCGTCCAGCAGCAGCAGCAGAGGGGGCAGCACCAGGAACACCGACAGCATGGTGAACAGCACCCCGAGCCCAGCCACCACGCCGAACTCCGAGAACCCACGGAAGCGCGCCGCAGCGAAGCTCAGGAAGGTCCCTGCGGTGGTCAGCGCACCGGTCAGAGCCGGCGGCAGGGTGCCCTGCACCGCCGCGCGCACCGCCGCCTCTGCGCTGACGCCCCGTACGCCGCGCTCCTGCTGGTAGCGCACGAACAGGTGAATGCCGAAGTCGATGCCCAGGCCGATGAGCACTGCCACCAGCAGGCCGGTGATGATGTTGAGGTGCCCGATGCCCAGCCGAGCCACGCCGAAGGTCCAGGTGATGCCACACAGCAACGCGCCACCCACCACCAGAGGTGCCAACCAGCGCCGGGTGGCCACCCACAGGATGCCCATGCCGAACAGCAGCGCGACCACCGAGGCCCGCTGCAGATCGGCCCGCATGACCTGGTGCTGCTCTTGCACCACCGCCAGGTTGCCGGCGTAGCGCACGGAAACCCCCGAGGCCGAGGGTTCCAGCTGCTGGATCTCACCATCGATGGCCGCCAACAGATCGGTGCCCGCCGCCATGTCCGAGAAGCTGATGGACGGCACCACCAGCAGGAAGGTGTAGCGGCCGTCGTCGCTGTGCAGCACCGGCTGGTCAAAGGGCAGGCCTTCCCGCTGGCCCTCGACGATGTGCTGCACCTGCTGCCAGGCACTGTGGGGATCGGTGCCACCGAAGGGGAAGCTGGTGGCCTGGACCGCCCGGTGCACCGCCACCACCAGCTCGTCCAGTGCCTCGGGCTCCATCAACCAGATGCCGCGGGTGGAGAAGAACTCCACAGGCAGCTCGATATCCGCCGTGCGCACCCCGGGGAGCCGTCGGGCACGCTCCACCAGGGCCCGGCCAAAGTCCACTCGAGCGGCGGGGTCATCGCCTTCGATGGCCACCACGAGCTGCCGAAATCCCCCGGTGCGCTCGCGCACCGCGTCGGTCTGGGCCACCTCGGGGGCGCCCTCGGGCAGCAGGGCTTCGTAGCTGGAGTCGAACTGCAGCCCCGTGGCCAGCCACCCCATCAGCGCCGTGACGGAGATCGCCGCGATCAGAAAGCCCCACGGGGAGGCCACCTGAGCGTCCACCAGGCGATGGGCCCAGGTGGCGGGAGCGATGATCTTACGGGCTGCCACGGCGGTGTACCTGCGAAGGGTCGCGGACTCTAACCGAAGCGCCCACCAGCGCCTCCCGACAGCCGAGGCGGGCTTGACGCGAAGTAGGAAGCGCCACTAGCGCTACCCGGCAGCCACAGCGCCCCGACTAGACCCGGATCATCACAATCTTACGCATGATGAGCGCACCGACCGTCTGCAACATGATCAACACGAAGATGAGCACCCAGCCCAGCCAGGTGGACCACATGCGGGCCACCAGCTCGTGATCGAAGGCCCACAGGATGCCGGCCAGGGCGAATGGCATGATGCAGATGATGAAGGCCTGGGCCACGCCCTGGGCGGTCATAGTGGCGATCTTGCCCTTGACCTTCTTGCGCTCGCGAATGGTGTAGCTGATGGTCTCGAAGGTCTCGGACAGGTTTCCGCCAGACTGCCGCAGGATGTTGATGCTGGTGACCAGGATCTGCACGTCCTCGGAGCCAACGCGCTGCTCGAGGTTGAGCAGGGCTTCCTCGAAGGGCACACCCACCCGCTGCTCGGAGAGCACCAGGCCGAACTCCTCGGAGATCGGGTTGGAGAGCTCTTCGACCACCATTTCCATGGTCTGGACCAGCGAAAGGCCGGAGCGCAGGCCGTTGGACATGAACGCCAAGGCGTCCAGCAGCTGGTTCTCGAAGCGGTCGATGCGCCAGTTCCAGATGCGCTGCACGATGATGCGGGGCAGCCGGAAGCCCATGGGCAGCCCGAAGGGAGCGAACATCAGGATCGAGACGATGACCAGCCGCAGGATGAAGTAGCTCATGCCGCTGGGCAGGGCGGAGGTGAGCCACCAGCCGACGCCGCCGAACAGGCCCATGGACACCAGAATGGACACCACGCACCAGCGGGGCTCCACCTGGACGAACATGGCGTCGAACATGTCCACCATCCACTGCACGTAGCCGGCGGTGGCGCTGTGGAACCTGTCGAAGATCCAGGGGGCCAGAGTGAGGCCCAGGCCGAACCAGCCCAGGATGAACAGCCCGAAGCTGGCCAGCCGGAACAGGGTCAGGAAATCCCACCACAGCGGCATCATGCTGACGAGGTTGGGATCGATGGGCTGATCCATCAGCGCCTCCCCGAGGGCGGACGCCCACTGCCACGCGGGACATAGCCCCCGCGCCCGGCGTTCTGGACCTCTGCGAAGATGCCCTTGGGCAGCGCGATGCCCATGGCCTCGAGCCGGGTGATGAACTTGGGCACGAAGCCTGTGGCCACGTAGCGGCCCAGGACCTTGCGGTCCTCGTCCATGCCTTCCTGCTTGAAGACGAAGATGTCCTGCAAGGTGATGGTGGGGCCTTCCATGCCCGTGATCTCGGAGATCTTGGTGACCTTGCGGGTGCCGTCGAGCATGCGCGCCTGCTGCACGATGATGTGGATGGCGTTCGAGATCTGTTCGCGGATGGCCTTGGAGGGCAGCTCGAGCCCCGTGAACATGACCAGGGTCTCGAGGCGGGAGATGCAGTCCCGGGGCGAGTTCGAGTGGATGGTGGTGAGTGAGCCGTCGTGGCCAGTGTTCATGGCCTGCAGCATGTCCAGCGCTTCGGAGCCGCGGCACTCGCCCACGACGATGCGATCGGGGCGCATGCGCAAGCAGTTCTTGACCAGGTCGCGGATCATGATGGCGCCCTCGCCCTCGATGTTGGCGGGCCGAGACTCCAGGCGCACCACGTGGGGCTGCTTGAGCTGCAGCTCGGCGGAGTCCTCGATGGTGACGATGCGTTCGTCTTCCGGGATGAAGCTGGACATCACGTTGAGCAGGGTGGTCTTGCCCGAGCCGGTGCCGCCGGAGATGAGGATGTTGAGCTTGGCCTCGACGCAGGAGCGCAGCAGGTCGGCCATCTCTTCGGTGATGGAGCCGAACTCGATGAGGTTCCGCACGGTGAGCGGATCCTTCGAGAACTTCCGGATGGTGATGGCGGGGCCTTCGAGGGCCAGGGGCGGGATGATGGCGTTGACGCGGGAGCCGTCGGGGAGGCGCGCATCGACCATGGGGGACTTTTCATCGATGCGGCGGCCGATGGGATGGACGATGCGCTCGATGACCCCCATCAGTTGGGCGTCGTCGGTGAAGTTGGCGTCGACCTCGATGAGCTTGCCCTTGAGCTCGATGTAGGTCTGGTCCCGCCGGTTGACCATGATCTCGGTGATGGCGTCGTTGGCCAGCAGCTCCTCGAGGGGGCCCAGGCCCAGGGCTTCGTCCAGGATCTCCTTGACGATCTTCTCGCGCTCGTGGCGATCGGTGATGGAGCGGCCCTCGGTGTCCATCAGCTGGCAGACCGCGGTGTAGGCCTGCTTGCGGAGCGCCTCTTCCTTTTCCTCGGACTCTTCCAGATCCTTGTTGAGCTTCTTGAGGTCGATGACTTCGACCAGGCGCTTGTGGATGACCATCTTGAGAGCGGTGCGAGGGTCGATGGTCTTGCGGCTGCTGCGGGACTTGGAGCCGCGGGCCTTCATCCACTGGCCGATCTGGGCAGCCTGGCGTGAGCTCTCGGCGTCGAGCCCCACGATGCGTCCGCCCTCGATCTTGATGCCCTGGGGCCGCTGCATCTGGCCCATGGACTCGAGGGTCTTGGACTCGAGCAGCTTGATGATGAACTCGTCGTAGTTGCGCGTGATGGCCGACCGTGGCTGGTGGGCCACGAAGGGCTGGCCGTGCATGGACGCTTGCTGGCACACCGGGTCGTCCTGCATCAGGGTGACCAGCACGGGGCGCTGCAGCTTCTGGGTGATCATCTCCAGGGGGAAGCCGGTGCTCTGGTCGTAGCGGTTGAGCACCACCTTGATGAGCTGGGCGGGGAAGTGCAGGGACTGCAGGCGTTCGACCAGGCGCCGGGTGTGGTTGAGCACCAGCATGTCGGGGGTGGCCATCAAGAAGACGCCCGAGCTCTGCTCCAAACTGCGGACGTTGAGCTGGTTGACGTCGGCGCCACAGTCCACCACGACAAAGTCGCACAGGGGTCGCACCAGATCGAAGACCCGCGCGAAGACGTCGGGGTCGATCCCTCGCCCGCCGCCGGCCTCGGCCGCCAAGGGCAGGAAGCCCACACCACTGGCGTGCACGGCGATCTGCTGGGACATGGTCTTGGTGTCGAGCTTGTCGACGTACGGGGCCAGCTCGGCCACGCCGCGGGCGGCCTTGACCCCCAACAGGGCAGCGACGTCGCCGGCACCCTCGATATCGGCCTCGATGATGAGCACCGACGCCTGGGTCTCCTTGCGCAAGGACATGGCGGCGTTGACCGCAAAGGTGCTCTTGCCGACGCCATCCCTGGCGCCGCCTACGGCGATGATGCGCGCGGGAGCTCGAGCCATGGTCTACTGGCGAACCTCGATGAGGTTGAACTTGTCCTGCAGGTCGCGGTTGGCTTGAGTGCTGTTCTCGTAGACCTGAGGCGTGACGAAGACCAGGAACTGGCTCTTGGACTTCTTGTAGTCCTTGCTCTTGTACAGGGTGAACACGGGGACGCCCACGTCGCTGCCACCCTCGGGGACCCGATTGTACTCGATGCGATCGCTCAAGCGTTGCAGGCCGCCGATGACGATGCTCTCGCCCGCCCGGCAGTACTCGCTGGTGGTGATGGTGGAGGTGTCGATCATCTGGTAGCCAGAGGGAGCCACTTCACCCAAGGCGCTCACTTCCACGGTGACGCTGATGTCCACGTCGCTGCCCTGGGCGAAGGGGGTGACCTCGAGCTTGATGCCCACTTCTTCGTACTGGACGGTGATCTGGCCGTTGGGCCCCATGATGGCGAAGGGTACCTTGGCGCCGGAGAAGATCACGGCGGTATCAGCGCTCTTGACCGCCACCGAGGGGTTCTCGAGCACCCGGGCGTAGCCGGAGGTCCGGGCCCGGTCCAAGCGCGGCAGCAGGCCGTACAAGGTGGCTTGGGCATAGCCGGTGAGATCGCCCCAGCCCTCGGCGGAGTCGAAGGGAGACTGGAAGAAGAACTCGATGCCGCTCTCGGTGGCCAGGGGCGACCAGCTGATGCCCCAGGAGTCCACCAGGGACTTGGTGAGCTCCACGAAGTGCACGATGACCACCACCGTGTCGGTGCGGCCGGGGATGCGATCGGCCTGGCGAATCTCGAGGACGTTGATGACGTTGTTGTAGTAGGCCCGAGCGATGGCCTCGGCGCGATCGGACGCGGTGGATGAGTGAACCACGCCTTCGAGCAGGATCTTGTCGGAGACCAGCCGCACCTGCACGCCGGGCACGCCGATCTCCTTCTGGATCAGATCGGCCAGCAGGCGCTGGGAGACCGGCGAGAGCCGCACCATGGAGACCACGAGTGGCTCGCGCTCGGCCAGGTCGGTGACCCGCTGCAGGTCTTCGTCGAGGCTGACTTCGCCCTGAACATAGACCCGGTCGTTGACCACCTTGAAGTTCAGACCTTCGACGTCGTCCAGCAACTGCTGCACGTTCTTCATGACCCGGGAGAGGTTCGCCGGGATGACCGTGATCTCGAACTGGTCGCGGCGCACACCGCTGATGTCGTAGACGATGATGTTGGTGGTGCCGGCTTTGCGGCCAGCCACGAGGATCTGCTGGGAGTCCCGCAGGGGCACCACCCGGATGATCTCCGAGGATCCGCCAGAGACATCGCCGTAGATGTAGGGGATGTCGATGGCGATCTGGGAGGCGACAACCACCACCTGATCGACGATGGTCTCGTCCTCTTGGGCCAGCACCGAGGACGGAAGGATCAGCAGCAGCAGCCCGAGCAGGGCCAGCAGGGGACGGCGCAGCATCAGAAGCCCCCAGACTGGATCAAGCGATAGCGCGGCTTGGGATTGTACCGGACCTGCTGAGGAATCCCCAGGGTGGAGTGGATGGTAGCGTGCTCGAGCTCCACGAAGCGATCGGCCTCCCACAGGGAACGCAGGGTGAGGGACAGCGCCCCCAGCTCCTGAGCCAGGATCAGCTTCTGGGACTCGTTGGGGGTCAGCTCGAGGGTCACCGTGCGAGTGTCGTTCATCTTCTGAACCTCGCGGCGGCGCTCCGATCCGAACAGGTCGGAGGACTCACCATCCTCGCCCAGATCCGCGGAGGTCATGATGGTGGCCGAGGTGGGACGACCGATGTCGGCGCCCACGGCCAGCACGCGCACATTCTGGAACAGTGTGACCGTGCGCATGTCGGACTTCTCGCCCTGACCGAAGTCGAAGGTGCCGATCATGTCCACATAGTTGCCGGGCTTGAGGTGCCCGCCCACAGCGGTGATGTTGTCCACCGCGATGGAGACCGCCCGGTGCTTCTTCTGGACGAAGTACGCCAGCCCCGCGTCGTCGGCCCGCACCAGCTTGGTGCTGACCACCTGCTCGGTCTCGAGGATCGGATCGGCGGTGATCTGCCCCAAGATGTCCTCGACGGAGGACAAGGCTTTGGGTTGACGCCACTTGCGGGGCACGTCGATGACCTTGACCATGGTCTCGTCGAGCTTGAAGTGGGCAGGGATGTTGCGCTCGGCCACCAAGGTAGGCAGCGGCTCGGACTGCCAAAGCAGTTCCTTCTCGCGGCTGGCGACATAGCGCCACTGAGCGAGGGAAGCGATGACGGCAACGATGAGGGCCACGACGAGGGCGCGCGGGTTCTTCAAGGAACCTCCCGCTGGATCGATGTGTACAGAAAACGCTGAGGGAGAGCAATGCCGATGAGCGGCGATCGCTGGCCTCCAAGATGCGTCGCAGCGGACGCACGGGCGGGAATGGTATCAGATCATCACGCCGTTCCGGGTCCGGCTCCCCAAAGCGAGCCCTGGAGACTAGCGCTGGTCCCCCGAGCCGTTGCGCGTGCCCGAGGACAGCACGAAGCCCGCGTCTTCCCTCATCGCGCCAAAGCCAGTGGCAAAGGGCCCGATGAAGGCGTAGGCCGCCACCACCAGCGAGATCACCAGCACAGAGATGACCAACATGTACTCAACCACGCTCTGGCCACGACGGCTGCGAAAGCTGCGGAGCGAAGCGGGGCGTTGGCGGGTAGGGATCATGACCAGAACCTGAAGAAGTCGGGGAAGATCCGCGAGAGCACATAGCCAGCGGCGATGACACTCGCGAAGGGGGCGACCATGGGTTTGGGGCCATCGGCCTGGCGAAACACCCCCGCCTTGACCACCCTCAACAACGAGCGAAGCCGTCCGGCGCGCCACAGCTGGAAGATGCCCACGGGGATCTGCACGATGAGCACCAGCACAAACACCCGCAGGACCTCGAAGGGACCGAGGATGGCGCCGATAGCCATCAGTAGCTTGGCATCCCCTGCCTTGAGCGCCCCCCCCAGGTTCCAGAACAGGAAACCCGGCACGAAGGCGGCGAGGATGCCCAGCAGGCTGTTGAGGAAAGCGGGGAAGGCCGCATCGGCGCCCACCTGAAAGAAGGCCAGCAGTGGGTGCACCACCAGCGCGAGCGCCATGCCGCCGAAGGTGAGCACGTTGGGGATCTTCTGGGTGCGCAGGTCCGTGTAGACCGCCACGGCCAACACGCCCACGACCACGAGGTCGGCGGGGGTCAACAGCTGCTGCAGGTCCACGGTTCCCCCATCAGGGGTAGGGCATCTGGACGGTCCGACGCACGTTGTCGAACGCGCCACGGGCGCCCTCACCGAAGACGATGAACCCGAGGGCCAAAGCCACGGTGAGCACCGAGATGGCCAGCACGTACTCCACAATGCTCTGTCCGCGGCGAGAGCGTGCTGGGAAAGCCATGGCTACCTCGCCGATCCGGTGCCGACGATCTCGCCCGAGGACAGGATGTCCTTGACGTCCAAGGCCAGGTTGTTCACGCCTTGCTGGAAGGTGGGCACGAAGATGTAGGCCGCCGCCACGATGGCGATGACGATCACTGAAATGAGCAGCATGTACTCGACGGTGGACTGGCCACGTCTGTTGAGCCCGAACATGAACTGCGCCTTGTTGAAGGGAGTGCAGGCCTACAGAGTAGCAAAACCCGGGCCAACACGCATGCCGGCCTCGATTTCCCGGGTCGTCCCCGGAGGCGGGATCGACCAAAAGAGCCCGCCCGCGTCGAGCCTGGTGTTTTCCTCTGCTGTTCCATAGGGTTTTCCATAGCCGGAAACCCCTGCTGTTCGGACCGTTCGGGGCTCCTGCAGCGCCCTGGTGCGACACCACTGCCCCAGCCGCTCTGAGACCTTTGGGTCGCATGCCGGCCTGACCGCGCCGAATGCGCTACTATGGCGGCTCCCCTGGCTCGCATGCGAGCCTCGCCAGGACCGAGCGGGAGATGACCCAGCCGGAAACCACGACCTTCGGCAAGTACCGCATCCTCGAGCGGGTGGCCTCGGGTGGCATGGCCGAGATCTTCAAGGCCAGGCTCGAGGGGATCGGTGGCTTCCATCGCACCTTTGCCATCAAGCGCATCCTGCCGCACCTGACCTCGAACCTCGAGTTCGTGGACCTGCTGGTAGACGAAGCCAAGGTGGCGGGGCTGCTGTCCCACGCCAACATCGTCCAGATCCTCGATCTGGGACGCATCGACGAGCACTACTTCATCGCCATGGAGTACGTGAAGGGGCACGACCTGGGCGAGGTGATGAAGCGCTGCCTGGAGAAGGGCATCACCCTGCCCGTGCCCCACGCGGTGTTTATCTGCATCGAGGTGCTCAAGGGCCTCGAGTACGCCCACAAGCGCCAGGTCATGCGCGACGGCCGCCCCGTGCCCCTGGACATCGTGCACCGGGACATCTCTCCCTCGAACATGCTGGTGAGCAATCAGGGTGAGGTCAAGATCACCGACTTCGGCATGGCCAAGGCCAGCGTCAAGGCTCTCGAGACCATCGACGGCGTGATCAAGGGTCGCTTCGACTACCTCGACGCAGCCCAGGCCGAAGGCCGCGGAGCCACCCAGCAGAGCGACCTGTTCAGCCTGGGCGTGGTCTTCTACGAGATGCTGGTGGGCGACCACCCCTTCCGGCGCGACACCGACATGGCCACCCTCGAGGCCGTGCGCAGCGGCCAGTTCGAGCCGGCGTCCTTCGTCAACATGGACATCCCGACCCAGCTCGACGACGTCATCGCCCGTGCGCTGTCACCGGACCCCTCCCAGCGCTACGCCGACGCCACGGCCTTCAAGGAAGACCTCGACCGCTTCTTCCACGAGTCCGAGTTCATCTTCACCCAGTCCACCCTGGCCGCCTTCCTCAAGGGCCTGTTCCCGGAGCACAAGAAGCGCTCCCGCCCCGGACGGGGCGACGCGCCGGCGCGCCCCCTACAGGCCCAGCCTCTGCCGCCCCTGGACGACTTCGACGAAGACATCCTGCCCACGGTGGTCAAGGCCAACCCCCTGGGCCAGCAGGTCTCCCCCTTCGAGCCGGCCAAGCCCAAGCTGCCGGCCCCCCGCAACCCTCAGCGCCCCTCGGCCGCCTCGTCCATCCACGAAGCCGCCACCATGCTGCGGCGCATCCCCGACGCATCGGCGGCCAACCCCTTCGCACAGCCCGCGGGCATGGGTGAAGCGGCCACCCTGATCCGGGCCAACCCGCTGCTGGACGGCGGCGAGCTGGGCGAAGCCGAGACCCAGATCAAGCGCCAGCCCGCCTTCGACGGCAGGCCGCTGGACGCCTCCAGCACCCAGGTGCTCGAAGAGGACCCCTTCGCCACCCTAAAGGACCGTCCCACCCTGGCCCGCGAAGATCTGGACCGCCCCACCCTGGCCCGCGAAGATCTGGACCGCCCCACCCTGGCCAGCCCGGAGCTGCCCCTGGATCCGGACTCCGAGTCCATCTCCCACTGGGCCGGCCCCCAGGGTGATCAGCCCAAGACCGTTCCGCACCCCGGCGTCCAGGAGCTCCCGCCCCAGGCCGCGCCGCCCCCGCCCCGGCCCGCGCCCCCTGCCCCTGCACCCGCCCAGCCAGCCCCACCCGCGCCTCAGCCCACCCCCCAAGGGGTCGCACCCATCCCGCCGCACCAGCCCGTGGCCGCGCCTCCCCCGGCGCGTCCCGTGGCGCCGCAGGCGCGGGTCCAGATGCGCTCCATCATGGGCTACATGCTCGCCACCTTCGTGTTCGCGGGCATCCTCGGCGCCATGGTGGGATTCGTGGGGGGCATCATCATCACGCAGAAGGTCCTCGAAGGCCGCACGATGATCGTGCCCGCAGGACCCGCCAGCGTCACCTTCGTCCTACCGGTAGGCGCCACCCTCGAGCTCGACGGAAAGCAACAGGCCGGCGGCCCCACCCTCCAGCGCGAGCTCGCCCCCGACGAGAGCCACCAAGTCCGTGTGCTCATCGAAGGCCAGCCGCCCATGTCCTTCCCCCTGTCACTGACGGCGGGAGAGCACCGCACGGTCCTCATCCCCGGCGCCGTCACGGAGTAGCGCCGACGTGAGCGCCAACCCACCGGCTCCTCGAGCCGACACCAACATCGTCAAGAGGCCCAGCATCGGGGCCATGGTCAAGGCCCTGCGCGCCAAGCAGTGGACCAAGAACGGCCTGGTCTTCGCAGCCCTGGTCTTCGCCTACGAGTTCGACCAACCCTCATCCTGGATTCTGGCATTCGGCGCCTTCGCCGCATTCTGCCTGGTCTCGAGCATGGGCTACCTGGTCAACGACATCCGCGATCGCGAGGTCGACGCCCGGCACCCCACCAAGTGCAGGCGCCCCATCGCCAGCGGCGAGCTTCCGGTGCCCTGGGCCATCGGCGAAGCCGTGGTGGCCGGCGCCATGGGCTTGTTCACCGCCTCGGTCCTGGGCTGGGAGTTCCTGCTGGTCACGGTGCTGTACTTCTGCACCACCATGTCCTACAGCTTCTTCTTCAAGCACATCGTGATCCTCGACGTGATGATGATCACCGTGGGCTTCCTGTGGCGCGCGGTCGCAGGCGCCGTGGTCATCGACGTGCACATCAGCCCCTGGCTGCTGCTCTGCGCCGCCTTCCTGGCGCTGTTCCTGGGCTTCAACAAGCGCCGGGGCGAGATCGCGTTGATCAGCGAGGACGACGAAGATCCCGACACCGAAGAGCTCGCGGCGGTCCGGCCCTCCCTGGCCGCGTACCGGCCCAGCATGATCCGGGAGTTCCAGTCCATCACCTCGAGCGGCACGGTGATCTCCTACGCGCTGTACACGGTGCTGGGCTCCCCCACGCCCTGGCTGATGGTCACCATGCCCTTCGTGCTGTACGGGGTGTTCCGCTACATCTACCTGGTGGACCGCGGCGACGGCGCCGCCCCGGACGAAGTGCTGGTGCGGGACAAGCCCATCCTGCTCACGGTGGTGCTGTACGGCCTCACCGCGCTGCTGGTGCTCATCCTGGCGCCCCATCAGGTGCCCACGCCCTAGCGGGTCGCTGAAAGGCTCTCCTTTCGGCAGCTGGGCGGGCCCTACTCCCGCGGTGGCAGGGTTCCGTCCTGGGCCCGGCGGGGTGGGTGAAGCTCCGACACCGGGGTCTGGATCGCAGGGACAAAGATCTGTATGATCTCCCCTTGCCAGGCGTGTGGAGCGCGCCCTTGGGGGAATTGATGACACTTCGAGCACTGATGGCAACACCGATTCTCGTGCTGGGCGCCTGCGGCGACCCGGAGGAACCGGCGGGATCCGACCACGATGGGGATGGCTACACCGAGACGCAGGGCGACTGCGACGACGGCGACGACGGGGTCCATCCCGACGCGGACGAGCTCTGCGATGGCATCGACAATGACTGCGATCGCGGCGTCGACGAGCCGGGGGCGGTGGACGGCGCCGCCTACTACCTGGACGACGACGACGACGGCTACGGCGATCCCGACAACAGCACCACGGGTTGCTGGGCCCTGTCCGGCTACGTTGACAACAGGCTGGATTGCGACGACAGCGACGCGGGCATCAGTCCAGCCGCCAGCGAACGCTGCGACGGGCACGACGACAACTGCAACGACATGGTGGACGAGTCCAGCGCCGTGGACGCGCAGACCTGGTACGCCGACGACGACGACGACGGCTACGGTGATCCCGACCAGACCCAGCGCGCCTGCGATCGACCCAGTGGTTACACCAGCGACAGCCGGGACTGCGACGACCGCTCCGCCGATGCCCACCCCGCTGGCGACGAGATCTGCGACGAACTGGACAACGACTGCGATGGCTGGGTCGACAGCAGCGGCGAGTTCGACAGCGCCGACGGCACCTTCGGTACCCCCACCTACGTGGCCGAATCGGAGCACTTCCTGGGCAACGTCTTCCAGCCCACCGAGGACCTCCTGCTCGAGACCGTGAGCTTCTACATCCAGCCGAACGCCTCGACCACAGGCTACTTCCAGGTCTTCGAGTACGACGGCTTCACCGAGTTCGATCTGGTGGCCAGCGACTCCATCTACCTGTCCACCGACTCGTACTACGAGTGGTACAGCTCCGACGACCTGGACATCATGCTGTCAGCTGGTGGGTACTACGTCATCGGCTTCGGCACCAACGGCGGCCACCACTACCTGGCGTTCGAGGACGAGCCCCACTTCAGCACCGAAGCCGGCCTGCGGTCCCTGGGTTGGCACTACGACTTCCACGACGGAACCCCGAACCGCTTGGATGGGACCTACTTCGCCGAGTACCAGTTCTACATGCAGGTGCAGGTGGCGATGGCCGCCGCTGAGGATCAAGACAGGGATCTCGACGGCTACTCGCCCTTCTGCGGCGACTGCGACGACAACGCTCCCGACAGCTTCCCCGAGGCCACAGAGGTCTGCGGCGACGGCATCGATCAGGACTGCGACGGCCAAGACCTCGACTGCGACGGACCAAGAGACAGCGACAGCGGCACCTGGTGACCGCGGCGCCGCCGCGCGATCCGGGCACGAACCCAGGAAGGAGAACGTCATGAGCAAGCGATGCGCACTACTGTTCCTGTTCGCCACCCTCACGGCGTGCACCAGGCCCGAGGGCGCGCACCCAGGCGAATGCGGCGACGGTGAGGACAACGACGGTGACGGCGTGGCCGACTGCGACGACCGCGACTGCTCCGGCGCCAGCGAGTGCGGCGCGGGAGACACCGACACCGACACCGACACCGACACCGACTCGGACACCGACGCCGATGCGGACGCCGACGCCGACGCCGACGCCGACGCCGACGCCGACGCCGACGCCGACACCGACACCGACGTCTACTTCGACGCCTACTACTTCTGGTGGAACCTATACTTTGGCGTTCAGGACGGTCAGTTCTCCGCCGTTGAGGGATCCTTCGGCAACCAGCAGCCCATGTTCGAGGTGGTCTTCGGCCTGGAGGAGTACACCTCCACCTGGGACGAAGACGACACCTGCACGGTGCTCGCGGTCATGTCCTCTGCAGACGGCCTCGCGGATCCAGGGGCTCCCTACGACTGGACCGTTGGCCTCACGCCACTGAACAACGACTGCGATCTCAACCCCGCGGACTGGGGCAGCGACCCCGTCGCGACCCTCGACGACTGGGCCTGGGAGTTCAGCATCGACACCATGAACCCCGGGGGCGATGTCGAAGGGTTCCTCGAGGACAGCTACGGCTACGACTGGGACAGTTACTCGGTCTACTTCTTCGGCGGCTCCACCTTCAGTGCATCCATCGAGTCCGACGAACAGACCCACTACGGCATCGGCTTCCAGGTCGACGACGACATGGAGGTCATCAGCGACTCGAGCGGGCCCGTGCCGCTCCCCGCCACCAGTACGTTGGGCGGCCAAGACGCCTACATCGAGCTGATGACCGTCTGGCTCTACTCCGCCTACTGATTCAATCCCCGGCGCTGGGGGGGACCCTCCACAGCCGGTGACCCGCTCCCACATCCCCTTGGAGGTCCCTTGTCTCGCTACGTCATCCTCGCACCGTTGGCGCTCCTCTGCGCACCGGCCTTGTCGTCCGCACCCGCGCTGGCCGGTCGCTGTCTGTTCGACACCGAGATCAGCGACATCACCTCGGGCGACATGCGCCGCACGGTCCAGGATCGCCTGGCCCACGGCTGGGAGCTGGGCTTCCAGCAAGTGGGCGAGTCCCGCGCCGTCTTCGTCATCGTTGGCACCTTCGGCGGCAAAGGCGCCATCGTGCCCACCGGACAGCGCTTCACTACCGAGTTCGATGACGGGACGGTGATGCACCTGGCCTCCACACAACCCTCCCAGCCACGGGTGGTGGGCCAGTACGCCGAGTACACCTTCTGGTTCGGCACCACCGACGAGGCGCTGCAGGTGTTCAGCAGCCTGGAGGTGGAGCGCTTCCAGATGGACTTGTTCGGGGAGCTCATCGAGGGCACGCCGACCAACAACGAAAAGAAAGCAGCCCGGTGGAACGCCAGCTGCATCCAAGACGCGAGCTTCAGGGGGTAGATCGTGAACCAAAATATCTCGACCCTCCCCGTGTTCGCCGTAGCCACGCTGCTGCTAGCGACGTCATTCCCGGGTGTCTCCCAGGCAGAGCAGGCCGCCGAGGCGCCCGAAGAAGACGCCCCGTCCGAGACCGCCGTGGCCGCCGAGACGGACGCCACCGGATCGGAGTCCCGCTGGGACAACTCCTTCTCCTTGATGCGCTGCGAGCGGGCCCCACAGGCCCTGCCGGCGGGCATGGACGGGGCCCTCTCCACGGTGGTCACCATCACCACCCCCGACGGCGTCGGGGCAGGCTACATCGCCTCACCCGACGGCTTCGTGTTCACCGCTGCGCACGTGGTGGGCGATGGTGTCGGGGTCGAGGTCGCCACCTACGGCGGGCCGAGCTTCCCGGCCAAGCTGGTGCGGGTGGATCCGACCCACGACGTGGCCATGCTCCACGTTCCTGGCAGCGGACACCCCTGCCTCGTCCCCCCCAGCGACCTGGCCCCTCTGGGCTCGGAGGTCTACGCCATCGGCGCGCCCGGCGGGTCCGAGCTCTCCCACTCGGTGACCAAGGGCATCATCAGCGGCCGCCGAGAGTGGGAGTCCCATCGCTTCATCCAGACCGACGTGGCCCTCAACGCGGGCAACAGCGGCGGCCCGTTGCTGGATGTGCAGGGTCAGGTGCTGGGCATCGTCTCCTGGAAGGTGGCCGGTTTGGGGGTCGAAGGACTCTCCTTCGGCATCCCCCACGAAGCGGTAGTGGACTTCCTCGGCTTGTCCTGGGGTGACACCAGCAGCGACCCCGACAACCCCGGAGCCCTGATCGAGATGATGGCGGTGGATCAGAAGAACCTGCCGGAAGCCTACCTGCCGGTCATCACGCGCCCCGAAGGTGCCAAGCCTTTGCTTCCCCCAACCAAGCCCCAGAAGCGCTCCATGCTGCCGCCGATGGTCACCCTGGCCGCGGGCGGCGCCTTGGTCGCCGGCAGCTGGGCATGGTCGAGCGTGGACCCCTACACCAAGCCAGTGGAGTGGGAGGTCTTGAGAGGCACCAACGCCGCCGGCTTCGGCGCCATGGCTATAGGCGGGATCTGGACCCTGTCCAACCTCGCCTGGAACCGTTCCATCCACGTGAGCGCCAGCCCTGTTCCCGGCGGTCTGAGCATCGGAGGGTCGTTCTGATGAAGACGTCCAGCATCCTCTTCTTGGCAACCATCCCACTGTCCGGCTGCATCGTCTTCTCCGATCCGCCGATCTCCGTGGAGCGCACACTGGCCCTCGAGGCCAACGACGACTTCGAGGTGGTGGCAGTGGCGAACCAAGCCGCCTGCGCCATCACCAGCACCGGGCTCATCGCCTGCTTCGGCCGAGACACCGGCAACGAAGGCGTCATCGATGTGCCCAAGGGCGACTTCCTGACCGTGAGCGGGAGTTCGGGGCCGCAGGTGTTGTTCTGTGGTGTCACCATCACCGACAGGCTGTTGTGCTGGGGCCGAAAACGAGGTGGGAACAACCCCGCGAATAAGGCTCCCAACTCCACCAAGGGATGGACCCAGGTCACCGTGGGTGACCAACACGCCTGCGCCCTCGACGAAGACCGCCGCGTGGACTGCTGGGGCGACGACAGCCAAGGCCAGCTCGACGTTCCCGACTACGCGTTCCGCAAGATCGAAGCCGTCGGCGACTTCACCTGCGGCATCACGGACTCCTACATCGCCATGTGCTGGGGCGGAGGCGATGACCGGCCGGCCTTCCTCGACTACATCGACGGCAACAGCATGCGGGAGATGACGGTGGGCGAGGACTTCGCCTGCAGCGGCAGCCTCCAGGGAACCGGGGCGATCATCGACTGCTGGGTGGACGAGGGTAACGGCTACTGGGACGTGCCCCAGATCCCATCCCTGTTGAAGCTGGAGGCGGGCAACAGCCACTTCTGCGCCATCAACACCCTCGGGGAGCTCTTCTGCCATGGCGCCAACGACCACGGCCAGCTGGAGCCTCCCACCGAGGACTCTGAATGGATCGACATCTCGGCCGGCTACGAGGGCACCTGTGGCGTCACCGAAGACGGCGACGTTCACTGCTGGGGCATCATGCCCAATCCACAGCGCGCCGACTACTGACCAACCCGCCCTACTCCCGCGGTGGCAGGGTTCCGTCCTGGGCCCGGCGGGGTAGGCGTACGCCTGCGAGAGTGGGCCAGGGGATGTCCGGCGCCGAGGCCATGATGGTGGGCTCCTGACCGGGATCCTTGTCCCGGAAGAGCACCCGGAAGGGGATGTTGCCGTCGTGTACCGTCCAGGTGTCGGGCTCGAAGCACAGCTCCACGCCAACACCGAAGCTGGCCTGATCCGTGAACGCTGCCCTCATGCCCGGCTGCACGAAGGTGGTGGGACCCTCGGGGACGGGCAGCTCGAAGCGCCGCAGATCGGTCTCGAAGATCAGGAGGTCTTCCCCCGGGAGGATGGCGTCGTCGCGCACCCGCACCGCCGTACACAGCTCGTGGGGAGCGAGCCGCGCCGCCAGCGCGAAGCTGGCGTCCCGAGCGTTGTCCCAGGACACCAGCCCGGACTCGACGTGAGAGGCCGTTCCCACCGACAGAGCCTGGTCCTGGGACCACTCCCGCAGATCGCCATCGGGGGTGGCTGGCTGGGCCATGGCGATGACCGATCCCGCCATCTTGAAGCGCCGCTCCAACACGTCCAGCCCACTGCTGGGGAAGTACTCCTCGGCGATCCAGTTCACGCTCACCACACCTTCGACGTGGTCCAGCAGCGACAGCGCCTCGCCCTGGGCGCCGTGGGGTAGCGCCAACATGACCTCGTCTTCGGACATGTAGACCGCGAAGCCGCGCTCCGGACCGTAGCGCTCGAAGCGCTGGGTGGCGTGGGCCTCCCCCAGCTCCTGGAGCTCACCGTTGAACAGCCCCACCTCCCACCAGGAAGCGGGCAGGCTGTCGGAGGCCCGTCGGAGCAGGGCGTCGCGCTGGCGCAGGTGCACCACCTCGAGATGCTCGCTGGGGTCAGTGCCGTCGCTCTGGGCGATCTGTGCCGTGAACGACACGTTCCGGAGCAGATCGATCACCTCGACCTGGAACACCCGCCCGCCGCCATCCACCGCCTGGGCGGAAGGCTTCAGCTCCATGAGCTGCTGGCCGTCGTAGGACACCAGGCCCCGGGTGACCCGCAGGCCAGGACGGGTACGAGGGGCCTCGAGGTCCACCAGCATGCTGGCGTAGTCACCGTCCTCGAGCCGCACCACCACGCTGACCATCACCGGCAACCCCATGCGCTGAGGGGCCTCGCAGGAGAGGCTCAGGGCGAGGATGAGCGCCCCCGCGGAGGCGACGACGCCGTGGCGCAGCAGGGTCATCGCTTGCGGGAACCACCGAATTGGTACTGGCCTTCGACGGTGAAGACCGGGACGTTGATGGGCATGTCTTGCCTGGCGTCGGGGACGTAGGGCGCGCAAAAAAAGTGCCGATAGCTGCCGCGGATCCCCACCGCACCCTTCTGGACCGTGAGATCCACCCCCACAAAGCCCGCGACCTCTGTGGAGTAGGGGTTGCGCGCCACCACGCCTTCGCTGGCCAGATCCGCCAGCCAGATGGCGGCCATGCCGGCCCGGGGCAGCACGTCGAAGCCGAAGGCCTGAGGCTGCACATGGGGCACGCGGATGCCCGGCGCGATGTAGATACCGTGCCGCAACAGCATGGCGTCTTCGGGTGCGGTGTCGGGATCGAGATCCGCCGGATCGGGATCACCCAGACTGCCGAAGCCGCCGGCATCCACAAATGCCAGCCGCGTGAGCCGGGAGTCGAAGCCGATGGTGAGCCCCATGGGTGCCGGCCCCGGCACGATGTGGGCGCCCAGGTGAAGGCGATTCATCGGATCGAGGGCCTGAGCGTGGGCGGTGAGGGGGACGGCGAGGACGGCCAACAGGCCGGCGCTCATCAAGCTGTGGAGGGCTCGGCGGGGACTTCCCATGCCTGGCTCCTGGATGCGTGTGCGTACGGGGGGTCTCAAGATAGCCGCTCGCGGGGCGCTCGGCGCTGCTGGGCGGCTGGGGACGTGCCAGGGAATAGCCAGCCCGCCAGTTCCCTCAAGCCGTGCATGTCGCGGATGGGGCGATCCAGGAGAGGGACCTCACACACGGAGTAGGCCGAACCGGCCATGGTGTTGACCTTCAGAACGAACGGGCGCTCTTCGCTCACCACCGAGCGCAGCCGCTCGTGGGCCACCTCGAGCCGCGCCAGCAGCGAGGGCACCGTATGGGGTGGGAGATCCGACGCCATGGCGCGGGCCCGATCGTGCAGCAGGGCGCGGGCCTCGAGCACATCGGAGTGACAGCGATGCACCTGGTTGAGCACGAAGCCCTCGAGGGGCAGGCACCGAGCCCGGAGCTCGTCATGGAAGAAGCTGGCGACCTCCACCGAGGGCTCGTTGGGGGCGGTCACAACGATGAAGGCGGTTCCCGGGTCGGCGAACAACCGCCGGACCGCAGCGTGGCGCTCGTGGAATCCGTCCATGAGCTCACGGAATGCCTGGAAGAATCCCGATAGTTCGTCGAGGAACTCGCGCCCGAAGACCATGCCCAGCAGCCGGAACACCACCCCTGATGTGCCCACCAGCACCCGCCCGAAGACACGCTTCTCGTCGTAGGGTGTGAGGAACCAGCGGACGATCTGCCGATCGACGAAGCGCGCCAGGCGCCCGGGAGCCTCGATGAAGTCCAGGGCGTTCTTGACCGGGGGGGTGTCCAGCACGATGAGGTCGTACTCGCCTCCGTGGTACACGTCGTACAAGCGCTCGGTGGCCATGTACTCCTGACTGCCGGCGAAGTTGTCGGAGACCACGCGGTAGATGCGGTTGCCGAAGATGGCTTGCCGGGTGGCATCGTCGGGGGACAGGCGGTGGACCAGATCGTCGAAGGTGGCTTGGGTGTCGAGCATGCAGGCGTACAGCTCGCCCCCCCCGACCGCGTCCGGCAGGTCGATGCGCCGCACCTCGTTGCCGAAGTTGGGCAGGCCCAAGGCGTTGGCCAGGCGCCGGGCCGGGTCGATGGTGAGCACCAGCACGCGCCGACCCCGCCGGGCGGCCTCGAGGCCGATGGCCGCCGCGGTGGTGGTCTTGCCCACACCACCGGAGCCCACACAGACGATGATGCCGCGCTCGCGGACCAGCGCGTCGAGGCCCACCGAGGCCCGAGCCCCGGTCACGGGCGGCTCCCACGCTGGGAACTGCGCGCCCACGAGCGCAACAGCAGCGCTTCCATACGGCGGACCCGGGTACCCGCACCGCCGGCGGCACCCATCATGGGCGCGGAGAGCAGCTCGAGATCGGTCTCGTCTCGCAGGCGCTGCTCGGCCGAGGCCGTGGCGTGTTCCCGCTCGGCTTCCCAGTGGCCCGCGCGCACCAGATCCAGCTCGGGGCAACCCACGGTCTGCTCGCAGCCGTGGCCGAGATCGGCAGCCAGGCGCTCGAGCAGAGTGCGCTCGGGGTCGGTCATCACCGGGGGCATGCCCTGATTGAGCACCACCAGGGGTACGGACAGGCCCGGCGCCACCTCACGCAGCTTGCGCCAGGTCTCGATGGTCTCGTTGATGACCATCTCTTCGGGCAGGGCGCAGAGGATGAGCTGGGTGTCGTCCCGGGCGATGCGTGCCAGGGCCTGGTCCATGGTGCGACGCACCGGACCCGCCGAGAACAGGCTGGCGGCACCGGAGAAGACCCGAAAGAACGACACGGCATGCCCGGAGGCAGGCATGTCCACCACCACCAGGTCGTAGGACTCCTGCAGCTGCATCAGCCGCGCGAAGGTGACCACCTCCCGGGAGCCGGGGGTGACGTCCAGGAACATCCGGACCATGCGGTTGCCCAGGATGAGCCGCACCACCCGCTGCACGGGCACGAAGCGGCCCAGCCACTCCTGCAGGGCCTCGAACCAGGTGATGTTGGTGATGGCCAACCGCGGCGCCACGGGGACCGGCTCGAAGCCGGGCGAGAAGTCGTAGTACTCGGTCAGAGACGGCCGATGGTTGTCCACCTCGGCCAGGCATACCCGCCGACCCTGGCCGGCCGCGGCGCGGGCGAAGGCCAAGGCGATGGTGGTCTTGCCCGTGCCCCCCTTACCCGTGACGAACAGCATCCGTGAACCGAGCAGCCGTTCGAGGCAGTCGCTCACGACGAAACCCGACTAGATGTCCAGGTTGCGCACATTCAAAGCGTTGCGCTCGATGAACTGCCGCCTGGGTTCGACCGCGTCACCCATCAGCACCGTGAATACATCGTCCGCGGCGGTCTGGTTCTCGACCGTGACCTTCACCAGGGTGCGGGCGGAGGGATCCATGGTGGTGTGCCAGAGCTGATCGGGGTTCATCTCGCCCAGGCCCTTGTAGCGCTGGACATCGTAGCCCTTGGCCACGGCGAGCATGAGGGTCTCCTGCAGCGCCCACCAGGTGTCCACCGGGTCGTTGTTGCCGACGCTGACGGGCAGCGGCAGCAGCTCGGCCAGGTTGCGGTGGATGTCGCGGAAGTGATCCAGATCCCCGGAGTCCGAGGCGCCGCCGAAGCGCAGGGTCTTGAACACACCTTCGCGGTAGCCGGTGAGCACCAGGACCTGCTCTTCCGTCTGCGGGTCGATCTCGAGCTCGGCCTTGGTCTGGGTGAGCTCGGGGAGCCAGCGCTCCAGGTTGGTGACGAACAGGTCGAGCCGCGCCCGCTCGGCGGCTTCTCCGGAGACATCGTCGAGCCCACCGGAGAGGAACCAGATGTCCAGGACGTCGGGGCTGACCATGCGCTCGTGCAGCTTGAGCTGCGCCGTGTAGCGTTTGAGCACGTCGACCGCAGCCGTGAGATCTTCCCCGCCCAGCTCGCTGTTGGCGGTGTGGAAGCGGAGCGTACCCAGCCCGGAACCCACCAGGAAGGCCTCGAGCTCGGCGTCGTCCTTGAGGTAGCGCTCCTTCTTGCCGCGCTTGACCCGGTACAGCGGAGGCTGCGCGATGTAGAGGTGGCCCCCGAGCACGAGCTCGGGCATCTGCCGGTAGAAGAAGGTCAGCAGCAGGGTGCGGATGTGGGAGCCGTCGACGTCGGCATCGGTCATGATGATGATGCGGTGGTAGCGCAGCTTGTCGAGGTCGAACTCCGCGCCGATGCTGGTGCCCAGGGCAGAGATGATCGTGCGGATCTCTTGGCTGGCCAGCATGCGGTCCAGGCGCGCCTTCTCGACATTGAGGATCTTGCCCCGCAGGGGCAGAATGGCCTGGATGCGACGGTCGCGGCCCTGCTTGGCGGAGCCGCCCGCGGAGTCTCCCTCGACCAGGTACAGCTCGCACAGGGCCGGGTCGCGTTCCTGGCAGTCCGCCAGCTTGCCCGGCAGGTTCGAGCCCTCGAGCAGGGACTTGCGGCGGGCCAGATCCCGGGCCTTGCGGGCCGCGGCGCGGACACGCGCGGCGTCGATGGAGCGCCGGATGATGCCCTTGGCCACCGCGGGATTTTCCTCGAAGTAGATGGCAAGCTGTTCGTTGGTGACCGATTCCGTGAGGCCCTTGGCTTCGGAGTTGCCCAGCTTGGTCTTGGTCTGGCCCTCGAACTGGGGATCGGAGATCTTGACCGACAGGATGGCGGTGAGGCCCTCGCGGATGTCTTCACCGGAGATGGTGACGCCCTTGAGATCCTTGGCCAGGCCCGCAGACTGGGCGTAGCTGTTGACGGTGCGGGTGAGCGCCGCCTTGAGGCCCGAGACGTGGGTGCCGCCTTCGACGGTGTTGATGTTGTTGCAGAAGCTGTACAGCAGCTCGTTGTAGGAGCCGGTCCACTGCAGGGCCAGATCGACCTCTAGGCCTTCCCGGGAGCCGTGGATGGCCACCGGCTGGGGATGCAGCGGCTGGCGATCGCGGTTGAGGTGCTCGACGAAACTGACGATCCCGCCTTCGTAGCACCACTCTTGCTCGCTCTCGTTGGGGAGATCGTGCAGGACGATGGTGACACCAGGGTTGAGGAAGGCGAGCTCGCGCAGGCGGGAGGACAGGCGCTCGGCGGAGAACTCGATGGTCTCGCTGAAGATCTCGGGGTCGGGTTGGAAGGTGACCTTGGTGCCCCGGATGTCGGTGGGGCCGACCTTGGTGAGCGAATACGCCGGCACGCCGCGCTTGTAGCGCTGCTTGAAGTGGAAGCCGTCGCGATGGATGTCGACTCGCAGCCAGATGGACAGGGCGTTGACGCAGGACACACCCACGCCGTGCAGACCCCCGCTGACCTTGTAGGAACTGTCCGAGAACTTGCCGCCGGCATGCAGGGTGGTCATGACCACCTCGGCGGCGGAGACACCTTCGGTGGCGTGCATGTCGACGGGGATGCCGCGGCCGTTGTCGGTGACGCTGCACGATCCGTCGTGATTGATGGACACCACGACCTTGTCGCAGTGACCGGCCATGGCTTCGTCAATCGCGTTGTCGACCACCTCGTTGACCAGGTGATGCAGGCCGCGCGAGCCCGTGCTGCCGATGTACATGGCCGGGCGCTTGCGCACCGCCTCGAGGCCCTCGAGGACCTGGATACTGGAGGCGTCATAGGTGGAGGGAACGGAGTCCTGTTCTGACATGTTTTACCACTCTGCCTCGTCGGTGATTACGGGCCTTCGAGCACGTTTCTCGTGGGCCTTCATTCTGGCCTGACGGGCGGGCTGTGAACACCCTAAGCTAACCGTGCGAGACCACCGATGCCACCGTCCCCGCGCGGATCTCCACCGCCTGTCCGCCCCGCTGCGAGCAGCCGAGGATGGGGCCCGGATCGGTGGTGGTGACCACCACCTGGGAGCGCAGCTGTTCGATGTGGGCCACCAGGCGCGCAAGGCGGCTGGCATCCAGCTCGGAGCTCAGGTCGTCCACCAACAGCAGGGGAGGATCGCCACCGGATCCAGCCACCGTCAGCTCCGCCAACTTCGCGGCCAAGGCCAGGGTGCGCACCTGCCCCTGGGAGCCGAAGCTGCGGGCGGACTCGAGCTGTCCGCCGGGCTGGCCCAGCATGAGGACCAGATCGTCCCGCTGGGGGCCCACCAGGTTGAGGCAGCGGCGCAGCTCGTCGTCTCGGGACTTCCCCAGCAGCTCCAGGTAGCGGGAAGCCAGGGACTCCTCGTCGCGGGCGTCTCCAGCGTTCCCCAGCAGCGCACTGCGGTAGCGCACCCCCACCTCGATGCCACCACTCAGATCCCGATGAACGCTCTGCAGGGGGCCCTCCAGGGCGTCCACCAGCCGCAGCCTTCCCAACACCACCGCGACCCCGGCCTGGACCAGCTGCGCGTCCCAGGCTTCCAGCTCCTGGCGCGTGGCGCGCCCCGAGCGCAGCAGGGCGCCCTTCTGGGACAGCACACGGCGAAAGACGCGCACGTGATCGAGGTGAGCGGGCCAGGCGTTGAACGCAGCGCGATCCAGGAATCGCCGCCGCAGATCCGGACCGCCCCGCACGATCTGAACGTCGTCGGGGGTGAAGGTCACGGCCCGCAGCCGGGCGAAGTAGGGCCCAGCGTCCCGCACGGTCTCCCCGTCCATGCGGGCTCGACGCACGAAGCCGGCACCGTCGGCACGACCCACCGAGACCCCCACCTGAGCGCTCCCGAGCTCGCTGCGGGCCAGCCCCCCTACGGTAGCCGCCGGCGCCCCCCAGCGCAGCACCTGCTCCCAGGGGGCCGAGCGGAAGCTCTTCCAGGTGGCCAATACCGCCATGGCCTCGAGCAGGTTGGTCTTGCCGGCGCCGTTGGCACCCCACAGGACCACCAGATCGGCGTCCAAACCCAGATCTACCGAGCCAGCGTTGCGCCAGTCGCGGACCTGGAGCTGGTTCAGACGCATAGCGACGCTGGACTATCAGTCCAACCTGATGGGCATGATGATGAAGAGCGAGTCTTCATCCGAGGGCGAGCGGACCATGCAGGGTGACAGGGGCTCACCGAGCTCGAGGACCAGCTCGTCTTCCGTGATGCAGTTGACCACCTCGAGGAAGTAACGAACGTTGAAGCCCATCTCGATGGGTTCGCCCTCGAAGACCATGGGCACCGGGTGCTTGGCTTCGCCGTGGTCGATGCCGCGGGAGGTGATGAGGACCTCGTCGTCGGCGAAGCTCATGCGGATGGTGCTGGCCTGGTCGATGGCTTCGAGGGCCACGCGACGCAGCGCATCCCGGAACGCCAAGCGGTTGACCACCACCCGACGCTGGAAGTTCTGCGGCAGCACCGAGCGGTAGGCGGGGAACTCGCCGTCCACCAAGCGGGTGTGCAGCACCGAGCTGCCGATGGTGAAGCTGGCAGCGCGCTCGCCGAAGGCGATCTCGACATCGGCATCCGCCACATCGAGCATCTTGCGGATCTCGAGCAGGGCTTTGCGGGGCACCAGCATGTGGCGGCCCATGCCGAACTCACCCTTGTAGGGGGCGCCTGCGTAGCACAGACGGTTTCCGTCGGTGGTGACCAGGCGCAGGCGGGTGCCACCCTCGAGGTCTTCCACGGACTCGAGATGGCCGCCGTTGAGCCCGTAGCGCTGGTCGTCGGCCGGGATGGCGAAGACGGTGCGATCGATGGCCCGCTGCAGATCGCCCGCGCGGACGGTCATGGTGGCGGCGGCTTCGAAGGGCGGCAAGGTGGGGTACTCGTCGGGGGGCAGACCCACGAGGCGGAAGTGGGCGGGAGGAGCATCGACCACCAAGGCGTGGTTGTCCTGGCCCACCAGGTGCACCGCGCGATCGGGGAGGTTGCGCGCCACCTGGAACATGTGGACCGCGTGCACGCAGGCGTTGCCCCGCTGCGCCACTTCCGCGGGGAAGCGATGGATGACCGTGATCTCCTGGTCGGTCGCGGTGACCTGCAGGTGGTCTTCCTTGGCGGACAGGAGGGTGTGAGCCAGCACCTGCTGGTTGCTGCGACGCTCGACGACGCCTTGGACGGAGCCGAGGGCCCGCGCGAGCTCTTCCTGGGTGATGTAGAGGTCCATGGATGCACTCCGGAGATGACGAATCATCCTTTAGCCACGCTGCCTAGGATCAGGCCAATGGATGATGGAGGTCCAGGCGGAAGAAGAGGCTCCGCCCTGCTGTGTTCATAAAGAAAGGATCCCCTTCTCTCTATACTCAGTACTCTTCCTAGGTCCGGGGGAAAGAGGGGAAATCTCCAGGATTGACCGTTCGAGGACAGCTTTGACGCGGGAAACCAGGGGAAGACTTTCGAGCAAGGCGACGGATGAACAGTGGAGATAGCTCCCGCCGTCCTACACCCCTCGAGCTTCCATAATTCTTCCTCCAGATGCCCACCGGGTCTTCCAGGGGGTTTCCACAGGACCTTCCACAGGCTGTGAGCGGATCAGCTCTGAAGATTTTTTTCAATAAGCTCGAGAATGGCCTGCATGTCCGGGTCTTTGTCCCGCAGTTTCTTGATGCGGCGGTAGGCGTACTGGACCGTAGAGCTGTCCCGGCCACCCACGGCGCGGCCGATGTCCGGAAAGGATAGATCGGTGTGTTCCCGGATCAGGTAGATGGCCACGTGGCGCGGGCGCACCAGGCGCTTCTGGTGGGAGGTGCCCAGGATGTCCGCGACCTTGACGTTGTGGATTCTGGCCACGGTCTTGATGATCTGGTCCGGCGTGATGATGGGGTTCTCGGCGACGATCAGGTGGGCCAGGCGCTTGCGTGCGGTCTCGAGGGTGATGGGCTCGCTGTACATGGCGGTGATGGCTGCCAGGCGCTTGAGGGCACCCTCGAGCTCGCGGATGTTTCCGCGAATGCCACCGGCGATGAACAGCGCGACTTCGTTGGGGATGGCCAGCCCGAGCTCTTCGGCCTTCTTGTGCAGGATGGCCAGCATGGTTTCGAGGTCCGGGGCCTGCAGATCCACCTCGAGTCCGCCGGAAAATCTGGTTCTCAAGCGCTCTTCCAGGCCTTCGATGTCCCGTGGGAGCATGTCGGCGGTCATCACGATCTGACGGCCCGCGTTCTGCAGCGCCTCGAAGGTGTGGAAGAACTCTTCCTGGGTGCCGCGCTTGCCGGCCAGGAACTGGATGTCGTCCATCAGCAGCACATCGGAGCGGCTGCGATAGCGCTCGCGGAAGTCCGGCGTGCGCTTGTAGCGGATGGCCGTGATCATCTCGTTCATGAACTGCTCGGCCGTGACGTAGCAGATGCGGGCCGAGGGTTCCTGGCGCAGGATGCGGTTGCCGATGGAGTGGACAAGGTGGGTCTTGCCCAGGCCGGTGCCGCCATAGATGAACAGAGGGTTGTACTGACCGCCGGGGAAGTCGGAGACGGCCAGAGCAGCGCCGTGAGCGAACTCGTTGCAGGCGCCCACCACGAAGTTGTCGAAGATCTTCTCGGGGTTGGGGCGGCCGCGCCAGCCAAGGGGGCCCAGGGAGGGCTGCTCTTTGGGTGCTGGATCGATACCCGGATCAGCGGGCATGGCGGGGTCTTCGGCGGCGGGAGTGCGCGGGAAGCTACTGGGCTCTTCTTCCTGGAGTTGGATGTCGATGCCCACGCCCCGGCTCAGCACCGTGGAGAAGGCCCGCTTCATGGCCTCCTGGTAGTTATCGACGATCCAATCGCGATGAAAGCGGCTTGGAACCTCGAGGATCACTTCACCCTTGCGCACCTCCAGGATGCGGACTTCGCTGAACCAGGCGTCCAGATTGTGGGCGCTGATGTGATCGGCCAGGACGTCTCGGACCTGATTCCAGAGATCCTTCATAGTGGGCTGCCCTGGGCCGGCTGTCCCGCGGGGGTGGATGCCGGGCTTCGTGAGGTGCGTGGAGAAGGCGTCCGCACACGGTAGCAGCGCCCTGCCGAGCGGACAAGTAGAGTTGGATCCACCACGATGGGAAGCGGGTTTCAGGGTCGTGGAAGAGGCCCCAGGGCTCGAAGGTAGTGGGGCTTACACTCTTGACTCCGTCCGCGTGGTGACCAGATCTTGGGTCTTCGATCCCTTTGTCTACTTGCTCCCGTGCACCATCACGGATATGAGCGCGGCCGACTCGGCCGGAGTACGCCCGCAGTAGGGGTTCCCTCCGGACCACTGATTTTTCCCCAGTGTGGGAAATCCGGCTTCGGAGGCATCTATGTCGAAGAGAACCTATCAGCCCAGCAGGATCAAGCGTAAGCGTTGCCACGGGTTCCGCGCCAGAATGAAGACCGCCGGCGGTCGCAAGGCCATCTCCCGGCGTCGGGCCAAGGGCCGCGCACGCCTAGTGGTGACGGTTCCCTCGAAGAGCCGATAGCCTTCTCGAAGCGCTCGTCCTTTCCGCGCAGGATCAGGCTGCGGGCTACCCGCGACTATCGTCGGGTGCACGCTGAAGGCCGTAGGATCCACCTGGCTCACCTGATCGCCGTGTACGCTCAGGGCACGGGACAGGTCAGTCGCTTCGGAATGGCCGTCAGCCGCAAGGTAGGCAACGCCGTGGTCCGCAACCGGGTCAAGCGCCGGCTCCGCGACGTGTTCCGGCACCACCAGGACGAGCTTCCTGGACCCTGGGATGTGGTCTTCATCGCCCGTGGATCAGCGGCCGACGCCGATCTGCCTGCCCTGCGCCGCGACGTGCTGAAGGCGCTGCGCCGCATCCGGGGTCAACGCCCATGAAGCGCATCACCCTGGCATTGATCCGCTTGTATCAGCTGGCGACCCGTTCCTGGATGCCTCCGGTCTGCCGTTTCCACCCATCCTGCTCGGACTACACCATGGTGGCCGTAGAGCGTCATGGGCTGTTTCGGGGCGGCTGGCTGGGTGCTTGGCGCATCTTGCGTTGTCACCCTTTCAACCCAGGGGGTTACGACCCGGTTCCCCCGCTGGCTTGTGAGCACAACGGCCCCGAGACCCCCCCTCTGGACCCGAGCTCAGGAGAGTCCCCGTGAACGATGGTGACGGCAACGAAAAGAGGGCGATCATCGCCATCGTGCTCAGCTTGGCGGTGGTGTGGATCTGGACCTCTTTCATCTCCCCTCCCCAGGCCCCTCCTGTGGCCACGCCTGCGCTGGTCGTCGAACAGGGCGATCCCGTCGCAGCGCCCGATGCGCTCCCCGGCGCTGTCCCCGCTGTGGCGGCCGACCCCACAGCGCCAAGCACCGATCCTCCGGTCGAGCCCACCGCCCAGGCCACCCCCGCGCTGCCCGAGCGCACCGTGGACATGGCCAGCACCCAGTGGAGTGGCGAGTGGTCCACCCGCGGCGGTGTGCTGCGGAACCTCGAGCTGCCGGGGCACCATGGACCCTACACCGTGGGGGTCATCTACAAGTGGGCCTTGGCCAAGATCAAGGGCGAGAATCCGGGGCCGTACACCCCCTACGCCGATGGCGATCAGCCCGAAGTGCTGCTCAGCCCCACGGCTCAGCTGGGCATGGCCGGTGGCATGGACGCCGCCTTCTCCGAAGGTGACTACGAGATCGTCTCGTCCAGCGACACCGGCGTCGTCTTCGAGCGGGTCACCGCCAGCGGCCTGAAGATCACCAAGCGCTACAGCACCGGCCCCGAAGACTACCAGGGCCGCCTGGACATCACCTACGAAAACGCCACCGGCCAGCCCATGCAGGGTCGGCTCTGGGCGGGCGTCGCCGACACGATGGAGGGCAAGTACACCCGCTTCTCCAACTTCGCACGGCCCGCCTCGGTCATCGACGGTGACCTCGAGGTCGAAGAGGACCTGGACGATCTGAAGGAAGCCAACGAGCTTCGGGTCGGCCATGTCTCTTGGCTCGGCATCGCCAGCCGCTACTTCCTGCTGGCCATGGTACCCGAGCAGGCCGACTGGGGTCGCCACGAAGCGGCGGCCGTCGGCAGCGACTACGGCGGCGTGTTTTTGGTGGCCGACGACATCCAACTGGCACCCGGAGCCAGCCACGAGCTGTCTCTGTGGATGTACGCCGGACCCAAGGCGCACAACGAACTCCAGGCCCTCGGCCACGATCTCGAGAATTCCATCCAGTGGGGTTTCTTCGGCTTCTTCGCCAAGATCCTCTACTGGCTCTTGGTGGCGATCCAGGGTGTCGTGATCAACTGGGGCGTGGCCATCATCGTCCTGACCCTGCTGGTCAAGGGCGCCTTCTTCCCGCTCACCCAGAAGTCCTTCCGCTCCCAGCAGGAGATGAAGTCTCTCCAGCCTCTCATGACCGAGATGAAGGAGAAGTACAAGGACGACCGGGAGATGCAGGCCCA
>Ga0307987_1000058_pt1 | contig 65036 bp, 47 predicted proteins | sample EllFjometagen181_FD_203157 | JGI IMG/M metagenome (GOLD analysis project Ga0307987, IMG submission 203157) | Marine microbial communities from Ellis Fjord, Antarctic Ocean - #181 | ecosystem: Environmental > Aquatic > Marine > Unclassified | place: Southern Ocean | collected 2014-10-08 | reverse complement strand
GCGTGTAGCTCTGGCTCCGCCTCTTCTTCGCCATCACGGACCTCCTCCGCGATGGCGTCAGCTCGGACGAGAGTGTCCGGGGTTTCTACGCCGCTCACGGATGGAGATTGTGTGGCAACGGCAGGTACCGCCTCGGCGTCTCTCTGACCTCGTCGTGATGCCATCCACCCAAACCATGGAAGGCATCAGCATGTACGAGATCATCTCGCACGCGCCCCCCGTTCCCCCTCCCATCCCCTCCAGCCCTGTCCGCCGCACCCGGTATGAGGCCATCCACCCCGAGGACATCCCTGCCTGGGTCACCACCGCCATCGATCTCGCCCGCATCACCTCCAACCCCGGTGGTGGTGAAGCCTGGGAGGATGTCATCGAGCGGGGGAAGAAGGACTGGATCTACGCCACCAACACCGATGTCTACGGCTGGATCGATCCCGAGACGTTGAGTGCCTGTCCCGGTGGCGCGGTCCTCATCCAGGTTCGTCGCACTGACAATGAGCGCCATGGCTACCGGGTGCGGAAGTCCTACCTGCTGATCATAGTGGACAAGAACGGGAAGCCCGAGGTCACCTGCCGCAAGATCTCCCGGGCGCTGAAGCCGCAGCACCCGACAGGCGCTGACCTCGTGGAGACCGCCATGGTTCGCACCGTGGTGAAGCCCTGGAGCTTCATCACCCTAGCTTCCACCGTCATCGAGGAGGCGTAGGCCATGTCGAAGGTCACCCGTCTCGCTGTTCGTTTGCCGCACCCCCTCTCCGCATGGCTCCGCGCCGAGGCGGAGGCACGGGGCAGCTCCATGGCCCAGGTAATCCGTGACCTGATCCGCGAAGCCTCCGAGGCCAACACCCGCTGATCCACGCGCAACTCCCGAAAAGTGAACCAACTTTCTGAGAATTCGTACCGGGACATGTAGCGGATCAACCCGACCAGGCCGTGATGTGCTTTCCGGTTCATTTTTTCGGACTTTTGCGTAGTAGTCCTGCCAACGGAGGTTGTCTCCTGCGGCGCCCCCCACTGAGCCACCCCGGAGACCAAACTCATGGCCGCTCAGAACCTCGTGTCCCCCGCAGCGGCTGCCCCGAGCAGCCCCCGTTCCACCCCCAACACCACCAAGGCCGAGGCTGCGAAGCCGACCAAGAAGGGCAAGGCCACGACCCTGGCTGCCTACCTTGATGGTCTCCGTGGCAAGATCAAGCCCGGTAAGGCCAAGCTCCCCACCATCAAGAAGTGGGGCAGTGTGGCCACCAAGGCTCAGCGGCAGGCGAATGCCTACCGTGTCCTCATGGGCGAGTCCTGGGCTGCTTCCCTCCCTGAGCGTGGCCGCAAGGCTGCCATCAAGGCCATCGCCACCCGCAATGGCATCGGTGAGAGCCTTGCGGAGCGCTGGATCTCCACCGCTCGGTGGGTGACCCAGCTGATTGAGGCTCAGCCCGAAACCGGCATCGACGTGCTGGATATGCCGATGGACAAGATCGTCCCCAAGGCCAAGCGTCTGCTCGGCGTGGATACCGGGGGTGGCAGCTCCCAGGCCACCGCAGAGGAGAAGGCTCGGGCATCCGCCACCCGCTCCGCAAAGAAGGCTATCTGCATCATCAAGGCGTGTGAGGACGTGGGCACACGGCGCACCACCCTCACCCTGCTGGTGGAGGATCTGGAGGCGCAGGTGGCGGAGGCCAAGGCGCTCCTGGATGCGCTCCCGGACGGTGACGAGGACAAGGAGCTGAAACCCACCGCCGACGCCACCGACGAAGGACAGCCTGCGCCCGGCGTTGGGCCGCTGCCCGAGCCCGAGCCTGCTCCCAAAAAGAAGGGCACCACGAAGGGCACCCAGCGGCCCACGGCCTCGGTGATCATCGTGGGTGACAAGGCGGTGGCCTGGGACAACGGCGGTGCGAAGGCTGTTCTGCAGCTGGCCACTGAGGCTGGCGTCACCCCAGGTCGGGTGGTCGCCCTCGGGGCGCACCTGAAGGCGAACAAGGTTCGTACCAAGCCCGCTGCGTGGCTCCAGGCTCCGACCCTGCCGACCCTGGACGAATGGGTGGCTCAGCAGGGCCCGCGCCTGGTGCCGAGTCCCGAGGTGTCCCATGGGTAGGCGCACCCAGGTCGTTCCTCCGCCCGTGCCCAGCAAGGTGCAGGTGCTGCTCTCCCACTCCGAGGCAGTCGCCCTGGATCTCGCGACCCGCTTCTCCACGGCCAGCCCCGAGATGATCGGGCAGGTGCTCCTCGCAGCAGCCTCGGGCTCCTACCCCGCGCCGGTCACCGGCTCGCAGGTCATGGGCAGGGATTCTGAGGTGCTGGTCACCGTTGATGTCCCCGTGGGTGTGGACGCGGTCGGCGTGGGCGGGGCCGGTGTCGCCAGCCTCGGTCTCCGGTTGTCCAGGGTGGTGGCTGAGGATCTGCACCGCCAGCTGGAGAGCATCCTCGCCCGTACCTCCACCTAGCTCGCCACCAGAGCCCGCTGCTGCCATTGTCCCGGCTCCTGCCATCGCGCAGGGGTCGGGACACCTGCTTCAGGGCGAAGGTCACCTAAGGCGTGTTGGGGGGCGACCAAGCGGCGGGTCAGTAGAGCGGTTTCCCACGGGCGAGCTTGCCATAGACCTGACGGTAGTTCTCCACGTGGGTGACGAAGGGCGTGGTCTGTCCCTTAGTGAATTTCGCGTGTTCGATCTGCGCCGCGTAGGCCACCTTGGCGGCCTCCAGTACCCAGGTGACCCGTTCCTTTCGGCGGGTCTGCCATACCTGGAAGAGCTGGATAACAAATGGGGGGATCGAGCCCACCAGGACTCCGACGAGGCCGGTGATGAGGGGTAGATTGTCTTCCATGTGGTCACCTCCACCCTGTCCCTATCAGGTGGGTCATGGTGGCACCGGATCGGGGTAGCAGGAGCATGCCCTCCCGATCCCAGCGTGCCCTCGGCCCCTGCAGCATCCTCACCGTGGGTGAGGCGGTGGCCGAGCTGGGCATGCGTGATGCGGATGCCATCGCATGGCTCCGGGAGCACGATCTGATCTGCATGGTCGCAGGCAGGCGCAGGGTCGTCGCAGGGGATCTGGCGGATGCCGTCCGTGGGGCTCCGTCCCCCAGCTCGAAGCCCGCCAAGCCGCGGAAGCGCAAGCGGAGCCTGAAGGACATGCCGCAGGCGATCCTCTGATTGCCGAGGATCTAATTCATGCTCCGCAGCATACTTCCCTCCTGATTGTCGGTGGACAGTAAATAGTCCCTTCCGATATTGTCGAGGGTGAAAGGAGGCAGTCAGTGACCGAACGAGGCAAAAAACGCGGAAGAGGCAGACCACCGAAGGCCGATGTGGATCGGCTCTCGGAACGCCTGCATCTCCGTTTCTCCCCCGACGAGATCGCCCTGATCGATGCAGCCCGAGGAGCCACGCCACGCGGCACCTGGGTTCGCGAGATCGTCATGTCCCATCTCAACCGTGGCACGGAGGACTGAAACTATGGCCAGAAAGCAGAGCCGCCCCGTACCGAAGAAGATCGGCGGCATTTCCCTGAGTGTGAAAAGGGGCCCCAACGCCTCCGGTAGTTGGTACTACAGGCTGATGTGGTGGAACACTAGCGAGGGAGCCCGTACCCGTGTAACCCGAAGCCTTGGCTGGCTGACCGCCGAAGACGCGGATGAAGCCTTGATGGCGGCAGCCCAGGGGCAGGACGATGAGCCCGAGCCCGACCATGCCGAAGATACGGTTTCTGACCTCCTCGGGGCTTGGCTGGTCATCGTGGAAGCGAGCCCCCGATCCGCGAACACGAAGCGCCACTACCGCTATTGCGTCACCCGGCTGAATAACGGGCTGGGGACACACCCGGTGGCTTTTCTCGGCTACTCCGAGATGGAGGCGTATGTGAGCGTGCAGGCATCCAGCGGCTACTCGAAGCGCACCATCGCTCAGGATCTGATTGCCATGGGTGCTGCCTGGAAATGGGCCGCCAAGGCGGGGCACCTGAGCCGCACGCTGGACATGCCCCGAGTCACTCCGAAGCGTGGTGAGTACGCGATCAACCACCGCACGCCCACTGACGATGAGGTGTCGCGCACCCTGGAGGTGTACGCCTGTTCCTGGAAGGGGGACATCCTCAGGTTGACCTGGGCTACCGGCTCCCGCATCGGCGCGATCTGCGAACTGACCTGGGATCAGGTTGACCTAGAGGCACGGTCGGTCACCCTGGACACGAAAAATGGGATCGTGGAGCTTCCCCTCGGGGCTCCTGCGATGGCGTTGCTGACCAGACGCCACACGGCGCAAGGGGAGCCGCTGACGGGCCAGGTGTTCCCCGAGCATGTCTACACCCGCCGAACCACGTCAGCGGTGCGTAGCGCCCTTCTACAGGCCTGTAAGGTGGCTGGGGTCAAGCCCTGGACGGCACACGGGCTCCGGAGGCTGGCTGTAGACACGATGGCACGGGCCGGGGTCGACGTGGCAACCGCCGCCAGCATCACGGGGCATAGTGAGGTGACCATGTTGCGGTACTATCGGAAGATCACGATGGAGGATCAGCGTCGGGCGCTGGCCATGGCTGGACTGGGCCAGGTGAAGCACGAGCCCCCAAACCTCCGGGTGGTCAACGAGTAGCCGCACCCTCCCACGAACACCAGAGAGGCCCCCATTACGGGGGCCTCTTCTACTGAGGGGGAGCGGCTTCCACTAAGGCCAGCGGTACGAAGTGATCCCAAAAGTGATCCCAAACCCGTTGAGCCGCTCTAATCACCACCCGTGAGGGTTTCGCCTGGGGCGGGAGAAGCCCCAAACAAATGACCTATTCCTCGATGGTCACCCGCAGGGGCTCGGCCCAGTCCTTGTATTCGTTGGTGTAGTAGAGGTAGGCGCTCGAGGCGGGGCCCGTGTAGGTGCCGGGCACCGCGGCCACCAGGTCGATGGGCACGCTGCGCAGCTCTTCGGGCTCCATGTCGCGGAAGTAGAGAACCACCTCGCGGGGGCCGGTCTCGTAGAAGTCCACGATGCCGCGGTCCCTCAGGTCCTCGAGCTGCCAGGTCTGGGCCTGCAGGCCGCCGGGCAGGCCCACCCGGACCAGGGTCATGGGCTGACCTTCGTCGGTGCGGTTGCGCACGTCGGCGGTCAACCTGACGCTCTCACCCATGGCCACGCTGCTCGAGGCAAGGCGGGTGTCGAGGTCGATGACCGTCTCGGGGCTCGAGGCGGGCAGGGTGGAGCGGTAGTCCACGGCCACGGAGTAGGGCAGGGGTTCCTCGCCTTCGAGGACCAGCTCGATGGTGTTGGCCCCTGACGTGAAGTACGCGCCCAGATCCTCGAAGACGATGGCGTCGCGGTGCCCCGCTTCGTAGGCGAAGCTGCCGGCCTTCTCACCGTTGATGCGCAGCTCCACCTCTCCAGGGCCGCGGGTGGCGCGGCTGGCCGAGGCGTAGGCGGTCATGGCCCGCAGGGACAGCACGGTGGCCTGGGTCGAGCCCCACTGGCCGTAGCCCCCGCGGTGCTCGTTGAGCCAGTCCACGCCGCTGCGCACGGCCGCGTCGTGGCCGTCCACCTGCATCAGGGCCATCACCGCCAGGGCGGTGGTCTCGATGGTCAGGCTCTCGCCGCCGCTGCGGGTGATGCTGTGGTCGGCGCCGGCCCAGGAGCCGTCCTTGGCCTGCATGGACACCAGGCGCTTCGCAGCGCTCGAGGCTTCCTTGTCCTCACCCTCGAGGCGGGTGAGGGTGCCGGCGGCCAGGGCGAGCATGTAGGGGTCGCTGGTCTTGGTGGCCACGCCCTTCTGCCGCGCCAGCTCCTTGTCCATGCCCTTCATGAAGCCCGCTTCGGCCAGGCTCCAGACGATGTAGGCGTCGGTGACCTCGGCCGAGGCGCGACCGAAGCTGTCCAGGGCCTGGGCGTCGCGCTCGAAGCCACCCTTTCCGTCCCGGCGGGACATGAGCCAGTCGGCGGTGCGCTCCATCATCGCCTCGTCCACGTCGCCGTAGACCGCGCGCATGTCCTCGAACTCCAGCAGGCCATAGGCGGTCAGGGCTTCGTGTCCGGGGTCTCCGCCGAACCACTCGTAGCCCTTCTCCGGGCTCTCGTAGCCGACGAGTTTGGCATAGCCGCGGTCGAGCATGCCCATGGTGCGGGACACCAGGGCGGGGTCGGCCACGCCTTGTTCCTCGAGGTAGCGCAGCACCATCACGTTGGGGTAGTTCGAGCTCGAGGTCTGCTCGAAGCAGCCGCCGGGCTCTCGGATGAGCCCCTCCATGCCGCTGACCAGGGTGGCCACCGGGCTGGGGTAGAGCTGGATCTTGGCGTCCACCGTGCCGTCGATGGCCTGGCCGAGGTCCACGCTGTGGCGGGCCACGGTCTCGAGCTCACCGCTGGCCTCGAAGGCCTGGGGGAAGCCCAGGGGTGCCACGCTGATCTCGCGCTCGAAGGCATCGCTCAGGCCCTCGCTCGAGCCGGTGAAGCCGATGGTGCCCAGGCCTTCCTTGCCCGTGACCCTCAGGTCCACGAACAGGCTCTCTCGGGCCTCGGCCGCGAGCTTCCACTGGTTGGCCATGGGTCGCTGCAGGGTGAGCAGGTCCACGGGGAAGCTGGCCTCGAGGGCCAGGGCCAGCGTCTCGCTGCTCTCGTTGCTCAGGGTCAGGGGCATGCGCACCAGATCGCCCTCACTCACGGCTAGGGGGATCTTGGCCGCCATGGAGAAGGGCAGGTTCGAGCGGATGACGGTCTCGTCCCGACCCGCCAGCCCGTCGCCCACACCCTCGGTGGTCACGCGGAAGCTGGTGATGGCATCGGAGGTGTAGAAGCTGATGCTCGCCTGGCCTTGTTCGTCGGTCTGCACCCGCGGCGCCCAGTGGATGGTGTCGCGGAAGTCGGTGCGCACGGCGGGGGGAGCGTCGTCGTAGATCGGGGCGGGGAAGACCCGGACCGGGGCCCACTGGTGCTGCTGGGCGTCTCTGCCGGCCCACTGATCCATCTCCATGTCGGCCATCACCATCATCTCGGCGCCGGCTGCCTCGCCCCGGCCTTGTACGCGTCCCATGGGGGGGCCCTGTCGCAGGTCGTCCATGTCCATGTCCTCGGCCAGGACGTCGGGCTCTGCGGGTTCTTCCATGGGCTCGACCATGGGAGGTGCTGCGGCCTCGGGGGGGGGCGCCATGGGAACCATGGCGGCTTCCTTGTTGCGCCCACGCTTCACTTCGCGCCCAGCCTGCATGACGGCACCGGCCAGGGCGGGCATCGCGGCCCCTTCTTCCTCCATGTACCCGAGCCCGTCGAGGTAGCCCATGTATCCCAGGGCCTGCAGGGTCTCCGTGGGCACGTGGGGCTGCACCAGCGCCTGCTGCCAGTCGAAGCGGCGCCAGCCGCGGGTGCCCATGAGCAGCTCCATGGCCAAGGCCGATTTCTCTTCGGTCAGATCCAGGTAGAAGTTGGGCTCTTCCACCTCGTCTTGCAGCTCGCCCTCGAAGAGCAGCTGGGACAGTAGGTGGCCCTGCTTGTCGTCGGCGAAGGACAACACCGTGTCGTCCACCACCGCCAGGCCCAGGTCGGCGGCGACGGGGCGACCCATGGGGTCGGTGGTGGTGATGTTCAAGGTCACCTGCTCACGGGGTTGGTAGCTGTCCCGCTCCGGGGTGACATCGACCTTCAGCTGGTGGCGTCGGTTGCGGAACACCAGCCGCTCCGCCAGGGGCTGCATGTCGGTGTCGAACACGGTGACCCGGGCGATGCCCATGGCGTGGTCCACGGCGCTGTCGCCGGACTGCAGGTAGACCACCGCGGGCTTGTCGGGGCGGGCTTCGATGGTGGCGCCGTCGATGAGGTTCTCCCGCAGCACGGCCTGCACGCTCACGGGCTGCTTCTCGGTGCAGCGCACGGCGACCCGCAGGTAGTCCAGGCTGCCGTCCAGATCGTCGTAGCTGCGCATGACGCAGCCCTGGTCTTTGGCCTCGGGCAGGGTGTAGTGCTGAGCGATGCCGGCGGGGGCCGTGACCTCCACGTGGTAGCTGCGGCCGGGCTCGGGCACGAAGCCGAAGCGGCCCAGCCCGTCCCGGTGGCTCGCGAAGGTGGCCAGCTCACGACCGGTGTCGTCCACTAGGCGGCCTTCGATGTCGGCGGGCTTCCCGATGGGGTCCCGGGCCTCGAAGTACACCCGGGAGGGCAGGCCGGTGACCAGGTCGCCGCCCTCGGGGTACAGCGCCAGGTCCAGATCCTGCAGGATGATGGGGATGCGCTTGCTCACCGACTCGGTGATGCCGCCGTCTTCCACCATCACCGTCAGCAGGCCGTCGCCCCGGCTGATGCGCTCGGGTAGCTCGAAGCGCACGATGGCGTCGCCGCGGGCGTTGGTGGTGGCCTCCACCCGGGGTAGGGCGACACCGTCCAGCTGGATGTTGGCTACCAGGGTCTGGTCGCCCAGTACCTCTCCGGTGGGGCGCTTGACGCTGATGCTGGCCACTACGGTGTCGCCGGGGCCGTAGGCCTTGCGCATGAACTCGAGCTTCTTCTTGAGGCGCGGGGCCTCGTAGGCGGAGACGATGACGGGGCGCTCGTCCTCGATCTCGCCGCCGCGCAGGATGCGGAGCAGGTACTCGCCGCCGGGCACGCCATCGGGCACCGTGATGTCGTTGGTGTTCACCCCTTCGGTGTGGGCCACCTTCTTGCTGACCACCGTGGCACCCTTTGGGTTGATCAGCTGGTACTCGAGCCCCTGGCCTTGGCCGTTGGCGCTCAGGCTCTTGCGCTCGAGGTCCCAGGCCCGCACCCAGATGGTCTCGCCCGGTCGCACCAGGGGGCGGTCGATCTGCACGTGGAAGCTGCGGCTGGGCCAGCCCTCGAAGGCACCGCTCAGCTGGTCCTGGAAGGCGGCGTAGCCATCGGCCGTGGTGATCCGCTTGCTGGGGGCGGGCGCGCCCTCGGGGGCCACGGAGGCCACGGGCACGTCGGGCTCGGCCAGGTCGGCGGCCAGAGGGTTCGTGGCTGGCATGGCACAGGTGGCGCCGATGGTCAGGGCCAGGGCGAGGGGGAGGGAGCGATGGGTCATGGGGTGTCCTCGATGCGGTTGCGCGGGGACAACGTACAAGGAGGGGGCCTTGCTTACACCTGAACTTCTCACCTGCGCCGCTATCCGGCGGTTCCGCCAAGCTCCAAGGTGAGGCCGATGGTCTCGGGGTAGCTGCAGTCGTACGGTGCCAAGTCCAGGGACGCGAACAGGCCGGCCCGTACCAATGAGCCACGTGCAGGCGCCGTGAACCCGAGCCATGGTGTGAGGATGGCCGCGTGGCACTTTGGCGTCGGAGACGCTGGCGGCTCGCACCCGGAGCCCCCGTAGCAGGCATCACGAAGCTGGTAGCTCTCCTCGAAGACCGGATGCGACTGCATGGCCACGCTGCCGTCCAGGCTCCGGCCTTCGGGCAGACGGACATCGGCCCCCAGCCCGATCACCTGTCGCGCCAGCGTCGTCGAGCGGGTTCCTTGGGTCCTGTGCCTGCTGGCGACATAGCGATGCCCCTCCATCGGTCCGTCTTCGTACTCCATCACGGTCACCTCGGTGCGCGTTCGGTAGACCCTCGCGGTGATCAACCGGGTCTCCGAGATCAGCGTCAGGTTGGCGCGCTCGCCGAGGGGCATGTGAACTCGGACGGTGGGCCCGGCCTCGGCCGAGATGCTGCCTGCGAGTGGGGCGGCGTCGAGTGTGGCCGAGGCAGGCTCGGACAGCCGGTAACTGGTGAGAGCGAACCCCGCACCCACTTCGATCGGGGCGGCCGGACGGAATGCGAAGTGAGAGCCGAGTTGACCGATGGGGACGACATGGCCGACGTTGTGGGCCGTTGTGGGGAGCTCCAGCCAGCCGGTCGCACTTGAGATGGAGGCCTGGCCCGACCAGGCCACTCCTCCGGGCTCCGGTGGAGCCTTGGCGGACATGGGTGGGCTCGGGGCGGTGACCAGTGCTGCGTCTTCGGTGGTCACGATGTACTCTCGCCAGGTGCCGAGGCAGCCTGTGCAGATGACAGCCAGTGCCAGTAGAACTGGCCAGCGTGCGTTCATGGGTCCCTCCGCGCGACAAATCGGAGGTTGGATTTGCAAGATCCGTGCCGGGCGACGAGGACGGTGTTTCCGCACTCGCCCGGGTGGAGGGGTGCCGGAATCGCGGCATGGAGATCAGGGATCGGCGCGACCACAAATGCGTTCGGCAGAACGCGCCTGGCCTTTCGGTGTGGGGCGGTGCTGCGCTATCCTTCACGTCACTGCAGGAGGCCGCCATGGAGATCACCGTTCGTCGTGCCGAGCCCTTCGACGCGTTGCCCCCTGGGGTGGCGCGCAAGCTGAGTGCGGCTCTGCTCGAGAGCAAGCGTCGGGATGGCGCGATCTTGCTGGCCATGGTGCGCGGTCAGCCCGTGGGCTGGCTGGTGCACACCATGCTGTGGGCCCGGGTGCCCTTCATCGAGCTGATCCATGTGGAGCCCGATGACCGTCGCCTGGGCATCGCCGCGGCCTTGCTGGCGGCGCTGGAGGATCAGCTGCGCTGCGATGGTCGCGAGCTGCTGTTCAGTTCCGCGCAGGACGACAACGCCGCGGCCATGAGCTGGCATCTCCAGCTGGGCTTCGACGAGTCGGGGGTCATCGACGGCATCAACGCCGGCGGGGTCGGCGAGGTGTTCTTCCGTAAGGACCTGGCGTGAGCGGGGAGGGTATCGAAGGCGCGCTGTGGTGGGACCATCGGCTGGTCGTTCGCTACGCCAACCGTGACGAGCTGCCGGATCTGGTGCGCTTGCTGGGTGACCCTGAGGCCTGCAGCTGGCTGTGGTTCGGGCCCCTCCAGCCTGCTGGGGTCAACGACTACTTCGGGCCGATCCTGGATACCCAAGCCGAGGCGCTGGCGCGGGGCGAGCACGCTTCTATGGTGGAATTTGTGGTGCGCGACCGGCGCAATGGCGCCTTTCTGGGCCACGGCGCGGTGGTGGCACAGTCTGATAAGCCTGGTTGGTACGAGATCGGCTTCGCCCTCGTTCCCGCCTGTTGGGGGCAGGGGGTGGGCGGCCGCTTGGGACGCTTCCTGGTGCGTTTCGCTGTGTCCGAGCTGGAGGCGGCGGGGCTCGAAGCGAGCTGTCTGGTGGGCAACACGGCCAGTCGCCACCTACTCGAGAGCCTGGGGCTGAGGCTCCGTCGTACCCGGCGGGATCACCGCAAGATGCGCGGAGTGCGGTACGACGAGCACTTCTTCACCGCCGCCCTCAACGAGCTTCCCACCACCCTGTTGATGGACTGACTATGATCCATCCGGCAGGACCTGATCCGGCATCACCACCGCTGGCTGGGTTGCGGTGGGGCGCCATAGGCGGTCGTAGGCGGCCCACTCATCGGCATCGGTGGTCCAGGACGCGTACACCGCCACACCGCGGAAGTTGGCGGGGGCGCCGTCTTCGAGGGCGTCCACCACGCCCCGGAGGGCTTCGTCGATGGTCTCGATGTCGGGGCGGTGCCAGGGCTCGTCGTCCTCGTAGCTGGGCAGTCCCATCAGCCACACGCAGCCCCCTTCTTCGGGGGGCGGGAGGGACTCGGCAAGCTGGGTGGTCCAGCGGGCCAACAGCGCTCGATACAGGGGCCGATACTTCAGGCCTGTGTCGTAGGACATCACCGCCAGCTCGTCCGCAGCCATGCACACGTCGTGCAAGAACGGCAGGCTCCAGTGTACGTCCTCTACGGGTTGGTGCAGGGTGGGGGGAGGGTAGGCGGCGATGGACAGCACCTTGTCCGGCCCGATGGCCTGTTTCACCGCCCCCAGCAGCTCGAGGTAGCCATCGGTGTAGCTGGGCATGGGCTCGACGTTGAGCTGTACGCCGGCGGCGCCCAGGTCGTGGGTGACCACCCGGGTGTGCTCGATGAAGCCCGCGATGCGGTCGTGATCGGCGAAGATCACGTCGCGGGGCCAGGTCCCGCCGGTCCAGGGGATCACCTGCAGGGTGGGGGCCAGCGCCGCCATGGCGGTGGTGAAGTCAGCGACGCGCTGGGCATCGTAGCGGTGGATGAAGCCGCGCTTGCGCCATCCTGGGTGACCCTCGTGGTCCATGGGCCCCAGGAACGGGTACAGCCGACGGATGCCGTTGGCCTCAGCCGCCACGGCCAGCTCTCTTCGCATCCGGTCCTCGTGCCCCTGCACCTCGGGACCCCCGTGCAGCCAATGGCGTCGCATCCAGATGCCGTTCTCGGCCTGGTCTGGCGGTGGAGGCTGCGCCGGCTCGTCGGGGGCGGTGCAGCCCGTCGCCATCAACCACAGCAGCCCTGACCACCCTGCGTTCATGAGCGCAGCACCTACAGTCCGCCCATGTAGATGAAGGGCAGCACCGGAGAGCTCTCGGCGAACAGGATGAAGCCCACCATGGCCAGGATCACCACCACGATGGGGGTGAGCCGCCAGGCCTTATCCATGGCGCAGGAAGTCGCAGAAGTCTCGGATCAGGCCCTGCTGGCGAGCGGGGATGGCCGGCGGCTGTTTGGTGGCAGACTGAGTCATGGTGCTTCCCAGGCGAACTTTCCTCTCCAGTATAGCCACGGATCTCGGTGATGATCCGCACTCCTACGCGATCATCGTTGGCTCAGGGCGCGATCAGCGGAATAATGGTCGCCATGCGTTGTTCAACCCTCTCGTTCGCCCTCCTGATGCTCACCGTCACTGTGGGGTGCAAGGCGCCGCCGCCCGCCCCCGAAGAACTGGACGAGCTGTGTGCCTACCTGTTCGCCCACGCCGCCGACGAGGACACGCGTGAGCTCGAGCAAGGTCTGCAGAACATGGACACCTGGATGCTGGCCAACCTCGAGGACACCCTCGAGGGCTACTCGGTCACCAACCTCAGTGATGCCGCGGTAGAGGTGCTCGACGATCGCAACCACAACACCGAGGACATGATCGGTGCAGCGGTGGGCACCATCAGCGAGGGCTACTCGCCCTACCCCTTCGCCATCGCGCTGACCGTCGACGATCCGGTCGAGGTGATCCCGGGCGCCCACGAGGACTACGAGCGCACCTTCCTCACCGACGAGCAGTGCTTCGCGGACATGGAGTGCGATGCTCTCGAGACCACGAACCACCTGTGGGACAACTACCCAATCATCGGCGACGTGGAATCCGAGAACTACAGCTACTTCCGCTGGGTGGAGAGCGACAAGGGCCTGGCTATGGTTCAGCGCTCATGGCTCACCAGCCCTTCCGACGTGGAGTGGGACAACTTCGAGTTGCACGACCAGTACTACCTCAATCTGCTGCTGCCCTACGGCGACGGCGGCACCCTGACCCTGCAGTCCATGTGGGTGGACGCCACGCTGGGTGACAGCTCGGTGCCCGAAGCCATGGCGCTCAACCTGGTGGTCAGTCAGATGCAGTCGGTCTACGAGGATGTCGAAGCCTTCCTGGACGACAACGGCGCTGCAGAGCAGCCCAAGGGTTGCGCCTCCACACCGGCGCGTCCCGGGGCGCTGGGGCTAGGGCTGCTGGGCATGCTGGGCTTGTTGGGACTGGGTCGGCGGCGCCCTCGTCTATGATGGTGCGATGAGCACCCCGACACGTCCGTCTTCCGATCCCACTGCCATCGCGGTGCGCCGGCCCGATGGGACCCTTGCGCCTGGGTCGAGCGATGCGCTGCTGGCGACCGACGCTCCACAGCCCGTGGTGCGGCGCAGTATGTCCACCATGCTGCAGGTCTCGGTGCAGGCCTGGGGTGACGTGGTCTCCGCGCTGCTCATCGACATGGGTCACATCTCCGAAGGCATGTCGCGGCTGGGCTGGATGTCCAGCACTATGGATCTGTTGGCCAGCGAACAGGCTTATCGCGCGGCCCAGCAACAGCTGGCCTGGTGGGATGGCTTCCTGCAGCAGCTACCCCTGCCCACATTGTTGTTCGATCATGCCCAGCCCCAGATTCGTCAGGCCAGGGCCGAGCGAATCCGGGCCACCATCCTCGCCCGTGACCGCGCCCTGCAGGATCACCAAGTGCTCGTGGCTGCCGAGCTGAACCGTCGCGGGCTCGGCCCCGTCGAGCGATCCCGCCTGCGGCGGATCCACGAAGACCCCGACGCCACCGAGTGGTGGTCGGATCCGGACGACTACGTGCGGGATGCCATCGATCGGCTGCCCCAGGGCCCCTCCACGGTGCCTATCGTGGCTGCCGACATCGACGCCGCCCGCAACTTCTCCGGGTTCAACGCCGTGCAGTCCATGCGGGAACACCCGGAGCTCGGGCCGCGGGCAGCGAGCATGGACACCGCCCTGGCAGCTGCGCTACGCAAGGAATTCCGCCTGTCCAAGAAGGACGCGGCCATCCATGCCCACGTGCTCACCGACATCTTCTGGGTGGCCCTGCGCCGGGCCCTCGAGACGGGGGGCGTGCAGCTGGCCACCGCGGTGCACTTCGTGGTGCCCACCCGTGACAACGAGGTTCAGGAGCAGTTCACCCGCGAGCTGCTCGAGAGCTGGCTGCACCACCTCGAGACCCTGCCGGTGCCCAAGCAGCGCGGCGCGCTGACCGCGAAGGTACCGCTGCTGGGCAAGCTGGTGGGCGGCGACAAGGCCCTGCCGGGGCCGGTGGAGGCGCCCAAGCAGATCACCGCCGGGCCCGAACCCGGCAAGAAGGGCCTGTGGTCCAAGGTGAAGGGTGTGTTCGGGGACTGAGGGGCTGGCATGACCGTACATGGCCGCATTTCGACGTCGAGATCAAGGTAGCGGAGGTGCGTCGCCCCAGGACGTGGACATCGGTATAATGTCCGCATGCCCCCACGAGATCCCAGCCCTGAAGCCAACCGCCTGCGCACCGCCGCCCAACTTCATGCACTCGGGGTGGCCATCAAGCGCCAGAACCTGCGGAGGCAGCACGCCGGGGCCGACGAGGACGAGATCGCACGTCGGCTCGGTGCATGGCTCATGGACCGCCCTCCCGATGCTCCCGGCGAGCTTGTCGTGTGGCCGAGGGAGCCCCGTTGATGGATCTGATTGCCGCTTTGGGTCAGGCGCTGGGGGACCTCGACGCGCTCGGCTCGAAGGTGGCGCTCGTAGGAGGTCTGGCCATCGCCGTACGGGTTGACCCTCGCTTCACGCGCGATGTGGATCTGGCTGTGTCTGTCGAAGACGACAAGGGCGCCGAGGACGTTGTGCGTGGCCTGCTCCATCGAGGCTACGGACTCGTCGCCACTGTGGAGCAGGATCACACCGGGCGCTTGGCCACCGCCCGACTCGCGATGCCCTCGCAGGGTGACCATGGCGTGGTGCTCGACCTGCTCTTCGCCACGGTGGGAATCGAGCGCGAGATCGTGGCGGCGGCATCCGTGGTCGATATCCTCCCTGGTTTGGCCCTCCCGGTGGCGCAGGTAGGCCACCTGCTGGCGATGAAGCTGCTGTCGAGGGATGATCACCGCCCACTGGACCAGGCGGACCTCGATGGACTGCTTGGCGTGGCGGATGGTCGGGAGATCCAGCGACTGCGCCGAGCTGTGACGTTGATCGAAGCGCGCGGCTGTGACCGGGGGCGCGATCTCGAGGCTGCGCTCCGTGTGCTTCTGTCATAAGACTGATATTCCGAGTTGTGACAACACAGGACGGAGCCCACCTGAGGCTTCAACCGTCTCTCGGATTGTGACTGGTCGACCTGGCTTTGGCAGCGCACCTTTGGACTCAGAGCACGCCGCAGGGCCAGGAGGGCTGCTGAGTGCTCGCCTCGACCTGTCGCCAGAAGGTGCTGCGCAGGTACAGGTAGCGCTGGCCGCCGTAGCAGCGCGGGCCAGGGCTGGCCTTATCGAAGGGGGTGGGGGGGACCACCAGGGGCAGTGGGACGATGACGTACTGGTCCAGCCGCTTGGACACCATGACGTCGGTGAAGCCTGCCAGGCCTGCGTCCACAGCCACTGATCCCAGGCGCTCGCAGTAGATGCGGTCGTGGACGTTGGGGGCCACCGCGCGGATGTAGTGACGGGGCCGGTTGATGAAAGTGCGGGGCCAGCCCGGCCCACTGGACAGGTGCTTGGCCAGCAGATCGAGGAAGGGCTCTTGGCCCGCGTCCTCGTCGTCTCCCACCGGGGTGCCGCCGATGTGGACGCGGCCTGCGAGCAGCTTGGGGACACCCTCGGCCGTGACGATGATGCCGTGGCGCTCGCCGGGGCTGAGGATGATGGTGTCGCGGATGTGGTCCAACAGCCGGTCCAGCAGAGCCTGCATCGTAGCGTTGGGGAGGAGCTCACCGTCGGTGTCCAGGAACATCTCGGGCACCAGCACCAGCTCGGCCCGGCCCGAGGCCAGGGCGGCGTGGGCGGCGACGAAGCCCGACTCGGCCCCGAAGAACTCGATGATGCAGATGCGGCGGGTGGACTCGGCTTCGACCCGCAGGGTGTCGATGGCGCGGGCGGCTTCCTGCACGGCGGTGTCGAAGCCGAAGGAGCGGGGCACCCACAGCACATCGTTGTCCATGGTCTTGGGGATGCCCACTACGGAGATGCCGCGCTCACGGGTGGCCAGGGCCAGGTGGTGGGCCACGTAGAGGGAGCCGTCGCCACCGACCACGTAGACGACCTGCACGCCGGAGCCTTCGACGCTGTCGGCCAGCCCTGCGATGTAGGCCTGGAAGTCCTGCCAGGTGCGCTGCTTGGGTTCGCGCATGTTGCCCAGCTTCGAGCCCCCCAGGTCGATCCAGTTGCGGGTCTGGTCGGTGTGCAACACCTCGGCTCCACGTTCCCGCAGGGAGCGCAGGCCGTGGAAGCCGTTCGAGACGCCCAGCACCGTGCCATGGGTACCGCAGTAGGTGTGGTGGCGGTCGACGATGGCGTGCACCACGGCGTTGAGCCCTGGGGCGATGCCACCGGTGGTCACCACTGCGGCTCGGCAGTCGGGCCGGTGGAAGAGCCGCTGGCGAGGGCCGGCCTCGAAGAAGGCTGGCAGCGAGCAGCCCAGCTCTCCGAAGCGCTCGAGCTGGGGAAGCTCGGCCGTGGCCAGGATTTTGCTGTCGCTGTGACGGAACTGCCCGAGGTGGACAGGATCCTTGGGGTTGTCGTGGCAGGGGGCCCCAAGGCGCTGAGGCTCGAGGATGCAGCCCGACCCTTCGAGGGCGCAGCCTTCCGTCAGGCAGCGCTCCAGGATCTCGGTCTCGTACACCAGGTTGGTGAAGCCACCTTCTCTGGCCATTTCCGTCCTCCGGGCGATGCAGGCGGCCCCTCTAACTCAGGCTTCAGGACCCGTCGCCCGGCCCGTGGAACACGTAGGCCGCACCGTTGGTGACCCCGTCGCCTTGGTAGTACCAGGCGCCAAAGGCCAAGTCGGCGGCGCCATCGCCGTTCAGATCGCCGGCGCCGGTGACCGACGAGCCTGCTCGCTGGCCCATCTGTTCGCCCATGAAGGCGGCATGGGCTGCGTTGAGCCCCAGGGTCCCGGTCTGATTGCCCAGCAGTAGGTAGACCGCGCCATCGGACTGTCCAGAGAAGTCGTGACCCGGCGCGCCCACCAGCACATCGTCGTGGCCATCGCTGTCGATGTCGCCCGCGCCCGCCACCGACGAGCCGGCGTAGTCATCGAGGTCTTCCCCTGTGGCCCGCATTTCTGCGTTGTCCAGGCTGATAGAGCTGGTGATGGGCCCGAATACGACGAACGCCGTGCCCGAGGCAGCGCCGCCCGTGCTGTCCCAGCGGGCACCCACGATGACGTCGTCGTTGCCGTCGCCGTTGAAGTCACCGGCGCTAGCGACCGAGTAGCCGGCCTGGGAGTTGTCCGAGGGGCCCCGCAGCTTGATGGCGAGATCGGCCAGGCCGCCGCTGTTGGTGCAGGGACCCATCACCACGTAGGCTGCGCCGTTCTGCTCCCGAAGGCTGCTCTCGTAGGGCGCGCCGATCAGCAGGTCATCCAAGCCGTCGCCGTTGGTGTCCCCCGCACTGGAGACCGCCCAGCCCGCCGTGTCATTGGCGCTCTCGCCGTACAGCCGCACGCCGGCGGTCTCGATGGAGCTCTCCCCCGAGGGGGGCTCGGTGATCAGGTAGGCCGCGCCGCGTCCTGCGAAGCTGGTGCCCCAGCCAGGTGCGCCCACGATGAAGTCGGCTCGGGCGTCGCCATCCACGTCGCCTGTGCCGGCCACGGATGCGCCGACCCTGTCGTTGGCGGTCAGGCCGCTCAGGGTGGCGTTGGCGCCGATGAGGTACAGGTCGCCGGCCAGGGGGCCGCGCACCAGGTAGACCTCGCCGGCTTCGTTGGCGCCTGATCCGGTGCCCGCGGCGCCGACCAGCATGTCGGCGTAGCCGTCGCGGTTCGAGTCGCCCGCCCCGCTCACCGCGGGCCAACCACCATCGACGTTGGCCGCGCCCAGCAGGCGGGCATCGGCGGCGAGGATCTCCTGCTGTCGGTCGGCTGGGCCCAGCAGCAGGTAGGCGGCGCCCCGGCCCCCGGCGTCCGGATCGCCCACCGCACCCACCAGCAGATCTTCCAGACCGTCGTTGTTCACGTCACCTGCCCGTGCGATGGAGGCGCCCACTGCGGCCGAAGTCATGGTGCCCACCCAGCGGCCATCGGCCAGCGCGGTGGAGATGGTGTCGGTCATGCCGTCGCAGTCGTTGTCCAGACCGTCGTCCCAGTCGAAGCCATTGGGATTGACGGAGGGCTCGTCATCGTTGCAGTCGTCACCGCCGCTGGCCTCGGAGGCGAAGCCGTCGCCGTCGTCGTCGATGCCGTCGATGCCATCGCAGCTCTGGTCCACACCGTCGCCCACCATATCGGGCGCCCCTGGGTAGATACTGGCGTCTCCGTCGTCACAGTCACCCTCGCCCACGGCCCAGCCATCGCGGTCCTGGTCGCCGGGAGGGGGCTGGGTGTCGTGTGTGTCGGGCTGGGTGTCGTCGAGGGGAGGCTTGCCCGAGGTGTCTTCCTGGAGATCGGGCAGGCAGGCGGTCAGGCCGAGGCCCAGAAACAGAGCGAGGGGCTGGCGACAGCACATGGGAACTCCGCTGGATGCAGGGGGGCATCCTGTGCTTGCTAGCCCGAAAGGGATCGCTTGGCCCGCGGATCAGATCAACCAGTACAGCTCGAAGGCCTGGGGCAGCCACAGGGTGGGTAGGGCGTCGGGGCCGGAGATGGGCAGCCCCACCCGCACGCGGAAGCGCGGCAGGGTCAGCTGGTAGGCGATGCTGGATGAGGATGCGAACACGCCCTCGAGGGGCTGCTGAATCTTCACCGCGGCCCCTGCGCTGGTCTGCTCGTCGAAGGCGGCACCGGCATCGATGCGGGCGTTGAGGGTGTTGTAGCGCCAGACCTGCACGATGATGCTGTCCCGCCGGTTGAGTCGGCAGTCCAGCGCCAGGCGCGACTGACCCAGGGTGAGCCGGCCGCCCCCGTAGAAGGCACCCTTGCCCTCGAGGGCCCCGTAGATCTCGTCGCCCAGGTCTACCCCCAGGGCCGAGGTCAGGGCGTACACAAGGTCTTCGCTGTCGAAGTTGCCGTGCAGTTCCACGTTGTCCCAGCGGTAGCCCAGGTGTAGCGAGAAGCGCTGGGAGATGGCCCAGCTTCCCGTGGCCATCAAGGGGTAGGCGGTGATGCTCAGGTCTTCCTGGTCGTCGCCCCAGCTGCCGTTCCAGAACAGGCCCTGGGCTTCGAAGGCCAGATCGATCCGCTCGGTCTGGATGGCCGTGACCTTGCCCCGCAGGTTGTAGACCGCCAGCAGGTCGAGCATGGGAGCCGTGCCTACCTGCAGGTTGTCCAGCAGGCCGTAGTCCAGGTTCATCAGCCCTGCCCTCAGGCGCTTGTGCCCCACCGTGTAGGCCGAAAAGTCACTCTCGTAGCCCGGGTCGATGGGTCCGTGGCGCCAGGCCTGGCGTCGCTCTTTGCCTCGGAGATCTCTCCACTCGAGGGGCTCGGACTCGGGTACGGCCCGGGCGGGTAGGGACAGCAGCGCTGCGATGACGAGGGTTGAGAGCACCGTTCCTCCAGGAGCTTCGACGGGTCCTTCTATAAGAGAGCTGTAGGCCCGCCTACCGTCCCGGGCCGTCGCCACCCTGCGAGCTTGCTGTCGGGAGCTTCAGTCCTAGCTTCGTCGAAACACCTCCGTCCCAGGAGCGCCCCATGCGCACCGCCGCTATCGCCCTGTTCGCCACCGCCAGCCTCGGCTGCTCCAACGACATCAGCCAAGACCGGGCTGTCGCTGTGATCGTCCCCGACGCTCAGGCCTCTCAGCCCGCTCTGGGTGACGCCCTGACCGTCGACCCCGCCAAGTCCAAGGTCCAGGCCCTGGGGGCCAAGATCACCGGCACCCACGACGTGTTCTTCCCCAGCTTCGCCGGGGAGCTGAAGCTGGACGGCGCCACCCCCACCGCCATCGCGGTGACCGTGAACATGGGCGGCCTGAAGTCCGATCACGACAGGCTCACCGGGCACCTGCAGGGACCTGAATTCTTCGATGTGGCCAGCTTCCCCACCGCCAGCTTCACCTCCACCGCCATCGCCGCGGGCGCCGAGGGTGGGACCCACACCGTCACCGGCGATCTCGTCATCCACGGGGTCACCCAGCGCGTCAGCTTTCCCGCCACCATTGTTGTGAGCGAGGGCGCCATGAAGGCCACCAGCGAGTTCGTCATCGATCGGCAGGACTTCGGCATCGCTTACCCCGGTATGCCCGATGATCTCATCAAGGATGAAGTGGCGCTCACCATCGACCTCGCCAGCTGATCCAGGTCGATTGGCGACCTCGTCGGCTGGCGGCCCCGGCCTGATGCGCTACACACGCTTCCCCCCAAGGAGGTCCACCGTGCACCAGGCCGATCTGCACAACCACACCACCGCATCCGACGGTGACTTCAGCCCCACCGAGCTCGTCCAGCGCTACGCCGCGTTGGGGGTCCAGACCATCGCGGTCACGGACCACGACACCATCTTGGGTGTGCGCGAGGCCCTGGATGCCGGCATCGTCGCCGAGCTGGACGTGCTGGCGGGGGTCGAGGTCACCCTGCGCTTCTCCGAGGAGCTCTTCCGCGGCTCCCTGCACCTGCTGCTGTACTTCGACGCAGCCCTGCTGGACGACCCCGCCTTCATCGAGCTGGCTACCGCCACCTTCGCCAAGGGCCGGGGCGACTCCCTGGTGCAGGCGCGCCTGGTGGAGCTCAATCGTTACTTCGGCCCCACCGGCATCGAGCCGCAGCTCCCCCGCGAGCTGGTGGCCGACGACCTGTACAGTCAGACCGATCAGGTCAGTCGCCGCCACTTCGCCGTGGCGCTCAAGGGCTTGGGCATCACCGAGCGCGAGGCCATCTCGTACATCATCGGCAACGACAGCCCCGCCTACATCCCCTCGGGGATGACCTTCGAAGATCTGACCCCTCTGCTCGAGGCCTACGCATTCGTGCGGGTCTTCGCTCATCCGGCGGCGGGTTCCTTCCCTGGCGATAGCCACTACAAGGAAGTCCTGCCCCCCGTCGAGACCGTCATCGAGCTGCTGCCGCGCTTCCTGGCTATCGGGCTCGATGGGCTCGAGGTGGCCTATCCCGGGCACACCCCCGAGCTCGAGGCTCGGGTCGAGGCCCTGCGGGTGCAGCACGGCCTGCCCATCGCCACCGGCGGCTCTGACTGCCACGACGAAGAACAACGTCCTCCGGGCACCGATGGGGTCGGGATCGAAGCGGTTCACGCCATCCGCGCGCTGCTGGCCGCCAGGGCGTAGGTACGCAGGGCACCAATCCTGCGACTGGTGAGCTCCGCCTGTCAACGGTTCCTTCCCAGGGCACACTGTCCCGTTAGACAGATGTCGACCAGGGAGACCGTATGCACCGCTCGTTCATCCTCGCTGTTGTTCCCGTGCTGGCGCTGGGCTGTAGCGACTACGGGGTCGACCGCATCGACGAAGAGCCCCTGGGCTCCGGCGACCGCGTGATCCAGGTGATCCCGGATCTCATCGACTTTGGCACCGTGGCGGGGGGAACGACCGAGGTCGAGACCTTCTCCATCAGCAGCATCGGCGCCGCCAGCATCGAGCTCGAGCCGCTGCATTTGCAGGGTTCCGGCACCTTCACCATCTTCGGCGACCCGCTGCCCGACCGCCTCTCCCCGGGCGCTACCGTGGACATCGAGGTGGCCTACTCCCCCGCCACCAGCGACGACCAGGCCAGCGTCATCGTGTCCAGTAACGCCACCGTGCAGCAGGTCTCGGTAGACCTGTTCGGCGTGGGCGTGATGCCTGATCTCGTGCTGGACCCGCAGCTGCTCTCGCTGCGTTCCTACGACGGAAACCCCGTGTATAGGTCGTTCGTGGCCCGCAACGAAGGTGTGGTGGATCTGGTGGTGGAGAGCTGGGTCCTGCAGGGTGAGAGCTTCGAGGTCGACACCGACCTGCCCACCACCCTGGCTCCGGGTGAAGAATCCATCGTGGACGTCACCTGGTATCCCGAGGTCGAGGGCCTGGACCTCGGCTACTTCTGGGCCGCCAGCAACGACCCCGACGGCGACGAGCTGGCGACCCTGCAAGGCTACTACCAGCTCCCGTGCCTGGGCCTGCACGAAGCGGTCACCCGGGGCTACGCCGACATTACGGCCAACACCGATGGCATCACCGTCTCCCACGTGGGTGAGGACCTCGATATCTGTATCGACCGTTGGTACATGTACATCAGTACCCAGACCCAGGATGCTGGCGCCGGCGACCCCCAGTTCGACGCCAACGATAACTACGGCGAAGACGGCAGCATCGTCCTCGAACGCGGCGACAGCGTGATGTTCGAATACGCTTCGAGTAGCTTGCCGGCCTGGTGGTGCGTCGAGGAGACTCAAGTCACCGACACCGCCTACAGCTTCGACTTCACCGGCGCCCAGGTGCCGACCTTCCTGCTGGACACCATGCTGGGCGGCGGCTTCGACCCCAACACCACCGTGTGGAAGGACATGCGCGACAACCCCGTGATGATCGTGGGGCGCGACCGCGGCTGGGCCACCACCGTGGCCGACGGCAGCACCCTGGTCCGGGTCGAGGTCACCAACGTAGGCCGCACGGCGGGCAGCGCGGTGGTGTACGAGACCATCCCCGCCGGTATGGTGGCCACCGACATCAGCCCCGAGCCCTTCGACGAGGTCGAGGACGACGACGGAAACATCACCTACGCGTGGGAGGTCTCTCTCGACGCCGCCATCGACACGGCGACGGACACCCAGACCATCTACGACTCGGCCAGCTTCTCCTACAGCCTCTCCATCCATGACGAGGCGTGCACCGTGCGGTCCCGCGTCAAGTCTCCCACGGTGGAGTGGCCGGACGGTCAAGGCATCACCCGCCAGGCCCAAGGCAGCCCTCTCATCATCGAGTGCTGGTAGTACGATTCGGCCATGCGCCCCCTGATCGCCCCTGTCGCCCTGCTGTGTCTGGCCTCCCCAGTAGGGGTCCAGGCGCGGACGGTGCATCAGCAGGGCGTACGCATGGATACCCGGCGGCTGGTGCTCGAGCTGGCGCTCATGAGCGAAGGCCTCGAAGATCCCCTGCTGGTGGGGATGCGCGGCGGTTCCAGTCACGGCTTGAGCCAGCGGGTGTCCCATGTGCACCCCGATGCCCCCTTGCGCTTCGAGTCCCTGCCCAGCGAAGGCGCGGTCAGCGAACAAGTGGCCTTGGCTATGGGACGGGTGGGGGCGCGCTGCGCCCTGAGCCTCGAGCCGGCGGGGGGACAGGACTGGACGGTGCGCTACTGGGGTGACTGCGCCGAGCCCTGTGGCGTCGTGCTCGGCACTGCGGAGAGCACCGGCGCCCGGGTAGGGGCCGCAATGCTCGGCGACCTCCGGGGAGCGGACGGTGTGAGCGAACAGCTCGGCCTGCGGGTCCACGATGGGTCCGGACCCGACGAGGACGCAGCCTGGCACGTGGCCGAAGGCAGCGGCTACCCCATGAGTACCCGTCGCTTCGCGCTGCAGGTGGGGGATCTGGACACCGTGCGGCAACTGGAACGCGAGCGGCGCTGGGGCAGCAGCACCACCGTGCTGCTGGCCGCCGCTGGCGGCGGGGCGGTGCTGACGGGCATGGTGGTCATGGGCCAAGGCTCCACCGCCGCCCGCAACGCCCTGCGCTACGAGCAGCAGGTGGCCGCCGATCAGCGAACCTGGACCGGCGTGGTCATCAGCGCAGCGGGGGCGCTGGTGATCAGCGGCGTGCCACGCCTGCGTCGCAGCATCGAGCAGCGCTACACCCGCCCCGATCAGCTCTACACCTTCGAACAGGCCGAGCGCTGGGCCGAGGACTACAACCGAGAGCTGGACCGAGAGCTGGGCCTGGGCGCCTTGGCCCCGTCGGAGTCGTCCGTAGATCTGCCTGACGAGGCCGCGCCGTGAGCGCTCTGCTGCCCTTGCTCCTGGCCACGGGCGTGGCCAGCGCTGATGGTGAGTCCATCGACGTGGAGCTCCAGCGCCCCAGCTTTGGCGCCGCCACCCTGGCCGGGGTCGATCATCCCCTGGGAGAGCATCGACGGCTGGTGGTGGGCGTGCTGGGTCTGTACCTGCGGGATCCGCTGGTGTTGTTGGTGGACGATCGGGAGACGGGCGCTGTGGTGGCCCAGCGATACACCACCATGCTCGGTGCCGCCTACGATGTGTCCCCGCGGGTGGAGCTGCGGGGTGTGCTGCCGGTGTCCCTGCAGTGGGGCAGCGAAGAGAGCTACCTGGCTGCCGACGGCATGGGCATGGCGGATCCTTCCATCGGGCTGCGGGTCACCACTCTGCAGCGAGGCCCCTGGTCCACGGCTGTTCGTGCCGATGCCCTGCTGCCCCTGGGGTCCCGGCAGCGCTACATGGGCGAGGGTCGCCCCCGGAGCGCCCTGGGCTTGCTTGCAGCGCTGGATGGCGATCGGTTGGGTCTGCACGCCGATCTCGGCGCCGTGCTGCGGTCTGCGGTGGAGACCGACTCCGATCTGGTGCTGGGCCACGAGGCCACCCTGGGCTTCGCCCTGCGCTATGCCACCTGGCCCGGTCGCCAGGACCTCTACCTGGGCACGCTCACCCGCTGGCCGCTGCTGCAGGCCGGCGGAGCGCCTCTGTCGTCGGAGATCCTCATGGGTTCGCGCCTGTCCCCCAGCGCGCGGATGGACGTGGACCTGGGCGTGGGTCGAGGCCTCACCCCCGGCTACGGCACGACCGAGTTCAGGGGATGGGTGGGCCTGCGCTGGGCCTTCACCGGTGTGGGCGAGCCCGAGCCCGAGCCCGATCTCGATCTGGTCTGGACCGAGCCCAGCGCCCCGGCGCCCGAGCTGGCCCCGCGGGTCGAGAACATCCGCTGGCAGGACGGTCAGCTCGCCCAGGTGCGCAAGGCCCGCATCGAGATCCGCGAGCCCATCCAGTTCGAGGTGGACACCGCTCATATCCTGTCCGAGTCCCAGCCCATCCTGCTGGCCGTGGCGGACATCCTCGAGTCCACCCCGCAGATCCTCCACGTGGTCATCGAGGGCCACGCCAGCGCCGAGGGTGCCCACGCCTACAACTACCAACTCAGCATCGAGCGCGCGCGCTCCATCCTGCGGGCGCTGGTGGAGGTTGGGGTGCATCCCCGACGTCTGAGCTGTCGGGGCATGGGCGAGGTGGCCCCGGTGGTGCTGGGCGACGACGAGGCCAGCCTCGCGGCCAACCGACGGGTGCTGTTCCTTATCGCCGAGCAGCTGGATCCCCTCGACCCGCTGCCTCCCGAAGAGCAGCACATCGTGCCCTGGAACCAGGCCGCTCCGGCGGCCGGGGAGGTCGAGTGATCCTGCTCCTTGCGATGCTGCTGGGTCCCCTGGGCGCCCACCGGGCTGCGGCTCAGTGCGCCACCACCCTGACCCAAGACCTCAACTGCAACACCATCGATGTGGTGGCCGAGACCGACACGGACATCGAAGATCCCATCTGTGCGCTGTACACCGACAGCCACGGCGAGCAGTACAACGCAGACTACTTCTACGACTACTTCCTGTACGGTTGCCGCGTGCCCACCTACGAGCTGGACACCGACAGCGACGGCTTCTCCTCCGGCGTAGTGGAGGTCCCCGACGCCCCCGATGGGCTCGATGTGTACCTCACCTGCGACAACTGTCCCGAAGACTACAACCCGGGTCAGGAGGACCACGAGTGTGACGGCTGGGGCGACATCTGTGACAACTGTCCCTTGGACGAGAATCCCGATCAGGCCAACAACGACAGCGACGATCTGGGCGACGTCTGCGACAACTGCCCCAGGGTGGACAACCCGGAGCAGCTCGACGACGACGACGACGGCCACGGCGATGCCTGCGACCTGTGCCCCGACATGGCCAACCAGAGCAACAGCGACGTGGACGGCGACGGCGTGGGGGATGCCTGCGACGCCTGTCCCTTGAGCTGGGACCCCGATCAGGTGGACAAGGACGACGACGGCATCGGCGACATCTGCGACACCTGCCCCGAGCAGCGCAACCCCGACCAGGCCGACGCCGACGATGATGGCTTGGGGGACGCCTGCGACAACTGCGACATGGTGTGGAACACGGGCCAGGACGATGGCGATGGCGACGGCATCGGCGATGCCTGCGACCTGTGCTGGGAGGTGCCGGACGGCAGCCAGCGCGACACCGATCTCGATGGTATCGGTGACGCCTGCGACAGCTGCCCCGACGTGGCCAACCCCGAGCAGGTGGACTTGGATGAAGACGACGTGGGTGACGACTGCGACCTCTGCCTGGGTGTGAAGGACCCGGAGCAGCTCGACACCGACCGCGACGGCATCGGTGATGCCTGCGATAACTGCGTCAACGTGGAGAACGTCGAACAGGTGGATCTCGACGACAACGGCGTGGGCGACATCTGTGAGCGCTCCCTACGCGGGGCGGGGCATCGCTGCGGCACATCGGCCCCCAGCGGGGCTGCCGCTCTGATGCTGGCGTTGGTGATGTGCGCGGTTCCCCTGCGGAGGCGCCGATGACCCGCCGCGTCGCCGCTGTCTGTTCGCTGCTGTGGGTGTGCCCCGCGGTGGCCCTGGCTGACGAACCCCTGGTGGACCGCTCCATCGACACCCAGCTGGTGCACCCCGCCCTGTCTCCCGACGCCGCTGTGGTGGTGGACACGCCCCGGGCGGCCCAGCCCATGGAGCTGTCCATCGGCGCTGCCTGGCAGCTGGAGCGTGACCCGCTGCGCTACCAGCTGGACACCGGCGGTGGCGGTGCGGTCATCAGCCAGCGCAGCACCGTGCACCTCGGTGCGTCCCTGGCGGTCAGCGAGCGCACCACCGTGTACCTGCGGGGCAGCGCCGCCCAACTCGAGGGTGGCGATCTGGCCGTTGTGGCCCCGGCCCAGACCCTGGCTTTGGGCGATGTGGCCGTGGGGGTCAAGGGTGCCTGGTTCGAGCGCGGTCCCGTGGCCCTCGGCCCCGCCGTGACCCTCTGGCTGCCTGTGGGCAGCGGCGACAGCTGGGTGGCCGAAGACAGCTTCCGCTACGCCCCGGCGCTGTTGGCGTCGGTGGGTGGTGAACATGTCGAGGTTCTGGCCAACCTGGGTATGCTCGCCCGGGTAGAGGTCGACACCGGGGCGGACTTCGTGGCCTCCCCCGAGCTGACCACCGGCGCCGCCGTGGCTGTGTCCGCGACCCCCTGGCTGGGGGGGCTGGTGGAGATCAGCTCCCACCACGGCCTGGGGCACTTCATGCAGCCTGGCGCCGAAAATCCGGCCGAGCTCAAGGCCGGCCTGCGCCTGACCCACCAGCGCTGGGGGCGCGTGGACCTGCTGGGCGGCACCGGTCTGGGACAGGGCTACGGCGCCAGCCCCATGCGGCTGATGGTGTCCGTGATGGGCTGGGCCGGCCTTCGTCACCCCGAGCCCGAGCCCGAGCCGGTGGTCATCGTGCCGCCGCCGCCTGTCGTTCCAGTGGAACCGGCACCACCGCCACCGGTGGTGGTGGCCGCGCCCCGCCACGCCTGGGTGGAGCATGGGCGCATCGTCGTGGACGCCCCCATCGCCTTCGAGCCCGGCAGCGCCACCCTGTTGTCCGACGCCGAGGCCTTGCTGGCCGAGGTGGCCGAGGTGGTGCTGGAGTATCCCCAGATCGAGCTGCTGGTGGTGCAGGGCCACGCCGACGATCTGGGCAGCTTGGGCGCCGACTACGAGCTCAGCCTGCGTCGTGCCCGGGTGGTCTTCGAGCGCTTGGTCCTAGGCTCCGTGCGGCCAGCCCGCATCAGCTACCGAGGCATGGGCAGCGCCGACCCGGACGCTGGCGGCGCACCTCGCAGCGTGGATCTGCTCATCACCCGGGTGCGCCCGCTGCAACACGGCCAGGCCGACGTGGACGAGCAGGACATCCTGCTGCCCTGGAGCGGTGACGCCATCGCCGCGGGGTTTGACGGCGAAAAGCTGTTGGGTGTGGACGGCCACCCCATTCTCGAGTTCGAGCTGTTGCCCGAGCCCATGCTGCGCGAGGAGATCCCCAGCAAGGACGTGTTCCGTCAGGCGCTGCAGGAGCACGATCGCAGCGAAGCGGACCGGGAGGAGGCGCCATGACTCTCACCCTGCTGCTGGCCGTCGCGGCCCTGGCTCAGGACGCCCAGGATCTGAACTGCAACGGCATCGACGTGGCGGACGAGCCCACGGTCAATGTCATGGACCCCGAGTGTCTCGAGCACGTGGACGACGACGAGCAGGTGATCACCAGCGCCGACTTCTACTACGACTACGCCAGCTTCGGCTGCCACTACTTCCTGCCCGATCTGGGCATGGATGCCGACTTCGACGGCCTGGCCAGCGGCGAGGTCTACATCACCGCCGAAGACGGCACCGTCTCGCGGGTGGTGCTGCTGGACTGTGACAACTGCGCCGAAGTGCACAATGTGGAACAGGCCGACGGTGACGACGACACGGTGGGTGACCTCTGCGACAACTGTCTCGAGGTTCAGAACGTCGAACAGGAAGATCCGGACTGGGATGCCATCGGCAGCGCCTGTGATGTATGTCCCTGGCACGTGGACCCGGAACAAGAGGATGGTGATGGTGATGGGGCAGGAGACGCCTGCGACAACTGTCTCGATCTGGAGAACCCCGACCAGGCCGACAGTGATGGCGATGGCGTCGGCGATGACTGTGATGTCTGTCTCTACGACGACGACGAGGATCAAGAGGACGAAGACGGGGACGGGGTCGGCGACGCATGCGATCTCTGCCGGGACCTGTACGATCCCGAGCAGCCCGATGCCGACCACGACGGCGTGGGTGACAGCTGCGACATCTGCCCTCAGTTTGACGATCCGGCCCAGGCCGACATCGACGGTGATGGCGCTGGTGACGTCTGTGATCTGTGCCCCGAAGACCCTGGCACCATCGATGAGGACAGCGACGGAGACCGGGTGGGGGACGGCTGTGATCTATGTCCCTTCGACTTCGATTCCAGACAGGCGGACTTCGACGGTGACGGCATCGGCGACGCCTGTGATGTGTGTCCCGAACTGTGGGACGCCGAGCAAGAAGATGCGGACGGTGATGGCGTGGGTGATGGCTGTGATGTGTGTCCCGACGACAGCGACCCCGAGCAAGCCGATCGCGACATGGATGGCGTCGGTGACGCTTGTGATCTCGCGGTCGCGGTGCGCGGCGGCGGTGCCTGCTGGGGCTGCAGCGGCACGGGCCAGCAGCGCCCGGTGGGCGGCTTGTTGCTGCTGGGCTTGCTGGGAGTGGTGTGGCGACGGCGTTCGGAAGGAGGCTCCAGATGTTGAGTACCTTGCCCTTGTTCCTGGCTCTGGCCAGCGGTGCGGCCAGCGCGGACTGCCCTGTGACCGCAGCCGAGTTGGATCTGAGCCTGCTGAGGGCCTTGGCGGCCTTCGAAGAGCAGCGATACCTGGACTTCGAGGCCGAGCGCACGGACGCCGAGCGGGCCATGGACTGCCTGGGCGAGGTGCTGCGGGGGCAGCAGCTGCTGAATGTCCACCGGGTGTGGACCTCCAAGGCGTTGCTGCACGGCGACGAAGAGGCTCTGCTGGCGGGGCTGCGCGCTCTCAGGGTGGTGGCGCCCGGGTTCGCCCTGCCCGAGAACTGGATGACCTCCAGCGGTAAGGTGCAGAAGCTCTTTGTCGAGGCTCAGAGCGTGGGTCCGGGTCGGGAGCTGAGACTGCCCGGTCGCCTGGTGGTGGATGGGCATGTGGCCAGCTCCTACATCCCCGCCGAGCGGTCCGCGGTGGTGCAAATCCGCAACGCCCAAGGAAGCTGGAGCAGCTGGTACGTGGAGCCCAGCGCGCCGACGGCCACCTGGATGATGGCCAGGGAAGAACGAGATCCAGCCCCCAGCGACGCCATGGCGCCGGTGCCCGTACCGGCGGAGTGATCGAGCTTAGGCGTCCACGAGTAGGCCCACGCCGTTCACCCAGCCCTCGTACAGGTAGGCCAGCATCAGCTGCATGGCTTTGACGTGCTGGCTGTCGCTGCGATCGCCCAGCACCAGGTCGGTGCGCGCCCGACGTTCCTCGGGGCTGTCCAGGCTCACCAGGGTCTTGAGGGGTCCCACCTCGGCCTCGGGGGGCACCTCGCCGTCGATGGCCACTGCGCCCAGCCACATCAGCACCAGGGCGCAGTGGGTGGGGTCCAGCAGGCTGCCCACGCCGAAGACCGCCTGGAACAGTTGGTTGGTGTCCACGGTGGTGACGCCGGCTTCGTTGTCTCGCAGCACCACGGTCTGGGGCTCGGGTGCGGTGATCAGGCCGCGCTCCCGCCACTGGGCGAACATCTCGCCTGTGTAGCCGAAGTCCCGCAGGGCGTCGCAGAGCAGCTTGTGGCCCAGGCTGCCTTCGGGCTGTACCCGGGCCGCCAGCCACAGCTCGGCGTCTTCGCCGATGGGGTAGGGCACGTAGCCCAGGCAGCCGTAGGGCTGGTTGGTGATGTTGGCGGGGCAGGTGGGACAGGCGCCGTCGTGCTCTCGGAGTGGAGCTGACTCGGCCAACAGGTCCACGACGCTGACCTCCCGCTCGCGCTTGCCTTCGGAGGTCTCCACCACCACGTTGATGCAGGGCACGTCCATGCCCACGCCCGCCTGTTGGAGCTGTCCAGCGATAGCCATGGCCTGGCTGCTGGACTTGCGCATACGAAGCATGGTGATGGTGCCCTGGAACGTGTCGCCGTCTCCCAGCGCCCGCTTGGCCTCGCACTCGATGTTGACGATGAGATCGGCGCCCATGGTGACTCCTTGTGGTTCTACGCTCCCTGTACCACGCGTTGCGGTAGCTCCCACGCCCCCAGGTGCAGGGGTGCGGCGTCCCAGCCCAGCTCGAGCACGGCCTCGAGAACCTGCTGGGCCCGCTCCACGCTGACTACGCCCCGGGTGGCGCCCAGGTCGGGCCTGGCTGCGAGCAGCACGGCTTCAGCGTGGCAGCCGGGCAGCCAGCGGGCGCCGTATTGCTCCCGCAGGGCCGCGGCCTGGGGGAAGGGAGAGCGGCGCTGCAGGGGCCCGACGTCGAGCATGCCGCCGCCCAGCAGCAGCACATCGCCGTCGCGCTCCATGCGGGCGCGGGCCTCGGCCTCGTCGAAGGCCCGGGGGAAGCTGTCGTCCACCACGATGGTGCCGGAGGCCAGCGCCTCCACCTCGAGGGCCTGACCACCGCTGGTGGCGCCCAGGATCAGCGTGCAGTCGGCCAGATTGTCCACCCCGCCTTCATGGCGCGGATCCTGGATGACCAGCAGTGCCGGTTTCCCCAGTCTGTGTCGGGCCAGGGCCAGCACGGCCTGGCCGATGCTGCCGTAGCCCAGCACGCCCACCCGCTCGTGGGTCCAGCTGCGGCCGGTGACGGCCAGGACCTTCTCCACGGTGAGCACCATGGCCACGGTGGTGGCGGCGTGACCGCTGGTGAGCAGCTGCTCGGGGCTTTCGCCCAGGGAGCGGGTCGCCAGCCCGGTTGTGGCTGGCAACATGCCCGCCAGGGCCACCACCCGCGCCCGGGTGGCCGCCAGGCAGCGAGCCATGAGGGCCTCGAGCTGGGGGCCGGGAGCGATCTCATCCGCACGGATCGGCGCCAGCACCAGCTCGGAGCAGGCGGCCGCGGCGTCGATGCGCTCTACTACCACCGGCTCAGTCACCGGCAGGATCGTACCGGCGGGGGCATACACCACCAGGGCGGCCTGGGGGCGGGCCATGGCCAGCAGTTCGTCCTCGAGTCGCGGGGCCAGCGCGTCCACCATGGCGTCGCCGTGTAGATCCAGGTGAAGTCCATCCTGCACCATGGCGCCGACCATCAGCTCGGTGTCGGTGCTGCGGGTGGCGAAGTGGTAGCGCCCCGCGGCCCAGTCCGGGATGGCCTGGGACGAAGGTCTCGGCACGGCGCTGGGATCCATCCACGACAGGAAGAAGCGGCCCAGGCGGGCCAAGCCCTGGCTTCCGGCCGCCGCCAGTACGTCGGCGGGTGCGGCCTGGGCATGGGCCGCAGCATCCCCCAGGGCTTCGGCGACCCGGCCTACGGTGGCTTCGCCCCGCACGCGCACAGGCAGGGCGCGGGCCAGGGGGCCTACGACGGTCGAAGCGCGAGGGTCGCTGGGGTCCCGGGAGGCCAGGGCGGTGGAGACCACCCGGTCTCCGGGACCGAGGGCCCGGAACAGGGCCGTCATGGCCAGCACAAAGGGTGAGACCTGCAGGGCCCTGGCCCGCAGCTTCAGGCCCTCCCAGTCGGTCGGGGTGATGTGGATACGGGCGCTGACGTCTCGCTGCCGGGGGGGCGCGGGCTGTTGTTCCAACCCGGCCAGGGCCTTCTGCCAGAACGTGGCGTCTCGAGCTGTGGGCTCGGGCTCGCCCAGATCCTGGGGCAGGCCTCCCGGTGGAGGCAGCTCGGGCACACGCCCGGCGGCGAAGGCGTCGTGGGCATGCAGCAGCTCACCCATCAGCAGCCAGGCGCTCCAGGCGTCGGCGATGGCATGGTGCCCACCGACCATGAGCATGTGTTCGTCGGGTCCCATGCGACACAGGCGTGTGCGGAACAAGGGCCAGCGATCCAGTCGATAGCGGGCGCCGGATTCCTCGTCCCAGCGGGCATCGAGGGCGCGAACACGCTGGGCTGGGCCCAGGGGCTCGAGGTCGTCCACCTGCAGTAGCGGGCGCACCACCGGCTCGATGAGCTGCATGGGCGCGCCGCTACCTTCGTCGATGCGAGCCCTGAGCATGGGCTGGCGAGCGCTCAGCCAGGCCAGGGCTTGGGCCAGCGCCCCGGCGTCGATGGGCCCGTGGATGGGAACGCGGGCGGTCCAGCATGGCGGGTGTTCGGGCTGGAGCTTGTGGGCCAGCCAGAAACCTCGCTGGACCGCGGTGAGCTGGCGTGGGGCGTGGGGCTCGGGCACCGCCTGTGCGGGGGCGTGTTGGGCCCTCGCTGAGGTGGTCGTCTCCGCGCCTTGGGTCAGCAGCGCCGCCAGCCCAGCCACGGTGGGGTGCTGGTACAAGGCCAGGGGCTGGGGCACCCAGGGGAGCTGGGCGCGCAGCAACTCGAGCACCTCGAGGGCCAGGATGGAGTCGCCGCCCAGGGCGAAGAAGTCATCGTCGACGCTGGGGTGGGTGTCGAGCTCGAGCACGTCGGCCCAGGTGGCGGCCACCAGGGACGCCATGGCTTCGGCAGCGACGATGGTCGGCGCCCGCGGGTCGCGCTGTGGCCCATCCCCGCCTTCGAGCTGGGCGCGCACGGCACGGCGGTCGGCCTTGCCGGCGGTGTTGCGGGGGATGCGGTCCACCACGGTGAGGCGGTGGGGCACCATGGCCGGGGGCAGGCGCTGGGCCAGCCAGGGCCGCAGCCGCTCGGGTTGGTCGAACCCGGGGGCCTCGAGCCAGGCGTGCAGCAGGCCGTCGGCCTGCACCACTACGGCGCCCTGCACCTCGGGCCAGGCGCAGAGGTGGTGCTCGATCTCGGCGGGCTCCACCCGGTTGCCGTGCACCTGCACCTGATCGTCCCGGCGACCCAGGAACACGATGGCGCCGCTGTCGTCCCGGCGCACGAGATCGCCGGTCTTGTACACTCGGCCCAGGCCCGGGAGCTCCACGAAGGCCTCGGCCGTGATCTCGGGCTCGCCCAGGTAGCCGTGGGCGATGCCGCCTCCCACCACCAGCTCTCCCACGCCGTCGACCTCGTCGATGATGTGGGTGGTGACGCCGTAGCGGGTCCAGCCAATGGGTGTGTGGACCGCGCCAGGTGTCAGGTCCCCCGCGACCTCGAACCAGGTGGCGTTGACCACGGTCTCGGTGCTCCCGTAGAGGTTGGCCAGGCGGTGGCGCCAGCCGCAGCGGGCGCGCCAGCGGCGCACGGGATCTGCGGGCACAGCCTCGCCACCCAGCAGCACCCAGCGCAGGGCTGGCAGGGGTTCGTCCTGGGGGCTGCGCTCCACGGCGCCCAGCAGGTGTACCCATAGGCTCGGGACGGCGTTGAAGATGGTGATGCCCTCGGCTTCCATGAAGCTCAGCAGGGCTTCGGGGTCACGGGCCACGGTCTTGGGCACCGGATGGATGCTGCCTCCGGCCAGCAGTGGGGAAAAGACCTGGCGAATGCAGCCGCCAAAGCTCAAGCCCGAGGTCTGAACGAAGCGATCGCGCTCGCTGACCCCGAACACCCGCAACACCCAGTCCTGGAAGGCCAGCACGGCGCTGTGGGGCACGGCCACGCCCTTGGGGCGGCCGGTGCTGCCCGAGGTGAACATCACGTGGGCCAGGTCCGAGGGTCGCTCGGGGCCCCCCTCGAGCTCCTGTTCGTCGACCTCGAGGCGTGGGAGCTGGGGGGCCATTTCGGCGGCGATGTCGGCTTGGGCCGCGCTGTGGATCAGGGCGGTGGGACGGGCCAGCTCGATGACCTGGCGGGTGCGGGTGGAGGGCCAGGTGGGGTCGAGCCCCACCCACGCCGCGCCGGCGCGCAGCACCGCCAGCATGGCCACGACGGCTTCTTTCGATGGCGAGGCCAGGATGGCCACCCGGGGGGTGGGCCCGGCCACGACATCGGGATCGGGCTCGCTGGCGTCGAGGATCTCCACCAGCCGCTGGGCCAGGGCCCCGGATCGGCGCTCGAGCTGGCCGTAGCTGACACCTTGCACCGCGTGGCGATCCGGGTGCTGCCGGCAGCGAGCCAGGATCCGCGCATGCAGGCTGTCCGATGGAGCTTGGGTGTCGGCGCCGCTGGCGGCGTCGGTCAGCAAACCCTCGAGGGCGTCGGCGAGGCCGGAGACCGTGGTGGGCTCCAGGTGGCTGAGGGTGTGGTTCCAGGAACAGTGCAGCCGGCCGTTGAACACCCAGGCCACCAGGCCGATGCGGGTGAAGCCCGAGGCGGAGGCGCCGTGGACGTCCCCCAGCTCCAGCCCGCCGATGGTGTCTGGGGCGGCCAGGTGAGGAAAGGAGAAGCCCGCCGGGGTCAGCCCTACGGGCCCGGCGCCGCTGCGGGGCGCCAGCTCGGCCAGGGCGACGGAGGACGCCGCCGCGTGGGACTGCATCTGGCGCAGCTCGGCCTGAGTGCGCTGGGCCAGGTCCATGAGGGGTTCGTGGGCCCACACCTGCATCCGCGCCGGGAGGCTGTCCGCAAAGGAGCCCACCAAGGCGTCGGCGTCGGGGAGGCGCATGCCTCGACGACCGTGGGCCACGCGGATCACCACGTCGGGTTGCCCGCTGGCCTCGAACAGGCAGCGGGCGTAGGCCGCCAGGACCAAGGCCGGCAGACCGATGCCGGCGTCCTTGGCCATGGCGCTCAGGCGTGTTGTCAGCTCGGGGCTGCACACCCGGCGCTGCCAGTCGCAGGGCCCTCGGGCGGGCTCGTGGGTGGGGCTGCACCAGGGAAGGTGCAGGGGTGGCACGCCTTCGGCGTAGCGGGCACGCCACCAGGCGGTGGAGCTGCGATCGGGCATGGAGGCCAGGGAGGCGTGCACTTGATCCAGGCTGGAGCTCATGGCTGGGAGCACCGGGGCGGTCCCAGACCGTAGGGCCTCGTGACCGATGAGCAGCTCCCACATCAGGTTGCGGGCGCTGTGTGCGTCCACGGCGGCGTGGTGGCCGTTGAGCACGATGGTGCGGCCGTCGGTGATCACCCGCTGCAGGGGGCCGGCCTCCAGATCGAAGGGCTCGTTGGCGATGGCGCGAAGATCCACCCGGTCCACCCAACGCAGCTCGGGGGGGGCGCCGCCGGGGAGCTGGCGCCACTGGCCGTCCACCCGCTGGATGGTGGTGCTCAGGGCGGGGTGTCGGGCCACGGCTCGCGTGAGCGCCTTGCCCAAAAAGGTCGGGTCCAGCGCGGTGGCGCCATCGGCTCGGGACAGCATTGAGCTGAGCAGGACATTGCCCGGGATGTCGGGGAAGAAGCTGCGTTGGACGGCGAAGGTCTGCTGGCTGGGCAGCAGGGGCCAGCCGGGCGTCGGAGCCTTGCCAGTTGTTGGCGAGCTGGGGGCGGGCGCGGCGTCTGGGGCCTCGGCCTCGCGGCTCACCCCGGCGCGCAGGGCGGCCAGGATGGCGCCGACGGTGTCGTGTTCGAAGAGCAGGGTGGTGGGCAGGGAGCGGCCCACGGCGTCCTCGAGGGCCCGCAGCAGGTCCATGGCCTCCACCGAGTCGATGCCCAGCTCCATCAGGGGTGTGGCGTCGTCCAGCTGGTCGAGCTCGAGCTCGGCCGCCCGCGCCACCAGCGCCCGCACGCGGTCCTCGAGGTCCTCAGGCAGGGGCTCGGTGGACACCATGGCGCTGCGCTTCAGCACCACCACCCAGGGCTCGCCGCTGCCCAGGGCCCACTCCAGGGCGGCCAGGGCCAGCCCGGGGGCCACGGGCTCGAGACCCCTCTCCCTGAAGGCCTGAGCCCAGGCTCCAGCCATGCCGGTACCCTCCCACGGCGGCCAGGCGATGCTCTGCACCCGACGTCCCAGGGCGTGTTGCTCGAGGGCCCAGCTGTCCAGCCAAGCGTTGGCCTGGGCGTAGGCCTCGATGCCCCGGTCCAGGCCGGGGAGGACGGCGGAGACGGAGCTGAACAGCACCGTCAGCCCGCGCTCGAGGGGTTCGAGGGCCAGCAGGCCGTCGCGCTTGGGGGCCATGGCGTGCTCGCCGCTGGTCCCGGCCAGGTGGAACAGGACGTCCACGGTGCCCAGGTGTGTGCGGGCTTGCTCGAGCACCCGGGCCGCGTCTTCGGTGCGGGTGAGATCCGCGCTCACATACCAGGCCTCGCCGCCCAGCTGCTCGATGTCACGCAGCAGTCGATCTTGTTCCGGGCCCTGGTCCCGCCGTCCCACCAGCATCACGCGGGCGGACCACTCCCGGGCCAGCCAGCGTGCGGTGTGAGCGCCCAGTGCGCCGCTGCCGCCGGTGATCAGGGTTGTGCCGCCCCGGACCAGGGGCGAGGGTCCTTGGGGGCAGGGCCGCCAGGTCAGGCCGCCCATGGGATCCCGGCGCACCACGTGCACCCAACCCGCTGCACTGGGCGCGCCCAGGCGGTGGCGGGGGCCCCTGGGGGGAGCTTGGTCCCAGCCCTGGCGATGGTCGGGGTCGTCGCCCCGGAGGATGGCGTGGGCGTTGGTGCCCCCGAAGCCGAAGCTGGACACCGCTCCGATCTGTCCAGGGTCCAGCTCATCCAGGGTGCGCAGCAGGCCGGTGATCCCAGCGGCGGCCAGCCCGTGGCCCACGATGCGCTTCACCGCGCCGGTGCGGGGGCCATGGGGGTAGCAGCGGGCGAGCACGGAGCGCTCCACCGGGTCGCCGATGGGGGTGCCCGTGCCGTGGACTTCGACGAAGGCGACCTGATCGGACTCCACCCTGGCGGCGCCGAGGGCGGCTCGGATGGCGGCTTCCTGGCCGGCGGGGTTGGGGGCCATGACCCCCAGTGACGCGCCGTCGTTGTTCATGGATGAGCCCAGCAGCACCCCCAGGATCCGGGCGCCCCGGGCCTTGGCGGCCTGCAGGGGCTCGAGCACCAGGGCCACGGCGCCTTCACCGGGGATCATGCCGTCGGCTTCGGCCTCGAAGGGTAGGCAGCGGCCTGTGGGGGACAGGGCGCCGGCCCCCTCGAACAGCCTGTGGGCGACGGGGGAGAGGTTGAGGTTCACGCCACCCACCACCGCAGCCTCGCACTCCCCCGCCGCGATGCTGCGGCTGGCCAGGTGTGCCGCCACCAGGGAGGCGGAACAGGCGGTGTCCACGCTCAGGGACGGACCCCGCAGGTCCAGGTGATGGCTGACCCGGGCGGCCAGCATGTTCAGCATGTTGCCCGTGATGGTCCCCGGGGGCAGGTCACGGTCGAGGTGTTGCAGCACGGTCTCGAGGTAGGACTGCTGGCCGGCGCCCACGAACACTCCCACTTGCTTGGTGGTGGCGCCGGAGCCTTCGAGGGCCTGGGTGGCTACGGTGAGCATCAGCCGCTGCTGGGGGTCCATGGCCGCGGCTTCGGCGGGGTCGATGCCGAAGCGGGCTGCGTCGAAGCAGTCCACATCTTCCAGGAAGCCGCCGGGGAAGCGGTCCGTGGCATCGGTCCAGCGACCGGCGGGGGGCGGCGCGATCCGGGTTTCGCCCGCGCGCACCAGGGACCAGAAGTCTGCGGGGCTGTCGGCGTCCGGGAGCAGGCAGGCGGCGCCGGTGATGGCGATGGGCTGCTGGCCCCGGGCCTGGGGTAGGGGCGCCGAGCGGGGTGGGTGGGTCTCGACGAGGGCCGCCATGCTGTGCACGGTGTCGGCCCGCAGGAGCAGGCGGTGATCCGGGGCCACGCCGAGACGGCCCTCGAGGCGCAGCAGCACGTCCACGGCTTCGATGGAGCCTCCCCCCAGCTCGGTGAACGGGGTGTCCAGCTCGGCCTCGTCGATGGCGCGCTTCAGGGCGCCGGCCCAGCATGTGCGCACCAGGGCCACGGTGTCGGCGGCGGGGGTGTCCAGGGCGCCGGCGGTGAGCTCCACCGCCAGCAAGGCGCGGCGCTTCTTGCCGCTGGTGGTGCGGGGAATCTTGAGCAGGGGGCGCACGGCGGTGGGCTCCACGCCCATGGCGGCGGTCACGGCGCGTCGTACGGCCCACAGCACCGGTGCGCTGTCGTGGTCGGGGGCCGCCTGGATGATCAGGGCCAGCCCTTCGACCTCGCCCCGGCGGTCGGCCACCGCCACCGCGCCGTTGGCCCGCACGCCGGGCACGGCCTCGGCCGCGGCTTCGACGTCGTGGGCGTGCAGGTTGCGACCGTCGACGCAGATCACGTCCTTGTGGCGCCCGGTGATGGCCATCGTTCCGTGCTCGAGCACCGCGAGGTCGCCGGTGCGCACCCAATCGTCCAGCTTGGTTTCCGCGGTGGCTTCGGGGTCATCCAGGTAGCCCTCGAAGGCGTTGGGGCCCCGGAACTGCAGGTGACCCTGCTGGCCTTCGGCCAGGGGTTGATCGTCGTCGTCCACCACCCGCAGATCCACCTCGGGTAGGGCTGGCCCGATGATCAGCACCTCGCGGCCATCCTGGATGCGCGTGCGCAGTCCGCCGGCCCGGGCCGCCACCACACCCACCGAGGCTTCGGCCAGGCCGTACAGGGGCAGGTGCACCGCTTCGGGTAGGCCGGTGAGCCGGCACAGCTGGCGGCAGACCTCGGGGGAGATGGGTTCCGCGCCATTGAAGATGAAGCGCAGGCCATCGAGTCGCAGATCCCGTGGCTTGTCCCGCTCGATCCGGCGGTTGAGCCGGTCCATCATGGCGTTGGTGGTGGAGATGAGGGTCGCACCGTGGGTGTCCACGGCTCGCAGCCAGGCGATGGGGTCCTCGAAGACCGCCATGGGGGACAGGCGCACTTCGCTCATGCGCGCCTGCAGCGGCAGCAGGTGGCAGCCGATGAGCCCCATGTCGTGCCAGTGGGGCATCCAGGTGAGCTTCGTGTCGTCGCTGTCGATGGGGTAGGCGCTGTGCATCTGGCGCACGTTGGCCAGGATGTTGTCGTGGCTCAGCACGACGCCGCGGGGGTGGCCGGTGGATCCCGAGCTGAACTGGATCAGAGCTGGGGAGCCTTCCGGCGCTTCGCGTCGTTGCGCCAGGGGAGCGCCGTCGAGGATCTCTCCCGCGTCCAACAGGGGCAGGCCGGGCACGCGCACGTCGCGGTCCACCACCATGGCCGGCCCGCGCAGCTTCTGGGCCACCCGCAGCACCCGGTCGCGCTCGCCGGCCGAGCGATCCCTCGGCGGAGCCATGGGCACCGGTGTGGCGCCCGCCAGCAGGGTGCCCCAGAACACCGGGAAGAAGTCCGAGATGTCCACCACCAGCAGCAGCACCCGTCCTCCGGGCTTCACACCGGCGCGGATGAGTCCGCCGGCCGCGCAGCGAGCGGCCGCGAGCAATTCGGGCCAGGCGCGGTCGGTCCCACCGGGGATCTTCATGCCCTTGTCGGGGGCTTCGGCAGCGGCGCCCAGCAGCAGTTCGGTGAGGTGGTTCGGCATGGACAATCCACGAAAAAAGGGGGCTTCGAGTGCCTCTCCGTAGCACGCCCCGGCACCGACCATTTCCACCGACAGTGTCGGCGGAATTGACGGCACCGCATTCTTTGGGGGAAAGACAGATTCTTCCCCCCCTATTCGAGGCGGACACCGCCTCCCCCCCCATCTTCGCCGCTTGATGAGCGGCGCGAGGCTGCGTCCGCAGCCCCGATGAGGCGCCACCTCGGCTTGTCGAACTGTCGGAGAACAGGGCTCATTCTGATCTGTGTCCACGCCCCCAGCTGCGGAGGGTACGCTGTGGTCGACCCCCGTGACCCGGCCCACCACCGTGATCTTTCCGCTGCTCATCGGCCTGTTGGCCTGCAAGCATCCCGTCGAGGCTCCCACCGAGATGGACGATCTCACCCGCTACCTGCTGCGGGAGTTCGAGGCCGAAGACCCCGCCGGCCTGGAGGTGGGGCTGGACAACCTGCGGCCCCTGCTGGCCGAGGCCCCGGACGAAGGCTGGTCGCTGACGGCCCCGAACCTCGAGGACCTCGGGGATCTTGCCCCCCCCGAGGGCCTGGACCCGGCGAACGCGGTCGGCCTGGCGGTGGTCTACGACAGCCCCCACCCGGTGGTGGACCACGTGGGCCTCATGCTGCTCGAAGACCTCACCCCCGTCTCCCCCACCGCCGAGAGCTACGAACGCAGCTTCATCGAGGGCCAGGACTGCTTCGTGGATGGCGGCTGCGAGTTTCTGCGGACCGTCAACGAAATCTACCGCTCGAACATGCTGATGCACATGGGCTTCACGCTGTACGAGGACTACCGCTGGGTGGGCGACGCCGTGCTGTCCCGCAACTGGATCGCCGAGTCGGCCCACGGCGACGGCGACAGCAACCACCTGTGGCAGGACTGGGAGATCGAGGTCTGGCTTCCCGCCGACGAAGGCGGCACCCTGCGGCTGTGGGCCATGTGGACCGAGGCCGAGTACGCCGGCGTCAGCGAAGAGCTGGCCGAGGTCTCGGGTCGCGCAGGGCTGATCTCCGCCATGGAGACCCAGGACGAGCTGATCGCGGGTGGGCGGTAGTCTGCGCTGCACGCCCTTCGCAGTGGGACGGGCTACGCTGACCGAGAGCCCGCCACAGAGCCCACGATGAAGATCAGCATCCTCAGCCCGAACCTGTCCGGTGACCCGTCGATCATCGACATCGGGATCACCTACTTGGCGACCTACATCAACGAGCGCACGACCCACAGCGCTCGGATCCTGGACTTCACCTACCATGCGCGGGACTGGCGCAAGCACCTGGCGCGGCACATCGAGCGGTACCGACCCGACGTCATCGGGGTCTCGTCGGTCAGCATGTACATGCAGTACATCAAGCCCATGCTGACGGAGATCAAGGCCCGCTGGGGCCTGCCCATCATCGTGGGGGGCTACCACGCCACCCTGGTGCCCGATCCCACCATCGCCCTGCCGGAAGTGGACGCGATCTGCATCGGCGACGGTGAGTATCCACTCACCGAGTGGCTCGACGCCCTCGAGGCAGGCAAGCCCGCCCACGACATCGCCGGCATCTGGTTCAAACACCAGGGGCAGATCGTCCGCAACGAGCTTCGGGAGCTCAACCAGGACATCGATAGCCTGCCCATCCCCGACTACGACCTCTGGGAAGACCTCGAGCGTTTCCTGTTCTACAACGGCGTGATCTACGTGATCGGCAACCGGGGCTGCCCCTACGGCTGCACCTACTGCTCCGAGCAGCCCCTGCGCGAGCGGATGCCTGGCCGCTATCTGCGCACCCGCGACCCGGTGGCCTACGCTCGGGAGATCGAGCACCACTGGCTCAAGTACCGCCACCGCGGCATGCGCGTGGCCCACACCTTCGACCCGGCCTTCACGGTCAACCTGCCCTGGCTCGAGGCCTTTAGCGCCGCCTACCAGGACATCGGTCTAGCGGCGAAGCTGCCCTACTCCTGCTTCTCCCGGGCCGACCAGCTCGACGAGCACAAGGTGGCGCTGCTGGCCGACTCTGGGGTCGGAGTGGTGCGCATCGGCATCGAGTCGGGCAACGAGCGCATCCGCAGCGAGGTCTACCACAAGCCCATCCCCGACGCGCAGTATCGCAAGGTCATCCCTCTACTACATGCCCGCGGCATCGTGGTGACCGGCTACAACATCCTTGGGGGGCCGGGCGAGAGCATGTCCACCATGCGCGACACCTTCCGCTTCGTGCGGGAGCTCGAGGTCGACCGCCCGATCTTCTTCACCTACCGCCCCCTGCCCGCCACCCGCGCCGCCGAGATGGTGGCCGAGATGGGCGGGCATGTGGACCAGGACGCTTGGGAGAAGATCGACAGCCTGCACCAGCACTCGAACGTCTACACTCAGGACCTCTCCCCGCGGCAGATCGCCGCCTACCGCTACCGCTGCCTGGTGCACTTCACGTCACGCCGTATGCTGCGTATGGTGCGCCAACAACGAGGGGCTTTTGTGGGCAACCTGGCCCGCTACCTGGTTCATGGCGCCGTCGATGGCATCGGGATGCAGTACGCCCTGGGCTACTTCATGGTCAGCGGCGGCGACAACGTCGTGTCCTGATGTCCGCCCTGCACGCCCTGCGCCGCAACCTGATCTTCGCCGAGGCGGCGCTGCTGGGCCGAAAGCCTGCCTACGTGCAGTACGCGGTCACCACCCGCTGCAACCAGCGCTGCCGCATGTGCGAGGTCACGTCGAGCCGGGCGGGGGAGCGGGAGCTGTCCGTGGGCGAGGTGCGGCAGCTGGCCGCTGTGCTGCGGCGGCTGGGGGTGGGGGTGCTGGTGCTGAGTGGCGGCGAGCCCCTGCTGCGTCACGACCTGCCCGCGCTGGTTCAGGCCTTCACCCAGCAGGGCCTGATGGTGCGCATGCAGAGCAACGGCGCGCTGCAACACCGGGACCAACCCCGGGAGCTGGCCATGGCCGGCCTGCAGGAGGTCAGCATCTCACTGCACTCCCTGGACCCCGCGGTACACGACGCCATCACCGGGCGACCTGGGTCATGGGACGAAGCCCTGGCGGGTATGGCGGCGTTTTCCCAGGCGCTGGGCGGGCGCGGGCGGGTCCATGGCGTCAACACCACGGTCTGCCGACGCAACCTTCACGAGCTGTCCGCCATCGTGCGCTTCGTCACGGCCATCGGGTTCTGGGCGGCCCCCATCCCCGTGCACCTCGAGTCGGCGGATGCGAGCTGGATCGTGCGGGGCGACGATGCCACCCTGGCCTTCGGTCGCCAGGACCGGGCCGAGATCGACGTCACCTACCGTCAGCTGCTGGCCATGAAGCGCGATGGCTTCCACGTCTACAGCTCCCGCCGCTTCCTTCGGGAGAGCGCGGCATGGCTCCAGGGTGGGCTGGCCACCTGGCACTGCACCAGCCCGACCCAGTACTTCTCCATCAGCCCCCAGGGACACTTCCTGCCCTGTGTGGACCTGCCGGGCGATCGCTCCATGCTCGCGCCCGACTTCGAGGCCCGCTACCGCAGCCCCGCGTTCCGCCAGCGCATCCAGGCCCAGGCCCAGGCCTGCCGAGGCTGCATGTACGCCTGCTACCCGGAATTGGTCTACGTCGGGCAGCACGCCGACACCCTGCTCGAGCGGGTGGGCTTCGCCCTGACCGTGGGTCGCAAGACCCCCGAGCCCGTCACGGTGGCCCAACTCCGTGACGCCGCCGCTCGCTTCCGCGTCCAGGCACGCGCCTGATGCGCCTCGCCCTGGTCCGCCCCCACTACCACACCCACCTGATCACCCCACAGCTCGGGCTGGGCTACCTGGCCGCCGCCGCACGCCAGGCTGGCCATAGCGTGGCTATGCACGACGGTCTGGCCGACGATCTCGACGACGCCACCATCGCGGCCCGTTGCCGCGACGTCGATCTTGTGGGAGTCGGCGTGATGAGTGACACCCTGCCCCGGGTGGTGGAGCTGTGCCGGCTCCTGGTGGGACGGGGCAAGACCGTGGTGGTGGGCGGCCCACACGCTACCGCACTGCCCGCTGAGACCCTCGCGGCTACCGGCGCTCACTTCGCCGTGGTGGGCGAGGGAGAGCGCAGCCTGGTGGCCCTGCTCGAGGCCCTGCCCGATCCGGGGCCCATTCCTGGTGTGTGGACCCGGGATGCCGGCATGCCCGAGCCCCGGCCCCTGTGCGACGACCTCGACGCGCTGCCCTTCCCGGCCTGGGATCTCATGCACCCCCGGCGCTACCAGCTGGCGCCCCACGGCGCCTTCGTGGCCCGCTTCCCTGTGGCTCCCCTCGTCACCAGTCGGGGCTGCCCCTGCGCTTGCTCGTTCTGTGCCAGCCCGGGGCTGTGGGGCGGCGGCATCCGCTTCCGATCCCCCGACAACGTTCTCGATGAGATCGAGCTGCTGGTGAAGCGCTACGGCGTGCGGGAGATCCACTTCGAGGACGACAACCTCACCCTGCGTCGCACCCACGTCACCGCCATCTGCGAGGGCATCCTGTCCCGGGGCCTGGACATCAGCTGGGCCGCCCCCAACGGGGTGCGGGTGGACACCCTGGATCATCCACTGCTGCAGCTGATGAAGCGCAGCGGCTGCAGCCTGCTGGCCTTCGGCGTGGAGTCGGGCAGCCCCGAGATCCTGGCGGGGGTGGGTAAAGGCACCAGCCTCGAAGCCATCTCCCGCGCCATCGATCTGACGGCCGATGTGGGCATCGACACCCAGGGCTTCTTCATCTTCGGCCTGCCTGGCGAGACCGAAGCGACCATCGAGCAGACCCTGCGCTTCGCCTGTGACTCCCGACTGGACCGGGCCCAGTTCCTGCTGCTGGACGTGCTGCCAGGCAGTCGGCTGTTCGGCGAACTGGCTCCCTCGAGCCCCAGCACCGGCGACGCCCGCAGCTTTCAGCAGATCACCTGGTGTCCCCCGGGCTTGGACCCCGCGGTGCTGGCGGCCACGCCTGCCCGGGCCTTCCGGCGCTTCTTCCTACGCCACCCGCGCCGTGTGGCCAAGCTGTTGCGCCGGGCCAAGCCCCGCCAGCTGCGCTTCGTGCTGCGCCGCATCCGGGACTTCGACATCGCCTAGGAACCGCCGCCGCTCGAGCCCTAACTCTCGTCCCCTTCGAGGTAGTCCTCGTCGGTGTTCACGGCCCAGACGTCGTGGCTCGCGCCCTGCAGGTTCTGCACCGCCATCAGGGCGGTGAGCACGCTGTGGTCGGCGTTGTTGTACTTGAACATGCCGTAGCGGCCCATGGGCTGCAGGTTGTCGAAGCCCGCTAGCCAAGCTTTGAGCACCTCGACATGTCGGTGGTAGCCGGTGGTGTACAGGGGGTAGGCCATGGGGGCCCGGAACACCGCGCCGTGGAGTACCTTGGCTCCCTGGGCCAGCCCGGTGGCGGCGAGCTCGCGTTCCCCCAGGGCCTGGAGCTCGGCATCGTCCATGTTCCACAAGGCATCGCCCTGGGTGCAGAAGTACTCGAGCCCCAGCGCGGAGTGGTCAGGGTTCGGCACCATGTGTGGCGACCAGTTGCCGAAGTTCTGCATGCGGCCAAGGCTGGTGCCGGGATCGTGCACGTAGATCCAGTTGTCCGGGAACAGGTCCGGCTTGTCCAGTGCCAGGAACACCACCAGGAAGCTTCGATAACGAAGGGCCCGGGCGGCCTCGAGCACGGCCGCTGGTGGTGCGGGGTGCATGGCCTGCACGAGCTGTTGAATGGGGATGCTGGACAGGAAGGCGTCGGCGTCGAAGCTGCGTTCGCCATCGGCGGTTGCCGCGATGGCGCGCAGAACCCGCTGGCCGTCGTGCTCGAGTCGCACCACCCGGTGGCCCGTGTGCAGTGTGGCGCCGCCGGCACAGGCCCGCGCGAGCTGGCGCTCCACCAGCATGCCCGGGCCGAAGCGTGGGTAATTGAAGCGCTCCAACAGGGACCGCTCGGCGCCTGCGCCCACCTGGCGGCCTCGGCCTGCCATGCCCAGCAGCGCTCGGCGCAGCACGGTGGACAGCTCCATGTCGCGGATTCGCTGGGCCGCCCAGTCCGCGCTGATGGTGTCGGTGGGGACACCCCAGACCTTCTCGGTGTAGGTGCGGAAGAAGATGTCGAACAGCCGATCACCGAAACGGTTCGAGACCCACTGCTCGAAGTTGGTCTCGTCGCCACGGCGCCGCAGGCGGGCACGTCCGTAGCTGGCCACACAGCGGATCGACTCGCGGATGCCGAGGTTACGCAGGGCATTACGGGCGTTGAGGGGGTAGTCGAAGAAGCGCCCGTTGTAGTAGATGCGCGACAGCCGCTCGCGCTCGAGCATGTCGTCGCCCATCAGCTCGAGCCACAGCTTCTCGATCTCGGGAGCCTTGGTGAAGAAACGATGCCCACCGATGTCGCAGTGGTAGCCTTGGACGGACTCGGTGCGGCACAGGCCCCCCACTTTGGCCTCGGCCTCGAGCAGCACCGAGGGGATCGCGGCCGCCGACAGCGCATCGGCGGCGCTGATGCCGGCGATGCCCGCGCCCAGCACGGCCACCCGCGTGGGAGGCTTAGGAGGCTGGGGTCGAGGGGAGGGGGGCGCCACGATCGCGGGCTCGGTCGTCGGAGGGTGTAGCTGGTACTATCGTCGCCTTCGGTCCTCCGCCGTCCCCGAGTCCACCATGGTCGTCACCGCATCGCTGCCCTTCGGAGTCTGGCTGCTGCTGGCCGTGGGTTTGCTGCGTCGAGGCCGTGGGGTCGTGGAGTCGCTGCTGCTGGCGGCGGTGCTGCTTGGCCTGGGGCTGGCGGGGCTATGTGAGGGCCTCGAGCTGCTGCTGGACGGCTGGGCGCGGCCGGGGTTGCTGCACGGGGTCTGGGTGTTGCTGACGGTGGGGGCCGCGGTCTACGCGCTGCGGCCCTTGGCCGCGGCGACTGTGCTTCCCCGTCCTCGGTTGCCGAAGGACCCGGTGATCCTCGCGCTGCTGATCGGGCTGGCGCTGCTGGCGCTGGCGCTGCTGGTGGTGGCCTTCGGCTCTCCTCCCAACACCTTCGACGTGCAGAGCTACCACCTCACCCGGGTGCGTATGTGGGTGCAGCAGGGGGGCATCGCGCCTTACGCCAGCCCGGATCCTCGTCATGTGTTCATGGGCCCGCTCCCCCCGTGGTTCCAGCTACAGCTTCGGGTGCTCGCGGGCAGTGACAGCTGGGCGAATATCCCCCAGCTCTGGGCTTGGCTGCTGACCACGCTGGCCGCGGGCTCCATCGCCCGGAGTCTGGGGGCTGATGAGAGGCTTCGGTGGGTCGCCGCGGCCTTCGCTGCCAGCCTGCCTATGGCGGTGTTGCAGGCGGCCACGGCCATGACCGACCTGTTCGTGACGATGTGGCTGGTGCTGGCCGCGGCGTTGTTGTTCGCGCGAGCCTTTGGTGGCTCACGGGACGGCCTGACCCTGGTGCTGGGGGGCGCAGCGCTGGGCCTGGCGGTGCTCACCAAGGGCACGGGCCTGGTCCACGGCGCCGCCATCGGCGCTGGCTGGGTGGCGGCGGAGCTGTGGGCGGGGGGCTGGCGTCCGGGCGCTCGCAGAGGGTTGGTGGCCGCCGTGGCTGTGGTGTTGCTGTGCACGGTGCTGCCCAGCGTGCCCGGTGGGGTGCGCAATGCCCGCCTGTTCGGCAGCCCGGTGGCTCCGGCCGACCAGCAGGCCGCGCTGCTGAACCAGGTGCACGGTCCACGCTTCGTGGCCTTCAACTTGGTGCGCAGCGGGGTGATGCAGATCGCCGCACCGCGGGTCGAGCTGTCCTTGCTGGGCTCGTCCTCCACCGAACGCGCGCCTGAGCTGAACCGCTGGCTGGAAAACTACAACCGCTGGCTGGTGGCCCGCACGGTGGCACTCGGGGTGGCTTGGGGCATCCCCGACGGTGATCCGCGGGTGAGCTCGAACCTCGACTGCGGCCTGGCCACGCCCACCGGCTGCGATGAGCTGGGCCAGCGCTTCGTGGTGCACGCCGTGCCCCGGGAAGAGGACACCGCCATCAACCCGCTGCACTTCCTGCTGGCCCTGGGAGCCCTGCCTCTGCTGTTGCTGGGCCGGCGTACGCGGCCCCGTGGTGATCTCGTGGTGGTGGGGGCCACGCTGGTGCTGGCTGTGCTGCTGTTCTGCTTCCAGATCAAGTGGCAGGTGTGGAGCTCGAGGCAGCTGCTGCCCTTGTTCGCCCTGGCGGCGCCGTGGTCGGCGGTCGTGCTGGCGCGCCTGGCCTCGGCCCGTCTGGCGGCGGTGGTGGGCGGACTGCTGCTGCTGCTGACCGCGCCCTTCGCGCTGCAGGCCGAGATGCGCCCCCTATGGGGTCCGAGCGGGCTGCTGAGTACACCCCGTGCCCAGCTCCGCTACAACTCCGGCAGCTACCTCGAGCCGGTGTTCGATGAGCTGGTGGCCTACGTCCAGGAGCACGACGTGCGGGTGATGGGTCTGGTCACCCGCTGGTCAACCCCGTCGTACCACTGCTGGACCGCCTTCGAGGATCGGGGCCTCGAGCCCCCCACCGTGCGCTACCTGGACCTCCCGGAGCTCACCACCTCGAGCTTCGCGCTGCCGGATGCCGCCGATCCTCGCCCGGATGTGGTGCTGGCGTTTTTCGTCCACCAGTTCCCGGACCGTGTGAGGGTCCACGGTGTACCCTACGTGCGCGTGAAGGACTGGACCTGCGGGATGTCTCTCTACGCTCCGGAGTGATCGGCGCCGACTCTTCTTGGCTTGGATCTCTACCCGTTATTTCTCAGGGGGAGGAATCGCCTCGCATGGCTCCACTGCAGCCAGCACGAAGGACATGACCTGCTCGAAGTCCCGTGGAAGATCCTCGGGGGTTGGCTGGCTGCCCAGGGTGCGTGCCAGCGTCAGCTGTCGATAGTAGCGCTTGCAGTGCGGGCACATGGCCAGGTGGGTGTGAAACCGCAGGCGGTCAAGCGTCCCCCCCTCGCCGTCGATCACGGCGGAGACGCGCTCGATGACGTCTGTACAGCGGGAGAAGGGCATGGGTTGGACCGCTCGGTTCGATCAGGCCTTGGTCTTGTCCAGGGACTGGGTGACCAGTGCCTGCATGGCACCGATCTCCTGGCTGGCCCTGATCTCGCCCAGCACCTGGCCGCTCGCGGCATCGATGATCAGGGCGAAGCCGGTCTTGTTGCCGTAGGACTCGAAGATCTTCTCGAGACCGAGACGGGTGACCTGGGCCTGGGCTGCCGCGCGGGTAGCGTCACTGGTGAGGTCCAGGCGCACGAAGTCCACAGGCTGTCCGGCGAAGCTGGCTTGCAGGCTCTCGAGGGGGGGGCCGAGCTTCACGCAGGAGCCACACCAGTCAGCGTGGAACTTGACCACCAGCAGTTGGGTGCTCTCGATGGGAGCCTGGGCTTGGTCGTGGCTGGCGCAGCCGTCACAGGCTTCGGCTTCGGAGCTGCCGCTGACCAGGGCGACGGGGGTGAGGGCTGCGAGCAGTGCGTAGGGCAGGACGCCGTGCAGCAGGCGTTGGGTGCGGTTCATGGTGCCTCCGGTGAGTTCGTGGCCCGATGGGGCCTGGTGTGTGTGGTGAGTACACGGTGTGGACGGGGGGTCCACGGCGCTGTGACAGCCCCGCGTGGCGAGCTGTAGTGGTGACTACCGAGTCGTCGCGGTCGCCGTCGGGCGTAGGCGTGAGTTGGCACCCCTCGAGCTTAGGCGCGAGCTGGCATCCCTGGTTGCCAACGAACCTGGCTCCATCCGAGCTTCTGGGCGTTGGGCGGCTGGGGGCCTCGACCCCCGGATCTCACTGGTCGGCTACCAGGCGAAGAGGATCTGGCTGGGGCCCACACCGCCGCGGTCGACGATGATCTGCTGGTAGCCGAGGTTCTGGCCGGTCAGCACGATGTCGTCGTAGGCGCCGGACTTGTCCTGGGGCATGGACTTGACGTCGGCCCGGTAGCGCTCGTAGAGGTACTGGGACAGCTCGAGGGCGGTCAGGGCGCCGTCGTGGTCTTCGTCGGCCCGGCGTTCGCCGATGGCTTCGACCATGAAGCGGGACAGGTAGCCGCCCGCGCGGAACTTGCGGGCCACCGCCGAGGTGACGTCTTCGTGGGACGAGAACAGGCCCATGCGGCCGGGTTGGCTGATGAGGTCCTTCGAGAAGCCGCCGCTGAAGCAGGAGTCGAAGACCACCAGCACGGTGCCGTGATTGATCTCATCGAGCACGGCGGCCAGGGCGTCGTCGGTGATCTGGGCGTCGTACAGGGCCAGGGTCTCGTCGAAGCCGTCGGGGTCGGCGGGCTGGAAGCCGCCTTCGTGCGCCATGCGGCCGCCGTGGCCCGAGTAGAACAGCACCAGGCGGTCCTGGTCGGTCATGCGGCCACCCAGGTCGCGCAGGGCGCTGACCATGGCATCCACCGTGGCGGCGCTGTCGGTGAGCAGCACGCCATTGTCAGGCGTCATGCCGACGGTCTGCATACCCTCGTACAGGTACTGGGCGTCGTCGGCGGTGAAGTCGAGGTCGCCGGGGCCGCCCTCGGGGTAGTCGCTGATGCCCACGAACACGCCGTAGGTCTCACCCACACCCGTGTGCTGGGCGTAGGAGGTGACGTCCGAGGCCGCGCCCAGGTCCACTTGCACCTGGTAGCTGCCCGTGGCGGCGGGGCGGTAGGAGGTGGCCATCAGGCGGTAGCGCCCCGTGGTGGGCGCCACGACCTCGATGCGGGACAGCTGGGATGAGCTCTCCCAGTCGTCGTTCTGCACCAGGGACTCGTCGGGGAACATCAGGGCCATGTAGGGGTCGAAGTCGGTGGAGGCGACGGAAGCTACGATGCCCTGGCCGGCGATGGCATCGAAGACGTAGACGTCGGAGTACTCGCCGGCCTCGAGGGTCATGTCGCCGTCGCTGAGGGTGCCGGTGGTTGCGGAACCCGAGCTGAGGGCGAAGACGTCGCGCTGGCCGGCTTCTTCTTGTGAGGCCTGGCCTGCGGTGAGCTCCACGGAGAAGTCGCCGCCTTGGTCGGCGGCGTAGGAGGTGGCGATGATGGTGTACTCGCCGGCTTCGGGCAGCACGGTCTCGATCAAGCTGTGGCCGCTGCCGTCGGGCCCGTCGTCGTTCTCTTCCTTGAAGTCGCCGGGGCCTATGATGCCCAGGTAGGTGTCGAAGCTGCCGCGCATCTCGACCTGCAGGTTCTGCCCCGGTAGGCCGTTGATCGTGTAGGTCTCGTACCACTCACCATTATCGAGCTGCTCGTCGCCGGCGCCGAGGTTGCCCTCGTAGCTGTTTCCAGCGTTCTCGGGCGCTTCGTCGCTGCCCACCTTGCGCAGGCTGACGTCGTAGGAGCCTGACTCGCCCGCGCGGTAGGTGGTGACGCCGATGATGTAGTCGCCAGACACGGGAAGGGTGAAGTCGATGAGGGAGCGGTCGTTGGCACCCTCGAAGTCGTCGTTGATGATCTGCTCATCTTCGGGGGTGCGCAGCACCAGGAAGGGGTCGAAGCTGCTCGAGCGCAGGTCGATGATCCAGCGCTCGCCAGCCTGGCCGGTGACGAAGATGGGGTCCATCCATTCGCCGGAGCTGATGACGGAGTCGTCGTCTTCGCCCAGGGTGCCGCTCCAGCGCTCGGCGCCGTCGCTGGCGGGGACCGAGCCACCGTTGTCGCTGCCGGCCGAGAAGGGCTCGACCAGCAGAGTGTAGGATCCGCTCTCATCGGCGGCGTAGGTGGTGGCCAGCATCACCCAGGTGCCGGTCTCTTCGACCGTCCACTCGATGCGGGAGCGTGTGCGGGAGCCTTCGAAGTCGTCGTTGCTGTTGACCTCACCCGAGGGGGAGCGGGTGCCCACGTAGGTGTCCAGCCCATCGGAGCTCATTTCTACTGCCACCTGCTGGCCGGCCTGGAGCTGAACCTCGTAGGCGTCGAACCACTCGCCGTTGTCCAGCTGGGCGTCGCCGGCCTCGAGGCGGCCGGTGGTGGACTGACCCATGGAGATCTGGGAGAGCTGAGGCCCGGCGCCCTGGCTCTGGGGGCCTGGGCTGGGGGCGGTGCCGTCGCCTTCGGCCTTCGAGATGCGGATGTTGTACTTGCCCTTCTGGGCCGAGCCGTAGCTCGAGGCGTAGACGATCCAGGTGCCGCGTTCTTCTGCGAACATGTCGATGGCGGAGACGTTGGAGCTGCCGGCGTCGTCATTTTCGTAGACGGTGCCGCTGGGGGCCTTGACCACCAGGAAGGTGTCGAGCTTCTTGCTGCCTTCCATTTCCACCAGCAGACGGTCGCCTACGGCCAGGTCCACCGGGAAGATGTCGGCCCACTGGCCGCCGTCTCGGAGCTGGTCGTTCTTGTCGAGGGTGCCGTCTTGATCCACCAGGCGTTCCAGGAGCGCGGCGTGGGCGGGGGACGGAACCGAGAACAGCAGACCGAGACCTGCGAGAGCGACGAGCGTGGACATGATTCCTCCAGAAGGAGCGTTGGACCTGTGGGCAAGCTAGCCCGTTCGATGCCTATCTGTCTTGTGTGGCATGCGATCGGTTCCCCTCAGCTCACACCTTTGCCGTCAATTTTTGTAAGGTGGAGCCGCGGAGGTTCCATGTCTCGTCCCCTGATTACCGTGAGCCTGGGCGTCGGTCTTGCCCTCAGTCTTCTCGCCCCACGCGCTGCCTTGGCCACCTGGTCCATGGTGGCGGTGGACCCCGACACCCGGGAGGTGGGCGCCGTGGGTGCGACCTGCGGCCCCTATGTGTGGATGATCGGCCGGGTGGAGCCCGGAGCGGGGGCCATGGTCTCCCTGTGCGGCACCAACCTGGGGGCGCGCAAGGACGTGACTGAGGCCATGGCTGATGGCAGCACCCCCGATGAGGCCCTGGGGGAGGTGACCGACGCCGCTTATGATGACGACCTCGGCATCCGCCAGTACGCCATCGCCGGCTTCGAGGGGCCCACCGCGGTGTACACCGGGGACGAGTGCGATGACTGGAAGGGCACCCACGCCGAGGAACACATGGCCGCCGCGGGCAACATCCTGGCGGATCAGGTCGTGCTCGACGAGGCCGTGGCCGCCTTCCACGACAGCGAAGGCGAGGCTCTGGCCGATCGGCTGCTGGCGGCCCTGGTGGCGGGCGCCGAGCAGGGGGGCGACAGCCGCTGCGACCCCGGGGTGGCCGCTGAGAGCGCCTTCATCTTCGTGGCCGGCCCCGACGATAAACGGCCTGGTATCGAGCTGACGGCCTCGGACAAGGACGGCGCGGTCTGGGCCCTCGAGGAGAAGTACGCCAGCGGCAAGCGCCGCAACTGGCACTGCTCGTCCGCGGGCGGCGCGCCTGGGTCGACGGCTCTGCTGGGGCTGCTGGGGCTGCTGGGGCTGCTGGGGCTGGCGAGGCGGCGCTAGCGGCTGTAGTTGACGCTCTCGAGCAGCTCAGGGGAGGTGGCGCTGGTGGAGCTGCCCAGGCTCCAGGCGCTCAGGGTCGAGCCGGCGGTGTCCACCTCGACGATCAGGTAGCCCAGCTGGCCATCGTGGTGGGTGGCGTCGGCGGCGATGGCGGGGAAGGCCAGCAGATCGCGCACCCCGGCCTCGGGGTCCTCCGGGTCGATGAGCCCGCCGCTCGTGCCGGTTCCCGCTGGGGGCAGGACCACGTAGCCCACGCCCTCGTCGCTCCCGACGCCGTAGCTGCCCGAGCTCGCCAGCGTCGCTTCGTGCTGCAGGGGCTCGAAGCGCTGGTAGAGGTGCTCGTGGCCGGAGAAGTGCCAGTCCACCTCGCCGTCGAACAGGCCCGTGGCCGGCCGCAGATCCTGCTGCTCGCTGAAGTGGCGGCTGCCCACGTTGTAGGGAGGCACGTGCCAGGTGGCGAAGACGGCGTCGCAGAGCCGTGTGGCGCCGTGCCAACACGTGGCCAAGTCGGACGCGATCCATGCGTACTGGTCGCCGGTCTCTTCGAGGGAGCTCTCGTCACCGCTGTGCAGGGCCAGGATGTGGGTGGTGCCGAAGTCTACGCTGTACCAGGGCTCGTCCACCGAGGCGTAGGGCTGGGCCATGTAGCGGTCATAGGCCCAGAAGCCACCGCCGTTGCCCTCGCGATTGCCCGCGACGGTCACCAAGGGCACAGTGCTGATCAGGTCACGCAGCTCGTGCAGGGTGACCCACCAGACCGCTGGGTCGTCCGTGCCCACGATGTCCCCCGCGATCAGCGCGAAGGCTGCGTCGCTGTGATGGGCCGCCAGCTCGCCGGCGGTGTGTGCGAGGCTGCCCCCCAGGGAGTAGGACTGCAGGTCGGCCATGGCGATGAAGCTGTGGGGCGCGGTGGTGTCGGGCACATCGTAGCTGAACGGCTCCGAGACCTGACCGCGGCTGTCCCAGACCCGATAGTGCAGGGTGTCGCCGGGGGTCAGGCCGGTGAGCTCCACGTGGTGCACGGTGTCTTCGTAGGAACCTACCACCCAGGACCCCAGGGCGTCGGTGCTGCCGTACTCCACCACGCCCAGGCAGGGCTGAGTAGTCTCCCAGGCCACGACGATCCCATCGCCGGGCAGGGCGGTGGTGCTCCAGTGCAGCCAGGGGCCCAGATAGGGGAAGGAGGAGGCGGCGTGGTAGCCGGCCTCTTCGAGGTCATCCTCGTCACCGGTGTCGGGGTCCTCGAAGCTGGTGTGGAGGGCAAGGGTTCCCTTGGGGACGTCGATGGTGAGCTCGAAGCCCAGCTTGGTGGAGGCCATGGCCTCGTCGTAGGTCGGCGAGCTGTCGTCGAGGCTGTAGATGAAGTCGAGGCTCTTGGCGGAGCCCACCAGGCTGCCCTCGTAGGTGACGGTGAGCTTGGCGCCGTCCACAAACGGATCGGGGGAGAAGCGCACCACCGGTTCGCTGTAGGGGTCGAGCTTCTCCACCATAGTCAGGGGCTCGTCGGTGTCGCCTGTGTCGCCGGTCTGGGCCGTGTCGCCGGTCTCGCCGGTCTCGCCGGTCTCGCCGGTCTCGCCGGTCTCGCCGGTCTCTGCCGCGGTCTCGCCGGTCTCGCTGGGCGGGTCGGAGTGGGGAGCTGCAGTCTCACCCGTCTCGAGCCCAGAGTCGTCGGGCGGTGTCGGGGGAGCGGTGTCCGGCGCGGGTTCACAGGCGGTGATGGCCAGAGCCAGGATGGTGATGAGGGGTCTCGTGATCAGCTCCGGGGAGGGGATGGCCACCTCCAGGATCGTGCCGGGTGGGACGGTTCTACAGGGCCTCAGGGACGGGAGTAGGTGTAGGTCTCGAGGATCTCGGCGGGCTCGACCTTGGACCAGGTGCCGGTGGCCCAGGCGGTGATGGTCAGGTCCGTGCCGTCCACCTCGATGGTGACAAAGCCCATCTCGGCGTCGAAGCTGGTGGCGTCGACGGCCAGGTTGGGGAAGGCCAGCAGGTCCCGCACCCCCGCATCGGGGTCGTCCGGTGCGATGAGCCCACCGCCCGGGGTCGTGCCCGAGGTGGGCAGCACCATGTAGCCAACGCCGTCGTTGCTCCCGACGCCGTAGTCGCCGGATGAGGCGACGGAGGACGCGTGGCGAAGCGGCTCGAAGCGCTGGTACAGGTGCTCGTGGCCGGAGATGTGCCAGTCCACTTCGCCCTCGAACAGCTCCGTGATCTCCCGCACGTCCTCCTGCTCCCAGAAGTGGCGGGTGCCCACGTTGTAGGGGGACACGTGGAAGCTGGCGAAGACCCAGTCGCAGACCCGCGTGCCGCCGTACCAGCACCCGTTCAGGTCCCGCTCGGCCCAGTCGTACTGATCGCCACCGGGGGCCATGGTGTAGGCGTCGGTGCTGTTCATGGACATGATGTGGGTGCTGCCGAAGTCGAGGCTGTACCAAGCCTCGCTGCCAGAGGCGATGGGGGGCGCCAGGTAGCGCTCGAAGCCTGGCGTCGTGGACGACGCGCCCAGGTTGTCGTGGTTGCCGGGCACTGGCACCATGGGCATGCTGCGCCACAGCTCACCCATGGTGTGCAGGCTGGTCCACCAATACGCTGGGTTGTCCCAGCCTACGATGTCGCCGGGGAGCAGGGCGAAGGCGGCGTCGGCGTGATTGGCCACCAGCTCGGCTGCGGTGTCCACCAGCCGCCCGTCGGCCACGTAGGGCTGCAGGTCGGACATGGCGATGAAGCTGTAGGCTCCCGTGGTGTCCGGGACCTCGTAGGTGAAGGTGTCTGATACCTGTCCCCGGCTGTCCCAGACCCGGTAGTGCAGGATGTCGCCGGCTGTGAGGCTGGTGAGCTCCACGTGGTGCACCGTGTCCTCCAGGGTGCTGACGGCCCAGGAACCCAGCGCGTCGCTCAGCCCGTACTCCAGCACCCCCAGGCAGGGCTGGGTGGTCTCCCAGCCCACGACGATCCCCGAGCCGGGCACCGCGGTGGCGTTCCAGGTCAGCCACGGACCCAGGTAGGGGAACGCGCTGGCCGCGTGGTAGCCCAGCTCCCCGTTATCGTCCCGCTCTTCGGTCTCGGGGTTGGCGAAGTCCACATGCAGCGCCAGCGTACCCTTGGGTACATCCAGGGTGGTCTCGAAGCCGGTCTTGGTGGCGGTCATGTCCTGGGGCCAGATGGCGCTGCTGTGGTCGAAGCCGTACCGCATCTCCATGAGCTTTGCGCCTGCCAGCTGCGTGCCTTCGTAGGTGATGGTGACGGTTGCGCCATCTACCAGGGGGTCGGGGGAGAAGCGGATCTCGGCTTCCACCCAGGGGTCCAGCTTCTCGACCATGGTCTGGGGTTCGCCGGTGTCGCCGGTGTCGTCGGGGACCTCGGTGTCCTGGCCGGTCTCGCCGCCGGTCTCGCCGCCGGTCTCGCCGCCGGTCTCGCCGCCGGTCTCGCCGCCGGTCTCATCGGGTGGGCTGGTTTCTTGCTGTGCGCTGGTCTCACCCGTCTCTGTGCGGGAGTCCACAGGGGAGTCGAGGGACGCGGTGTCCGGCTTGTTGTCGCAGGCCAGCAGTGCGATGGCGACGAGGGTGGAGATGTACTTCACGGAAGATCCGGGGTTGCGACCCACCGCAGTGTACACCGGCCAGCGCGGGTTCACTTCACCCAGCGGAGCTCCTGCCATTGGATTGGCGCGGAGTTGGTTCCGTCGTGGGTGGCAACCGCCTTGCGGAAGTTGTTGCCGCCGTACAGTGCGTTCTGGCCGTCGGTGGCGCGGCTGTAGCCGTAGCCCCCGCGCCAGCTCTCGGTCCAGCGGCCGCCGGGATCGTTCACCCGGTAGCTCGTGCCCTGCTTCTCCAGTGCCACCACGGCGTGGCCACCGCTGGCGAACCAGCCGTGGACGATGGTGGGGGTGCCGGCGTCGAGCTGGCCATCGAGCTGCGTCATGCTGCCGTCCGTGTGTGGGATCAGGCGCACCTCGAGCCCGTGCTTCACCGCGTAGTCGTTGAAGATCCCTGCCAGGCCCACCGCCTTGTCAGCGTGGCGGTGGCCCCATTCTCGCGTGATCTCGTCGGGGCTGACATCGGCGCCGAAGTGGGCCAGCAGCATGGCCACCGCGGTGTTCGATCCGCTGCTGTCGGGGTTCAGCAGGTTGTCCTGCTGGTAGAGGTAGGGCACGCTGCCGCGGCCCCGCTCCTGCACGATGCCCATCAAGGCGGCGGTCTCGGTGGTGACCGCTTCGCACTGGGGCTCTCCCAGGCGGTCTTGCTGGCACCAGCCCTCGGCCAGCCTCCACAGGATCTCGGCCTGCTGCTGGGCGTGGCTGGTGTCGCCCGCACCGAGCTGTCGGCGCACGTCCGCGGCATCCTCGGCCAGGGTGAACAAGTCGTCCAGTAGGGCCTCGAGGCGGTTGGTGCGGGTGGAGCCCAGCTCATCGGCCAGGCCGGCGCGGGTCAAGAGGTCCGAGGCGTCCTGGGCCGCGCGCTGCGCCTGGTCCGGACGGCCCTGTTGCAGCAAGCGCCAGGCGTGGGTCAGCTCGGCGGAGAAGTGGCCCACGCGACCCAGCTGTGCCATCAGCACACCCGCCCTGTCTTCGTCTACGCTGCCCTTGTTCAGCGCGTCCTTCAACGCGGCGTTCAGATCGCCCGCCAGGTCCTTGGCGCAGTCCGGGCGTCGCTGGTCGGCCAGCAGGGCTTGGGCTGCCGCCGCGTGCTGTTCCCAGTGGATGTGTTGGATCATGCCCGTGTCGGCTGGGGCTTCGAAGTCCACCAGAGATGAGCAGCTGGTGCCGGCCGTCAGGGGGGCGCTGGCGAGGGCGAGGGCGAGCAGAGGGGCGAGCATGATCTCTCCGGGGCTGCTTCCTTGTCTCGCAAGATGTGTACCAGTCTCCCTGGTGACGGTTCTCACTGGCTTTTCGTGGTGTTTTCGTCGCTGGGCTTGGTGCGGGGCGCGTGGGTGGGTGGTCGGGGATGGGGTGTCCATGCCCCAGGTGTGTCCAGTCTCCGACGGTTCCCTTCGCAAGGTGAGTATCGACCCCTCATTGTTTTGGGAGGCTCATCGCATGGTGAAGCTGGGTCAGCCCTAGGCCCGGAAGCGATGGCGGCTCGCAGAGGCTCCGCCTATACTCCCGCCTGTCCTATGGGAGCCTCCAATGCGCCTTGTTCCTGTGCTGGTGGCGATCGTCGTCGTCTCGTCGCTACCGCTGGCGGCAGGCTGCGACCCCCGCGTCCTGGCGGACACCGGCATCGTACCGGAGCAAGGCTGCCTCCTGGACGTCGAGCACTTCAGCGCCGTGAGTGTCGAGCCCACCGGGGTCCCGACGGTGTTCGAGGCCCGCTGGAGCACCGCCGAGCCCGGACAGGGTCACGTCATCTTTTCGGTGGACGATGCGCAGTGGTCCACCACCGCCAAAGGCAGCGCGGGCACAGAACACCAGGCCATGCTGGTGGGGAGCCCGGCCCTGTCCGAGGTTCAGGTGCGCCTGGTGAACGACGTGGACGGCGAGCTGTTGTGCTCGGGCAGCTACGCCCGCAGCACCCCGGCGCCGCCGCCGGAGCTGCCGGAGCTGGTCCTGGACGATGCCTACAACGGCGCTGGCCCCCTGGGTTGGTCCCTCGTTCCCATCGGGTCTGAGGTCACGTCCGTGCCCGCCGTGGTGGATGCCCAGGGACGGTACTGCTGGTGGCTGCAGGACGACGGCTACTACTTCTACGTCGATCTGGCGCCGGACGGTCGCGGCTTGCTGCTGCTGGACTCGCCCTCCCAGGCCGATGGGCCGGGACGCATTGTAGATGTGGGCTTCGACGGCGAGCTGCGGGACGAGCGCTTTGTGGACGGTGCCCACAACCACCTGGTCAAGACGTTGGATGGCTCCATCTACGTGTTGGGGCATGAAAGCTATGAGGTCGAGATCGAGGGTGAACCCATCGCGATGGTGAGCGACACGGTGGTCGAGCTGCTGCCCGATGGCGAGCAGGCGGTGCTCTGGTCTGCGCGGGACACGCTGTACGACAGCATGTACTCCATGATCCTGCAGCGGGCTGCCGCGGGTGGCCCAGGGGAGGTCGACTGGACTCATGGCACGACCCTGGCCTACCACGAGCAGAGCGATCGCCTGGTGGTGGCGCTCACCGGCGCCAACACCGTGATGGGTTTGGACCGCTCCACCGGCTCCGTGGACTGGGTGATGGGGGGCGATGCGTCCACCCTCGCGGGCTCGCGGGAGCTGGTCAGAATTCCCCACAGCGTGCATGTCTACGACGACCGTGTGTTGCTCTACAACCAGCGCTCTGTCCGGGACGGCGAAGAGTGCGGCGAGGCGGCCGAGATCATGTTGGATCTCGACGCGTCCGCCGCCCATCTCAACTGGTTTGTACGGGAGCCCGACTGCGGCATCTCGGACGTCATGGGCTCGGCCTATCGCACCGCAGATGGCGGCACGCTGATGGCTGGCGGAAGCCTGGGCCGGTTGAGCTGGTTCGACCCCAGCGGGGAGCTCACCTGGCGTCTTACCGGCGACGTCGGCACCACCTTCGGCGGAACCACCCATGTGGCTGCCTTCCGCTGAGCTCCGCCACGTTCTGGCTGCGCTGGCGCTGCTGGCCTTGGCTGCATGTGGAGATGGCGAACACGACAGTGGCGACGACGAGATCTTGCTTCATGGAAACGGCGGCACCCTCGGCCTGGATGTCACTGCCAGCGTCTCGGTGCAGGGCGCCGAACTTGGCGAAGATGTGGTGATCGCGTGGACCGAGCTGAGTGTCGACCTGCTGGGCTTGCCGGTGGCCGAACCCGATGAGCTGCGCCTGTGGGCTTTCTCCGATCTGAGCCGTGAGCAGATCGCCGCGGGGGTGGTGGCCGACACGCTCGAGTCCAGCAGCGTGCTGACCCTCTATGCTTGCCAGCCCCACGAGCGGGCCTGCGCCTTCTCCGATCTCGAGGTCTACGGGCATGACTACGATGTGCGCGACGACTTCGGGGTGCTGGACGCCACATGGTTGCTGACGCTTCATGGCGCTGGGCGCAGGGGCGTGCAGTCCCTGGGCTTCATCGAGCCTGGCAGTGGCGATGTGGTGACCATCGACGATGGCACCGCAGGCCTGAGTCTGGGCGTGTCGGGGGGGCAGCCCATCTCGGTGGCCGCGGGCTCTGACCCCGAGCTCGACTGGTCGGGCTTGGATACCGATGCCCAGGGCGGCACCCTGGCCAGCTATCGCCTCGATCTGCTCGGGCTGTTTCACCTGCCTGTAGGGCCGGGTGAGCTCGAGAACTCTCTGCAGGCTCATGGGCTCTCCGGTGCCCCCGCGTGGTGGCTCGAGGTGCCGGATCGCGACCGCGCCCGCTTAAGCGAGCTGCAGGGTGACGAGCCCTTCGACGGCGTGGACGGCGAGGGTACCTGGCTGCTGGGGCTGTACGAGTCGTCGTCGATCCGTCCACTGCCCCGCGTGCTCCTGGTGCTGCAGTCTCGATAGATCGACGGGTCAGTCCTGCAGCAAGGCGATGCGGAAGCCGATGCCGCCGTAGCTCTCGGACGGGAGAGGATCGTAGTAGCGGTCCCAGCTCACGACGCGCTCGACCTCGTGATTCCAGCTGCCCCCGCGGATGACCCGTCGGCCGTCGTCGTTTTCGCCCACCGGGTCGGTCAACGAGTCCTCGCTGTAGGTGTGGTGGCGATCCTGGGTCCACTCCAGGACGTTGCCCGCCATGTCGCACATCCCCAGGGTGCTGTCGCCGCTGGGGTAGCTGCAGACCGCTGTGGTGTGGTCCTGCTCGAAGTCGTAGTTGGCCAAGGTGGCGTCGGGTGGCGGACTGTCACCCCAGGGCCAGCTGCGGCCATCGTCGTAGCGGGCGGCGCGCTCCCACTCGGCCTCGGTAGGTAAGCGGTAGCCGCCGGCGCCGTAGGCCTCGCCGCTCCAGTCGCTGGGGTCGTACTGGGGCTCGAGGCCTTCCTGCTCCGACAACAGGTTGCAGAACATGGCGGTGCCGAACCAGGTGATCCAGTTGGCGGGGTGCTGCTCCCAGCCTTCCTGGACCACGAAGCCGGTACCGTCGAACTGGACGCGGCAGCGATTGTCTCCGGTGGTGCCCTCGCCGTCCAGCTTCACCAGCTCTCGCACTAGGCCCTGGGCGTTGCTGACGCTGACATTGTCTGCATAGTCGCCGCTCAGCAGGCCGCGCTCGAGGGCCTGGTTCAACATTGCTGCGACCTGGGCGTTGGTGATCTCGCTCCGACCCAGCTGGACGTCGCGGCTGAGGGTGACCGGGTGCGCGGGCTCGGCGCGGGCGTCTTGGCCCGGGCCGCCCATCGTGAAGTTGCCGGCGGGGATGGTCACCAGCTCGCCTGGGTCGATGTGGACCGAAGGGTGGGTGTCACCCGTCTCGTCGCCGCTGTCCGGGGATGGATCTGGGCTGCTGTCGCTGGACGGGCCGGGACAGGCCACCAGCATAGCCAGGGGCAACAGCCAGGGCATCGTCGGGGTCCGTACGGTCATGGTCGCTCCTCCGGGTGGGAGTGTATCGCAGGTTTCTCGCGGCTTCAGGGCGCGAATGGTGCCTGGTCCACGGGTTGACTCCGGCGTCTGCGATCGCCGCGGTGGTCACGGTGCTGACCTCCCGCCCCGAGGATACGATCTCGACCCTGCGCGTCGCGCTCCGGTTGTTCGACTCCGGATTCTGTGCCTTCGGCCACCGTGCTCGAGGATGGCGTCGCGGCATCAACAGCCGGCTGGCTCGTGGGCCCAGGACGGTGGGGAGGGTCTCGCGGGCGCCCATCACTCCACCCCCAGCACCACGAAGTCCCGGGGCTCGAGTTCGATCTGTAGCTCGCCGCCGCTGCCGACGGTCCAGCTGCGGTCGCTGCCCAGCAGGTCGGTGACGGTGGCGCCGCTGTCGAAGCTGGTGACCATGCCGTCGGTGGCGACCGCGTCGCTGTCGCTGGTGTTGATGGCCACCAGCAGCAGCTCGTCGCCGCTGTCGCGCTCGAAGGCCAGGATGCCGGGGCCGCCGTCGGTGGTGGCGGTGAAGGTGGTCTCGCCGTGGGTCAAGGCCGTGTGGTCCTTCCGCAGGGCGATGAGCTGCTGGGTGTGCAGGAACAGATCGCCCGAAGTATCGAAGCCCGACCACCACAGCGGCTCGCGGTTGGAGGGGTCGTTGCCCCCGTCGAAGCCCTGTTCGGTGCCGTAGTAAAGGATGGGGATGCCCACTGAGCTGTACAGGTAGACCAGGGCCGACTCGAGGGCCGCCTGGGGATCGGGGTTGCCGGCCTCGGCGCTGTCGTAGAGGAAGCGGGCCACGTCGTGGTTGTCGATGAAGTTCATGGGCAGGTCCACGGGGGCCACGCCCACGCCGCCTGTGTGCTCGGTGACGCCCCAGTTGGTGCTGCGCTGCTCGTGCAGGGTCTGGACCTTGCTGGTGGCGCCGCCGAACTTGAAGACGTCGTCGTAGACCTGGTACTTCTGGGAGAAGTAGGCCACGGAATCCAGCGCCTCGTCGAAGGTGTAGCTGCCGATGAGCGCGTCGTCGCCGTCGAAGCTCTCGCCGTACATCAGGAAGTTTTCCTTCCCGATCTCGGCGGTGAAGTCGCGAATGGCGCCGCAGAACACTGGCCAGAAGTCGGCCTCGACGTGCTTGACCGTGTCGATGCGGAAGCCGTCGACATTGGTGGCGCGTATCCACTCCTGCCACACCGAGATGAGCGCGTTGCGCACGTTGGGGTTGGTGGTCTTCAGGTCCTTGAGGCCGCCGGGGAAATCCCCCAGCACCACCTGATCGAAGTCACCCCAGTCCTCGACCCTGCCCATTCGGTTGTACCAGTCGGGGTTGGCGAACTCGCCAGGCTCGGGCCGCACCCGATGGATCTCGGGCATGTCCAGCCACTCGATGGGGGCCTGGCCCGCGTAGCCCAGGCTGGTCCAGGCCTGGATGCCTCCAGGGTCGAAGCCTGGGTCCCATTCCGTGACCGTCTCCATGTCGCCGGAGCCATCGGTGGCGTAGTAGTCGGTGATGTCGGCCTGACCGTTCATGTTGATGTCGTAGTAGAACAGCTGGCCGATGTGGTTCACCACCACGTCGAAGACCACAGCGATGTCGTGCTGGTGCATCACATCCACCAATTCCCGCAGCTTGGCGATGTCGCCGAAATGGGGGTTGGTGTCCCGGAAGCTCTGGGGCCAGTAGCCGTGGTAGCTGGAGACCCCGGCGTCCTCTTCCACGTTGCGGAACACCGGCGAGATCCAGATAGTGTCCACCCCGAGCTCTTCGAAGTAGTCCACCCGGTCGATGAGCCCCTCCCAGTCGCCGCCGTGGTAGCGGGCCAGGGCCGAGTCGTCCCGGGTGACGTTCCAGTCGTTGCTGCCGTCGCCGTTGTCGAAACGATCCGTGAGCAGCTGGTAGACGGTGCGGTCTCGCCAGTCGTCCACGTGGTTTGTGATCTCTGGATTCTCGGTGTACGGGCTGGAGATGCAGGCCGAGAGGGCCAGGACGCCCAGGGCCAGGACGGCGCGGTGGGGCAGGCGCGTGGTGCGTGTGCAACTCATCGGTAGTTCCTCGAGTTCAGCCACCACTCGGCCCCGACGCCCACGAAGTGCTGGACGTTGGAGCGATGGCGCTCGTCGCGGGTGTCGAACCAAAGGCGGGCGTCGTCGTTGAGGTAGGTCAGGATGTACTGGAGCCGGATCTGGGGTCGGGCCAGGCTGCCCTTGCCCAGCTGCAGGGCGGGCAGGACGGCCAGCTTGGTGACCATGGGGACGTCGTGGGTGCGGCTGTGGGGGTTGAGCCCGTCGGGCCGCAGCACCTGTTGGGACAGCTCGAGGCCCAAGCTCGAGAAGTCGTTGATGAACAGGGTGGGGCGCAGGGCGATGGCGCCTTCCCAGTGGTCGTCCACGTCGGTGCTCACACCGTCGGCGTCCACGAAGCGGCGTACGTAGCCGCCTATCAAAACACCCATGCGGTCGTTTTCGTGGTTGCCGCTGATGGCAGCCTGGAACTCCCGGGCGTCGCGTACGGTGTAGTCCAGGGACATGCCGTCGCTGGGTACGGTCAGATCGCCGAAGGCGGACAGCCCCGTGGCGTAGCGCACGAAGAGGTGGCCGAAGGCGTCATGGCCCCAGCCCCAGGCGGACAGCTGGGCGCCCAGCACCGATCCGAAGTCGGCGGGCAACTCGAGCTCGCTCTCCCAGTCGTCTTCGACCCGGGTGGCGCCGGGCAGGGCCTGCAGCTCGCCGTAGGCCTTGATGCGGAAGGTGTTGCCGTCGCCAAACGGCACCAGCCGCGCGGCCTGGGCGCTCGAGACCAGGCGCTGGCGGTCCATGGTGAGGATGCTCTCGGTGCCCACGCCGGATTCGTCGGGTACGTCGGCCCACTGCACCTGCCACTCGTCGGCGGTCAGGCGGTTCAGGCCGGCCTGCAGCCTGAAGTCCCAGCCCTCGGGCTGCAGCATGAGGCCGCCACCCACGGTGTTGAGCTCGTCCAGGGGCCAGAAGTCCAGCA
>Ga0307987_1000057_pt1 | contig 65143 bp, 52 predicted proteins | sample EllFjometagen181_FD_203157 | JGI IMG/M metagenome (GOLD analysis project Ga0307987, IMG submission 203157) | Marine microbial communities from Ellis Fjord, Antarctic Ocean - #181 | ecosystem: Environmental > Aquatic > Marine > Unclassified | place: Southern Ocean | collected 2014-10-08 | reverse complement strand
CCTGGTCTGGGAGGGGGCCTACGCTGATGGTGTGCTTGCCGGGCTCGAGGGGGAGGTCGATGGTCTCGAGGGTGGACTCGGCCAGCTCGAGCTGCTGGGCATGGCCGTCCACCACCAACACTGGCGCACAGGGGGGCGGTGTGACGGCGAAGGACTCGTCGCGGCAGATGAGCTGGAGCTGCAGGGTGCCCTGGCCGTCGAAGCTCAGGACGTCGCGCTTCTCGTGGCGGATGACCGAGTAGCTGCCGCGGGCCCAGGGCACGCCGAGGGAGAGCTCTCTCAAGTAGGACACCAGGCCGTCGGCCAGCTCCGGTGCCCGGCGCAGGACGCGGCGTCGGAAGGTGCCGCCGTCGAGGTCCATACGACTGACTGCGTGCCAGTCGCCGGCATCGGCGGCTTTGAGTCGAGCCACGCGTCCGAGGGGACCGGCCTTTTCGGCTTGGACCCAGGCGTCCACCACCCGACCGTCGTCGAGATAGCAGCGTGAGGCTTCTTCATGCACAGGCCAGGACACTGGGGGCAGGAGGCTCCCGGCGATGGCCACCAGTTCCTCGCAGGTGTCGGCCTGCTGGTGGGGCACCTGCGCCCAGGCCAGGGCAGCATCGACGGTGACCGGGCCCGGGAACTCGGCGGTGTGCACCGGGGGGACCGTGTTGCGGTACAGGGCCATGCCCACCGCTCGTTGATCCGGCGTAGCGAGGGGCATGGCGGCCACGGCGCGGGCTTCGCGCTGGGCGGAGACCACCAGCCCCAGCACGTGGTAGGACGCGGCGCGCCTCAGGCGGAGCTCGGCGCGCTCGAAGGCGTCGGCTTGATCGACGAGCTCTCGGCTGGCGTCCCAGAAGTACTCGAGGGGGTCCGGCCATGGGCCGGGTACGGCGGGGTGCTGTTCGACGCTGTTGCGGCGCAGGGCCACGCCCACCAGGTCTCCCCGGGGGCCCTCGACCCGCAGCTCGCCGGCGCTGGGACCGACAGGCAGGATGGCCCGGGTGAGGCCGGGACCTCCGGCGGGATCGGCGGCGGTCTCGAGCTCCCAGACCTGGCCGTCGTCGGCGGAGAGCACCAAGCGTCCGCCTTCGCCCCAAGCCAGGATCTCCACTTCGCCCGGGGCCCCTGGGTCCGGCAGTAACCAGTGGTTGGGGAGGGCACCCACCGCCTTGTCCCGCACGGGGTCGCCCCCGCTGATCAGGGCGGCGTCCAGGAGAACGAGGCGGCCTTGTTCGACAGTGATCTGGTGGCTGCCGGGGGCCAGGGCTTCCTCGAGCTGACCCTGGCCCACTCGCAGGGCACCGTCCACTCGGTAGCTCACGGTGTCGCTGGCTTGCATGCGGAGCACCGGGAAGCGGCCTTCGATGGCGGACTCCGGCAGCACCGCGGCGGCGGTCTGGCCATCGGTGAGCTGCACCCGGGCCAGGCCCCCGCCGGTTCCAGGGATGCGGAGCCGCCCCCGGGAGCCTTCGGGGGCGAGCTGGGTCCAGCGGGACGGGTCGGTGCCGGGTGAGTGGTAGCCGGCCAGGGCGCGGATGGCGCGCCCTCGGGGGCGCACGAAGCCCTGGGGCAGCGCGTCGGCGATGTCCGCCAGCAGCGCTGGGTCGGCAGGCAGCAGATCGGCAGCCTCTAGCAGTAGGGCGGGGTCCAGGTCGCGGCGGTCGCGCCAGCGCTGGGCCATGGCCAAGGCGATCATGGGGCTGTAGGGCTTCGCGAAGAAGATGCGCTCGGCGTCTGCGGGAGACTCCAGGTGCTGGATGAGCCGCGCCCGGGCCAGCTCGTCGGCGGCACCGTCCCGCAGCATCTCAGCGAGCTGCACGGGGTCGCCCTGGCCGGTGAGATGGGCCACCTCGAGGGCGCCCACGGGCCCGATGGTGCCCCTCTCATCCAGGGAACGCCCATGGGGGAAGGTGAGCAGGAAGCCCAGCATGGAAGGTCGCTGGCGCTCCAGCACCGACTCGACCTGGACCACGGTGAGTTCGTCGTCGGCTTGCAAGCGGTAGGTCACGGTGTGCTCGCCCGGCGGAACCGTGATGCTGGTGCTGCGCGGCCAGCCCCAGCCCGGTGCGCCGAGCTCGTCTTCTGTGGTGAACAGCTGGTGTTCGCCCTGGGGCTGGTCGTCGCGCTGCAGCCACAGGCCGTAGCGCCGGTAGCCCTGCTCTTCCATCAGTGCTCGGGTGCGCAGCGTGAGTACGCCGGGGCCCTTGACCTCCAGCTCCCCGGTCTCACCGCTGGTGAGCCAGCCCAGCTCGGTGTGCTGTTCGCCGTGATCGGGCCGAGAGCGTGCGCGGAGGGTCTCGAGGTCCAGCAGCGCGGCCAGGAACAGGAGGTCCGGGTCGAGCTCCTGCGCGGCAACCATGGCCTGGCGGCGAGCGGCCCACTCCACCTCGAGGGCTGGGATGGCCGCGGGTGCCGCGGGCAGTGGTCCGCCGTCGCGGGCCCAGAGGTAGATGTCGTGTTCGTACAGGTCCCAGGCCTGGGGTTCGCCCACGGAGCTCTCTCGCCACCAGTGGAGCTTGATGGGCTCGCTGGTCCGGAGCTGAACTTGGCGGGCCATGTCTTCACTGGACAGGAGCCAGGTGTTCGCGGGGCCTGCCTGCAGGCGTACACTCGAGGCCCCTGTCCACGCCTCGAGATCGGCGTCGGGGAGGTCCGGCTGAAGAAGGATTCGAGAGCCTCCACCCTGCTGGATCACCCAGGGGCTGTCTGGGAGCAGCACCACCGCAGCTTGGGGGATCCACTGACCCGCCATCGCCGAGGCACATAGCAGCGGCCAGGCGGCGCTCATCGCGTCCGCTCAGCGAGTGAGGTGAGGACAGCACCGAGCTGACCGCGTAGACCGATGTCGGTGATTAGGGTACGACGGGCGGGCAGGGACAGCTCGGCGTGGAGGAAGCGGGCCTGGCCGGTGATGGCCTGCCCCTGCACGTTGGTACGGGCGGACAGCTCCGGCACGTCCTGGCCCGTGGCGATGCTACCAAAGCGTCCCAGCACGGGCTCGAGGGCTTGTTGGGCAGCCAGCAGCAGTGAGGCGGACTGGAAGGTGGCGCCTTCGGAGAGCACTGCCCCGTAGGAACCGTGGTCGGAGCTGAAGCCGTGGAACTGAACCACCAGGGGGTCGTGCAAGGCGTCGGTGACACCCAGGGTGGCGGCCTGGAACACCGACTCGGCCCGATGGGCCACGTCGGCGCCGATCTGCCCGCTGTGGGCGGTGGCGTCGCCCTGGGAGGGGGCATGGCGCTGCGCGCTGTTGATGAGCAGTGCGCGGCCGTAGCCCGCTTCGAACAGGGCACAGGCCAGCTTGCCCGTGTCCAGGTCGTACCAGGCGTGGGGCGCTTCGATCACCAGCGGGACCGAGTCGCCGCCCTTGCGGATGACGTAGAAGCCGTCGGCGGCTTCAGGCTCACTGGCCAACACTACCCAGGTGTCGGTCTCGTGCAGCACCAGGCCGGCGGCTTCGGCGCGGCGCTGGGCGCTGTCGGGCATGGTGCCGGTGGCCGCGCCGCGGGTGACGTCTGCCATCACCGCGCGCACCTGGGCCCGGCGCCAGGCCGAGGCGTCGGAGTAGCCTTGGTCGTTGCGCAGCTGGCCGGCCTGTGTCCACAGCCCGCCGGCGGCCAGGGCCGTGGGGGCGAGCCCCAGGAACGCCAACGTCAGGGCGATGATCAGCGCGTGAGCTCGCACTTGACCTCCTTGGCCCAGTGTTCGGGGAGCGGGTCTTCGGCGTTGCCGTCGGTGCTCTCGAAGCGCAGGTAGACGGGGGTGGGGCGCTCGCCCTCGAGGACGCGCACCGTGACGGTGTGCTGGCCCGGCACGAGATCGTCTCCCAGCACCAGCCGAACACCTTCCCAGGCCACCATCTCGCCGAAGTCGCTGTCTTCGAGGCGCGCCAGGCGCCCGGTGCGCTGTGGGGTGACGGTGCGGCTGGCACGGGTGAGCACGGTAGAGGTGGCGCCATGGCGGCGCGGCCGTCCGCCGTCGAGCTCGGTGACGATGATGGGCGGATCGGCCCAAGTGGGAGTGTACGCGCGGACGTAGACCACGCTGCGCCCGCTACTACCCGCCTTTACCGGGAGCTCGATGGTTGTGGCATCGGCCCGGAACACCTGGCGTCGCGTCCAGCGGTCGCCGTTGCCCTGGGCACGAGCGAGGTAGGTTCCCTTGGGGGCATGGAGCGCACAGCCCTGCTTGCCGGGCTCTAGGCCCGCGAAGCGGAGAATTCCCGCGGCGGTGGGCAAGCGGAGCTGGACGGTGCGCTCGCCACAGCTGAGGCTGGCGGACTGTCCGGCCAGGCCGGTGGGTACGCGGTAGTCCACCACCAGCTCGCCGGAGGCGGCTAGCTGGAGCTCGGTGCTGCCCGAGATCTGGGTGCGGTGCCAGGGCTTCCACGCGGCCCCGTTGCGGAAGCGCTCCATCAGCGGGTAGGCCGGCGGCTCGCCCACGGGGAGCAGGAGCTCAGTGGTGAGGGCCTGGTAGCCCGCGCTGCGGCGGGAGGGCTCGATGCGCACAGTGGCGTCGATGCGCATCAGGCGCTGTTCTTCGATGAGCTCTTGGGTATTGAGGGGCGCCAGGGACACGTAGGGCGCCAGCTGCCAGGGGGCGTAGCGTCCGGTCCAGCCATCGGGGAGGGCGTAGGGCTCCGCGCGTACGGGTTCGTTCTCGACGGGCACCAGGAAGCGGAGGTCCACTGGACCGTCTGAGGTGAACTCGAGGATGGTGGCCCGGAAGGGGTGGAAGAGGTGGACCTGGGTCTCCTCGGAGGCCCACGGCCAGGCGTTCTCGACGTAGGCCTCGAAGGGGGCATGTTCGAAGCCGGCCTCGAAGCTGCCTTCGCCCAGACGTTTTCCGTCTTCGTCGTAGGAGGTGTAGGTGACGGTGACCGGCGGGTACTCCGCCTCGAGGTCGTCGGGGTCGTCGGGGTTCTCGTCGGGGTTCAGGCCCATGCCTGCCTGGGCCACCCAGGTGTCGGGGGGCTGGGGACGGGCATCCACCCGCAGGGAGCCCCAGTCGGCGCCGGTGGCCACAGGTACGACGATAGGCAGAAGGCCGCTGTCCGCACGGAAATGGGCCAAGCGGCGGAGCTCGGGCGCCTGGGGCTGTTCACCGCCGGCGCCGGGGGGCTCGCCCCACGAGCGGCCCGCGGGCGGGCTGACGGTGAAGCGCATTAGCACGTCGGGCTGCTCCCACGGGTTGGCCCAGCGGATGCTCCACACGGCACCGTCGGGGATGTCCCAGCGGAAGGCGGAGAGGGCGTCGTCGTCGATATCCACGGGGCGCCTCGATGCGTCCACGAGCTCGGTCTCGAGGGGTATGCCTTTGGCGTGTTGGCCCCGCTGGGGCTCGGCCAGCTCGGTGGCGACGTTGAGGGTGCAGGGGCCCACGAGGTTCATGGCGGTCTCTTGACCGCTGGTGAGCAGGAAACCATCGGAGCTGACGGTGGGTGCCGCGGAGGGGGGCGCCAGGCGGTGCAACGGAACGCTCTCGGCGGTCTGGGCTTCGGCGTGCAGGCGCTCACGGATCCATCCCATCACGTTCGACCGCTCGCTGGGCTCGAGGTTGTCCCACTCGAAGGGGTAGACTGTGCGGGTGCGGACCTCTTGCTTCTCCGGTGACCCGAAGAGCCGGGTCTGCTCCAGGGCCTGGGTGGGGCGTTCCCGGTAGATGCGCAGCAGCAGGCGCTGGTCGTGCTGCTCCAGCAGCGGCTTCAGGGTGAGCATGCCGCCTTCGGGTAGCAGGTGCCCGGGCTCGATCTCGAGGATGCGGCTGTCGGTCACCACCCTGTCCGCGACGGAGGACTGCAGAGCTCGGGCACCGTCGGGGAGGATGGTGCGGCGCGACCGGGTCCAGTGCTCCCGGTTGATGGGTTCGCCGTCGGTGGGGGTGATGTTGAGCTCGAGCCCGTAGAGCCAGGTGAGGGTCTCGTCTTCGACACCGGGGTCGGGGGTCTCGAGGTGGGCCAGGATGCGCAGCCGGGGTTCGTCGGCCAGCAGACGAACTTGGACCTCCTGGCCCGCGGCGAGGGCGTAGTACATCTCGCGCATGCCCGGTGGCTCTTTTTCTTTATCGAGCTGGGCCATGGCGAGCAGGGCCACCAAGGTGCCCACGACCAACCAGCCCAGCAGCGGCAGGACGTGTTTCATCGGGCGTCTTCCCGGAGCAGTGCGGCCGTGTGGCCGTACAGGCGGACCTCGGCGCTGTCGCCAGGGTTGTCGGTGACCTCACCGCCGGCCCGGGCCAGGGCCGCCACCAGGCGGTGCTGGCGGTTCTCGATGATCAGGTAGGGCAGCCCGTCGTTGCGATCGAGGAAGGCGCGAACCTGCATGCCGCGGTTGCTGGCCAGGCGCTTCAGCCGGTCCAGTTCGCCGGGGTGTCCGGTCTGTGCGTTGCGGGCCAGGCTATCCAGCAGGCTGCTGTATTCGTCGGCCGCGACGGAGCTGTCCATGCCCGGCGCCTGCAGCAGGTCCTCGAGCACGCCTTCGTCCAGGGTGATGTGAGAGCTCTGCAGCAGGCTGCGGAGGGCCGATGAGGTGTCCGGTGTAGCGAAACGTTCGCGGAACAGCGGGGACAGGTAGACCGTGACGTACTGGCCACCGGCGTAGCGCACCACGTCGGCCCGGGGGTTGGACGGGTCGTAGAAGCGGATGCGCTGGTAGTCGCCGTCGTACCAGATCACCGATCCGCCGGAGCCTTCCACCAGGCGCTGCACCGGTTCGAGGTAGGCGGGCACCCGATCGCCGGGGCCTAGCGGTCGGCCGATGGAGATGACGGCGTCGGCACCCGGGAACTCGTCTTCCCGGTAGGCGTCCACGGACACCACGGTGACGCCGGGGGTGTCCAGGACAAGCGCACGAAGCACGGAGAGCTCGGGGCTGAGGGTGGCGGCCCGCTGGATCGCCTGGGCGTCGAGATCTGCACCGGCGTCGTGGACGAGGATGGCGGAGGCTTCGGTCCCGGCCCACCAGGTGCGGGCGACCTCGGCCGCCAGGTGGTGGCGACGCGCTGCGCGCACTTCGTAGATGACCGGCTGGCCGCCGGTTCTCCGCAGCCACAGGGTGTAGCGGGGCGGGGCTTTGTCCGGTGTCGGGCCGAGGCTGATGAGCTCTTCGTCGGCATGGACCGCCAGGCCCACTCGCTCGGCCTGAGCCGCCGCCAGGCGCAGCCAGCGCTCGTCGCCCTGGCGGGCGCGCAGCAGAGGAGCCACCACCGCACGGCGCAGGAACAGGAGATCTGGCACCATGTCGCCGGTGGTGTCGCCCGTGGCGGGCACCGGCCGGGGGCGGCCCTGGGGATCGTACAGGGCGATGCGTTCAGGTGCGGGTTCCCCGTCGAACCGGCGCAGGGCCAGCTCGAGCAGCGTGGCTTCGTCCACCAGTAAGCGAGCGTGGGCGGCGGCGTCGGAGGGCAGGTCCCAGGCGGGCACGAGATCGGGGATGACCGCCGAGAGCCGCTTGAGGTCGATGGCGTCCGGAAGGCGCCGCGCCACGGTGAAGGATGAGGCGGGCGCGGCGTAGAGCTCCAGCACCGCCATGCCGGGCTCGAGGGCCTGGCGTCGCAGCGCGGGCCCCGGGGAGAGCAGCAGGATGCTGGCGTCGAGCACTTCCGCCAGGGACACCCCCGCTTCTGCGAGGCCGGGCTTGGTGGCGGCGTCGGGCACTACCACCATGAGGTCTTTGTCGGTGGTGCTGCGCAGCCAGGCGGCGCCGAAGAGGTTGTGCCCGCCCGAGTGCAGCACCACGCCGTCGGCGTAGACGTCGGCCCGCAGGAAGTCACCCGCGTAGGGGGCGCCAGTGCGCGCGACCTTCCACGCATCCCGCAGCTCCACCTGCACGGTGGTGTCGGGGAACTCGGCGGGGGGCAGGGCGACCTCGGTGATGGCCGACCATGCCGGCCCGGTGCGCTGGTCGATGGAGGCGGTGATGCGATCCTGGGGCAGTGGGCGCAGCTGCTCGAGGCCCACGCCGAGGGTGGTGCCCACCACGAAGGCGCCCAGGGAGATGATCACCGCTGGGACGATCACCCGGGGGAGGCTTCCGTAGCGCCAGCAGCGCACGGCGATCAGGGCGGGCAGCAGGTAGCCGAAGCCGAACAGGTCCGTGACACGCAGCCCCGGGTACTTGTCCGCCAAGCCGAACGACAGCAATAGCTTGACCGCGTAGCTGGCTGTGAACGCCATCACGAGAGGACGCATGCCCGTGAGGTTGGCCGTGCGTAGCAGTGGCAGGCGCTGGATGATGCGCAGGGCGACCACGATCAACAGGACTTCCACCAGCGTGGCGGCGAGCTTCTCCGGCTGGACCCAGGTGATGGCCAGCAAGCCCGGGATGATGATGCCCCCGGCGTCCCAGCCGTAGCGGACCGCCATGTGGGTGGCCATCAACGCTCCCACCAGCAGCAGCATGTAGGCCCGTGGGGATGAGATGAAGTCCCGGGAGAGGTCTTCGTAGGTCAGCTCGAACTGCGCGAAGTTGAGGTTGGTGTGAGGGAGCAGCACCCCGAGCAGCAGCAGGTAGACCAGCAGGGTGGGCGCTGCGATCATGGGCAGGCCCTTGTACAGGCCGGTGCGCCACATGGCGTTGGCGGTCAGCGGCACCAGCACCAGGCCCAGGGAGTTCAGGGGGGTGTCGAGGGGCAGACCCGCCTTGCCCAGCAGCGACAGAAACGGCCCGCCCTCGATGAAGAGTCGAACCGCGACGGACGCCAGCAGGATGAGGAAGAAACGATTGCGCCCGAAGGCGCGGTCCAAGGGGATGATGCGTGGCAATCCCCTGGCCAGCAGCACCGCCAGCCCGTAGGTGATGACCGCTTCTCCGAGCACCACCAGGCCCGCGCGGGGCTGGATGATGAAAACGCCCGCGAGGTAGCCCGGCACCACCAGCCCCGACTGGGGCCAGCCGTACAGCTCGGTGAGGATCCAGATGATCACCACGCCTATCAGCACTGCGGTGAGCAGGCTGTTGTCGACGTAGGCGCTCGGGAACACGGACAGCAGGACAAACCCCTCTGCTACAGCGCGAAGGACCTCATTTGGAGCCCCATGCTACCGGAAGGGCCTCGCTGAGCCAAGCCGGCTGGCATCATGCCTCGGACAGGTGGATTCGGAAGCGCGCGCCCTGCTCTCCACCGCCCTCGACGACGAAGCTTCCGCCCATGGCGGTGATGAGCCTCGAGGCTTGAGCCGAGCCCTGGTCCCGGGGGTCGCTGGCCAGGCGCTGGAGCACGTGGAGCGGGGGAGCGTGGCCGTCGGTGCGCACCAGGATCTCCACCGCGCCCACCGGCGCCTGGAGCTCCACCAGCACGGCCTGTTCACTGGTGGTGTCCCGGGCCAGCTCGAGCACCAGGGACATGAGCCCCCGGGCCAGATCGTGGCGGTTGGCCAGGGCGGGGGCCAGGGCCACCGGGGTGTTGACCAGCCGCACCCGGTGCTCGCCCAGGGTGCGGCGGGCGCCGGCGACGACTTCTTGCAGCAGGTCGATGACCTGGATGGGCTCGGATGAGCCGCCTTCGCCGGAGCGCGCCACATCTTCGTAGCGGTCGAAGATCTCGGCCATCTCTCCGCAACGGGCGGCGATACGGGGAGCGACCTCGGAGGCCTCCACCGCACCCAGCGCCAGCAGGTCGGCGTAGCCCCGGATGGCGGCCAGGATGTTGTGCACCCGGTACGAGATCATCTCGAGTAGGCCCGACTTGACGGTGTCCTGGGCTTGCAGTTCGGAGATGTCCACAAGCTCTACACCTACGCCCAGGATGCGGTTCTGGTAGGTGCAGGGATAGATCCAGCAGTCCATTCCGATGCCGGGAAGATCGAGGCTCTCCCGGATGGGGTCTCGCCCAGACAGGGCCTGCGCGAGGGTGCGGTGGGGCAAGCCCAGCGCCCGCCAGGTGGTGGGGAGGTCGGCTTCGATGGGCACGGACAGGCGGTCCAAGACCTGGCGGAAGCCTTCGTCGATGAGCAGTGGGTGGCCCAGGGGGTCGAACAGGGCGTGGGCCGTGCGGCTGTCCTGGTGGGAAGCAAGCAGCAGATCCCGCTGGTCGAGCAGGTGCTCGAGGCTGGCGGTGAGCTCGTGCAGGCGGGCGCGGATGCCCTGCTCTGCCACCACGGACTCCACCGCGGCTCGGCTGCGACCCCTCGCCATGCGCCGCGCGGCCTGGTTGGCAAAGATCTGGAGGTTGCGGCGGCTGGCGGCGCACAGATCCACGAGCGCGCCGGTGCTGGTGGTCTGAGGTGCCTGATCGGCGCTGGAGACCACACGCACCAGCAGTAGTCCCCGGGTGTGACCACTGGCCCGCATGGGCACCGCAAGCAAGGGGCGCGGCTCGGCCACGCCGGGGTTGGCCTGGGGCCAGGCGGGAAGATCCATGGGATCGGTGAGGTTGCTGTGGACGTGTTGACCCAGCACCTCGGCGAGCTCGTCGGGGTCGACATTCCGCACGTCGCCCGCCCGCGCGCGGGGTGCCAGCCTGCCACCGCGGCGCTGGAATACCCAAGCGGCGTCGGCGCCGCCCCAGGAGACGGCGGCGCGCGCGAGGTCCTTCCACGAGGCTTCGGGCTTGGCTGCGGTGCTGCCGAGGCCTTCTCCCAGGCGACTGAGCAGGTTGTCCTGCAGGCGCTGGAGCTGGAGCTCGGCGTTCTGCCAGGTGGTGGCGCGCCAGGTGAAGGCCGAGGCCGCGATGGCGGCCAAGAGCACCTCGGCGGGCAGGACGATGCCAGCCCGCAGGAACAGGGCGGTGGCCAGGGCGGCCGTCACGCTGCAGCCTGCCAGGAGGCCGGCACGGGCGCTGTTGACCCGCAGCAGCAGCAGGCTGATGGTGACCAGCAGCGCCAGGATGGCGGCGATCAGGCCCGCCGCCCACGACGACAGCACGGGGAGGTCCGGGCCGGCCACCACCCGCGCGACGGCTTCGGCCAGGGCCAGCCTTGCGCCGGGCACGTCCACCGAGGGGCTGGCCCAAGGGTCAAGCGCTCCGACCACCACGATGCGGTCCTGGAGGGCCGCGCTGTTGAGGCCGGCGACCTGATCGTGATCGAGGGTGGGCACCCCCACCGTCGCGATGGGGATGCGCTGGGGCGTGGTGGGCGCGGGCAGTCCGGCGGCTTCGAGGATGCGGGTGGGCAGGCTGGGAGAGCTGCCCACGAAGGGCAGCCAGGTGCGGTAGCGGTGGTCCCAGTCGTGGGTGAAGCCGGCCTCCATCAGGGCCGAGTTGGGGCTGACCAGCTGCACCACGTCGCTGTCGGCCAGGGCGGGGATGCGATCCCCCACCAGCACCACTGCGGACACGCGGCCTTCCCGGAGCTGCGATGCGATGCGGATCCAGGCTCCGGGGGTGGCGTGGGCGTCCATCTCCACCAGCAACACCTGGCGCTGCACGGAGGGGCCGAGATCCCAGCGCAGCAGTTGATCGGTGAGGGGCTGTGGGGACATCTGCAGCAGTCCACCGAGCAGCGCTGCGATCAGGGCTGCGATGGCGCTTCGGATGAACAGGGCCTTGAGGCGGAGCGAGCGGCGCACAGGAGTCCTTAGCAGGGGTCCACAGACCGTATCAGGGGTGCTGGTCCACGGCGAGCGACGCCTCCCGCCAGGCCCGCGGGATATGCGTCGACACGAGGCTGGAGTCCTCCGCTTCGCAGGTCGTCCATGGACAGTCACGCCCCCACATCATCGCGCGTCACCGTCGTCGTTCTGCTCGCGCTGGGCGCCTTGACGCTGCTCCACTTGCTGGGGGGGGCGGCGTGGATCGGGGCGGACCAGCTGGTCTTCGACGGGGATGAGTCCGGACATGTTGGCGCGGCAGAGCTGCTGGCGGCCATGTGGCGCGAGGGCCGCTCGGCCCAAGCGCTGGCCACCACGTTCGCCGGACGCATGGGTGTCTACCCGCCCCTCTACGCCGGGGTGGTGGGGGCCTGGTGGGCACTGCTCGGTTCCGGCGATCCCACGCGGGTCGCGGTGCAAGGGCTGAACCTGCTGTGGCCGCTGCTGGCGGCCCTCGCCGTCGCGCGTCTCGCCCGCCCTCTGGGGGCGCGGGCCACGGTGGCGGCCGCACTCGCGGTGCTCGCGCTGCCGTTGCTCTGCGGTCTCGGCCGGCACTTCATGCTCGAGGGCGCCCTGACCGCCGCAGTGGCGTGGACGGTTGTGGCTGTCGAACACGCTCGGGACCGTCCCACGGCGGGGCGTTTGGCACTGGTGGGCGTCGCCCTGGGCATCGCCTTTCTGTTCAAGCAGACCGCGCCGCTCTACCTGCTTCCGCTGCTGGTGCTGCGTTTGCCCCGGCGGGTCTCCAGCCTCGTGGCGGTGGGCTGTGCGCTGCTGGTGGCCGGCCCCTGGACCGTGCTGAACCTCGGTGAGCAGCTCGCCTATGGTGGCGAGAGCGCTGCTGGCACCCCCGGACTGGGCCTGCTGCGGCACGCTCTGTTCTATCCCTGGTCCCTGTGGTGGGTGGCCGCGGGGCCCCCCATCGTGCTGCTGGGGGTGGTGGGCGCGGTCGCTGGTTGGCGGGGTCAGAGCGAGCAACGGCAGCGGCTGCTGCTGGCCGCGGTCTGGCTGCTGGGCTCACTGCTGCTGTTGGCCCTGGTCCCGCGCAAGTACCCGCGCTTGCTGGCCCCTGCGCTTCCAGCCCTGGGGCTGCTGGTGGCACTGGCCGTCGCTCGCTGGCAGCGGGGCTGGCGGGCCTGGTCGCTGGGCTCGGGCTTGCTGTTGGCGGTGGCCTGGACCGCCTGGGGATCCCTGCGCCCGCTGCCCGTGCCCTCCTCGGCGCGGGTGCTGGACGACCGCTGCCCACAGGTCTGGCTGCGGCCTCCCGTGCCCGACGATCTGGGCCTGGACGAGGTGGTCCACGCGGTGCGACACAGCCGTCCGGGTCCCATTCTGCTGCTGGGCACCGCCGAGATCCCCTGCGCCCTGCAGACCACCCATGACTGGGCGGCCCACGTAGGGCCTGCCCTGCGCTTCGGTGGTGTGGACCGCGAGGTCTTCGGCGATGGCGACGAACCCCGTCCAGCGGCGCTGGTGCTGAGCTGGGAGGGACCCGTGGCCGGCTACACCGGCGAGGTCCTACCCATCCCCGTCCTCGAGGGCGAGCTCTGGGTTGGTCGGCTGGAACGTTAGTCCGCGCTGCCGTCGGCCAGGGCCTGCTCCAGCTCGGTCTCGAGCTTCTCTTGGCTCATGCCGCCCACATAGGAGCCCAGAACTCGACCGTCGGGGCCGATGAACACAGTGGTGGGCAAGGTGCTGATGTCCCAGGTGGACTTGGTGTTTCGGTCCCCAAGCAGCACGGGGTAGGAGAAGCCCAGCTTCTCCGCGGCGCTGCGGATCTCAGCGGAGGTGCCGCTGTCGAGGGCCACCCCGAGTACCGCCACGTCGGTGTGACTGCGTGCGAAGGCGGAGAACTCGGGGATCTCCTCGACGCAAGGTGGGCACCAGGTGGCCCAGAAGTTGATGACCACAGGCTTACCCCGGAGCGCCGCCAGCTCGTGGGGCATCCCCTCCAGATCTTCGAGCACCATGGCTGGTGCCTGGTCTGGTAGATCGGGCTCACCGGGCATGAACGTGGTCACGGCGTACCAGCCGGCGAAGATCGCGAGCGCCAGGTAGGCGTAGTCCTTGACAGCACGGACCATGGGGCGCTCCTTGGGGGGCGAGGAGACCATGATCCTTCAGGGGCGCCGTGCGTTACGCGCTGAGTTCGGCGAGCAGCATAGGAATGCGTCGCAGCAGCTCGTCCCGGGCGGCCCGGAAGGCCTCGACACGCTCGTCGTCGGGGGCGGAGGCCGGGTCGGGTAGGGGCCAGTGCATGGTTCGGGTGACGCCGGGGAAGACCGGGCACACCTCTTCGAGGCACAGGGTGACCGCGACATCGATCTCTTCGAGGGGTACGGCGTAGAAGCCTTTGGACAGCTGGCCTCTGTGGTCGATACCCAGCTCGTCGAGCACCGTACGAACGTCGGGCTTCACGTGGCTGGGCCTGCTGCCCGCGGACCATACTTCGAGGTCCGCGGGCCCCAGGTGGCGCGCGATGGCTTCGGCGAGCTGGCTGCGAGCGGAGTTGGCTACACAGGCGAACAGCACCGAGGGCATGGGGCTAGGAGCCCTGGCCAGCGCTCTCGAGCTCGCGATCGATGATGGCCTCGAAGTTCTCGAAGGGCTGGGCCCCGGAGATCATGATGCCGTTGATGAAGAACGCGGGGGTTCCGCTGACGCCCACGGCCTGGCCAGCGGCCATGTCTTCCATGACGCGCTTGCTGTTGTCGGTGTTGCCGACGCAGGCGGTGTAGGCGGCTTCGTCGAGGCCGATCTTGGTGGCCAGGCCCGCGAGGCCGTCGTCGGCCAAGCCCTTCTGGTTTTCCAGGATGGCGTCGTGCATCTCCCAGTACTTGTCCTGATCGCCCGCGCAGTTGGCGGCCACCGAGTAGGACACCGCGTTGCGGTGGAAGGAGAGGGGGAAGTCGCGGAAGTACCACTTGACCTTGCCGTCGTACTTCTCCATGACCTGCTTCATGGTGCTGTAGCCGCGGCTGCAGTAGGGGCACTCGTAGTCGGCGAACTCGATGATGGTGATGGGGGCGGTCTCGGGGCCGCGGGGCGGGTTGGAGCCCACGGCGACGTCGAGACGGGGCAGGTCGGGAGCCTCGAGGGCGACATCCACGGAGGCCTGGTTGCGGAGCTGCTCCACCAGGGTGTTCATGGCTTCGCGCTGCTTGGTCTTGAGCATCTGGGCGCTGACGGCTTCCTTGACCTGCTCGAGGGGCTTGCCGCGGAAGCGGTTCTTGTTCTCTTCGTAGAAGCTGGAGATCTCGGCGTCACTGACCGTGGCGTTGTCTTCGTTGATCTTGGCCAGCAGGGCGTCGGCATCGGCGAGGCCACGCTTCTTGGCTTCGGCGTTGATGAGATCTTCGTTGATGTTGCTGTCGATGGCCCGCATCATAGTGGTGTAGCGGCTGTTCAGGTACTCGATCTCGGCCTTGATCAGGCTGCCCTTGACGTCTTCCATCAGCTGCCCGTAGGTGAGCTGGCCGCCGTCCCAGGTGGCGACCACCGCATCGGGGGAGGGCTGGGCGTCGGCCGAAGGCACCGGCATGGTGAACTTGGGAGTAGCGCTGACGGCGTCGGCGGATCCGGGGGTTGCGCCCGGGTCGCAGGCGGAGAGGACGAGGGACGTGATGAGCAGCAGAGAAGCGCGCATAGAGGACTCCAATGGGATCCGGCGGGTGAAGGTTCCCTCGCTAACGCCCCAGGTGTCCCTGTGCATCCACGGTTCGGACCCCGTGTGGTGAGCGCCGTGAGCACCGTGGCTGCGAGGCGGTCGTTGGGGGTGGAGCGAAGGATGTTCTACAATGGTCATCCGTCCATCGTGTCCACCACCCCACCCGCACCCGCCGGCCTCGGTCGTATCGGTCCCTGGCGCGTCGTCCGCCGCCTGGGCCGGGGCGGCGTAGCGTCGGTCTACGAGGTGCTGGGGCTGGACAGCGGCCGCCGGGTGGCGCTCAAGCTGTTCAGGGACCCCTCCGTCAGCCGCAGCATCGGGCGGGAGTACCGGGCCCTGGCCGGGCTCGACCACCCTGGCATCGTTCGGGTGCTGGGTCGTGGCGATCACGACGGCTGCGCCTACTTGCTCATGGAGCTGGTGGTCGGAAGAGCCGCGCAAGCATGCGCCCGGCACGCCGGTGTGCCTGGCAGCCCTGGCCGGACCGCCCTGACGCAGCGGGTGGTGCACGCGCTGCTCGAAGCCCTGGCCTACCTGCACGGGCGGGGGATCGTTCACCGGGACATCAAGAGCTCCAACGTCCTCGCCGACCACTCCGGTCAGGTCAAGCTGCTGGACCTCGGCACCGCGGGTATCGAGCGCCGCGAGCGGGGCAGCCGGGCTCGTGTGCCTGGTCTGGACCGCTTCGCCGGGACGGTCACCTATGCCAGCCCCGAGCAGCTCCAGGGCCAGGCGCTGGACGGCCGCAGCGACCTGTTCTCGGTGGGGGTGCTCTGGTACCGCATGCTCACGGGGGTCTTGCCCTTCGGCGCCCAGAGCCGGGACCAGGCCATCCTCGAGCGCGACCGGGGGGCTCCCCCGACGCCCCATGGCCTCTTCGAGGGCATCCCCGAGCGGGTGGGGGAGCTGGTCATGGAGCTGCTGGCACCGGACCCTAAGCGACGTCCCCCTGACGTCGATAGAGTGCTGGGGCGGCTTCGGCCCTTGCTGGTGAGCGGCGGAATCCGGCCGGTGAGCCTCTGGCCCGATCCGCCCCCGATCTTCGGACGACGGTCCGCCATCGATGATCTCGACACGTTCCTCTCCGACCCGCTGCCCCGTGGCCCGTGTCTGGTTCATGGGGCGCCGGGACAAGGGGTGCCCGAGCTGATGCTGTGGACAGGCCAGGAAGCCCGCCGGGCGGGGCGCTGGGTGCTCGCGGTCAGCGCTGTGGGCGATGGCCCTGGTAACCTCATCTCACGCCTGCTCCTGGCGGTGCCCCGGCATGTCCGCAAGGGGCTGCGTGGGATGGTGCAATCCCAGGCGCGTTCGTCCCAGCGGGTCGCGCGGGCCGTGGAGCTGTTGGTGCGCCTGGACCGGGCCCTGGATCGCGCCGTGCTGCTGCAGCTGTTCGACCTGCAGCGCTGCTCGCCCACCGAGCTCGCGGAGCTGACAGAGCTGCTGCAGATCGTCGAGCGACGCGGCCTGGCCGTGCGAACGGTCGGGAGCTGGGAGCACGATCTGCCCGACCTGCCTGGGCCCTTCGGGGGCGCCTGGCCCAGTCTGAGCCGGGTCCAGCTGTCGCCCATGAACGACCGTGCCGCTGCCTGGCATCTCCGCAGCCTGGTGGGCGGCCGGGTGCTGGCCCCGACCCTGGAAGCCTCGCTGCTGCGGGATGCTGGCGGATGCCCGCAGCGGCTCTCGCAGGCGCTGCGCGCCCAGGTGCAGGGTGGGCGTCTTCGCCAGGGGCGCACCCCGGAAGGCACCGCTTGTTGGCTCGAGACCCTCGACGGGCTTGACGAGCCCATGGGGAGCATCGAGCCGGGGCTGGCGGCGCTGCTGAGCCAGCCCGTGGGCGGGCCGCCTTGGGTCGCGGCGGATGAACCTTCTCCAGCCAACCGGGGCATCGACCTCACCGCGGTGCTGGCCGGCGTCCCCGAGGACCACCCAGAGCCCAGGGTTCGTGCGGTGCTGCACGCGTGGCGCGGCCACGGGCGCACCTGCCGAGGGGACCGGGACCTTCAGGCGGATGCGGACCTGTTCCAGGCCGAAGAGGAGCTGCGCAGCGCCCAGCAAGCCGGGTGGAACGGCGCCCTGGGCTGGCGGGAGTACGTCGGCCTGATCCGCGCCGGTCACCTCGCGGATCGAGGCCGGCACATGGAGGCTCAGCGCCGCCTCGCGGATGCCCCTCGGGCGGTGGCCGGGGGCTGGCAGCGGGAGCGTCGCGGGGCGACGAGGCTGTCGCTGGCCATCGCCGAGGGTCTGCCGGAGCACCCATCCATCGATCCCTGGCCCGGCTCCGACAGCGGACGCCTGGGGCTGACCCTGGCCGCGCAGTGGGCGTCTTGGTTGCTCCAGCGCGGTGAACTGGATGCGTTGTTCGAGCCAGCCTGGTCCTTCTACGAGCCCAGCGATGCGTGGACGGCAGAGGACTACGCGCGGCTGGTGTCGTCCCGGGCTGGCGCCCTGCGCCTGCGGGGCGAGCTGTCCCGTGCGGTGGAGCTGGTCGAGTGTGCGCTGCTGGCCGTGGGGCGCTGGACTCTCGCCCCACCTCGCGTTCGCCTGCTCCTGTCCCTCGCCGAGCTCGAGCTCGAGCTGTTCCGTCCGGGGGTGGCACGGGAACACCTCGCGGACTGCTTCGTGCTGCTTCGTCACTGCGATCGCCCCGAGCTCAGCGCCGGTCGTGAGCACATCCGTGGTCGGGTGGCGCTGGCCTGCGGCGAGCCCGCCCGGGCCGAGGGCGCGTTCCGCACGGGCGCGAACATGCTGCGAGGCACAGGCTTCCATGTGGCAGCGGCCGAGCTGCAGGCACAGCTTGCCCGCGCGCTGGCCCGCCTGGGCCGTCACAGGGAGGCCTCGGGGCTGCTGGCCCCCGCCCGGGAACGTCTGGCACAAGCGCAGGCCCTGCCCGGCCTGAGCATCGCCTGCGCTGCGGCGTGGGAAGCCGGCGCCTACCGCGCCCCCCCCGACTCGTGCTGGGAACCGGTGCTGGCATGGATGACCCAGGCCGACCCTCTACTGCTGCGCTGTGGTCTCGCCCGGGCACGGCTGAGGCATGCTGCCGTGCTCCAGGACCTGGAGGCCCTGCGCGACGCGCGCAGCGACAACAACACGCTGCTTCGACGCGTGCTCGATGCCCAGAGCCCCGAAGACAGGGCCATTCTGGTGTTGCACCCCAGGATGCGGGCGGTGCGAAGCTAGGGGATCAGTCCAACACCGGCGCCATGGCTTCTTTCTCTTCGAGCTTGGCGTTGGGGCGCTTGCGGATTTCACGGAGCTGCTCGTCGCGCCAGGTGGCGTAGGCGGCTTCGTCGGCGAAGGGAGCGACGGAGACGATAACTTCCGTGCGGCTGGTGCCCTTGCACTTCTTGGCGAGCTCCATCTCCCAGCCGACCTGCACGGCGGTGTCCACCGCGGCCTGCATCTGGTCGGGCCAACGGTGGCCAGGCTCGTAGACCGGCGCGTGGTGCACACCCAGGCGCACGTCGCCCTTTTTGCAGGTGGCGGTCTCGACCGCGATGGCACCCCACATGAAGCGTCCGTCGGGCTGACGCTCGGCGGCGTAACGAACCGCTGAGAGGTTGTCGGCTTCGGTCATGGCGTCGAGGGACTGCAGGGTGATGCGGGCCTGCTCGACCACCTTGGCGGGGAGCTTGGGGGCGACCTCGAGGATGGCCGCGACGGCCAGGGACGCGGCTTCGGTGTCCATGCCCTCGAGGGTGCCAACGCCGGCGGCGTTGGCGAAGGTGGACATCACGTGGAGCTGGTTCTCTTCGCTGGTGGTGAAGATCAGCGCCTTGAGCCAGGGGATGGCATCGGCCCGGGCATTGGAGCAGAAGACCTCGAGGATGCTGCCGAAGCGGGAGCCGTCGTTCTGCACCGATTCTTCCTGGAACGCGTTGCGCAGGAGTTCCTGGATCTCCGTGGCGTGGCAGTCGGACAGGGCGCGGTGCCAGCGGTCGCGCCAGAAGCGCTCACCCAGCTCGGACTCGGACTCGACAAAGAAGCCCACCAGCGCGGGTTCATCGGCGCAGAAGTCGCCCATGCCCGCCAGGGTGGAGGCCCGTTCGTCGGAGATGAGGTCGCCGACCCATTCGCGCACCACGGGGCTGGCGCCGACGCGCACGCCCGCTGCGGCGGCTTTCACACCCGCGTCGCCCGAGAGGATCTTCGCGAAGGCGTCGCTGGCGGTTTTGTTGGCGGCCGCGGTGTCGCAGTCGGCGAGCTGGACGTACAGCTCGGCCACGGCCCGGGGGCTGGCTTCGCCGATCTCGGCCACGAGAGCCTTGGCGTCGCATTCCTGTGCGCTGGTGAGCTGGGCGGACAGGAGCAAGGGCAGGGCGGTCAGCAGTGACATGGCGGGGTCTCTCGTGTCGGTCCGGGGAGGGGCCGTGTGAGTGGGCTCGGGGTGACTCTTATCTCGAGGCGGGCGCGGTGCCGATGGCGTCGACCGGACAGTTGTCCATGGCCTCTCGACACCGGGCGAGGGCGAGGTCGTCCGCAGGCTGCTCGTAGACGATGCAGCGGTCGCCGCTGGCGCCGGTCCTGAAGTGCTCCGGTGCGATGGCGCTGCAGATGGAGCAGAGGATGCAGGCTTCGCCGACCCGGAAGAATGGGGGCTCCGGTCGGCGGGGCTCGGGCTGGGGGTCTTCCATGGCGGCTGCGGGGTCGGCCACGAAAACTCCGTGTGCGGGTACCCCTACTGGGCATCGTCGGCGCATCCCTAGCACAGCTCGAGCCCGGCTGCAGGGCAGGACGGACAAAGACTGTCCGGGTGTCCTGCACAGGCAGGCGTTCCGCTTCCCCTGGTGATAGGGAGACGGGCTCTGTCGACAGGAGTCGTAGCATGGCCATCCTCCGCATCGCTCGCATGGGACACCCGGTGCTCCGCCAGGTTGCCGAGCCCGTGCCTCCCGAGCGCGTCTCGGATCCGTCTATCCAGGCGCTCATCGACGACATGCTCGAGACCCTGGCCGACTACGATGGCGCCGGTCTGGCCGCACCTCAGATCCACGTGCCCCTGCGGGTGGTGGTGTTGATGCTCGAGCCCGAAGCGGATCCAGTGGTGCTCATCAACCCCGAGATCACCTTCCTCACCCAGGAAATGCTGCGCTCCTACGAAGGCTGCCTCTCGGTGCCCGACCTACGTGGCGCGGTCAACCGGGTGGGTCACGTCCGGGTCGACGCCACCGACCGCAGCGGCGATCCCCTGAGCGTCGAGCTCGAGGGTTTCTCCGCCATCGCCGTGCAGCACGAGTGCGATCACCTCGACGGTGTGCTCTACGTGGATCGCTGCGACCTGCGCACCCTGACCTTCCTCGACGAACTCCGGCGCTTCGGTCCCCTCGATCCCAGCTTCCGTAAATCGGATCCCGAGCCCTCCCCCGACGACCAAGGCTCCGAGCCCACCGGCGATGACGACGCCGAACCCGAGCCCTCGCCCCAGTCCCGGGCCGGAGCCCGCAGCTCCTCGGCCGCGACCCTGCCAGAGCTGCCCGACAGCTCGCTGGTCATGGCGGGCGGGCCCCGGGCCGAGGGTTGAACCATGGGCTTGCTCTCCTGGCTGATTCCTGGTCCTTCCGATCGCCTACGCAAGGCATCCAAGCTGCTCGAACGCGGTGACCCCGGCCAGGCTCGGCTGGTGCTCGAAGGCCTCGAGGGTCCCGAAGCCAAGGACCTGCGCGACCGCGTGTTGGATCGCTTGGTGGAGCTCAACCTCGAGGCCGTCCAGCAGGCGGTCTACGCCACAGAGTTCACCGCGGCGGCCGAAAACCTCGAGCTGGCCGATGGGTTCGCCTCGGAACGTCACCGCGGCGCCATGCGTGAAGCCCGGCGTGTGATGCGCGAAGCCCGCGCCGTGGCCCGAGTGGCGGCGCCCCCCAAGAAAAAGAAGAAAGGCGGCGCGGGGCACAGCGGGTGCTCCTCGGGCTCCTGCGGCACCGGTGGCGAAGAGTGCCCCCCCGAAGCTCCCTCGCCGGGGTTCGGCGCCGATCCCATCTGGTCCCTGCCTCCCGACCACCCCCAGGTCCGCTACGCGCTGATCCTCGAGCGCTACCCCGAGGATCTCCGCGTCCGCTTCCTGGCCCTCGGTCCCGTGTTCGCCGAAGCGGTGCTGCTGCTCGAAGACGGCGAACACAAGCGGGCCTTCGACGCCATCGAGCCCTTCGTCTCCGGCGAACCCGCAGCGCGGCTGCCCCGGGCGCGCGCGGCGATCTCCATGGGCCAGCTCCCCCGGGCCGCCAGCGAGCTTCGGGCCTTCGCCGACACCTTCGGCCACCAGCGCGTGGGCAACTTCCACACCGCCGTGCTGCTCGCCCGAGCACTAGCGGGCGACAAACGCGTGGAAGAAGCCCTCGAGCTCGTCCAGGCCGAGCGTGCCCGCGCCGACGACCTCGAGCTCCATGCCAATCAGGTGGCTTTGCTCGAGGCCCTCGATCGCCTCCCCGAAGCCGACGCCTGTGGTGTCGACCTGCTGCGCAAGGCTCCCGGTGATCTGGGCGTACACAAGCTGTTGGCCCGCATTCGTGTGCGGGGCGGCGAACGCGAGGCCGCCATGCGCGTGCTCGAGTCCGGCCTGTCCCGCCTGTGCAAAGGCCCTGGAAAGTGCGGCAGCCAGCCCTTCGATGTCGAGTCCGCTCGCATCCTCACTCAGCTCTACCTCGAGGATCGCCTAGAGCCCAAGCGGGTCGAAGAACTCATGGCCGAGATCGCCAAGTATGCGCGTGAGCCCGCATGGGTCGACGGCTACCTCGCTGCGCTCCAGGCACGCAACAGCGGTCAGGGCGACCTCGAACGCATCACAGAAGAACTCCTGCAGGGCGTGCCTGAAGCCGACCCCCGTCGCGCCATGGTGATGGCCAAGCTCCTGGCGGGCTGACCGCTACAGCGGCGGGAACTCCACGGCGTCGTCCACCGGGTCCAGGGACAGGGCGGCCAGCAGGTCGTCCAGGAAGACCTCGTGGGAGCGTTCCTCGCTGGCCAGCTGCTCCAGCACGGCGCGGATGCCCGGGTCGTCCACCAGGGCCGCCTGTTCCTCGTAGAAGGTCGCCATCATGCGCTCGAAGTCCATGGCGGCCTTGATGACGCCGTCCAGGGGGGCGGTGGCGATGCGCTCTTCGTCCACCACGCCTTCGAGGTCCAGGGTCTCGACCTCGGCGGCGGCGACGATGCTGTCGGGGTTCAGGCCGCTGGCCTCGATCTGAGGTCGCAGCACCACGGTGTACTGCCTCACGTGCTCTTCCTCGAAGGACACGAGCTGGTAGAGCATGGACTGGGCCTCGCCTGGCGCCGCTCGTTCGGCCAAGCGCTCGTAGGTTCGCCAGGCCATGACCTCTCGGCGGAGGGCGTAGTGAACCAGGGCGTGAAGATCGAAGCCGTCGGCCATGGGAGACTCCTGTGAGGCTGTCGTCGATTCGCAGCGTCTCACTCTTTGCCCCGAAACCGGAACCCGCGTTCCGGAAAGCGTGACCTTGGTCGGCTGCGCTACATCGCGGGGACAATATAAACGGCGCGAGGCACGGAGCGTGTAGGACATCCATCAGCGTCTTTCCCGCTGTCATGGAGTTGCCTTGGCCTTGGAGGTTGTCCGGGAGTTCGGCTCGGCCCTGTGGGTCGCCGATACCTACGACCCTCGTCGAAACAGCTACCTGCTGTTCGGCATGGCCTGGGGTCTGCCCGTGCCCTTGCTCTCCCTGGTGCTGGGCCACCGACCCACGGTGTCGGGTTTCTTTGCCGGGCCCCTCGACATCTGGTGGCTCGTAGAGCTGGTGCTGTGGCTGCACCCCCTGTTTTTTGCGGTGGTCTTTGGCGCCCTGGGCACCATTCGCCTTCGCAAGACCGTCCGTATCCAAGAGCTCTTGGCCGAGGTGCAGGCCGACAACGATCGCCTCGCCCGGGTCAACGCCGAGCTCGAGGAGCTGGACCGGGTGCGGGATGAGTTCCTGAGCAACGTGACCCACGAGCTGCGCACCCCACTGGTGACGCTGCGGGGCTACGTGGACATGCTCCGGCAGGGACGCTTGGGCCCGGTGGTTCCCAACCAGCTGCGAGCCCTCGAGGTGATGGGCGGCAACTGCGTGCGGCTGGGCCGCCAGATCGAGGATCTGCTCTCGGCACAGCGGGACCTCCGGCAGCAGCAGCAGCTCGAGTCCGTCGCGATTCCACTGCCCGCGTTGCTGGACGAGGTGGTGGCCCGCCATCGCCCTGGCCTGGACGAGGGCTCCCTACACCTCGAGCTCCTTCCCAGCGTGCCCGACGTGGCGCTGTGCGGGGACCGCACCCGGCTGCTGAGTGTCCTGGACAATCTGCTGGGCAACGCCGTGAAGTTCTCTGAGCCCGATGGGCGCATCGAGATCCGCTTTGGTGAGCCCAAGGCAGGAGTGCTGCCCGTGGAGATCCATGACCAGGGCTGCGGCATCGCCCTCGACGCCCAGGACCACATCTTCGAGCGTTTCCGCCAGGCCGATGGCAGCATCCGGCGTCGTTATGGCGGATCCGGCCTGGGACTGGCCCTGGTGCGTGCGGCCCTGGCGGTCCACGGCTGCTCCATCTCGGTGCGCAGCAGCCCCGGAAATGGCGCCTGCTTCCGCTTCCAACTTCCCCTGCAGAACCGAACCCCTGCGTGACGGAGTGCACATGAACGACGCGACCCGAACCATCCTGATCGTGGACGACGAGCCCGACATCCTCGAGATGGTCAGTCTGCTCCTGGAGAGCGAAGGCTACCGGGCGCTCGAGGCCCCCGGCGGGGCCGAGGCCTTGGTGGTGCTGGAGCGCGAGCGTGTGGATCTCGTGCTGCTGGACATCATGATGCCCGAGATGGACGGCCACGAGGTGCTGGATCGCATCCGAACCGACGCCGTCGGCGGCAGGCCCGTGGTGGTGATGCTCACGGCCAAGAACGACATCGACGACATCGCGCGGTCCCTGGACCGTGGCGCCGATGGCTTCGTGGCCAAGCCCTTCGATCTCGACAACCTGCTCGAGCTGGTGGCCGCCCGCCTGCGGGGCGGGCCCGGCCCCTTCTACCGCTCCACCGACGAGGCCTCCGCCAGCGGCGGTACGGAGTCCGATGAGCGGCAGCGGCTCATCTTCCTACGCCTGCTCGAGCCGGACGAGGATCACAGCGTGGTTGTGGACGCCTGTGACGCCAGCCACCACCGGCTGCTGTCCCTGTCGCAGGAACCCCACGGCACAGACCGGGCCCGCACCACTGCGCTGCTGTGGCTCGAGAGCCCTGAGGAGATGGGGCGCATGATCAACTGCGTGATGGATCGGCTCGATGTGCAGGTGCAGGACTGCAGTGTGTTCAAGCACTGGGCCGACATCCCCATGGACATCATGAACGGGGGTCGGTCATGACTCTCTTCTTCATGGGCAGTGGCGGCGACGGAGTGATCACCGCGGGGGGCCTTGTGCTGGCCGCCGCGGCCAATCACGGCCTGGTGTGCCATATGACCAAGAGCTTCGGGCCTCAGATCCGAGGGGGTGAGAGCGCCGCGTGGCTGCAGCTCTCCCCGGATCCCATCAGCTCTCCGCCCCACGGGGTGGATGTGATGGTGGTGCTGTCGTGGAAGGCCTATCCCCAGTTCCGCTCCCAGCTGGTGCTGGCTCCCGGCGTCCTGGTGATCCAGGACAGCGCCGACCCAACCGAACCCCCCGACGATCTGGTGGACGCGGAGGGTCAACCCGTCACTCCCATCTCCCTGCCCCTGCGGGCGACCAGCGAGACCGAGACCGGCGGGCACATGGCCCGCAACGTCGTGGTCTCCGGCGTGGTGCTGGGTTTGCTCCGCCTGCCTTTGGCGCCGGTGCGCGAGGCGATCTCGAAGCGCCTGGCCAAGCGCGGTGCCCCGGTGGTGGAGGCCAACCTGCGGGCCCTGCAGCGGGGCCTCGACATGGCGGATGAGTCTCCTCTGTCCGCCCAGGTGCGCCCGCTCCCCGCCGGTGAGCAGACCGATCAGCTGCTCCTGAGCGGCAACGACGCTGTGGCCCTCGGCGCTCTGTACGCCGGTGTGGACTTCTTCGCGGGCTATCCCATCACCCCCGCGTCGGAGGTGCTGGTCAACCTGGCCACAGAGCTGCCGGCGGTGGGGGGCTCGGTGGTGCAGGCCGAGGATGAGATCGCCGCGATGACCATGGTCATCGGTGCTTCCTTCGGTGGGCGAAAGGCCATGACCGCCACCTCTGGCCCGGGCCTGTCCCTCAAGTCCGAGGCCATCGGCCTGGCCATCATCACCGAGACCCCCTGCGTCATCATCAATGTTCAGCGGGGCGGACCCAGCACCGGGCTGCCCACCCGCACCGAGCAGGCCGACCTGAACCTGGCGGTGCTCGGGGCCCACGGTGATGCGCCCCGGGTGGTGCTGGGTGCCGAAGACGTCCGGGCTTGCTTCGACGCCACGGTGAAGTCCTTCTACATCTCGGAGCGCTACCAGACTCCGGTGATCCTGGTGAGCGACCAGCTGGTGGCCCATCGGCAGGAGACGGTCCCCGCGGCCAGCATTGGCGACGGTGGAGGCTTCGTGAAGGTGACCCGCCGTCTCGAGCCTCAGGACGCTGACGGGAGCTACAAGCGCTTCGAGATCAACGGATCCCCCATCACGCCCATGGCGAGCCCGGGCATGAAGGGCCGCATCTACCGCACCTCGGGCATCGTGCACCGGGAGGACGGCAGCCCCAGCTCCGATCCGGAGATCCACCAGCTCATGAGCGAGAAGCTCGCCGCCAAGATGCGGCTGGTGCTGGAAGAGCTGGGGGGCACCCGTCTCGAGGGCCCAGCCGATGCCGAGCAGGGATTCATCGCGTGGGGCTCCACCGTGGGTGCCGCGCTGGATGCCGCCCGTGCGGCCACCACGGCGGGCACGCCCACCTCGGTGTTGGTGGTGGAGATCCTCTCCCCCCTGCCGGCGGAAGCCATCCTCGACTACATCGCGGGCGTCGAGCGCGTGGCCGTGCCCGAGCTGTCGTTCTCGGGGCAGTTCGCCCGCCACATGCGCGCCGAGGGGGTGCCCCTGACCGGCGCGCTGCTGCTGAACCGCGCCGGTGGAACGCCCTACACCGGTCCCGAGCTCCTTTCCCTGATTCAGGAGGCCTGGTCATGAGTGAACCCAAACCTCGGCGCTGGAACGAGTACCGCAGCGATCTGGCCCCCGTGTGGTGTCCGGGCTGCGGCGACTATTCCGTGGTGGCCGGCTTGTACCGTGCCCTCGCCGAGCTGCAGATTCCCCAGGAAGACCTGGCTGTGATCTCCGGCATCGGCTGCTCCAGCCGGCTGCCCGGCTACGTCAACTCCTTCGGTATGAACACCATCCACGGCCGGGCCATCCCCGTGGCCACCGGGCTCAAGACCGCCCGTCCCGACACCACGGTCATCGCCGTGGGCGGCGACGGCGACGGCTTCAGCATCGGCGGTGGGCACCTGCCCCACGTGGCCCGACGCAATGTGGACATGACCTACATCGTCATGGACAATCGCATCTACGGGCTGACCAAGGGACAGACCTCCCCAACCACCCCCCAGGGGGAACGCACAGCCACGTCGCGATACGGCTGGCCGGAGACCCCTGCCAACCCCATTAGCCTGGCCTTGGCCTACGGCATGTCTTTCGTGGCCCAGAGCTTCGCGGGGGACATCAAGGGCTTGACCAAGCTCATTGTCCAGGCCGTGAAGTGGCCGGGCTTCTCATTCATCGAGGTGCACAGCCCCTGCGTGACCTACCGAGGACGGGACCAGTACAAGCTCATCCGCGAGCGGGCCTGCCCGGTGCCAGAGGACCACGACACCTCCGACCGTGCCGCGGCCTTCGCCTTGGCGGACGACCCGGACAACCTGTATCTCGGCGTGATCTTCCAGCGGCCCAGCTTGACCTTCGAGCAGCGCCTGGAGGGGCTCCGCACCGAGGCCCGCGGCACCGGCCGCAAGGGCTTCTCCACCGCGGTCTCGCGCTTCGCTGTCTGAGGCACGCGTTGACGGGGTGAGTGTCGGCCCATAGCCGTGCTCATGGCCTGGCTGTTGCTGCTGCTGGTCGGCTGCGGCACCATCCCGCATGCCGTGGACTACCCTGAGGACACGGGGCAGGCCTGGGAGATCCCTGCCGAGTACACCGACCCGGCGGCCCTGCAGGTGGCGACCTTCAACGCCAGCTGGCTGTGGTCTGCCTACGAGGACGGCTACTACCCGCGCAACGCCGTGGACTACGCCATGGTGGGTCGGCTCTTTCCCGCCTTCGATCTCGAGCTGGTGGCGCTGCAGGAGGTCAACGGCGACCCCGCCATGGAGCTGCTGGGAATGGCGGACGAGTGGTCTTGGTCGTTGGGGTCGTCCGGATGGTCCCAGAACGCCGGGCTGCTGTGGCGCAACGATCGGGTCAGGGTCGACAACGTCCGGGAGATCGCCCTCGAGGTCAACGAGTGGCCCAGCAAGGATCCGGTGGCCGCCGACGTCACGGCCCTGGACGGCAGCCTGGCCTTCACCGCGGTGGTGGTGCACTTCAAGCCCTACACAGGAAACGAGGACGCCGCCCATCGCTACGCCCAGGCCCAGCAGCTTCACGACTGGATCACGGGTGAGCTCGCCCTCGAGGAGCACCGTGCCCCCTTCCACGACCACGTCATGGTGTTGGGGGACTTCAACGATGCCTTCACTCCCCTCAACAGCAGCTACCCTTCCATGGAGATCTGGCGGGATGATCCGGGATTCACCGTGTTGACCGATGGCTCCCCCGAGTTCTCCCAGATCCCCTACCGTTCCCTCATCGACCACATCGTGGTCAGCGAGCCCCTGGCCGCCGCCTGGCAGCCCCAGAGTGACGACGAAGGCACCGCCGTGATCGCCCACGACGAGATCTCACCGTGGGCCAACTACAGCGGCGGCTTCAGCGGGCGGCCAAACATCTCCGACCACCGCCCCGTGTGGGCCTATCTGGCGGTGGATTAGCGGGTCCGGGTCGCGGCCGCGGCCTTGTACGCGCTCTCCCGTCCCAGCCAGGCCTCGAGGGCGCTGTGGCGGGCGGCATCGCTCAGGTCCGCGCCGACGATGGCGCGGCGTCGGTCGGCCACGGCGCGGGTGATCAGCGCTGCGGCGACGCTGACATTCACGGACTCCACGAAGCCCAGCATGGGCAGCACCACGAAGCCATCCACGAGGGCCCGCGCGCTGTCGGTGACCCCGGAGAGTTCGGCTCCGAACAGCAAGGCCACCGGCCCGTCTACCGGGACCTGCTCGGGGGGCACAGCGCCCGGGCAGAGATCGGCGGCGTAGACCCGGAAGCCTCGGGCCTTCAGCTTCTCGAGGCAGGCCTCGGTGGTGGTGTGGCGCTCGAGCTGAATCCAGCGCTCCGAGCCTCGGGCTGCGCCGGCGCTGGGCCGGAAGCTACCGGTGATCAGGTGAACCTCGTGCAGCCCCAGCGCGTCGGCGGTGCGGATGATGGCGCTGACGTTGTGGCGGCGTCGCACGGCTTCGGCCACCAGCACCACCGAGCCCATGCGGCGGTCGAGCACCTCGACCATGCGGGCCACCCGGCGCGGCCGGATATCCTGGGTCATGGGGTGCAGCTCGGGTGGAATACGAGCCATGGCTTCGGCCAGGCTCAGGTTGGACAGGGGTGGAGGGGCGGGGTTGCGTACCATCAGCGTCGGGGGAACAGCGTGAGGGGCTGCCCCTGCCAGGTCAAGGCCATGGACTTGTTGTCAACCGTGTACGGGAGATCGAAGGGATCCGCGGTGTACGAGGCGATGCGCAGCGTGCCGCTCGAGGTGGTCCAGGTGCCCTCGGTGACCTGGCTGCCGTCGGCGCTCTTCTCGACAATGCGCAGGCGGCCGGTGGCGTCGAAGGTGAAGACGAACTCCTGGCCACCGCCCCACGGACCACCCACGGTGCCGCCCCAGACGCCCACCAGGGCCTGACTGTGTCCCCAGGAGGACGGCGCCGCGGCCACGGGGGCGCCCCATAGATCTGTGCCTTGGCTGGCCACGGGTTCTGCGGTCTGAACGGGATCCCACAGTGAGCCGTCACGTCCTGCAGGCAGGACCTCCACGGCGCCCTGCAGCGGGGTGGGGAGCGCGCGAGGGATGAGCGCGGTGAGCAAGGCGTCTGCGTCCAGGGAGTCCGCGCTGCGGGCGCTGGCCACCACCAGGTACCAGGTGACCTGGCCGGTGCCGGAGTGTGCTCGCGCACGGCCCACCATGCCCGAACCGATCTTCAGGCCTACCGTGCCATCGGCTTCTTGGCGGGTCATGGACGCGGTCTCTCCAGCCTGGGCCAGGGCGTCCAGCAGCCCCTGGGGATCGATACTGTCTCCGGCGACCGCGAGCTCACGCACCTCGCCCCGGCTGGGGTCGGCGGGCATCATCACCGCGCGGTCTGGACCCATGGCCGTCCAGCCAACAGGGGGCTGAAGAGCGTGAGCGGGGTACAAGGCCAGCATCAAGGCTAGCAGCATCGGCTTCTCCTTAGTTCCCGGGGATGCTATCACCGCCTGCCCGCAGGAGTACACGTATGACGACCCTCACCTCCCGAGAGCGCAAGGCCCTCCGTGGCCGTGGCCATCACCTCGAGCCCGTGGTCCGCATCGGCCATGCGGGCATCCACTCAGGTGTCTTCCACAAACTCGGCGTCGAGCTCCACATCCACGAGCTCATCAAGGTCAAGTTGATCCAGGGTGCTCCCATGAAGGCCAAGGAAGCCGCTCCCGTCTTGGCCGAAGGCACTGGCGCCGCCGTAGTGCAGGTCATCGGCGGCGTGATCCTGCTGTACAAGGAGCGTCCGCCCGAAGACGAAGACGGGGAGTAGCCCGAGCCAGGGGAGGGGCTGCAGCGCTGATCCATGTCAGGGGGCCGACCTTGACGCTCACGGCATGCTAAAATATAGCTAAATCAAGATATCGATTAATAGCTATCTTTTGGTGCTACATGGCCGTCATCGCTACCGATCCAGTCCGCGCAGAAGCCGTATCCCAGATCCTCAAGGCTCTGGGGCACCCCTTGCGAATCCGCATCATCTCGTTGCTGGCTTCTGACGGTGAGCGCCATGTGGGAGGGCTGGCCGAGCACCTCGAGGTGCAGCAGCCCATCATCTCCCAGCACCTGCGCATCCTCAGGATGAGCCACCTGGTGTCGTCCACCCGCCGCGATGGCTTCGCCTGGTACGCACTGGCGGAGCCCAAGCTCGTGGATCTGCTGGGCTGCCTCGAGGGCTGCCGGCTCCACTGAGTCATTCCCGTCGTTTCCCGCTGGAGCTCTGGCATGGCACACGTGAATCGTAGACAGTTCATCAAGATCGGTGCTGCAACGGCCGGAGCGGTGGCCGTGTCCGGTCTGAGCACGCGCTGGTGGGGTCTGGATGGCGATCCCATCCCCGATCCGGGCACCGCGGGTGATCGTGTGGTGCCCACTTTCTGCGAGCTCTGCTATTGGAAGTGCGGGGTCATGGCGCACGTGAAGGACGGTCGGGTCACCAAGATCACCGGCAACCCCGACCACCCCCTCTCTCGGGGGCGCCTGTGCGCCAGGGGCGCTGGTGGTACGGGCCTGCTCTACGACCCCGATCGTCTCAAGACCCCCCTCATCCGGCGGCACGACGCCGCCCGGGGCGAGGACATCTTCGAGGAAGCGAGCTGGGACGAGGCCCTGGACCTCATCGCCACCAAGATGCTCGCGCTGCGGGACGAGCACGGCCCGGAAGCCCTCGCCCTGTTCACCCACGGCTACGGCGGCAAGTGGATCAAGCACCTCACCAAGGCCTACGGATCCCCCAACATCGCCGGCCCCAGCTACGCCCAGTGCAAGGGCCCGCGAGAAGCCGCCTATCAGGTGACCTTCGGCAGCATCGTCGGCTCCCCCGAGAACATCGACATCCGCAACACCCGCTGCATGACCCTGATCGGCTCGCACCTGGGCGAGAACATGCACAACACCCAGGTGCAGGACATGGCACACGCCATCGAGCAGGGTGCCCAGCTGGTGGTGGTGGACCCGCGCTTCTCGGTGGCGGCGGGCAAGGCCCGGTACTGGCTGCCCATCAAGCCCGGCGGTGACCTTGCTCTGCTCCTGGCCTGGATCCACGTGATCGTGACCGAGGATCGGTACGACAAGGCCTACATCGCCGAGCACGCGGTGGGTATGGACAAGCTGGCCGAGCACGTCGTCGACAAGACCCCCGAGTGGGCCTATCCACACACGGGCCTCGAGCCCGAGCTTATCCGCGAGACCGCGCGCTTCATCAGCTCCTTCAGGCCGTCGTCCCTCATCCATCCCGGGCGCCACACGGTGCGCTATGGCGACGACACCCAGCGCAACCGGGCCAAGGCCATCCTGGCTGCCCTGTTGGGCAGCTGGGGCCGGAAGGGGGGCTACATCATCCCCTCGGCCATGGACATCCCAGACTTCCCCTACACGGCCTACCCCACCCCGAAGCTCCCCAAGATCGACCGGCCTGACGAGTTCGCCTACCCCCTGGCGGATCAGGTGTTGGCCTCTGGGCTCTGCGACGTCACCATCCCTGGCACCGCCGGCTACGACATCAAGGCCTGGTTGGTCTACGGCACCAACCTCATCCAGAGCCTGCCCAACCCCGAGCAGACCATTCGTGCGATCCAGGCCCTGGACTTCATGGTGGCCATCGACGTGATGCCCGCCGAGATCTGCGGCTGGGCCGACGTGGTGTTGCCCGAGTCCACCTACCTCGAGCGCTGTGACGACCTGTGGGCCCCCTACACGGACCAGCCCTTCGTGGCGGTGCGCCAGCCCGCGGTCGAGCCCATGTACGACTCCAAGCCGGGCTGGTGGATCGCCAAGGAACTGGCCCATCGCATCGGGCTGGCCGACTACTTTCCCTGGAAGGACAGCGAAGAGTACGTCAAGCATCGCATCGAAGCCGCGGGTCTGTCCTGCGATGAGCTCCAGGCCAAGGGGGTGATCCTGGGGGAGCGCCAGCCCACCACCGTCGATGAGGGCTTGGCCCTGAGCTTCGACACCCCCAGCGGCAAGATCGAACTGTACAGCGAGACCCTCGAACAGCTGGGCTTCGATCCCATGCCTGTGTTCCGTGCCCACCCCGAGCCACCCCCGGGTCACTTCCGGCTCATCTTCGGCCGCTCCCCGGTGCACTCCTTCTCCCGGACCACCAACAACCGCCTGCTGGGCTCGACCTGCCCGGAGAATGACATCTGGATCAACACACGCGCCGCCCGCAGCCTGCCAGGCTTCGAGGATCAGCCCCTCGAAAACGGCGAGCGGGTGGTGCTGGTGAACCAGGACGGTGTGCGCTCGGACCCGATCCTCGTGCGCATCACCGAGCGCATCCGCGGTGACTGCGTCTACATGGTCCACGGCTTCGGTCTGAAGGCCCGGCGCCAGAAGTTCTCCTTCGGCAGGGGCGCCTCGGACTCGAGGCTGATCACCAGGTACGCCATCGATCCCATCATGGGGGGGACCGGCATGAACGTGAACTTCGTGCGCGTCGAGCGTCCCCAGGAGCAGGCGTGAGCGCCCGCCGCTACGGCATGGTGGTCGATACACGCAAGTGTGTCGGGTGCCAGGCCTGTGTCATCGCCTGCAAGGAAGAGAACCGGTTGCAGTACGATGGATTCCGCTGCTGGGTGGTGAGCGAGACCCGCGGCCGATTCCCGAAGCTGAGCGAGCAGATCCGCTCGGAGCGCTGCAACCACTGCGCCAACGCGTCCTGTGTCGCTGCCTGTCCCACGGGGGCTAGCCATTATGGCCCCGGCGGGTCGGTGCAGGTCAACGCCGAGAAATGTACTGGCTGTAAGGCCTGTATGGTCGGCTGCGCCTATCAGGCCCGCTACGTGCACGACGACGGTCACATCGACAAGTGCAGCTTCTGTATGCACCGGGTGCTGCGGGGTGAGCTGCCCGCATGCGTGAGCATCTGCCCCACCACGAGCCTGCACTTCGGGGATCTCGATGATCCCCGCAGCGAGGTGTCTCTGCTGTTGAGCAGCCGCGCCTTCAGGGTGTTGCAGCCCGAGCAGGGCACCGACTGCAACGTCTTCTTCCTGGAGTAGCGTCATGGAACAGGAACGAAAGTTCTGGAACCCCTACCTGTCAGGGCTGGCCCTGGGGCTGGTGCTCCTGGCCAGCTTCGTGCTGCTGGGCAAGGGCCTGGGTGCGTCGGGCGCCGCCTACCGCGTCGGGGTCACGGCCCTAGCGACGCTGGCCCCCGAGCATGTCGCGGGCCACGGGAGCATGGGCGGGATGGTCAGCGGCCATAGTCCCCTGGACAATTTCTTGGTCTTCGAGGTCTTGGGTGTGTTCCTGGGTGGGCTGGTGGCGGCCTACACCGCTGGGCGCCTGAAGCTCCGGGTGATCCGCGGTCCCCGCATCTCCCCCGCTGGGCGGCTGACCCTGGCCTTGGCTGGGGGCACCATCATGGGCATCGCTGCACGCATGGCCCGGGGCTGCACCTCCGGCCAGGCCCTCTCTGGGGGCGCGCTGCTGTCCGCGGGTAGCTGGGCCTTCATGATGATGGTCTTCGTTGGCGGCTACGCCATGGCCTGGTTTGTCAGGAAGGAGTGGACATGAGCCTGCCCTTCGCTCTTCCATCCATGAACCATGCACTGTTCCTGCTGGTGGCGGTGGGCCTGGGCTTCGCCTTCGGCTTCGTGCTCGAGCGGGCGGGTTTCGGTCGCTCCAACAAGCTCGCGGGGCAGTTCTACCTGCACGACATGACCGTCTTCAAGGTCATGTTCAGTGCCATCGTCACCGCCATGCTCGGCGTGTTGGTGCTCTCCGGCGTCGGCGTGCTCGACCTTCGAGCCTTGAGCGAGTCCGCCTTGAGCTTCACCTACCTGTGGCCCATGGTCCTGGGCGGCTTTCTGCTCGGCGTGGGCTTCATCGTCTCGGGCTACTGCCCGGGAACTTCGGTGGTGGCCGCGGCCTCAGGCAATATCGACGGCTTGGTCACGGTGGTGGGCGTGGTCATCGGCAGCCTGGTCTATGTAGAGATCCAGCCCCTGCTCGGCGGTTTCCATACCAGCGGGGATCTTGGCTGGCTGTACCTCTACGATCTGCTGGGGGTCTCCCCACAGGTATTGGCCTTGGGTGTAGCGGTGGCGGCCATCGTCTGCTTCGTGGGCGCGGACCTGGTGGAGCGCCACTTCCAGCGTGTGCGCCAACCCGATGGGCTCACCCCTGCTCCCAGCGCGGGCTCCCGCCGGCTGGCCTTCGGGGTCTTCGGGACGGTGGCCGTGGTGGGTGTCGCCACCCTCACCATCCCGAGCAAGGAAGCCCAGGCGACCGCGCCGCAGCTGCGCAGCATCGGGGCTGGCCCACTGGCTCAGCGCATCTTCGACGAGCCCTGGGGCCTGCGGATCGTGGATCTGCGCAGCGATGAGCTGTGCGCGGCCTCCCGCGTACCTGGCTCCCAGTGTGTGTCCATGGACGGCCTGGGGGATCTGGGCCTGGCCTGGGCCTCGGGGGATCAGGCGCTGGTGCTGGTAGCCGCTGGCGACATCCCCGAGCTCCCCGCTGCGGTCCAAGACTACCCCGGTGAGATCTATGCCCTCGAGGGTGGCTTCCTGGGTTGGAGCGACTACGCCCTCACGCCCCCGGAGCTTCTGGCGCCCGACGCTAGCGCGGCGGAGCGTCAGGAGTGGGCCTTCCGGTCCGGCCTGGTCTCCGCCCTCACTGGGGTTGAGCAGCCTCCGCCCCCGGTGGGCACGCCGACCATCACCTTCACCCCCAAGAAGCGCAAGGGCGGCGGCGGCTGCGGCTGACCGCGTGGAGAGAGCATGAACGAAGTCGTCATCCAACGCTTCACGGCACACGTGGACGCGGGCCATCACGTCTGGGAGTGGATGGTCCCGGTGTACCTGTTCCTGGGAGGCATCACCGCGGGTGTGATGGTGCTGTCGGCCTTGGTGGGTTGGGGTCGTAGCGCTGATCAGGGCAGCCGCTGGCTGCGCTGGGCACCCCTGGCGGCTCCCATCATCATCAGCGTCGGCATGGGCTGTCTGTTCCTGGACCTCAGCAACAAGCTGCGGGTCTATCGTTTCTTCCTGTCCTTCCAGCCCCTGTCCCCCATGTCCTGGGGAACCTGGGTGCTGGTGGGGGTTTATCCGGCGTCCCTGGCCTTGGGGCTCGCCGGCCTGACCCGCACAGAGCTGACGACGCTGCTGGAGCGCCTGTCCATGGGCACACTGGGTGGGTTCCCCGAGCGGGCCCGGGCTTGGGCGGCTGCGACGGTGGGGCCGCTGCGCTGGGCCAATCTGGGGCTGGGCGTGGTGCTCGGGGTCTATACGGGGGTGCTCTTGAGCACCCTGGGCGCCCGAGCGCTGTGGTCCTCGGCCCTGCTGGGACCGCTGTTTCTGGCCTCGGGCTTGTCTGCCGGCGCCGCCTTCATGATGCTCTTCCCTGTCAATCACCGGGAACACAGCCTGCTGCTGCGCTGGGACATAGGCGCCATCGTGGTCGAGCTGGTGCTTATTGGTCTGTATTTGGTGGGCCTCAGCAGCGGCGGGCAGGGTGCCCGCGCAGCGGCACAGCTCTTCCTGGGGGGCGACTTCACCGCCCCGTTCTGGGCGTTGGTGGTATTCCTGGGCTTGGCTGTGCCTCTGCTCATGGAGAGCGCTGAGCTGCGCCGGGGCCTGCGGCCGGTGGCCATCACCTCGGTCTTGGTCCTGGCGGGCAGCCTGTCGTTGCGATGGATTCTGGTGTTGGCCGGCCAGGCCTGAACCCGCTGGCACGTGGCTTGCACTGAACAGCGATCACTCTCGGCTCGAGAGCGCTCGCGCAGCGTGCGTCCCCTACCTCAATCCCCCTAGGAACCATCATGGAAGACTCCAAGAACAAGAACCTCGAAGAATTTTACCTGGACTGCGGCTTCGCCACGCGGGCCCTGCACGCCGGCGAGCACGTGGGTCAGCCACAGCATGTGGCCCACTCTGGCGCCATCTACCAGACCTCCACCTTTGTGTTCCAGGATGCCGAAGAGGGCGCTGCCATCTTCGCCAAGGAACAGCCAGGCTACGTCTACACCAGGCTCGGCAACCCGACGGTCAAGCTGCTCGAGGCCAAGATCAATGCCCTCGAAGGTGGAGACTTCAAGAAGGCCAACCCCGACGTCGGGGTGTACACCCAGGCCTTTGCTTCGGGCATGGCCGCCATCGCGGCGGCGCTGATGGCCGTGGCCAGCTCAGGGGACACCATCATCATGGGAGACGTGGTCTACGGGGCCACCACCCACCTGGCAGACAATGTGTTGAAGCGCATGGGCATCCGCGTGGTCGAAGTGGACACCAGCGATCTGGCAAAGCTCGAGGTCGTTCTGGCGGCCAACCCCACGGCAAAGGCCTTGTACCTCGAGACCCCCACCAACCCGCTGCTGGCCTGTACCGACATCGCAGTGGCATCGGGAATGGCCAAGGCGGTCAACCCGTCCATGCTGGTGATGGTGGACAACACCTTCGCCACCCCGTTCCTGCAGCGCCCCCTCGAGCACGGCGCCGACGTGGTGTTGCACTCCACCACCAAGTACATCAACGGCCACGGCACCACCGTCGGCGGGTTGGTCACCACCACCGTCGAGTCCTTCAAGAACTCCGTCTACACGGTGCTCGCCGATGTGGGGGCCAGCCCCAGTCCCTTCGACTGCTTCCTCATCAACCAGGGCCTCAAGACCCTCCCGCTGCGGATGCGCACCCACTGTGCCAACGCCATGGCGGTGGCCCGCTTCCTCGAGGCCCATCCCAAGGTTGAGCGGACCTACTACCCGGGTCTGGAGTCCAGTCCGGACCACGCCGTGGCCTGCAAGCAGATGTCGGGCTTTGGAGGCATGGTCAGCTTCGAGCTGAAGGGCGGGGTCGAGGCCGGCCGCACCCTGATGAACAACATCGAGCTGTTCACCCTGGCGGTGTCCTTGGGCTGTGTGGACTCACTGATCCAGCACCCGGCGTCCATGACCCACGCCTGCGTCCCCAGGGAGAAGCGCCTGGCGGGCGGCGTCACCGATGGCCTGGTGCGTGTGTCGGTGGGGGTCGAGGACGAGGTCGATCTTCTCGCGGCGCTGGACAGAGGCCTGGCCAAGGTCTAGTCGCCAAACCGGCAAGGAGGCCGTGATGAAGACGTTCAGGTGGAGAAGGGTGGTGTCGCTGTCGCTGCTGCTGCTGGCGGCGGTGCTGACCTATACGGGTATCGTGCTGTACATCGCTCCCCAGGGGCGCATCGCCTACTGGACGGACTGGCACCTGCTGGGTCTGGACAAGGGGCAGCTGGGGGCGATCCACACCACCAGCTCCTTCGCGTTCGTGCTGCTGGGATGGTTGCACACCTGGCTGAACGGCAAGGCGCTGATCGCCTACCTGAAGGACCGCGCCCGGCGCCTGCGCGTGCTGACCCCCGAGGTCGGGGTCGCCACGGTGTTGGTTGGCTTCATCGTGGTGGGCACGGGTCTCTCGCTGCCTCCCTTCGTCCAGGTGATCGATGCAGGCGAAGCGGCGAAGGCCTGGTGGGAGCAGCGCGAGGGTAGTCCGCCCTATGGCCACGCGGAGCTGTCCAGCCTGAACAAGATCTGCCGCCGGCTGGGGCTCGAGCCTCAGCTGGCGCTGCAGGCTCTCCAGGATCGTGGCTGGGAGGTCCAGAGCGCCCAGTGGACCCTGCTGGAGATCGGAGCGGCCAACGACGCGTCGCCGGCGGCGGTCTATCGCCAACTCGAGGATGTCGCGGCGTCCCCCTGACCGCCTCTGGCTGGAGCGAGGTCAGTCGATCAGGCCGAGCTCCTTCATCCGTCGCCACAGCGTAGACCGGCTGATACCCAATGCCTTGGCGGTGCTCTCCCGATGCCAGCCGTGGGCTTGCAGCACCTCTGCCAGGCGCTGTGCCACAGGGTTGTCGTGTTCGTGGTCTTCGGGACGGACCCTCGCCTGCATGATGGCCCGGGTGGACGGGCAGCTCGGTGCGGGGAGGGGAGGAACCTCGGCCCAGCTGCGTTGTTGCGGAACGCTGTCCCCCGGTGGGTACTCGCCGTGGCGCAGGATCTCCACGGCGCCCACCAGCTTGCCCTCTTCGTCTCGCAGCGCGCTGGTGCTCACCTGGACACTGGTCGCCCGTCGGCCCCCGAAGCGCAGCTGGATCGGGGTGTCCCTGCGGCCGACTCCTGTGGACAGGGTGTAGCGCACCGGGCAGGTCGTGGCGCAGCGGTCGGCGTTGAACAGCTCGTAGCAGTGGCGCCCGATGGCGCGTTGGTGGGAGACCCCCAGCAGGCGCTCAGCCGCGGCGTTGAGGGACGTGACCCGGAGCTGGGGATCCATGGCTACGACGCTGTCTTCGAGGCTGTCCAGGATGCGACGCTGCTGCACCGAGGCTGGAATCCTGTCGTCCGCGCGTGTGCCGTGGGGGGAGCGCCAGCCGGGGGTTGGAGACTTCGTCGTGCTCATGGGGACCTCAGTGGGGCGAATCGTCGCGTGATGAGGTGGGTCATCGCAAGACCTATGCCAGCCCCTGACACAGGGGGCCTGCGTTACGATTGCAGCCATGAGCCAGCCTCGTTCTCTTCCCACCGACACCATCCTGGACAGCATCTCGGACGGGGTGTTCACGGTAGACCTCGACTGGAGGGTCACGTCGTTCAACCGGGCGGCCGAAGAGATCACTGGGATCGACCGGCGCGATGCCATCGGCAGGCGGTGCAGCGAGGTCTTCCGGGCCAATCTCTGTGAAGGCCAGTGTCCGCTGCGTGCCACCCTGGATTTGGGTCGGCCCGTAATCAACCAGCAGGCCTTCGTGGTCGACCCAGCGGGTCGACGCATCCCCATAAGCATCTCCACCGCTCTGATCCGTGATGAGGAAGGGCATATCGTCGGGGGGGCCGAGACCTTCCGGGACTTGAGCCTGGTGGAAGAGCTCCGACGTGAGCTGCACGGGCGGTACCGTGTGGGCGACCTCATCAGCCGCAGCCACGCAATGGGGCGGATCTTCGAGGTGCTCCCCGCCATCGCGGGCAGCTCTGCAACGGTGCTCATTCAGGGAGAAACAGGCACCGGCAAGGAGCTCCTCGCCCGTGCTGTCCACGCCCAGAGCCTCCGCAAGGACGGGCCCTTCGTGGCGGTCAACTGCGCGGCGTTCCCCGATGCGCTGCTCGAGTCAGAGCTGTTCGGCTACCGCAAGGGTGCCTTCACCGGCGCCGTCAAGGACCGCCACGGGCGTTTTGCTGTGGCCCACGGCGGCACCCTGTTCCTGGACGAGGTCGGAGAGATGAGCTCCGCCATGCAGGTCCGGCTGCTGCGGGTCCTGCAGGAGAAGACCTACGAGCCCCTGGGCAGCTCCAAGCCGGTCAAGACCGACGTCCGCATTCTGGCAGCCACCAATCGAGACCTGATCCACGAGGTCGGCGAGGGCAACTTCCGCGAGGATCTCTTTTACCGCATCAACGTGGTGCGCATGGACCTGCCACCCCTGCGGTCCCGCAAGGAAGACATCCCGCTGTTGGTGGACCACTTCGTGATGCGCTTCAATCGTTTGCAGGCCAAGAACATCAGCGGTGCGGACCCGGAGACCCTCGAGATCCTGTTGGCCCATGACTGGCCTGGCAACGTACGGGAGCTCGAAAATGCCATCGAGCACGCCTTCGTGCTGTGCACTGTGGGCTTCATCCGTGCCCGTGATCTTCCTCCGTTGCTGGTGGGCCGCACGGTCAAGGGGGGCGCCCTCACAACGCTCCAGGCGGTGGTCCAGGGCGCCGAAGAAGCCGCAATTCGAGATGCGTTGCAGCGCAACGACGACAACCGGGACGCCGCAGCGCGGGAGCTCGGCATCCATCGCAGCACCCTGTTCCGCAAGGTGAAGGAGCTGGGCATCCCGCTCCCCGCATCCGACGGTCGTAGCAAGGCCTGAGCGCCTACCGTCGCGGTAGTGCGACTTTGCGTGGGTGGCGTGTCGCGTCCTCGAGACGGTCGCTGGCGCGGGTCAAGACGGCTCGTGTCGCCGTGCGACATGTCGGAGCATTGAAGGCTGCCCTGCGTCGCCGGCAGCGGTTGGCACGAAGGCTGCAATGACACAGCGCCAGGAGGCGTGATTCCATGGTGCTAGCCATCGCCGTATCCGGGGGCCGGGTCGCCCCTCTGTTTGATACCGCTCGCTGTGTGCGGCTGCTTCACCTCGACCACGGACAGCTGTCCAGCTCGCAGGAGCTGCGGCTCGCCGACGACGGTACCTTCGGGCGGGTGGCAGCGCTGGTACGCTGGGATGTGGACACCGTGATCTGTGGTGCCATCACACGGCAGCTCAGCGCGGCCCTCGAGGGGCGCGGAATCGAGGTGATCGGGCTTGTGGCCGGGGAGGTCGGGTGTGTGCTCGAGGCCTACCGCGGCGGTGCGCTGCCTGGCGAGGAGTTTAGCCTGCCCGGATCCTCGAGTACCTAGGCCGCGCTGTCCGAGGTTCCGCCGGGGCTTGGCACCTCCACCGGCCCGTCAGACAGCATGGCCAGCTGTGCTGGATGGGGTTCCGTCATCGTTGCGTCCACGACGCTACGACGACTTCGCCATTTTCTTAGGGGGGAAGACAGATTCTTCTCCCGAATCGCACCCGACACGGGCACTCCCACCCCTCTTCGCCGCCTGATGGGCGGCGGGTGCCTCCGGCTCCATCGCTGAACAGGGTAGCCGCAACGATGACAGGGGCCGCTAGATGGTCCCGATGGGCATGGGTTCTGTGGGTGGAGCGATGCCCTTCGGGCCACGGGCTCGCTCGAAGCCCCCCCCCGCGCTACGCTGATGGCGTCGCCGCACGTCGAATAGCGATCTCCCCGCACGTTTTCTGCCTACGGGGCGCCGCATCGACGTCGCGCGGGGCGCGCTGCTCGCCCACCGCAACGGCAACGCCTTCCAGGCCTCGATGCTTGGACTTGGCGCCACTCGACGAGGATACCGAGAATGACCGTTCGCCCCTCCAGCCCGAAGACCGTCGACGAAGCCGCCTCAGACGAGCCGCGCTTCATCCACACCAAGCGACCCGATTGGGGCGAGGCGGTGGTCATCGACCGCCGCCCTGATCGCTGCACGCTGCAGTTCGCTGATGGCATCGAGCGCACCATCGGCAAGCGCTTCTACCATCTGATCACCAAGGTCGTGGACGAGCAGGACGAACAACCGGGCGACGCCGCTGCGGCCGCCAACACCGGCATTGAAATCGAAGCCGATGACGATGACGACGCCGAGGCTCCCTCCGAGCAGCTGCCCGCCGAAGAAGAAGGCGTCGCCACCATGGGCCTCGAGGGTCAGATTCGGGTCTTCCGGACGCTGTACCCCGCGGGCTTCGAAGACTCCGGCTACCGCGATCGGTACCGTGTGCGGCGCGACGGCGACCGCTCCAAGCGCCACGTGGATCCTCTGCTCGCTGCTGCGGCCCATCAGCTCGGGCGCAAGGCCTTCGACCGTCCCCGCGCCAAGCGCAGCCCCGCCGACGTACACAAGGCGGTCATCGATCTGCTCGAGACCACCAGCCTGGTGGCCCCCAGCGACATGGCCACTCCTCTCGCCGACTACAACCGTCGGCGCCTGACCGGGTTCGCCACGGCCCTGCGCAACCTGCTGTACGGCATGCAGGGCTTCGACGTCCGCCTCGAGCGCTGGGTCGAGGTTCTCCGGCACGGAGGCATGCAGCGGGTCAACTGGACCATGGTCACCCTGCTGCCTGCGCTGCTGCATCCCCGCGAGCTGCTCTTGGTGCGGCCCAACCTGCTGCAGCGCTTCGGCGCCAACCTGGGCCAGGGCGATCGGCTCTTCCGCAGCCCCTCCGCCGAAGGCTGGCTCTGGTACGCCAAGGTGGCCGCCGTGGCGCAGGCCGAGCTCACTGTGGCGGATCTCGAGCCCAACGATCTGTTCGACGTGCTCACCTTCGCCAGCGTCACCCTGGGCAAGGAAGGCGCGAAGGTGTGGGAAGATCTGCAGGGCGCGGAGTAAGGGCTCCGAGACACCGAGTATCGGCGTCCGATGGGGGAATCGCGGGGGAAACCTTGCGCCGCGTATTCGAAAAAGCATATGCTGGCTGCGGCTGGGCAGTGAACCACCTGTCGGTCAAAGGGGTGCCGCTTGCGTTCTGTTGTCTTCCTGTTCGTACTGAGCGCCGGCTGCGGCTTCATGGATGCGGGCTACGACCCTGTGGTGGAGGCCCATCGCGGCGCTGCCGGCTACTGGCCCCAGAACTCCCGCGCCGCCATGCTCGGCTCCATCGACGCCGGCTACGGCGGTCTCGAGTTCGACCTGGTGCTGACGTCCGATGGCGTGCCCGTGCTGTCCCACGACCCGTGGCTGCACGAAGATCTCTGCACCACCTCCGGAGGTGATGCCCTGGGCGAACGCATCTTCATCCAGGACCTGGACCTGGCCACCCTGCAGGCCGACTATCTGTGCGGTGGCGTGGTAGACCCGGAGAACCCCGACGCAGAAGTCGTCGCCGAGACGACGATGACCTTCGACGAGCTGCTCGAGGCAATGGTCGATGCGCCGGACATGCTGTTCCACATCGACATCAAGTACGAACCGGGCGAGACCCCGGCTCCTGAGGTCTTCGCCGCAGAGGTCATGACCCGCTTCGCGGACGCTGATCTCCCCAACCCTTGGTTTGTATCAGCTAACCTGCCCGAGCTGGTGCTGGCATTCGAAGACTGGGGCGACGCCAACGACTTCGAGGTCGACAGCCTGGTCACCTGGCCGCGCTTCACCCCCGACACCAGCGACGCGATGGTCGCCATCGGCAACGAGCTGGGCAGTGCCGCGGGTGTGGTGGACATGGTGTCGGTGGCAGAAGCCGCAGGCGCCGATGGCGTGTCGGTGCCCTACCAGGTCATCGATCGCCAGCTGGCGCAGTTCACCCGCAACCAGGGCTACTTCGTGGCCGTCTGGACCGTGAACGACCAAGCGATGCTCCAAGCCCTGCAGGGCTGGCCCATCGACGCCGTGGTCACCGACTACCCGGAGCTGGCCCGATGATCGTCGCATCCTTCAGCCTCGCGTTGCTGCTGTTGGCGCCTGTCGCCGATGCCGCCGGTGTGCGTTTTCAGCGGGTCGACCTCATCTCCGAGGTCCCCGGCACCTTCGTCAACTACGACCTCCCCATGTTCGCCATGAACCCGGTCACGTCGGGGCTTCGCTGGGTGGAACAGATCCAGGTGGTGGTGGACCTGCCGGTCGACGGCCTGTCCACCGGCCTGTCCTTAGGGGCGCAGTCCCTGTTCTACGAGCAGCCCCTGGTCGAGTCCGCGGGCTTGTCCTGGGGCTTGGGCCTCCAGACGGACCTGCTGCTGCCCAAGGGTTTCCTGGCCGACGCCAGCTGGCGCTACAAGCGGCTGCGGATCGGGCTGGGTGGGTGCATCACCTCGGGCGCTACCTGGGCCAATCCCAACTGGTCTGCGTGGCAGCTGTTGCCCACGGTGGGTGTGGGTATCGGTCGCAGCGCGGCCAAGAACGACTGAACCTTCGCCGCTGTCGTCCCCGACAGTCAGCACGCGGAAGTTGTAGGTGTCGGTCCAGCCCGCTGGAAGGTGCTGCTGACGTGGATGCCGGTTAGCTCACTCGAGGTGACGTCCAGGTGGCCGGATCGGGTCTTGTCGCTGCTGGCTTACACCAGGTAGCCTCCGCTGCCAGAGGCGTTCCGTGTCGCAACGATCGGCGGGCGGGTTTCCCCAGAAGATGGCGTGGGCGATACATTCACCAGCTCGGAAGATGTATCGAACTGCATGTGCGTTGGTGTGGTTGACCGATCATCAGCGGCTTGGCGAGGCGAGGTCGGCGCAAGAATCCGTAACAGGCCCACTTCGGGTGACTCATGGTATTCCTGCGGTGCGAACCAGGGAACGAGTATCGACGAACCTCGGGTGACACCCGGCGAGAGCGTGCCGGTCTCTCATTGGCGGCCACGAACCGTTATCCTGGCCCTACGCTTACCCGCGAAAGCGTCAGCTCGTCCGTCGTCCCATGTGCGTGTCGGCGTCTGAGCCAGGGCCAAAGAGCGAAACCCCGCCCCCCTGCAAGGAGGCCCGTTGCCGACGTCACACGAAATCCGACTCCACGAAATTCGGAACCCGAAAGAGATCCCCCCCTGGACCGACCACGAGCGCATCGCGGGCTTCTTCCACGAGACGATGCGTCCCTGGCACGACGCCCTGCCCGACGTCAGCAGGGGGCTGGACCACGCGCTCACCACCACCGACGACCGATCAGGCTTCGTGTTGCTGGCCGCCCAAGCAGAAGAGCTGGCCGGGGGGCTGGCGATGCTCGACACGGGGATGGGAGGCTTCGTCCCGAAGTACCTGCTCCTCTTCGTCGCGGTCCGTCCCGACCTTCGGGGCAAGGGCATCGGCCAGACCCTGGTTAAGCAAGCCCTGTCGATGTGCGACGGTGCTGTGAAGCTCCACGTCGAGTACGACAACCCGGCGAAGCGCCTGTACGAGCGCCTTGGATTCACAACGAAGTACGCCGAGATGAGGTACCAGCCATGAACCGCGTCATCATCAATCTCGAAGCGCTCGAGCACAACCTACGCCAGGTGAATCGTTGGATGGACGACCACGGAGCGAGCTGGACGCTGGCGACCAAGGTGCTGTGCGGGCACCGGGACACACTGCGGGCGCTTCGCTACTTGGGCGTCCGCTCGGTGGCAGACTCGCGCCTGAGCAACCTGAAGGCCATCGACGACGCTCTGCCCGATACGGAGGTGTGGTACCTGCGTCTGCCCCACCTCACCGCGGTCGAGTCCATCGTCACCTTCGCCGAGGTGAGCCTGAACAGCGAGCTGGAGATCATCCGCGCCCTTGGCGAGGAAGCGGGCCGCCTGGGCAAGACCCACCGCGTCATCGTGATGATCGAGCTGGGCGACCTGCGAGAGGGCATTCTTCCCGGCGCGCTGGTGGCGTTTTACGAGCAAATCTTCCAGCTTGATCACATCGAGGTGTCGGGTATCGGCGCGAACCTGGGCTGTCTGTCCGGAACCGTCCCCAATGTCGATCAGCTCATGCAGCTCGTTTTGTACCGTGAGCTGCTGGAGCTGAAGTTCGGAAAGCTGCTTCCGGTCATCTCCGCAGGCTCGAGCGCAGTGCTTCCGCTGCTGCTCGAGGGGCGTGTACCGAGCGCGATCAACCACTTCCGCATCGGTGAGGCGGTGTTCCTTGGAACCGATCTCGTCAACGGTGGCGTCCTCACCGGGATGCGTGACGATGCGGTGACCCTGCACGCCGAGGTGGTCGAGATCAAGGAGAAAGGCCTGGTGCCCCTTGGCGAGACCTCCTCGATGACCCCCTTCGAGGCACTCGATGCCGGCGCAGCAGGACAACCAGGCCAGCGTGGCCATCGTGCCATTGTCACCGTCGGCCAGCTTGACACCGAGGTGGGGGGGCTGCGTCCGGTCGACCCTCGCCACCGCATCGTCGGGGCCAGCTCCGACCTCACGGTCGTCAACGTGGGAGAGAATGCCGAGGGAGTTGCCGTCGGCGACACCCTACGCTTCCGGGTCGACTACGCTGCGATGCTTCGCCTGATGAGCAACCGCTACATCGACGTGGAGGTCGAGCCGAACGTTGAGTTTTTTGCGGAAGGTGTCGAGACCGAGGATGCTGAATTGGGAGTACCACCGGCTCTGGAGGGCGGCGAGAACGGTCCGCCACCGCTCGAGCCAGCATCCTGAGCTGGGGAAACGGAGGGGGGCATAGGTAATGGGCCGCGAAACAGCCCTATGCTCCCCAATTTCCTTGGGATAGCATTCGGTGTGGGGCGGGGCGAAAGAGCAGGTTCGTCAGAATGGGCTTGGCTCCATGCTGTGCAGTCAGCTGTAGTGGGCTGCAGTGGGCTGCAGTCTGGATTCGGTGTGTCCTCGGTGTGTCCCCATTTTTGCCGTGGCCTGTTGGTGGCGTTGGACGCCACACGAAGTATCGGCCGCGAGCATCACTGTTCGCAGAGTGGATACATAGGAGATAACTCACAGCCGTTCCCAAGAGGCCCCCGCCATGCGTTCCCTACTCCTCGCTTCGCTGCTCTGCGTGCTCCCGCTTCTGGCCACTGCCTGCGGCGAGCCGGACGAGCCCAAGGACACCAGCGAAGCCGACACTGACAGTGACACAGACGGTGATACCGACGCCGACGCCGACGCCGACGCCGACGCCGACGCCGACGCCGACGCCGACGCCGACACCGACGCCGATACCGACACCAACCCCAACCCGACGATCTCGGTACCCGGTGGCGTGGACTGTGGCACCGTGGACTACGGTGACAGCACTACCTGCGACTTCTTCATCGAGAACGTCGGCGGCGCGACGCTGGTCATCGACTCCTTCCATTGGGAGTCCTCGGACTGGCTGTTCAGTGTGCAGGACCTTTCGCGGGACCAGATCCCCGCCGGCGAGAACGCCCAGGTGACCATCCTGTTCGAGGGCACCAGCTGCTGTGGCTCCATGTTCGATGTCCTGTTCATCGAGAACAACGACCCGGTGTTCGACACGGTTCAGGTGGAGATCGACGGTGACGTGAACCCCTGACAGGGAGTGAACGCAGCTATCCAGGCACAAGTCGTACAAGGGGACAAATCGAAAACGATAGGGTCTCGCTTGTACAGCTGTATGTCAGTCTCTCAAGCCAACAACCAGGTGGATCTGGACCTCTGGTCCTGGCGGCCCTTCTTCCGCGGTCCAGGTTTTCAATCGCCGCCAGAACACGGCTTTCGTCCGTAGGCCACTCGGCAGGATGAGGTCAGGACTACCCAGGATGACCGCGCGGACCGAAAGTACCACCAGCTGGCCAAACTCGAGATAGGCGCGTCCACGTCCTTGGTCTTGTGCTCGACGTCGCTGGGAGTCGTAGGGTGTCCGCGAATGCGGACCAACTCCACACCTGACGCTCGTTCCATCGGATCAGCGATGGGTCCGACGAGCACGCCGGCGCCACACTCCGGGGGTTGTCCCGGTCCACCGCTCGGACGCACGCACGTAGGCGGCAGACGAGGACAGGGGGACGGTCCAGCTCGGATCCTGGTCGGATACGGAAGGCCGCGGCCCAGGACGGGAGCCAGCCCGGCAGGCGGGGCAGCTCGGCGGGTACCCACAGCCGTACTCCCTCGATCTCGAGGCGCTGCAGGACCTCGAAAAGCGACGGGACGAAGTTGGGGTGTCCGGTGGGCTCAATGTCGTGTTCGGGTAGTCAGAAGTCGCGAATGAGCAAGGAAGTGCGAGGGAAGTCCGGTTACCCCCTCGGTATGTTCATCCTGCTCGTCTCTCTGCTCTGCGCGCCCGTCATCGCCGACGATGCCCCCGTGCTCCAGCCGACCGCTCCAGCTCTCGAGCCCCTGGGGCTGGGCGGCTCACTGGCCTACGGTGGGTTCTCGGTGGCCACCGAGGCCGCCATCTACTGGCCTTCCTACTACGGCCTCGACAAAGCCGGCTTGCCCCCGCACTACAACCAGCTCAGCTCGCTCACGCTGGGGTATGGTCCGATGATGGGCCTGCTCGTAGCCGACATGAAGCGCGAGGGGGTGACCTGGAGGGAGTTCGGTCAGCGGATGCGGTTCCACAAGCCGAAGGCCACGGACTGGGGGTGGGCCTTGCTGGCCACGGGCGTGGGCTTCGCGGCCAACATGGGCCTGTCCAAACTGAACGATAGAATCACCTACCCGATCCCCGCATTCTACGACCAAGCACTCGGCCCCTACCCAGAGGGAGACGTCGAGGAAAACCTGCTCCGCATCTACGGCTCCGACCGGGTGAAGGGAAACTGGGCCCCCGCCATCGCGCTCTCGGTGGGCAATGCATTCTCGGTCACCGCCGAAGAACTCTACTGGCGAGGGCTGGTGCTGCCCCGCATGGAATTGGGGCTGGGCAGCTGGGCCTGGGTGGTACAGGGGCTGCTCTGGGCTCCAGCCCATGGGTTCAAGTACTGGGACATCCTCCCTCTGCTGGGCGTCACCCTCCCCCTGGCTGCACTGGGCCAGAAGACCAAGAACACCACGGTTGTGTGGGCCACCCACATGGCCATCAACGTAGGCACGGGGGTGGCCGGGATGTACCTCGTGGCGGCCACCGGCATCCCGGAAGATCAGTCGGCGGTCGACCTGGACACAGCTCGGCAGGAAGGCTGGGAACCACTCGCGCCGGCGCCATTGACCGTCAACTTCCTGAACGTCCAGGGGCGATGGTAGGTGCTCGATGCCGCGAACAGGAGGTCCGCGCTGACGCCGCGCTTTGGGGATAACTAGTCCAAACGGGGAGGGGTGAACACGCCGGGACCCATGCAGTGCTATCTGGTCGTCGTGTGACCGCCGTTCGTCCAGACTTCTACTGCTCCCCAACCCCCTCGAAGTTGCAGTTCAATAGGTTGCAGGGCCGCGTACAGTGAGCCACCTGCCAGCGCCGATGCAGTGCCCTGGGATGGGTCCACCAGCGCTCGGTGGGTTTGTTCTCGGTGATGTCCCCGATGGGGTCCAACATGAAGCAAAGCCGCAATTTCCCCTGGGCATCGACAGCGAGATCGCTGTGTCCAGCGCGACACGCCAGCCCGTTGTGTACATCGGGGGCCCGGAAGTATTGGCGGATCCCCTCGAGCTGAGCGATGGGGTTGCAGACCGGGCCCCAGACCTCGCGTTCGGCGATGAGGGCGTCGATGGCGGCTTCGAGGGGCGCCAGGTCCTGAGGCCAGAGCTCTGATCGCTGGTGCCAGGTGGGGTCGTAGGCTTCGTCGAAGGTCTGATACAGGGGCTGTATCACCAGCTGGATCTCACGCTCTCGTACGAACTCGATGAGCCCCGGGATCTGGGGGGCGTTCTGCCCGTGCAGGATGCTGGCTACGATGACCTGGGGGCCGTCTTTGATGGCACGCAGATGGTCGATGCCTGCCAGCGCTCGGCGATAGGCCCCCGCTCGGTTGCGGGTGCGGTCCACCATTGCCTCGTCGTTGCCGTCCAGCGACACATAGACGATGGACACGCCCGAGGCGGCGATGCTGGCGGCACGCTCTTGGGTCAGCGCCCAGCCGTTGGTGTTGAAGGTGGTGGTGAAGCCCTTGGACACCGCGTGGGAGATGAGCTGCTCGAGGTCGGTGCGCAGCAGGGGCTCGCCCCCGGCGAAGTTGACGCCCACCTCGGTGCCTAGCCAGCCGGCCACGTCATCGAAGAAGCGCAGCCAGACGTCGGTGGGCAGGTCGGTGGTCTTCTTGCGGTGGATGGCGCAGTGAACGCAGGGCAGGTTGCAGCGGTCCGTGACCGACACGTGTACCTGGGTAGGCGGGCCCAGCGCGGGCCGCAGGTGGGCCAGCTCGGCGGCCGCCTTGAGGCGTGCTGGCATAGGACTCATGGAGCCTCCGATGTGTCGGTGCTGTGTCGGCCCTGGGCCCAGCGGGCGTGGCGCTCGATCTCGAGGGGCTCGATGCCGGTGTAGTTGGCCGAGCGGGCGATGAAGCAGTCCCCACAAAGGGGCAGACCGCTGTAGTCGCCTTTGGCCACCTGCCGCCGTCGGGCCTCGGCCTGGGCCCCCCACCAAAGCTCGGTGAAGGGGGTCCGCCGGAGGTTGCCCAGGCTCAGGGCCAGGCCCGCATCGCGGGTACACACGGTGACGTCGCCGTTCCAGCGCACCACGGGGCTCTTCCAGAAGCCGCTGCAGGGGCGGGGGTTGTGGGCCTCGATCTTGGGCGGCGCGGCATCGTCGCCGGGGAGTTCGAGTCCCATGGACGCTGCGACGGTGCGGAAAAACCTGTTTTGACGGGATTGTTCTTCCGGGGTGGGGCAGTCGATCTGGCGCAGGAAGATCACGGCTTCATCGCCGTCGCCGCCGGGCACGTGACCCGCAGCCGTGACGACCCGAAGGCCGGCTCGACGCAGCGCCCGTGACCAGCGCGCTTGGAACAGCTCGGCTTCATCGGCGTTGCGGTCGCTGACGATGAACTGCAGCACGATGCGAGGCCAGGTGGCCCCTAGCTCGCCCTTCTTTACGATGATGTGCTCTACGGCGCTCTCGACCTGACCAAAGTGATCTCGACCCTTGATGCGTCGGTAGGTGTGTCGGTGGGCGGCGTCCATGGTGAGGTGCCAGACCTGGGGCGTGGACGCGCGGTTCAGGGCCACCCGGGTGTACTGCTCGGTGAGGGCCACGGCGTTGGTGTGCAGCTCGATCTTGCCGAACACCTCGAATCGGTCGTTCAGCCTGAGCAGCATGGGGTAGAGGTGCTCGAAGTGGGGGTGCAGCAGCGGGTCCCCCAACCAGAACAGGATCAGAGTGTCGAAGCGCGCTCCGCGGGACCCCAGGTCTCGCATGAGGCCCTCGGCCATGGACAGGTCCAGGAACGGGCCACCGTGGGCCTGCTCGTCGCAGCCCACCGGGGGGATGCTCGAGCGGTCGCAGTGCACACAGGCCAGGTTGCAGGTGCCCGTGGTCTCGAGCACCAGATAGCTGCCGGGCATGGCTGGTGGTGAAGGCATCGACCGAGACTAGCCCGCAGGCGTGCGGCCTGCCCGCACTTTTCGGTCAGCCCCGCCACAGAGTGCCGGCCCAGGACTCCATGCGCCAGCGGAGCCCCCGTGGGAGTACGCCGATGGAGGCCTCGGCCGCCAGGAGCAGGCGCTCGACCCTGCCCTCGTACTGCAGGGTGCCGGCGTTGGGTTCGCCCCGAAGGATCCAGTGTCTCTCCGTGGCGTTGGCCAGGGCATACAGGCCCATGCTATCGTGGACCGTGGCTCGGTGGTGCCCCATGACCTCACGAAAGATGAGTCGGGCGCGGGGCACGTGGTAGGCTGACGTCACCACCAGCAGGGGGCCCAGTCCCAGCTCGTCCATGACCGCGGCGGCATGCACGGCTTCGTCCCGCGTGGAGCGGGAGGTCTCGCGGAGCACCACCCGATGGGATGGCACATGCAGGGCGGTGAGGTGTTCGGCTACGATGGCGCTGCCGGCTCGGGACTGACCCCGAAGTTGGGCCTCGAGGGACAACACCGTGGTGGCGCCTGCCCGCTGGGCCGCGCTGGCGGCGGCAGCCCGGGCCCGCAGCTCGCGCCGGCAGCGCTCGGCGTCACGACCCACGGCCTTGCCCAGCACCAGCACCGCCTCGAAGGGTAGGGGCATGGTCGCTCCCTAAGTTCGGAGCTCGAGTACGTCGCGATCTTGCAGCACGTGGGTGCGATTGACGGACTGGCCGTCGAAGGCGTCCATGTAGGGCTGGGAGACGTTCGTGGGCATAGCAACGCGGCTCGAAAGGGTACCTTGATGACGTATCCTTATGACTCCGCGCTCTCCACCCGCACCGCTGCGGCCCCGCGGGCCAGGCGCAGCTCCAACAGCTCGCCAGGGGCCAGATCGGCGGCGTCGCGCACCGCGCAGCCATCGCGCAGGGCGATGGCGTAGCCGCGCTCGAGAACGGCCACGGGCGACAATGCTCGCAGGCGGGCCGCCTGGAGGTCCACGGCCCGGCGGCTTCGCTCCACCCGCAGCGCGGCGGCTCGGCGCAGGCGAGCGTCCAGATCGTCCGCCCGTAGACGGGCCTCGGTGACCCGGCGGCGCGGGTCGCGCAGCTTGACGGCCCGCATTCGATCACGTTTGCGCTGAGTCTGGCGGGCCACAGCCAGGGCCAGGCGGGCGCCCAGGTCGTTGACCAGGGTGAGCAGCGCGTCGCGCTCGGGCACCACCAGCTCGGCGGCGTGGGAGGGGGTTGCGGCCCGGACGTCAGCGGCCAGGTCGCACAGGGAGGTGTCGGTCTCGTGGCCCACGGCGCTGACCACGGGGATGCCGCAGGCCGCTACCGCGCGCACCACGGGTTCTTCGTTGAACGCCCAGAGGTCTTCGGCGGACCCGCCTCCGCGGCCGACGATGATGACGTCGGCCTTGCCGTGGGCTTCCACCAGGCGCAGGGCCGCGGCGATCTGCTCCGCCGCCGCGTCCCCTTGGACCAGGCAGGGGGCGAGGTAGATGGGCAGCCCCGGCCAGCGCTCGTCCAGCACCCGCAGGATGTCCCGCAGGGCGGCGCCCGTGGCGGAGGTGACCACGCCCACAGCCCGGGGCACGGCGGGCAGGGAGCGCTTGCGCTCCGGGGCGAAGAGCCCTTCGGCGGTCAGGGCCTTTTTGAGGGCCTCGAGCCGGGCCAGCAGATCACCCGAGCCAGCCCGCTCGAGCCGGCGCACGATGAGGCTGTAGCTGCCCCTCGGTGCGTAGATGCTCAGCTCGCCGGTGGCCACCACCCGGTCGCCTTCCTGTGGGCGCCAGGACATGCGGCTGTTGGTGCCTCGGAACACCGCGGCGTCGAGCACGGCGCCTTCGTCTTTGAGGGACAGGTACCAGTGGCCCGAGCGAGCAAAAGTGATGCGCCCCACCTCGCCGGTGACCTCCACCCGGCCGAACTCATCGTGGACCAGATCGGACAGGGCTTGGGTGAGCTGGGAGACGGTGAGGGGCGCGTGCATGGTGCTCTGCTAACCTGTCCCTCTCCAACCCCGCGGCCGATGTCGGGTCACGGCCTCGAGGTCGCTGCGAGGATAGGGTGGATACATGCTCGCTCCGCTGCTGCTCGCTGCACTCATCTCGTTCCCGGCCCAGTCCTGGGAGCTCGACGATCCCCATGTTCAGCTGGCGCCAGCCCCCAGCTGGATCGAGCCCAGTGAGCCGCCGGTGGCATCACCGGTGCCCCAGGGCATGGCCCGCGAGTCGGTCCAGTACCTGCTCGTAGACGATCAGGTGCGTGTGAGCGCCGACGAGGTCGAGCGCTACGCCCACACCACGTACCGCATCGTCACCCGCGAAGGGCTCGACCTGATGTCTCGCCTCGAGGTGGTCTTCGACCCCGCCTGGTCCAGCGTCGAGCTCCACGAGCTGCGGGTCTGGCGCGGCGGTGCTTGGCACGATCGCCTCGAGGGCGCGCACGCCACCGTCATCCAGGAAGAAGCCGCCCTGTGGCAACACATCTTCGACGGCACCCGCAAGCTGGTGGTCGTGATGCCCGACATCCGGGTGGGCGACGTGGTGGACATGGCCTGGTCGGTGGATGGTCTCGACCCGGTGTTCGACGGGCACTACAGCGAAGCCTGGCCCATGGCTTGGGGTGTGCCCGCCGAGCAGCGTCAGCTCCGGCTGCTGTGGTCTTCCGAGCGCGACATCCACGTGCAGAGCTACGACGTCCAGTCTCCTCAGCTCCGCAGCCTCGATGACGGCTGGCAGGAAGCCCGCTGGGATCTACGACACCAGCTGGCGGTGCTCGAAGAATACGAACTGCCGGTGGACTACGAGCCCTACCCCTGGGCCCAGGCCGCCGATTTTTCGAGCTGGGCCGAGGTGGCCGACTGGGCCGTGGATGTCTACGCCGTGCCCAGCCCCGCCGATCCCGCGGTCCAGGCCCTGGCCGATCAGCTCTGGGCCCAGACCGGCGCGCCGGATCTCTTCCTGACCGCGGCCGCCCGCTGGGTCCAGGACGAAGTACGCTACTTCGGCATCGAGCTGGGTGACGCCTCCCATGTGCCCCACCACCCCACCCAGGTGCTGCAGCGACGCTACGGTGACTGCAAGGACAAGACCCTGCTGCTGGTCAGCCTGCTGCGGGCCCGTGGGCTGCAGGCCTGGCCCGCTCTGGTCAGCCGAGGCGAGGGGGCGGCCATCGGCGGCATGCTGCCGTCGCCCACCGTGTTCGACCATGTCATCGCCGTGGCGGTGGTGGACGGCCGAGAGATCTGGATCGATCCCACCGAGAGCGACCAGGGCGGCCCGGTAGCCGAGACCTGGGTCCCGGCCTTCGGCAAGGCCCTGCCCATCCAGGCGGGTGTGCGCGCGCTGGCCGATGTTCCGCTGCCGTTGCTGCCGTTGGGCCGCGCCACGGTGCGCCACCGCTACGACTTCACCGACAACCCCGACGAGCCCTCCCTCGTGGTGCAGACCCGCTTCGAGGGTCATCGCGCCGAAGAGATCCGTCGGCTGCTGGCGGACATCAGCCTGGCCCGGCTGCAGGACGACTTCCTGGACCACTACGCGCAGCTGGGCACTCCGGTCTCCCCCGAGGCCAACATCACCATCCGCGACGATCGTGATGGCAATGTCGTTGAGATCGGTGAGCGCTACCTCATGGCCTATGCCTGGCAGCCCATCGACGAAGAGCAGGAGCAGTTCTGGCTGCCCCCGGCGGCGATCTTCGACTGGCTCCCCGGCGTGGTCGGTTCTCGCAGTCAGCCCCTGGCCCTGCCCCTCGGGCTCGATGAGCACGAGCACATCACCGTGCAGGTCGATCCCGACTGGGAGCTCGAAGAAGTGGAGGCCGAGGTGGTCTGCCCGTGGTTCGAGTTCACCACCGTGAGCGAGCCCGGTGACGGCACCATGCACCTGGCCTACCACCTGCGGGTATTGAAAGACCGGGTGGAGCCCCACGAGCTGAGCGCCTACCAGGCCTCGCTGCAGGAGATGCACGAAGCCGCCGACTACGCGCTGGTGCGCGGTGGTTCGGGCTGGGCCATCCCCTGGGACTTCATCGAGAAGGTGCTGGCGTTCCTGGTCGCGGTCTTCGCCGTGATGGTGGCGGTGCCAGTGTCGGTGTTCGCAGCTTCGGTGCTGGTCTGGCTGGGCATGCCCCGCAGGGCGCTCAAGCCGAAAGACTAGGCGTCCGCCGCGGCACGCCGGCGTGGCCACACCATCGCCACGAGGCCCAGCAGGAAGGCCAGGCCCGCCAGGATCAGGCTGGGGCGCAGCCATGCGGGCTGGTATGCGAAGAGGATCTCGTGTTCCCCCGCGTCCAGTTCCACCCCTCGGAAGGCCATGTTGGTGGCGTGGATGGGCACGGGCTGACCGTCCACTGTGGCAGCCCAGCCGGGGTAGTGGGTCTCGGCCAGCACCAGCAGGCCCGGGCGTTCCATGTGGGCTTCCATCCGCCAGGAGCGGTTCTGGTGGTCCAGGATTTCCACGGTGCCCGGTGCGTCGCCGGTTTCGCAGGCGGTGAGCGCGGGTGAGAGCGCACCAGCATCCAGGGGCTCCACCACGGCCATGTGGGCTGGGCGCAGGGTCTGGACCGCTTTCCAGGCTTCTTCCGGGCTGTCGGCCCGGACGGCGCAGCCCACCACCGTGGCCAGGGGCAGAGCCGTCAGGTTGCGGTAGAGCTTGACCGGGCCACCGCGCAGGGGGAGCAGGCGTGGGTCCTGCACATCGTGGGTGGTCAGCAGGTAGCGGAGCCCCATGAAGCTGGCCACGGGGAGGTTCTCAATCAGGGCCTGGACCTTCTGCTCGCCGGTGCTGGTGCCCAGATCCAGGCCCACCATGCCCAGGATCAGCTCGTTGCGCACCAGCAATAGGGGGCTGGTGATGATGACGTCCTGCAGCCCCCAGACCAGGCCCAGGCTGGCGCTGGCCATCTCGGTGTCCAGCCAGGTGCCGACCTGGCGGTCCAGGGCGGTCACCCGGTATCGATCCCGGTCTGCGTCCATCAGCTGCAGCGCGCTGGGCTCGGCTTCGGCGAAGCTGGTGGACACCCGCGGGTGGTAGTCGCCACCGAAGTGGTGCAGGTCCACCAGCAACAGGGCCACGGCGGCCATGCCCAGCCCGTAGCCGGTCAGGCGTCGGCGGCGCACCAGCACGGCGCCCCCCAGCACCAGCACGACCTGCAGCAGGGGCCAGAGCACCCGGCCCGAGGCGGGGGAGGTGGCGCCGTCGAGGCTCTGGATGATGCGCTCGACCTTGGCGGGCACCAGGGCCGGGTCCTCGGGGTCCCCCGCGGGGAGCGTTGCTTGCTCGAGGGGGCCGAGATCGTCGGGGGGAGGGGGCAGCGTGGTCTGGGCCATGAAGTGCCCGGTGAGCGTGGCGCGCACCGCGGGTTCGCCCACCGTCAGCCCCAGGTTGATGGCGCTCAGGCCCCCGAAGCCCAGCACCGCCAGCAGGCTCACCACCCCCAGCCAGCGCTTGAGCTTGGCGGGCTGTGACTCGGCCACACGCGCCAGATCGTCCAGCCCCCAGGCCGCCAGCATGGCCATTGCCATGCAAAGCCAGATGGCGAAGCGCACGGGGAAGCGGAAGAAGCCCATCCCCGGCAGCATGCGGAACAGCCCCCACACGGGGGTGAAGCGGCCCAGCATCAGCAGGACGGCCAGCGCCGCGACGGCCCACCAGAAGCGCTCGCTGCGGCGCCACAAGGCCCAGCTGGCCAGGACGATGACGGGGATGCCCAAGTAGAAGGCCATCTCCCAGTGGTTTTCACCCATGCCCCAGTAGCCGAGCCCCCGGTGGTGGTAGCTCAGGGCGATGTCGGCGGGGCGATCGATGCCGAAGAAATAGGGCAGCACACCGTTGATGAGCTCTTGGGGGGGGAGGCTGCCGATACCTGCAAAGGCTGCGGCCACGCCGCCGCCACGCATGGAGAAGCGAGAGAGCTCGAGGGACGCCACCAGCTGGGGGGACGCCAGCGCCATGGCGCCCAGGGCGGCCGCGGTGAAGCCCACGATGGGCCCCAAGGCGCGACGGGGGGTGCGCAGGCAGGGCTGCAACCGCCACAGCAACACCAGTCCAACTAGAAGCCACGAGAACACGGCAGCCTGGATGTGGCCGGCCAGGACCATCAGACCAAGCCCCAGGCCGGCTGCGGCCCACCAGCGGCGGGGCTGGCCAGGGGGGCCGTCGTGCAGGCTGCGGGTGGCGTGGACCACCGCCAGCAGGGTGAAGGGCAGCCACGCCAGCACGTGTTGCATGCCCAGGTACAGGGTGTGGGTGACCAGGAAGCCGCCGAAGGTCCAGGCGACCCCCGCCAGCAGTGCGGCGGGACCGGAGCGGCCCAGGGCGCGGGCCAGCAGGGCTGCGCCCAGCCCAGCCCACCAGTGGTGCAGCAGCACGGACCAGGACATGGCCAGGGGACCCGGCAACAGGGCGAACAGCAGCATGGTGGGGGGGTAGAGCACCCCGGTCTGGCCGTCGGCCAGCAGGGGATAGCCGTTCCCGGCGCCCGCGCACCACAGGGGGATTTCGCCCGCCAGCCAGGTGGCGGCGGACCACACCCGCCAGGGGTAGTGGTGGGTGCGCAGGTCGTGGTGCCAATAGGTGTCGAGCCCCAGCAGCGCATCGGGGGCCCATAGGACCACCAGCACCGCAAAGATCAAGCCCATGCGCAGGGTGGGGCTGCCGCGGTCCAGCAGCTTGGTCCAGGCTTCGCCCATGTTGGCCATCAGTCGATGTAGCCCAGGGCGCGCAGGCCCTCTTGGGTTGCGGCGTCGACTTCCATGGGCTCGAGCTTCAGGCGGTCGGCGTCGGCGGTGACCACCTTGCGCGCCTGCTGTACCAGATCCGGGTGCATGGCGGCGATGTCGTTCAGCTCGTCGGGATCGCCCACCAGGTCGTAGAGGGACTCGGAGTCTTCGTCGAGGTCCCAGATGTACTTGAGAGGGCGACCTTCTTGCTCGTGGGGACGGCCGGTGCGGAAGCCCAGTAGGGCGCCTCGGTCCAGGGCGCCGGTCTTGCGCCCAACCAGGGTGGTGGGCAGGGAGGCGTGGCGGAGCTCCTCGGCGTAGCCCAGCAGATCGCGCCCTTCGGTGGGCTCCATGGGGTCCAAGCGCAGGTAGTCCAGCACGGTGGGGGGGATGTCCATCACCCGCACTTGGGCGTCCACCACCTGGGTTCCCGGCTGTAGCGTGGGGGCTCGGATGGCCAGGGGGATGCGCACCGCTTCGTCGTAGATGCTGTGATGGTTGAAGTGGTAGTCATGCTCGCCCAGCATCTCGCCGTGGTCGGCGGTGACGATGACCAAGGTGTCGTCGGCGTGGCCGGCGTCTTCGAGGGCGTCCAGCAGATCCCCCAGCCGGGCGTCGGTCCAGGCGACCTCGTGGCCGTACAGGGTGCGCAGCTGCTGGACCACTTCTGGGGTGTACTCGAAGTCTCGCTCGTTAGCGAGAATCCAGCGGTGGTCCACCTCGGGCAGGGGCTGGCCGTCTGATTCGATGGCGGCGTGGGGCTCGTAGGGAGCGTGGGGTTCGAAGTAGTGGACCCAGCACAGGAAGGGCCGGTCGCCGCGGCCTTGCAGCCACGAAATAGCGCGTCCGTTGGTGACCTCTGCGCTGCGCTCGAGCAGGAAGGGCACCTGCAGGGGGTCGCCGAAGCGCATGATGACCCGCTGCAGCAGGCCAACCAGGCGGATCTCGCTGAGACCGTGGACCATCGGCACGAAGTCGTCGTCGTAGATCTGGAAGCCCTGGTCGAGCCCCGTGCGGGAGTCGACGGCGAAGGAGCTGACGAACGCGGCGGTGGCGTAGCCTTCGTCGGCGAGGCGCTCGGCGATGGTGGTGAAGCCGGGGTGCAGTTCGTGGCCGTTGGAGATCACGCCGTGGGTGCTGGGGTGCAGGGAGGTGAACAGTGAGGCGTGGGACGGCCCGGTCTCGGGCAGGGGGGTGATGGCGTCGGTGTACAGCACGCCCTGCTCGGCGAAGGCGTCGAAGCGCGGGGTGGGTACGGCTTCGGGTTCACCGTAGGCGGACACATGGTCGCGGCGCAGGGTGTCGATGGTGACGATCAGGACGTTCTGGTCGTCCTCGAGTGCCATGCCGCCGGTCTCGTCGATGGATCGGACCAGCCATGAGGCGTCCACCACCGCCAGCAGCAGGGCGGCCAGGACGCTGATGGGCAGCCAGCCCAGCCGTGGCGTCCAGCCGACCTCGACCTTGCGTAGCCAGTGACGCGCGTTGAACAACACGGTGCCGAAGAAGCCGATGGGCACCGCGAAGCCCGCCAGGCCACCGGCCCAGCGGCCCTGCTGCACCAGGCCCCAGCCCATGGGCCAGAAGTACCAGGCCGCCAGCATGAAGCCCACGATACCCAGGCCCAGGGCCTGGCGGTGGGAGGGGGAGGCTCTGCGCTGGGTGAACTGGGAGAGGATGCCAGCGGGGATGCCCACGGCCACCGCCACGGCGGCCCCGGCCAGTAGGCTGGCCAGCATCAGCAGGAAGGCTTCGCCCCAGGACAGCTGCAGGCGGACGGTGGTGGCGATGGCCAGGCCCTCGAGCGCGCCGGTCAGCAGACCGATGCCGGCGGCCAGCAGGGGAACCTTCAGCCAGGTACGCTCTGGTTTTTCAGCGCTCATAGGATGCCCTCGTCGGCACCGACCATTTCCACCGACAGTGTCGGCGGCAATGACGGCACCGCTTTTTTTGGGGGGAAGACAGATTCTTCCCCCCCTATCCGAGGCGGCCAACGCCTCTCCCCCCCATCTTCGCCGCTTGATGAGCGGCGCGAGGCTGCGTCCGCAGCCCCGATGATGAGCCATCTTGGCTTGTCGAACTGTCGGCGAAATGGGCTCATTCTGATCGGTGCCCCCTCGTCACTCGATGTAGCCAAGCTCGCGCAGGGCATCCATGGTGGCTTGGTCGCTGGAGGCCTGCTTGATCTCGGCCCGGCCTTCGAGGTGGTCGGCCAGCACGCTGTGCAGGGCCTGGGCTTCACCGGCGCGTTCGGCGGCGATGTCGCGGGACTCGCCCGGATCGAGGGAGAGGTCGTACAGCTCGGCGCCGCCGTCTTCGTGGGCGATGAGCTTGAGGTCCCGGGCCCGCAGGGCGTGGTCCAGGGGTGGGTCTTCCATCAGCTTGCCGGCCACGGTGGTGGCGTAGGCGTCCATGGGCACGCAGTCGCCGTTGGCGCCGAGCATGGGAAGCAGGGAGCCGCCGTCCCGGGGGTGGTCGTCGGTGGGCAGGCCTGCGGCGTCGAGCAGGGTGGCGGCGACGCTGACCGTGGAGACCTGGCAGGGCACGCGCTCGCCGGCGTTGAACCCGTCGGGCAAGCGCAGGATCAGGGGTACCCGGAGGGAGGGGTCGTGCAGGTTGTCGCCGTGATCGAACAGGTAGCCGTGCTCGGTGAGGCTCTCGCCGTGATCGGCCACCAGCAACACCACGGTGTCGTCCAGGCTGCCACGGGCTTCGATGCGCTGCAGCAGCTCGCCCAGGAGCTGATCGCTGTACTGGATCTCCGCGTGGTAGGCCTGGCTCAGCCACTCGGTGCTGGTGATGCTGCGCAGGGCCGGCGGCCAGTAGCCGGGCAGCTCGAGGGGCGCGCCCTGGCGGGGGGGCTCGGCCTGCATTTCGAAGGGGGCGGGGGCCTCGTAGGGGCCGTGGGGGTCGAACAGGTGTACCCACGCGAACCAAGGACCGTCGTCGACGCTGTCGAGCCACTGGGTGCTGCGGCGGATGACGCCGTCGCCCCGTCGTTCCCGAAGGGTGCGTGCCGGAAGGGTGAGCTGGTCCCAGGCCTTGACGATGGCCAGACGATGCAGTCCGGGCATACGGCCGAAGTCGTCGTCGTAGACGTCGAAGCCCTGGGTCCAGCCCCAGCGTCCGTGCAAGGGGAAGCCCGCCACGAAGCCGCCGGTGGCCCAGCCCGCCTGCTGGAAGGCGCGGGAGATCAGCGCGGGCTGATCGCCGAACGCCGTACCGTTCGAGACGATGCCGGAGTGGGTGGGCTCGAAGCCGGTGAGCATGGCCAGGTGGCTGGCTTCGGTGAGCGGTGCGGTGGCCACGGCCTGCTCGAAGACCACGCCTTCCCGGGCAAGGCGGCTGATGGTGGGGGTCGCCACGGGGCCGCCGTAGGGCTCCAGGGCGTCGTGACGCACCGTGTCCAGGGTGATCAGCAGCACGTTGGGTCCGGTGGCGCCGACGGTCTGCGTTGCCGGGGGTTGCCCGCGTGCCACGCCCACAGCGGCGGCCACCACGGCCATGGCCAGGCACGCCAGCTCGAAGCGGCCACCCAGGGCCCGCAGGGGCCGCTCGGCCAGCACACCGAGCACCAGGCTGGTCGCGGCGATGCACAGCAGGCCTCCCCAGAGCACGGGGTCGCGGGCGAAGGCGTTGACGTGCAGATCGAAGCGCCAGTACAGGGCGCCGTGCACCAGGGCCAGGCTGGCGGCGGACAGACCCAGGGCCGGGACCCAGGGAAGGAAACGACGCAGCAGCAGCAGGATCAGGGCCGCGCCGGTGGTCAGGGCGGCGCTGAGCACCGCGGCCACGGTGAGCCAAGCCAGCCTCTCACCCAGGTCCATGCCCAGCCGTGGGGCCGCACGCAGGGCGATCTCGAGGCCGCCGGCGGTCAGCCCCAGGACCAGGGCGGTGCGGATCACACGGGACGGGGAGGGGGACGGTGCTGGCACAGGACACCCATGGCTTGGCGGCTGCGTTGTAACCAGCCGCGCGGGGAAGGGGAGCGCACCGCTTTCAACGCGTGAGCAAGGCCTTCCAGTTCCCGATCTCTGGATCATCTGGTGCGGCCACGGTCGCCTCCGCCCACAGCGCCTCGAGCTCGGCGCTTCGGCCCTGTCGCCAGCGCACCAGGCCCTGGTTGGCCCGCAGCGCCCCACGGGGTCCACCCATCTCCAGCGCCCGGGCATAGTGGCCCCACGCCCCGTCGTGGTCACCAGCGCTGTAGGCCCGGTGTCCCTCGAGGGCCGCGTCCAGGGAAGGGTCACCCTGGGGACCGTCCGGCTGTGATTGCTGGAGGCGGGCCCCGTGGTGGTCCAGGCGCCATGGGTCGCTGTCCATGGGGGCGTCCCAGTCCGCTGCGGGGAGCAGCCCGGCGCCGTGGGCGCAGGCGGCCAGCAGGGAGGCGATGTGAGCGTGTCCTTGGGGGCTGGGGTGGCAGGCGTCCACGAACAGCTCGTCGCCGGCGATGCCCTCGCGGGAGCGGGCGTCGAGGCCCGTTGCTACGTCGCAGAGTACAGCGCCTTCTGCTGTCGCAACTTCGCGGACCTTGGCTCTCAGTTCCGTGCTCGAGCGATTGGGCCGCGCCATGACCAGCTCGGCCCTATCCAGGAAGCGCCGGGCGGCGTCTGGCTGGCCCAGGTCCAGCAACACTCGGCCCATGCGGTAGAAGGCGCGCTCGTCGTGGAGCTGGGCCCATGCATCCTCGGCGTGGGCCAGGGCGCCGGGGGTGTCCCGGTGCATCCGGAGGCCGTCCATCTCCGCCAGTAGGCGCTCTTCGGTGGATGTCATGCTGCGGCCCGGGGGGGCATCCACCCAGCCGGCGCGGTTGTCGGCGACGGTGGCCAGGATGATGGGCACGCCAGCGTCTACGGCGCTGCGCACCATGCGGGTGAGGTTTTCGTCGTACAGCTGCAGGGCCAAAGCGCGATCCCGGGCGTCGGCGGTGGTGGGGAGCTCGTGGACCGCGGGCGTTCCTTGGCCCAGCGGTGCGAAGGGGGCCAGGCGGTCCCGGCCCAGGACCCGCTGCAGGGCCCGGTACAAGTGCAGGCCGTGCAGCCGGCGGCGCGTGCGCTCGAGGTTGGCTCCGTAGGCTGGTGAGGCGTGCTTGAGGGCCCGGAGTTCGTGGAACTCGTTGTTGCCGGCGTACACTACCGCGAGCTGCGGGTGGAACGACCCCAGCCCGAGTTCGAGCAGCTGGGCCACCTGCCGGCTGCCCACGCCGCCCCTGCCCAGGTTGATCACCTCGGCAGAGCGCCCGGGCTGGGCCAGGAGCAAGCGTCGCTGCAGCTGGTGGGAGAACGAGGCGAAGGCCGTGACGCCGTCCCCAGCGGTGGCGGAGCCCCCCAGGGTGATGACCCGCAGGCCCAGAGGCTGGGCGTGGAAGCGCCTGCCGCGATCCCCGAACACCCATCCGTCCCGGGGTGCCAGCGGGGCGGCTTCGGTCTCGAGTTGCTGGAACAGCAGCGGCGACAGGAGGGTCTCATCGTCCAGCCAGCCCGATCCGCGCAGGCCGAATTCCACCGCCAGTAGCACCACGATGGTGACCAGCAGGCCGTACAGCAGGCGGCGGGTGCGCGTCACTGGAGGGTCAGCCCCCGGTAGGCGGGGCCGGCGGGGGCTTGGCGCAGCCCTCGTCCTCTTCCGGCACCACGGGTTTGGTGTCGCAGCCGGGCTCGCCGGCGCCTCCCAAGGGGTTCAGGCCCGGGATGGTGGTGCCCAGGAGGATGGGGATGGCCGGCGGAGGGGCGGGGGCCGCCACGGGCTCTTCTTCGGGCCCGGGTTTCGTGGCCAGGAAGGGTTGTGGGGACGGAGGGGCCGCCAACGCATCGCTCGTTGGGGCGGGGGCCACCGTTGGCTCTGGCTCTGGCTCTGGCTCTGGCTCTGGCTCTGGTACGGATTCGGTTTCGGGCGCAGGCACCGGTGCTGGCTCTACCGCTGGCGCTGGCGCCACCTTGGCCACAGGTGCTGGCTCCACCACCGCTGGCTCCTGCGGGGTGCCACAGGCCATCGTCATCGCGGCTGCCAGGAACGACCAACGCTTCATGGGGACCTCGCTGTGGATGTCAGGGCTCGTAGCTGGTGAGCTCGGTGACGTTGGACTTCACCTGACCCACGCCGCGGGCGATGTTGGAGAAGCCCTGACCATCGCCTGTGAACTCGACGTAGAGCGTGTCATAGGTGCCAGCGGGGACGGTGACCACCGTTTCTTCGATGACTTCTTGGTAGACGGTGCTCTCGAAGGGCGAGGGGTCGCTGACGTGGGTCTGGGTGGTGCCGACGTAGGCGGTGGTCCAGGTGTCGCCGACGGCGATGTCGAAGGGGAGCAGCAGCGCAGGGGGCTCGTACACCGAGTCGCTCCAGCCGTCGTAGAGGGTACCGCTGTAGTCCATGCTGTACTCGGTGTACTGGCCCAGAATCCAGTAGCCGTCGTCGTCGCAGCGGTAGTCGGTGGTGGTGGTGGACGTGATGGTGTAGTCGGCGCTCACCAGCACCGAGAGGCTCTCGGCGCTCACCAAGCCAGTGCCCGCGTTGTAGTCGATGATCTCGTTGTCCACCGTACCGCTGAGGTCGGCGTCCACGAAGTTGTAGGACCACTCGGCCCCAGGGCCCTGGATCCCGGTCCAGGGTCCGCAGAGATCGATGTCGCCGTCGCTGTCCGAGTCGCTGTCGGAATCCGTGTCGGTGTCGGTGTCGGTGTCGGTGTCCGTGTCACCTTCGGGTTCCGAGCTGTCGTCCTTGTCGCCGCAGGCGGTCAGGCCGAGGCCCAGCACCAGGATGAGGGCGGACAGAGGGAAGCTGCGCATGGGGGGGCTCCGAGAGGGGGGTATCCCTCGGACCTATCCCGCTTTCGGCTTGGCTGGGGCTCAGTCGCGCCGGCGCGCCAGGCCCAACAGGCCCAGCAGGCCTAGCAGGGCGCCGCTGGGGGCCGCTGCGCCCGTGGAGCAGCCACAGCCGGGCATGCCGATGCCGCCTTCACCGTCCGGGGTCTCGGGGAGGTCGTCCACCGTGTCGTAGCCGGTGTCATCGGTGTCATCGGGATCATCCGGATCGCTCTCGTCACCCAGCTCGGCACTCCAAGAGTAGGACCAGGACTCGGCGTTGTCCCAGTTGTAGTGGTAGCCCGAGGCGCCTTCGTCCCATGGCGCCACCACCAGGTAGCTGTCGCCACCGGCGAACGCGATGAAGCCTTCACCCTGATGGTTCTCATCCAGCTCGATGCGCACGGTCTCGACCACGCGCCGGTCTTCGGTGCTGACCAGCACTGCGAACCACTCGTCGGGGCCGGCTTCGCCTTCGAAGGTGACCTTGAGGTCCTTGCCGGAGTCCAGCCCGTCGTCGAAGCGGATGTAGTTCTGTCCCAGGGACTCGGGTTCGTCGGAGCCGGAGGAACCGCCAGCGTCGGGCAGGGATGAGACCGACTCGTGGATGTCGATGGTGGAGAAGACGCTCTGCTCGTCGAAGTCCATGACCGAGTTTGCCGCGAGGAAGCCCACGAAGACCTCTTCCCAGTCCAGGTCCACGCCGATGCCTTCGACGTTGTCCCACACCGTCAGGGAGTACTGACCGCTGCGGCCCGCGGCGTAGTCCCACATGCCCTTGACCGACGCGTGGCCGTCGTACCAGTTGTCCAGGAAGAAGTTGAAGATCGCTCCACCGTACATGTGGTAGAAGACCTCCTGGTTGTTCTGGCTCGCGGCAGTCAGGCCGATCCAGGGGTTCTGGGTGTAGGCGTCGACGTAGTACGACCAGTAGTTGCTGTTGGGGTAGACCTGCTCTTCCATCCAGATGGCGGTGGCTTCCCAGTACCAGAACTCCGGTGCGTAGCTGGTGGAGAACTGGATGGCGTGGTTGAACTCGTGGGCGGCCATGTCGTCGGCCCAGGTGG